>Ga0210394_10000024_pt1 | contig 358674 bp, 251 predicted proteins | sample IncBWC12MmetaG_FD_160121 | JGI IMG/M metagenome (GOLD analysis project Ga0210394, IMG submission 160121) | Forest soil microbial communities from Barre Woods Harvard Forest LTER site, Petersham, Massachusetts, United States - Inc-BW-C-12-M | ecosystem: Environmental > Terrestrial > Soil >...
CACATGGCCGACTCAGTAAGCCAATTATTGACACTGCGCCCAGGCTGATTTCTTCGCACAAATTGAGGCGGCGGTTCGGAAGGCTCGACCGAGCGTATGAGCTGATTGGCTATGACTGGAAAAAGGACCTGTCGAAATGTCGAAAGCGCAACGGAAAACATGAGGGTTGCGAATCGCGATGCTAGACAGCCGGATCGTTGACTGGTCCTTGGGCCAAGATGCTAACGGGCGGTAGGATTTAAGCTTAGATTCGTCCGCCTCCCGTTGACGCCAGTCAGCGAGGACTCCCACCGACCTGCTCGGGATAGAAAGGTGGAAATGATACCTTCTTTTCTTCCGTTGTCAATTCGTCGGACTCGCTCGGTACCATGGTTGGGTACTCCCGCATCCGAGCTTATCTGGTGGCCCCCTCGAAGTGCTAGTGGCGCACGCCGATTTCGAGGACTCGCAGAAATCATAGAGCTCCCCTTCGCTCCACATTCCCCACTCCCCGCTCGACATTCCACGGGGGGTGTAGGAATTTTCCCGCCCTCTATAGCTATCCCCGTCAAACGCTTGAGGGGGTGGTGTATACGAACGGCAAAATGCTCCCTCCCTCACTACACCGATTTTGACCCGCGCAACGGAGCACTCTGGGTTTGCTATTGCCTCGACACTACGGAAATGTCTGACTGGATGTTTTGGTAGCAGGCAGTAAACCCCGCCCCCTTAGCCGCCGAGGCGCGCTCGACCAGCGGTTTCGCAGCCTGAGCATCAATCTTGAGAACATACGCCCGCAAATATGCCTGAGGGATACATGCTAGCTTTCCGATCCGGGGATCAAGGAATGCGAGAAGTTTCGGTTCAACGGCGCGAGTAGCATAGCGCTGGATCCAGGGCGGGCCTCATCTGGAGCCTTCTGGTACCAACGCTGAAGAGCAGCACCGCTAGCTTCGTCTGACCACATTTCGTTTAGGTCTCGTCCCGCGATTCTTCTAAGCACTGGCAACATCTCCTGATGGTCAAGTGCAGACCATCGGAATCGCAGTAGCTCCGCTTGCTTTTGATAGGAAAGACTGTCGAAGGTTTCGACTAGCTGGCGCGTCGTTGCTTGCTTCAGGTCGACGGGTAAAGGAGACGCATGGATAGCGGCATCTTCCACGATGCTACCAGCGCTGACGGCCAGCGCCGCGCCTTGCTTCTGTTTTAACGCAGAGATCAAATCCTTTCGAAATCCGGCTTCCACCTGTTCGCGTTGGGTGGGCACGTTCTCACTCGCGTTTTCCGGTAAAGCGAGGACCGACACCGTACTCAGAAAGCGCCCGGTCACGGGGAAATCTGGCTTAACCAAAAGCCGTTTCATTTCCTCGAATCCCGCGCTCCGGGCGGGTGATCCGAGCAATCCTGCCTCGAACTCCCAGTCCGAGTTACCGCCGTCTATCCGGCCTGCCATGTCGCGAGCCGCATCGGCTGTGCCTAAGTAACGCATGTCTTGATCGCCTGGGTTCGTGGATCGGTTGGATTGGAACTCGGAACTGCAGGTGGCCCTGAAGATCTGAGGACTTGGAGCGTCGTCTGGAGCGTGGACTCCTGCCACTCCTTCGTCGCGGGCACGATCGACAAGGTGAGTGAGTTCGAGGTGACTCCGAGGTCGCCGTAACTGCTAGAACCGACTTCGGAAGTACGCCCGGAAATGACGGTGACCCGATATTGGCCGGGAGTCTTAAAGCGTATCCACTCGTTCAGTTCGACATGGATTGTTGTTGGAGCGGTGCTCAGTCGACGGAAGCCCCTAAGGCCGCCAGCGATGAATCCGTTATACGAGCGAAAGTAAAGCTGAACCACAGAATCGTAGGTTGGCAATCGCTGTCCAAATGGGAGCGCTTCATCTTCTACTGCCGAAACGGGTTTCCACATCGGCACCGCACAACTCGTGGGAGGAACCTCATTCTTGCAGTCCATAAACTCATTCAATATCGCGTCGAGTTCATGGGGTTCTCGGGTCACCTGAAACGTTTGGACGGACACATTCCGGGTCACCCATTTAGGTAATTTTTCGTCGCAAGGGAGCGAGAACTCTACACGAATAACTTTCGACGGACCTTTTGTTGGGGAGCCTTCAATGCGAATGATCATTTCCCAAAGTGCATTTGCGCTAGCACACATTTTGACATTGGAGTATGCGACGATTCGCCCTCGGAACGTCTCAGCCTTAGGCGCCGGGGGTTTGGAAGACCTAAACGCGGTTGCGGAAACAGCCCCCACCAACCAAGAAGACCTTAGTCAATGATCGCGTCACGGTTGAAATTGTAGGTCGCGTCCTATTGGGTGTGCAATATCGATTGGCGAAAAATCCCCGTTACACTCGTTGCCTCGGCTCGCCAATTCTCGGCGCCAATCGGCAAGGCGCGTCAGCATCCAACCCCCACCTCTAACCAGCTAGGCGATGGCTCATTCGTTCCGCAATGCCAGAAGTGGGTTAACCTTTGTGGCTCTTCGGGCCGGCAGATAACACGCCAGCAATGCGATCATTCCCAGCACTAGTGTCACTGTAGCGAAGGTTTCGGGATCGTAGGTGCTGACGCCGAACAGCAGGCTGCCCACAAAGTGCATTATCCCCAGACCTGCGACAACCCCAACCAGCACGCCCGCGCCCGCTAACCGAAGCCCCTGGCCAATTACCCAGCGGAGCACCTCGGAAGGGGTGGCACCGAGCGCCATCCTAATTCCAATTTCGCGCGTCTGCTGATTTACGGAGTAGGAAAGCACGCCATAAACACCTATTGCCGCGAGAATGAGCGCCAGGCCGCCGAATAAGCTCAGCATCGCGGCTGCCATGCGAGGCGCCCACAGTCCCTGGTCCAACACCTCTTCTATGGTCTGAACATTCGTAATCGCCAGGTTGTGGTCCAGCGCCTGAATCTGGCTGCGCACCGTGGCAATGACCGCACGTGGATCCCCCGAGGTGCGCACCTGCAAGGTCGCGGCCGGAGAGTAATCCTGGGTCAGTGGAAGATAAGCAAGCGGTTGAGGATCTTCCCCGATCTGGTTGATCACCGTGTTGCCTACGACCCCTACCACCTCAAGCAACTTGGGGTCGCCGAAGAAGTGGAAGCGCTTGCCAATCGGATCCTGATCCCGCCAGAAATGACGAGCCATGGCTTCGCTGATCACAGCCACGGGCGGGGTCTGATTCTTGTCGAGATCGGTGAAGGTTCGCCCCCGCTTGAGGGGAATGCGCAAAGTGTCGAAAAACCCCGGAGAAACGTCGTCAAGTTGCGTCATGGTGCCCCTATAGCCGGATGTCTCGTCCTTTCCTTCAGGAAATACGGTGCGCCCAAGGCCGCCGCCTAGCGGGAGGTTTGAGGCAACCGCCGCTGCCTCCACGAAGGGAGAGGATGTCACGCGCTGAATGGCGTCACGATAAAACTGCTGCCCGTGTGCTTCATCGTAATGAAGCGCCCCAAGGTCAATCGCCATGACGAAAAGTCGTTGCGATTCAAAGCCGAGATCTGTTCTCTGTGCATTCTGCATGCTTCGAATGAACAGTCCTGCACCGACGAGTGTGATGAGGGCAAGCGCGACCTCGGAAACGATCAGGATGCCGCGTAACGGACCGCGAGTCCAGGTAGCGCTTCCGCCCCGGCCACCGGCGTTGAGCGCCTCGGATACCTCGGCCCTGGAAGCCTTGAGGGCCGGGGCCAGGCCAAAGATGATTCCGGTCAGCAGCGCAAGGCCGAGGGTAAACAGCAGTACGTGAGAATCGAGCGCAAGGTCGAGATCATTATTCTCTATGAAGGGTGGACGAAAAGCCCAGAGCAAGCGGCGGCCGGCGAACGCAAGTATAAGTCCGACTGCGCCGCCGGACAGAGATAACACCAGACTCTCGGTCAAAAGCTGGCGAACTAGGCGTACACGGTTAGCACCTACAGCGATGCGGATGCTCATTTCACGTTCCCGGCGGGCTCCCTTGGCCAGCAGGAGATTGGCGAGATTGACGCAAGCGATCAAGAGAATGAGTCCGACGACACCCATCATGAGAGCCCCGGCCACGACAAATTGGTCGTGTTGATTGATGCCCACGGCGGCGTCAGCTAGTGCGGAAACCGCGACGCTGCGTCCAGCATTGTCTCTTGGGTAATCATGCTCGAGCCGTGAGGCGATCGTCCTCAGGGAGGCTTCAGCCTCTGCCCCGCTAACTCTCGGTTTTAATCTCGCCACTGTAAATGTGTTTAGAAATCGCCTGTCTCTGAAATTATCTTTCACAAATCCTGCGAGGACCTGACCATACATGCTGACCGGAATCCAGACTTCGTCGGCGGGACCGATTGTGAATGTTCCCTTGAAGCCTTTCGGGGCCACTCCAATGACGGTGAATAGCGTCGCGTTGAACGTCACTGTCCTGCCAATCAGGTTTCGGTCCGAACCGAACTTGTTGGCCCAAAGACTATAGCTAAGGACGGCCGCATTGTTGCCGCCTGGTTTGGTGTCTTCATCAGGAAGGAAGAAACGTCCGACGGCTGGTGTCAGGCCGAGGACCTGGAAATAGTTTGCGTTCACCAATTGGCCGGCGACCTGTTTGGGTTCCGCTTCTCCGCTCCAGGTCAGTAGAGTGCCCGAGATACACGAGAGCCCGGCGAGCACCTGGTTCTGTCGCCTGTAATCATCGCAATTGGCATAGGACATGCCCAGCTTGGTGGCGCCGGCCTGCGTGACCTGAGTCTTGCTGTCAACGGTATCGAGTTGCACCAGGCGAGAGATTTCAGCGACTGGCAGCGGATGGAGAAGGACGGCGTTGACGACCGTAAAAATCGTGGTATTTGCCCCGATGCCCAGTGCCAACGAAAGAATGCAAATCACCGTGAAGCTGGGACTCTTGCGCATCGAGCGCAAGCCGAAGCGAATGTCCTGACCTATGCGCTCAAGATTCATCATGGCACCCCTGCAGAATTGTAGGCTTGCTAGTGAGACGCGGTCGCGTTTTTTTGAGAAGCAGGGCTTTAACGTGCGATGCAGCTCATTTGAGGGGTTTTGAGTGTTATGGCGCGTGGCTGTTGAAAAACTCCATTTTCATCAAAACAGAAATGGGATAGCCGCTCAAGGATGTCACGGGAGGATGGAATTGCCATCTCAGCAAGACAACTCGGAGAAGCGCGAGTCCCCCCAGTGCATTCCGACCATTGCACGGTTGGCGGCCGGCGCAACCCAACCGGCGGGCTGGGCGTGCTCTTTTCGGCAAAGTTCATTTGAACGATATACCGAGGGGCCGCCCAGTTGCTATATCTGTTCTTGACTTCTGGGAATCACTACATACATACTGGTCGGTATGTTGCTGCGGAAGCATTCGAAACCGAGTGCGAAGAGGCAGCGCAATCCCAAGCACACGCGGGAATGCCTGCTGCAGGCGGCATTCCAGGAGGTTTACAAATCGGGTTTCCAGAGTGCCGGCCTGGATACAATTCTGGCAGCAACCGGGGTCACCAAGGGCGCGCTGTATTACCACTTCGATGGCAAGGAAGCACTGGGACACGCCATTGTCGACGAGGTCATCGCAGTAATGACCCGCGACAAGTGGTTGCTTCCTCTGCTTGGTGGCGGGGACCCGATCGAGACTCTGATCAACATTGTTCGGGCGACATCGCTCAGGCCCGAAGCGGTACGAGGTGGCTGTCCCTTGAACAACCTGGCTCAGGAGATGTCTCCGTTGGACGAAAAGTTCCGCAAGCGCCTGGCGAGAGTATTCCAGGTCTGGCAGGAAGGCATTGCGACGGCCTTGCGGAGGGGGCAGACGCAAGGAACGGTCCGCCGGGACCTAGACCCTGACGAGACTTCCAGCTTTCTGATCGCGGTGTATGAGGGCTACATCTCGTTGGCAAAGAATGCTCAAGATGTGAACGTACTGAAAGCAGGAATCAGAAATATCGTGGGCTGGCTGAGATCTCTTCGAGTGCCGGGCAGCAGCACGGACTGAGGGCGTGCGTTGCGGCTCCAGGAAGATTTTGCTGGTGATGATGCACCGACCGGCTCGTACGCTTTGAAAGCTCGCATCAAGCGATGCGGCTGGAGACCAACTCGACCCCGTCCAGTTACAACGGCCTTGATAGTCAACCCGGAGGAGGAACTGATGAACCACAAAGTCGCGATAGTTGCTTCCCTGAGCTTTTCATTCGTTCTCTTGCTGAGCGGAATGGAAGCGTGGGCACAGGACACTAAAACACCCTATCCGAGCATGGCCCCGATCGATCAGTACCTTATGGCCGACCGCAACGCCGAAATCACCTTGGCCCGAAGCGCGGCGCCGGAGGCCATATCCCACGAGGCAAGAATTCTGGTCCTCGGGCGGCGTGGTTACGAAACTGCCGTTGAAGGCAAGAATGGATTTGTATGTGTAGTGGAGCGTGGATGGATGTCGCCCGCCGACGCTCCGGAGTTCTGGAATCCCAAAATTCGCGGTCCGGTCTGCTTCAATCCTCCGGCCGCGCGATCCGTCTTACCGGTTACTTACAAGAGGACAGAAATGGTATTAGCCGGGAGAACGAAAGCTGAAATCATCGAGGGCAACAAAGTGGCATTCGAAAAAGGTGAACTTCCCCAGCTCGAAGCGGGCGGTATGAGTTACATGATGTCGAAGGATGCCTACCTCACCGATCACGATGATCATAACTTGGCGCACCTGATGTTTTATACCCCTGCTCTGGATGGTGCAGTTTGGGGTGCGGATCTGCCGAAATCCCCTGTGATGCTGAATCCACAGTTTAAAGGCGTGCAACCAATCGATGTATTTGTTGTCTCAGTGAGCAAGTGGTCAGACGGAACGGTCGCCCCGGTTATGTAGGAAATCCCCGTGAGAGGGAGTGCGACATCCGTGACCATGCAATTCTGTACTCGTTGGTTCTGAGCGGCGACAGGCGTCATATTTGGCTGAATGATCGAGACGAGGACAACCAATATGCGCGCGCTGATCATTGCTGATGAACCCCTTGCCCGTACAGCCATAGCGAATGTGCTGGCCAAAAGACGCGATGTCGAGAACTTCGAGTCGGCAGGAGATGCGATCGACGCGGTGACCAAGCTGTCAAGCGCCTGCTACGACGTCCTGATTCTCGACCTTTGCATGCCAGAGGTCTCGGGCCTTGGACTTCTGGACCGCATGAAAGCCGCTGGCCAAGCGGTCCCGCCTGTCGTGTTCGTGACAGCTCACGAGGAACATGCCATCGCTGCTTTCGAGCAACATGCGGTGGACTACGTTCTCAAACCCTTTGCCAACGAACGACTGAACGAAGCCCTGGATGCCGCATCTCGCCGAACCGACGGAGACCGCATGGCCCGGCCAGTTGATGCACTTCCACAGCTGCAGCAGCGTTCAAGGCAGCAACCCTGTCAAATCGCGATCAAAGCGAACGGCCGCATTTTTTTCATCGATCCTGCACAGGTGGTTGCGGTGCAGGCTCAGGGCAACTACGTCCTGCTGAAACGCGAGACGGGTTCTTATTTACTGCGAGGATCCATATCGGTCATGGCGGAAAAACTGAAGCCCTATGGCTTCGTCCGTATCCATCGCTCGGTGCTCGTGAACCGTCTAAAGGTGGACGAGATCAAGCCTTGGACCACAGGCGAGTACGGCCTTCGTCTTAAGGACGGAAAGGAATACACCGTAACCCGCACCTATAAGAAGAATCTGAAGGAACTGGCCACTTCCTGGATTGGCACAGACGCATTCACTGAATGACCAGGAGTGGTGGTATTCGAGCCTCATCTGCATTTTCTTCGACGATAGAGAAGAGATGACATCGCGAAGCCCTTGGCACAGAAGGCGGGAGCCCAGTAAGTCCGCGCGGGCCGACGCCAACCGCAGCGGGAGCGGTTGCACCAATGTCTCGCCCTCACAATGCGAACTCAAGAGCGATAACTGTCGAAATAACTTTCAATAGATCAATTTGGCGAAACTCGCGTATCAATCATTGAGGGCGTCCATCCACGCTCGCCGGGCTCTCGGGCTGAGATGCAGCGCACATCTTACAAAGTAATTCCAGCACGGGGCGCTGGCTCTTCAACATTCGCGGCTCAAGTTCCGCGATCGTCATCCAGCGCGGTGATCCCTCCCAGGAATTCTTCAGTTCTCCCGTAGCTTGCACCGCGAAAACGGAAGTGTCGCAGGGGACATCCGCCGTGCTGTGATAGCGCATGCGCAGTTCCTGGCCAGTGACGCGCAGTCCGGTTTCTTCCAGGACCTCGCGGCGCAGCGTCTCTTCTTCTGCTTCCTGCCAGCTTGCGAGTCCTCCGGGCAAAGAGAGTCCGCGTCCGTCGTTCCTTTGAATGACCAGGAATTGCTGGTTGCGTCGGATGATGGCGATGGATGCGCGCAGAGTTCCGAACACCGGAAACCGGCGATAGAGAGCCAGGCAGGTACGCGCCACGATCCAGAACAGGCGGCGACGCAGGTTTTCAAGGGTTGGCAACGAGAAAGTCTAGCATGCGACGCTTCCGCATCCCGAGTGATCCAAATCTCTACCCGCGCATCATCCGTTCGGCTACCCGGGCCATCTACTGGATGGAACTCGCGACCGAAGAAAAAACGTTATTGGCATTCGATCCGACGAGACGGACCGTGCCCACCACGATCACGAGGATCACCGCAAGCATCACGGCGTATTCTGCAATATCTTGTCCGGATTCCTCTCTCCAGAGCCTGCAAATTGTTGCCGTCATCCTTCACCCCCTGAAACGCTAGAGTTTCTTTCAATAGATTGCACCACGAAGTTGATAGAGCAGGTAGTTACTTCGGTTACCTGTTGCGTAATCGCAATTTCATTCTTTGACTCTAGTCCCATGTCATTAGTTGGGAATGTCGCTGGGAGTGAGTTGTCTCAACCGGGCCTGCTACCATTGCTGCATGTTCAATTCTCGGCAAGTCCAGGGGCCGCCGGAGGGTCACTACCTGGGAGTCCGGCGGCAGAAATAGCCTTCCAAAGCGGGAGTTGCGGGCAACTAGAAATTTCGAGGAAACACGATTCTTCATGGCGAACGATATGGTACATACGCAAATTCGGAACGTAGCGATCGTTGGGACAGGCTTGATCGGCGCGAGCTGGGCGGCGCAGTATCTGGCAAGCGGTTTGGACGTCATCGCGACGGATCCGGCGACGGACGCGGAGGCCAACTTACGCAAGGGCGTCGACGAGGCTTGGGAGTTGCTCACGGTCATTGGTCTGGCTTCGGGTGCAAGCCGCGACCGGCTGACTTTTACTGCCGATATGAAAGAGGCTGTGTCGAAGGCCGACTTTGTGCAGGAGAGCGTCCCGGAGCGGCCCCTGTTGAAGGCCAAAGTGTTCGCCCAGATGGACGAAGCCGCTCCTCCGGACACGATCCTCGCTTCGAGCGCATCCGGCATCACCATGGATATCATTCAGTCGAGCTGTAAGCAGCATCCCGAGCGCTGTGTGATCGGCCATCCTTTTAATCCGCCCCACGTCATTCCCCTGGTTGAAGTAGCGGGCGGGGCGAAGACGTCAGAAGGGGTGATCGAACGAGCCATGGCGTTCTACGCGTCTATCGGCAAGAAGCCGATCCGGCTGCGTAAAGCGGTCCCGGGCCATGTTGGGAACCGGCTACAAGCAGCGCTCTACCGGGAGGTTCTCTATCTCATTCAGCAAGGCGTCGTCAGTGTGGAGGATGCAGACATCGCCGTGTGCTACGGGCCGGGGCTTCGGTGGGGTGTGATGGGCCCGAGCCTACAGTGGCATTTAGGCGGTGGGCCCGGCGGAATTCAACACTTCGTAAAAACCTTCATGGATGGCTTCGTTGGCCAAATGAAGAAACTCGAAATGCCCGAGGTCACGCCCGCACTGATGCAGACGGTGATCGATGGCGTTCTGAAGGAAGCAAACGGCCAATCGGTCGAGCAGCTTGCTCAGGCGGAGAACAAGCTGGTGTTGGAGCTTCTCGCGCTACGCGCAAAGGCAGGCAGAACACTTCCCTAAAATATATAGTTTTGGAGCGCCTTTAATTGGGGTAAGGCTCTCCAGGTTTTACCACGCGAATCTGATGGTCGGTAAAGGCCAGGTGACCACCCGGCAGGTTCACTTTCGGCATGTGGCAACTCACACAATTCGCTTTTGCCACTGGACAGGGTGGCGCTCCCGCCCGGGCGGCGGCAGATGCTGGTTGAGTTGACGCCGCATGACAGTTCAGACACTTGGGATCGTAAGAAGAATCTTGGCGGACGACATCCTGGTGAGGATCGTGGCACGCCAAACAGCTGATGCGGGGATCGGCTCCGTCGAAGCACTTGCTGTTAGCCAGGCGGTAAGGCTGGAAGCGGACGTTGATCTCACCCTCGAAGTGACCTCTCAACACCGCCTCCCAGGTACGATGACATTGACCGCAAAAGTTTGAGATGTCCTCGGTGGATAGCTTTCTGAGTTTTGGCGGTACAGAGGCAAACTCTCCCTGAAGGGCGTCCAGCAGATGAGCATTCGCGCCCACGTGACAATGCTCACAAGTCACTCCGAGTTGCATGGATTCGAGCGTCAGCTTGCGATCAATCACGGCGTTGGTGGCATGGCAACCAAAGCACGCTTTGGTCTCTCCCTGCTTCAACTCTCTTCCCATGGCTTCTTCTAGTGTGTGGGGTGTAATCCGCTCGTCCCCCATTGTGATATCGAGGCCATCGATGGCCGGGTAGTAGCTCACCAGGCTGTCGTAGAGGTTGCCCTGGTACTCCAAGATCCAGGTCTGCCCGCCCACTCCGAAGCTCCAGCGAATGGGCAAGCTGAGCGTATTGGTGCCATCCGTGACTGTGTAAGTAGTCTTGTCACCAACAGTCTCAACTAAGTAGGCGTAAGCGCCCCTGCGAAACGTCATTTTGGGATGGGCTTTGAATGTGGGATTTTCTCCGGGGAGTTCGATTGCCCGGCCCATCGGCGTCTGCGGTTGACTTGTGGCTTGGGCCGCATGGCAGTGCGCGCAAGATGACGCCGAACCGCTCGGTCGCTGCTGGGCCACGGCTGGCACGCAGGCGACCCATATCACAAAACCAGACAGTACCTTGGCGGTGTACCTCAGCGGCGTACCTCATGGTTTGTCGCACTCTTCTCCATCTGAAGGCACAGCAAGCGCTCGCGCCTGGCATCTTCTTTGCGGCCGGACTTGGAATAAGCTCTCGCCAGTGCGAGGTGAATCTCAAAATTGTCCGGCTCAAGTCGCAACTCCTTTTCCAGAAGGTCGATGCCGCCCTTCACATCCCCCGTCTCCACCAGTCCGCGGCCGAGCACAAGTCGAGCGCTGGGCAGCGTCGGCTCTTCGGCCATGACTTTTTCAGAGTAAGCGAGCGCGGTGGAGAAATCGTTTCGCATCAGGGCATCCCAGGCCACCATCAGTTGAGCGGCGGCATTGGAAGGTGCTATTTCCAGCTCTCGTCTGAATTCGGCGATCGCCTGGTCGGGATCCGTCGGGAACAATAACAGCCCGTACAGATAGTGCGCGTCAGAGGCCGTCGGAAAGCGCTGAAACAGATTTTGAAATTCTTGGCGCGCGGCCGCCTCGTCTCCCGACATGAAGAGAAAGGCCGCGCTCCCGGCCGCAAGATATAGGTCCCGCTTATCTTCCTTTAAGTCTCGCGGTAGTAATGGTGTACGCAACCCGGCCAAGCCGATGCCGACGAGCAATTCCGGATTCGATACCTTGCTACGAGTAAACGGCGCGTACTCTTGCAATGCTTGCTCAAAATCTCCGCTGCGCGTGAGGAGGAGAGCCTCATGGTAGCGGAGAATTGTTTCGTCATGGGCCTGTTTGCCTGCCCCTAATGACAACCCGCGCTGAATATCCGTCAGCGATTGCGAGTACTCGCCGGTTTCGAACTCGCACAGGCCTCGCAACGCCCACGCCGGGGCAGCATCAGGGACAAGTTCAAGGAAGTGGGTTAGAGCATCTCGGCCCGCAGGGTACGCCTCAGTCTCATATTGCAGAGACCCAAGGAACCACCAGCCGTCTGGCCATCGTGGTCTGAGCTGTACCGCTCGACTGTAGAGTCCGATGGCTTGAGGCACATCGTCTCGCTCGCGGGCAGCGGTCGCCGCCTCGACCACGTGGTCAAATGCAGACGGAGTCGCTTGCGCAAGGGCACAACCTGGCAGCAGAGGAACAAGAAATCCCCCCAGCATGCAGCCTAGAATCAATCCTCTGAACTTCATAATGCCTACTGCGAGAAATTGATCCCCAAGCTATGTTCGATGATCCCCAAGCTACGGTGGGTAAAGGATACAGTCAAAATGGATTGGGATGTTCACGGGATGAGTAAAAGTTTGTAAAGTCAGCCCTCACCAAAAGTTAGCCGACTCTCGATCGCTGACGATCAAATCGTGGGACACACAAAGGCGTGGGTGTTGAAAACTTGCAGTACCCCTGAGCCTAACATTTCAACCAATGATCGGGTTGTATCCCCAATCGGGAATACAGCGCAAATCGCAGGCGCGCTGTATCTCCTCAAGCGCAGGTGAACGTCGAGGACGCCACAGGTGAAGCGGTATATGATTTCAAGCGAGGAAATAGAGATGAGTGCCGTACAGACTGAAAAGAAGGTCCAGTTGAGCCGCCGGGACGTGTTGCGCAGTGCCCTGCTGGGAGTGGCCTGCCTTCCACTCGTCCCGGTTGCCGGATGGGCGGAGAAGCAACGCGCTTTTACGGAGCCTGCGCGTGTTCCTTACTCCGGTTCCGATGATTCGCTGCTGGACGAGATCGAAAGAACTGCATTTGATTTCTTCTGGAACGAGGCAGGCGCGACGACCGGTCAGGTGAAGGATCGCGCCCTCGTGAATGGCAATGACACACATACTGTAGCCAGTATCGCAGCCACCGGGTTTGGGCTTTCGGGGCTGTGCATTGCGGACGAGCGCAGCTACAGAAAGAAAGACGAAATCGTCGAGCGCGTCCGCGGGACTCTGCGTTTTCTCTGGCAGAAACTTCCCAATGAACACGGGTTCTACTACCACTTCATCGAGGTGAACAGCGGGGAGCGGCAGTGGAAGTGTGAGATCTCATCGATTGACACTTCCCTTCTGCTGTGCGGAGTGTTGACCGCGCGCCAACATTTTGCGGACTCAGAAATTCAGGACCTGGCGACGAAGATTTACGAGCGTGTCGATTGGCCGTGGATGTTGAATGGCGGCAAGACATTTTCCATGGGCTGGCATCCTGAGTCAGGATTTCTCGATGCCCGGTGGGAACATTACTGCGAACTCATGATGATCTACCTGCTGGCGCTCGGGTCGCCGACGCATCCCGTTCCGGCGGAAACCTGGAAAGCATGGACGCGACCCACGGTGGAGTTTGAAGGTCTGGAATACATCTCAGGGCATGACCCGCTGTTCACGCATCAATACTCGCAAGCCTGGTTCGATTTCCGGCGAAAACGCGACGCCTATGCAAACTATTTTGAAAACTCGGTGAAGGCAACGATCGCCGATAAAATGTTTTGCCTGTCGCTGCGCGAGGAGTTTCCCGACTACAGCGACCATCTCTGGGGCATAACGGCATCGGACTCGGCTACGGGATACCAGGCATGGGGCGGGCCGCCGCGGTTGGGTAACTTGGATGGAAGCGTGGTCCCGTGCGCTGCCGGCGGGTCGCTGCCGTTTCTCCCTCCCGACTGCAAGCAGGTTCTGCGGACGATCAGGGAGCGCTATCCAAAGGCGTGGGGTCGGTACGGCTTTGTCGATGCATTCAACCCGCTGACCAACTGGTACAACCTCGACGTACTCGGGATCGATCTCGGAATCACGATGCTGATGGCAGAAAATCTGCGCACTGGTTTTGTGTGGAACACATTCATGAAGAACAAGGAGGCGCAGCGGGGGATGGAGCGGGCCGGGTTTCAGACGAAAGCCTAAACGATAAACTGCCGCAGGATGAACGGTTTATTCATTCTGCGGCAGCGGGGATGCGGAAAGCACGCGCCGATTGCTCGGCGCGGCTTTTGAGTTTAGAAGCTAAAGCGAGCCCCCAGCGTGGCTGTACGGGCGGCTAGAGCACCTTGGGCCTGGCCGAAATTCGGATTTCCTATGTTGTTGGAGATGGTCGTTGAATCGATATTCAGGTTATTGAAGAGGTTGTAGACGTCAAACCGGAATTCAAGCCTGGCGTTTTCACCGAGCACCGGCATGTTCGGGAAACCGAAGCCCTTGGACAGCGTCAAGTCTAGGTCCTTGTATCCAGGACCATTGAGCGAGTTGCGACGAACTCCGGGAGCCTGGGGAAGCGCAGTTCCTGAGTTCGTACCGGTGAAGGGGGTATAGGTTGGATTCGAGAAGTACGGCGAGATACACACACCCGATGAACAGTTAGGGGGGGTGGGATAGTTCGAGCCAGTCTTGAACGCATTGTTGCTGGTGCTGGTTCCGGCTCCGCCCAAGTTGGCCGCAGGGTAGAGATTCCCGTATCCGCAATTTCCGCAATAGAGGGTTCCGTTCAAAACGCTCACCAACGGACTCCAGGGGAACCCCGAGTGAATGTTGAGGATCCCGCTGAGCGACCAGTCGCCAGCGATCTTTTCCATCCAATGGTTGTTGCCGTGGAAGAATACAGGCTGCCACAGGCCGAAGAGCTTGAACGCTTTGCCTACGTTGTAGTCGGAGCGTCCGTAACTCAGGTTGGGGTCGTAAGGGTAATAAGGCTCCGTATATGGGCGCGAAGTATTGTCCAGGCTCTTGGCCCAGGTGAACTGAGCATCGGCCATGAACTGGTGCGAGAAATCATGCTTCAATTCGGCAAGCAAGGCGTTGTAGTTGCCGCTCCCGATCGAACTCCAGTAGTCCCCCCCGTTGATCTGCGGATTCAAGGCGTAACCTTGGGTGACAGGAACGGCCTGCGGGTTCTGGTGAAATAAGACGTCTCGCGACAAGCTTCCCTGGTACCCCAGGGACGCCACTAAATTGTGGCCCAGATCGTATTGGGTATCCAACGAGTAGTGGTGGACCCGCATCGTCGGCATAGTATTGGGCCAGATGGCAACGCCGACTGCGCCACTCGTGGGCAATCCATTCGAGCCGAAGGCTAACTTAAAGTTCGGGTTTGGCGGATAGCCGAAAGCGTTGTGCGGATCCGATGAAGCAGCGTAGAAAATGCCGGGATTCGGAGAGTTCGGCGCGCCCATACTTATGTACTCCCCGATCGACAAACCCGGATTTCCTTGAATACCTGCCGAGATGGCGATTTCTTCCTGGTTGTAGTTCAGGCCGTATCCGCCGCGAACCACCAATTTGTCGCGGAATCGAGTCGGACTCCAGGCGAAACCGATTTCGGGAGAGAAGTTGTTTTTTTGCGCGGTCCAGGAATTTCCCTTCTTAACGACCAGGCCTGTCAAGTAACTTGACCCCGCTCCGGGGACGGCTACAAACATGTTGTTTTCTTTGGAATAGAGCGGGCCAAAGTAAGACCAACGCAGGCCCAGGTTGAGCGTGAGGTTCTTTCGAAGTTTGAAGTCATCCTGGGCGAAAAACCCATAGATGCTTTCGCGGTCGTCCTGGCGTTCGGCCGTAGGTGCACCGGTATTAGGATCGGCCAGGATAAAACCTTCGCGGCGCGGGGCATCGTTGAGAAAGTCCCAGAGGTTGAAGAAGCCGTAGCTAGGTACAGCGCAACCGAAACACGCGTTCAGATAAGAAAGGCGCGTAAGGTCGAGGCCAAACTTGATGGTGTGGGGCCCGAGGATCTTGGTGGCCACATCCTTGAGACCGTAGGTCCATTGATCCAAATGGCTGCCGACATTCGGCCCGAAATTAGCGATGGAAGCGGTGCCGATGGAAAAATCGAGGGAGGCGTTTGGCAGTCCCGCCGGCGATTGCGGGTTCGAGGTGATCTCGTTCCAGCGCCAGCCGGCAGCATTTGCACGAAGTTCGTTCAGAAAAGTCGGAGAGAAGGTGTGGTTCCAGATCGGGGAATAGGCGTAGTTGGTCTGACTATGGTGAAAGACATCAAATACCCGCTCGCCGTTGAAAAAGTTATTGGTTTGTGGAACCCAGTAAATGGCAAAGCCGACGCGATCCTTTTGAGTGACATCATAATCAAGGCGGCCATTGTACTGAACGTCAGTCTTGGTGGTCGGGCTGGCGGTTTGGTAATAGGCAATGTCGGCTACGGTACCCAGATTCTCCGGGCCGCCGCTGCCGTCACCGCCAGTACCTGGGCTCGACGAACTCGTCCAGCCGGGATCCATCCCCCCAGTGGGGAAACCGGTGCTCGGTCCGATTTGGCCCGGCGGGAACAAAGCGGGATTCAGGGGAGTGCCGACATTCAGGCCTCCCGCAACTGCGTGACAGTTTGTGCCTTCTGTCAGGCCGGCTTCGAGGCAGGTAACGGTGCTCACGCCTTTGTTGGCGATGCCATTCCCAGGGAAGTTGGCCAATGTCGAAGCGATGCTCCCGGACGGGGCCAAGGCGTCGAACGCGGGTGTATCGCCCCATTGGTTCCCAGTCGAGGTGGTGTGCTCGCGAATCGTTTCGTAGCTGAAAAAGGCAAAAACTTTGTTCTTTATGATGGGGCCGCCGACACTGCCGCCGATTTGGTTAAACCGGCTCTGGTCTCTCAAATCAACCCCGCGGTTGGTGACGCTCGCGGGGCCGTTCCAGGGCTGATAGGCGTTCAGACCCGGACGGTGAGCGGTAAAGAAAAGACTGCCATGGTAATTGTTGGTGCCGCTCTTGGTAGTGATCTGAATCTGGGCGCCGCTAAAGCGGCCATTCTCGGCGTCGTAGTCGTTGGCGATGACCTTAAAGCTCTCAATCGAATCTTCCGACGGGGTGATGATTGTAGTTCCGCCCCAGACGGCGCTGGTGGTGCTGATGCCGTCAATCACAACGCCGTTCATCGGGGTCTGCTGACCATTGGCGCTAACCGGCGCGCCGTTTTCGGTATTGAAGATGCCCGTGTCGCCGCCAGAAGCGCCGCCACCGGTCTCTGTGCCCGGCAAATTGTAGCCGCCGCCGCCTTTTCCTTGTGAGCCGTCGCCGAATACGCCAGGGGCCAACTGCGCGAGTTTGAGGACATCTCGCCCGAACGACGGCATGTGCTGAACCTGGTTCGCAGAGACCACGCCGTTGACGGAAGCGGTCTCGGTATCCAGCAAAGGCGCGGCTTCGGCATTTACGGTGACAGTCTGCGATGCGGCGCCGACCACGAGTTGCACGTTCAGAGCGTTCGGCTGCTCGGGAATCAGCTGAAGATTGTCGATGACTTTTTTCTCGAAGCCGTCCTTTTGCACTTCTAAGCGAAAGCGCGCCGCGGCCAGAGCGTTGAAGTTGAACACACCGGAGTCATCACTGGTCCTGACCTGTTTTTCACCGGTTGCGGGATTGGTCAGCGTGAGGTGGGCGCCGGGAACCACTGCACCGGTGGCATCGGTCACCACGCCCTGAATGGAGGTTCGGTACTGTGCGTGCGCCATGACGGCGGAAAGGACAATGCAGGCAACCATCGAGACCGCGCGGAGTGCGGAAGAAGTGGAACGGTTCATTGAGGCCTCCCGGTCTTACTAGGACTTCGATCTTGAACCTTCGAGTTCCCGGAGCGTGGTTTACTAAAACGCTAGAAAAGCGTTTTAGTAGCAATAGTTGGGCTTATAGCACACGCGATTTTCCCCAGTCAAGCGCATTGTTGTCCCGAGCTTGAGATGCAGGTTCCCTTCGAGCCGAAACATTTTTGGGGGACGTGCTTACCTTAACGATTTTGTTCGCGCCATCAGGCTGGTCTGGGCGGGGGCAGCCGGGTGTTTTGCCGGGAACGGTATTTTTGGAATCTTCGGGCAGTGGAGCTCCGCGAGACGCTCTTGGACTAGTCTCTTATTTGGGGCGGACGCCGTTTCGGACACGGCAGGTGGTTTCGCGGATCATCAGTTTGGGTTCGACCATGGTTTCGCCTCCGTGCGAATCGGGTCCTGAGCGTCGGATGCGGCGCAGAAGAGTCTCGGCGGCGATCCTTCCCATTTCGCGGAGGGGCTGGCGCACTGTGGTCAAAGCCGGATTCTGGTACGCGGCACTCTGAATGTCATCGAAGCCAACCACGGAAACGTCGTCGGGCACGCGCAACTTGGCCTCGCGAAGCGCCCGGATCGCGCCCATCGCAGAAATGTCGTTAAAGGCAAATAGCGCGGTGAATGGCTTGTGCGACGCCAGTAACTTTCGAGTGGCTTCATATCCCAGTTCGGGAGACGGAGAATCTCCTTCGAGTTGAGAAATCAGCGCCCGGGAGATCGGGAGGCCCAGTTGGCGCGCGGCTTTTTCGATGTTGGTCCAACGGACTTCGGTATCGGAGCTGAATTCCTGTCCTTTGATGAACGCGATGTCGCGATGACCGAGTTGCGAAAGATGCTTGAGTGCGACTTCCGCGGCCCGCACATGGTCGAGCACGATGTTGGTAACGCCCTTCACCTGGTTGTGCCCTGAGACGGTGACCACTGGCACAGAGAGCTGTAGTGTCCACGGAGTGTCTACTGCAATCAGGCCGTCGACTGATCGCTCCAAAAAGAGCCGGGGATATTCATCAATCAGATCCGCGCGATGCCGGTGGCTGACAACAAAGTAGAAATATCCCTCCTGCAGCAGATGGTCCTCCACGCCGCTCATGACCGAGGCCGAGTAGCCATCGCTGACTTCCGGGACGATGACTCCAATGGTGAAGCTGCGTTGGGCGCGTAACGAGCGGGCAAAAAAGTTTGGACGGTACTTGTGCTTCCGGGCGGCGGCGAAGATCCGGTCTTTCGTCTCCTGGGGGATGGAGTCCGCAACGGGCGAGCGGTTGATGACCAGTGACACGGTGGCAGGCGAGAGCCCCAGACCTTCCGCCAGCTCTTTCAGACTCACCGGTTTGGGCCCCATGCGCACGGTCCGGCCGGCGCCCTTTCCCGTCTTTTTTGTCGTCACGCTGCGCAGTCTCGCACAAACCGAATGAGGGTAGCAAGCAATTGTTGCGGCAGCACGCGCAATACTTCGGACGCAATTATTGATTGACATTGCACAGAAAAACGTTTTTCATACTCTCCGACAACGCTCTACTAACCCGATTTAGTAGCTACCCACGACACAGGCCCGACGGAGGTTGTTTCTCATGCCATCTTCAAGACACATTCTCATTCCCTCTCTCGGACCACATCGAAGCAGACGATCGACATTGATGAAAGCGCTCTCACGCGGGCTGAGATTCGGAGGCGGGATCGGAGGGAGGTTCGGCGGAATCGTTGCGGTCGTCACCTTGTCTCTGGCCGCTCAGACGCCATCCAACCACTCTCCAACGCTCCCGTCCAGCGTTGCCGACGCTCGTCTCGACGCCCGGGTGGAATCAATCCTTCATGGCATGACTCTAGAAGAAAAAGTTGGACAGTTGGTGCAGTATTCCGCTGGCCAACCCACCGGGCCAGGCACGGGACGGACCGACTATGACGATATGATTGCCCGCGGACAGATCGGTTCACTGTTCAACGTGATCGATCCGCACGAGATCAATAAGTATCAGAAGATTGCGATGGAGAAGTCGCGGTTGCACATTCCCATCCTGTTTGGGCTCGACGTCATCCACGGATTCAAGACTGAGTTTCCCATTCCGCTGGCACTGGCTTCCACCTGGGATCCAACGATCGTAGAGAAGGCATCGCGCGTGGCGGCCATGGAGGCGTCCGCCGACGGCATCCGCTGGACATTTTCGCCGATGGTCGATATTGCGCGCGATGCGCGCTGGGGTCGCATGGCGGAAGGCGCGGGCGAAGATCCTTATCTGGGATCGGCGATGGCCGCTGCCTACGTGAGGGGCTATCAGGGCGAGCGTCTGAATGCGCCGGACAGTATCGCGGCGTGCGCCAAGCACTATGTCGGCTACGGCGCGGCCGAGGGTGGGCGCGACTACAACAGCACGGAGATTTCCGAACATACCCTGCGCGAGTTCTACATGCCACCATTTCATGCGGCGGTCGAAGCTGGGACGGTATCGCTGATGAGCGCATTCAATTCCTTGAATGGAGTGCCTTCGTCGGCCAATTCGTTCACGTTGAAGCAGGTTCTGCGCAAGGAGTGGGGCTTTCGAGGACTGGTGGTCAGCGACTGGAATGCGATTGGGGAACTCATTCCGCATGGCGTCGCGAATGACGGCCGCACCGCGGCGCGAAAGGCTTTCGTCGCAGGCGTAGATATGGACATGGTCAGCAGCCTCTACCACGACAACCTGGGACAGATCGTCAGTTCGGGCCAGGCGACCACCGCTGAACTGGATGAAGCGGTTCGACATGTACTTCGCGTCAAACTCGCTCTTGGTCTATTCGAACACCCTTTTGTGGACGAGGGCGCGGCAGCGAAAGCACTCTACCATCCGGACAGCATCGCGATGGCGCAGACCGCGGCCGAGCGATCATTCGTGCTGCTCAAGAACGCCAGCGGGCCGGACGGCAAAGCGCTGCTACCGCTGACGGCCGGAACCCAGAACATTGCCGTAATTGGACCACTGGGAGACGATTCTTCTTATCCCGCTGGAGCGCCGCAGGGAGCCGGTCCCCGCCTTTCGCTCCCGGCCGCACTGGCGCAGCGTGTTGGCGAAAGCCATGTGTTGCGGTTCCGGGGAACCGGCATTCTCGACGGCTCCGACGAGGAAATTGCGGCGGCCGTCGCTGGCGCTAAGAAGGCCGATCTTGTTGTTCTGACGCTGGGAGAAAGCCCGGAGATGAGTGGCGAGGCGGCTTCTCGCGCTCACCTTGGACTTCCCGGCAGGCAGCAGGAATTGCTGGAAGCTATCGTCCGCACGGGCAGGCCCGTGGTTCTGATTCTTTTCAGCGGACGGCCTTTGACGGTGCCCTGGGCGTTCGATCATGTGCCGGCAGTGATCGCGGCCTGGCTGCCCGGAATCGGTGGAGGGCCTGCGCTGGCGCGTACACTGTTCGGTGAAATAAATCCCAGCGGGAAACTGGTTGTCAGTTGGCCGCGCAGTGTGGGGCAAGAGCCCCTTTATTACAACTCCCTCAACACCGGACGCCCGCCCGGCGACGTGGACCTTACTCGCCCGCCGACCGATATCGTCAGCAAATACGTGTCGCGTTATCTCGACGAACAGAATAGCCCTCAGTTTCCCTTCGGCTATGGTGGCTCTTACACCAGCTTTTCTTACGGAACCACGCAGATCAGTACGCAAAGTTTAAGTGCGGCAGCTCTGAATAAGGCCTTGAGCGCGGGGGCAACGGTCATGACTGCCGAAGCCGAGGTGACGAATACTGGATCCCGGGCCGGCAAAGAAGTAGTGCAGCTATACATTCAGCTGCGGGGGACCAGTGTCGCAGAACCGGTGCGCATGTTGAAAGGATTCCAGACGGTCGCTATAGCTCCAGGCGAAACAAAAAAGATAAAGTTTGAACTACCGTCAGAAGCTTTTGCGATTTGGAATGACCGCGACGAGTTCGCTGCCGAACCAGCCAAAGTCAAAATCTGGATCAGCCCTGATTCCGCGCGTGGTTCGGCGGCAGAAGCAGAGATCCTCCATTAGAAAAATGAATAAGGGACAGAATGAATTGTTCGTCCCGCGTTCCTGATCGTTGGCAAGACATCGCCTCTCAGTCCAAACAAAATCAGGCCAATCCGTTCCCGCCTAAAACTCGGCCTGCATGCCTTGCGCAATTGCTCAGATCCTTAAGAAAATCTTGCGGCGGTACATCCACAACAGGATGAGCCAAAAGATCAAAATCACGGTAAAACCGTGAAGCACGGGCTGGAAAGTCGGGCCTGTGATCGCAGACAGCGCCCATCCAAGGTGGATGTCGACGGCTTTGCCGAAGAAACTCGCCATGGTCCAACTCATGACGTAAATGGCGATCGAGTTCATTCCAATCACCACAAGCGGGAACGCCCAGCGGCGCCATCCTTTCCAGTCGATCAGGGCATAAAACCCGGCAAGCATCAGGATCACCAAGCCTCCGCTGTACAGGGTGTACGACGATGTCCAGACCCTTTTCACGATGGGGCAAATGCCGGCCCATTGGCAGAGCAGTCCGAGCAGCACCAAGCCTGTTCCGGCGATGGCCAGTCCGCGCAATTTCTGTTCCTTCGATCCTTTACTCTTGAGCCATTCTCCAGTCAGCAGCCCCATAATCATGGTTGCAAGCGTTGGAATGAAACTCAGCGTGGACCAACCGCCCTCATTGAAGACAAAGGGCTGCTCGCGCGGAAACAGGTTCAGGAACCAAACGTCGAAGGCCCACGAGAGATTGGAGTTCTTGTTCCAGTGAGAAAGGAATCCGGTGTAGTTGTGAGTCCAGTCCGGTGGAACTCCCACCCGGGCGTAGTCAAAGTGCGGACCCGGCGCGGGATAAAGCGCGAAGGCTGCCCAAAAAAAGATCAGGATCAGGACCAGCGTCACTACCTGGGTTCGCACTCGCGCGAATCCCAGCAGGAACAGGAATACGTATCCCAGTCCGATCTGCGTCAGCGTGTCCTCAAAGGTAAAGTAGGTCTGACGCGACCACTGCGACCGCAGAAAGATTCCGAGAAAGATCAGGATCAGCGCGCGCCGGAAAGCGTGCGCCAGCATGGGTCCGAAGGCTTGTCCCTTCATTTTCCGGCTCGCGATCGAAAACGGTAGAGCCGCGCCCACCAGAAAAGAAAAGGCAGGCTGGATCAAGTCATGCAGCGAACAGCCCTGCCAATCCACGTGATCGGTGTTGAATCCGATTACTTTCCAGAATGTACTATTCGGGAACGCGCTTGCCGTCGCATGCAGGCGCATCGCTTCTGCGAGCATCAGGAACATCACCGTCCCGCGGAGTACATCCAGCGAGACCAAGCGGGTCGGCCCTTCCGGCTTGAGTTCAGATTCTGTGACATGCAATTCTGAAGCGGGACTTTCCACCTGCGGGCTTTCGATCATAAAGGGCTCCTATGCCAAGTCAGCGAAGAATGGAGTTACCCCACGCTTAAGTCTGAACTGCAAAGCCTGGAACGTCCGCACGGGCGGCCCATTTGCCGCGGGTAAAATCGGGAAATTTCTGCGGAGCGCCATTCTGCGCCACCGATGCCTCACTTAACGGAGTCGGCGCGCTCCAGGCGGCGGCATCGTAGCAATTGATGTCGGGCACCAGACCCCTTTTCAGGCAATCCATCAGCCTGTAATTCATGATGTAGTCCATTCCGCCGTGGCCGCCCATTTTACGCGCCAGTTCCCCGGTTGTCTTCCAGAGTGGGTGCTCGTACTTATCGCGAAATGCGTCGATGTTCTGCCAATCCTCCCGGCTGGAACCATCGGCCTGTTTTTCGCCATCCACAAAAACGCGCGCCGGATAGTCGGCGAATATTCCCTTCGTGCCCGAAATCGAATTGAGGCGACTGTAGGGCCGCGGGTTCACCACATCGTGCTGGAGAAGAATAGTGCGGCCTTTCAGAGTTCTTATGATGCTGGTATTCATATCGCCGCAGATGTACTTTTCGGCGCGCTTAGGATCTCCTTCCGGGAAATTCGCTTTCACATAAGCGCTCAGCGACGCCTCGGACGAACTCACCGAAACCATATAGTCGAACCTGTCGCCGCGATGAATGTCCAAATAATGCGCCACCGGGCCCAGTCCGTGCGTCGGATACAGATTGCCATTGCGCTGGATATGGGGAAAGCGGCGCCACTGGCCCTCCCCTTCGCTTGAGGTCAAGATACTGCGCAAGTCGTGCAGATAAGCCGCCTCGCCATGGGTAACTTCGCCGAAGACTCCATCCCGCACCATGCCGAGAACCATCATCTCGGTAGAGCCATAGCAGCAGTTTTCGAGGATGACGCAATGCTTGCGAGTGGCCTCGGAAGTATTGACGAGATCCCAGCACTCCTGAATGGTCGTGCAGGCAGGCACTTCCACGGCGGCATGCTTGCCATTCTTCATGGCGGTGAGCGCCATCGGAACGTGCCAGTTCCATGGGGTCGCGATGTAGACAATGTCGAGGTCGAGTTCGGTCAAATTCTTGAAATCCAATTCCCCCTTACTGAATCCGGCGGGTTGTGGCTGGCCCGCGTCGGTAACCGCCTTCTGCGCGCGCGCCACTTTTTCCGGCACCAGGTCGCAGATCGCCTTGACCTCCACTTTTTCGATCGCCAGTAAGTCCCCTAGCAAGCTGGAACCGCGTCCCCCGACACCGATGATTCCCAGGCGCACGCGGTCTCTGGCTTCGAACGGGACGCCGGTCATTGTCATTGCAGCGTTCGCACTCTTGGGCGCGCTGGCGGAGAGTTCAGAGGAGGGCCCAGAACCCAAAATGTCCTTTGCAATCAGAAGTCCCGCACCGCCCATTGCAGTACGCTGAATGAAACTTCGTCTGGAAACATCTTTCGATTCTTTATCCGTTGGCATGTGGTGGCCTCCTGGTTGACGATGGTCCGAATTGCAAGTGTACATTCATGACAGCACGATTGTTTGTATACGTGAGAACGGCCCCTTTCTCAAATTCTTTGCGCAGACGGGTCGTCTTTAGTGGTATACAAAATCGGTGCGCTGGTCGATAATACCTTCCGGTCGCCCAAACGAACGGTGTCGGTCTGGCGTCAGATTCAGATTAAGAAACCCAATTTGAACCAGGATTTGGCGACTCGCCAACTCTCAAAGCTTATTTCCTTGCCCCGGCGCTCAAATCACTCTTGCAGACGGTGGAACTTTGTTCTGGCAGCAATCTGCCTGACGCTTGCAGGCTCTCACCCTGGTCCAGTCCACGGTGCGCCCCAGGAACCTGGGGCCGAAAAACCCGCGCGAGCCCATTATCTGAACACGCAAACGGGTGTGGAGTATGTTGGCGACGAGGTTTGCGGATCGTGCCACTCCGCTAAATACAAAAGTTTCAAACAGACTGCGATGGGGAGATCGGCTACGATTCCCTCGCAGGACGATCTACAGTCGTTGATAAAGCCCATTACCTTCTCCAACAGTACTCTGGACCGCACCTATAGCGTTTACGCCCGCGATGGCAAAATGTACCACGAGGAATCGCAGCGCGACGCCAAGGGCCAGCTGGTTTTTTCCGAAACACATGAAGTCGCCTATATTGTGGGTGCGGGCGAGGTCGGTAAGAGCTATCTGGTCGGCAAGGGCGATGCCTTCTTCGTCTCGCCGATTTCTTTCTACACGCGCACCAATGGATGGGATCTTTCTCCCGGATATGCAACGTCTTTGTTCCGGGACTTCACGCGCCCGGCTCTCGAATTATGCGTGGACTGCCATACTGGACAACCGAGCTTCGTTGCGGACAGACCGAACCACTTTCAGCAACCTCCCTTTCGATTTCTGAGCATTGGCTGTGAGCGTTGTCATGGTCCCGGCGCAATCCATGTAAGAGAACGCAAGGAGGGCTCTCCCCCTGAGGGGCGGATCGACGACACGATTGTTAACCCCGCGACCATGCCCGCGGAAATCCGTGACGATGTCTGCGCGCAATGCCACTTCCTGGGCGACGCCCGGGTCCTGCGGCCGGGAAAAAACGAGCTCGACTTCCGGCCCGGAACACCGCTGGACAATGTGGTCGCCATTTTTTCCGTTCCGGCCAAGGTCAAAGGAGACCGATTCACCGCTTTGGATCAGTTTGAACAGCTAAGACTGAGCCGGTGTGCGATCGCGAGCAAGGGGCGTCTGGGTTGCATCACCTGCCATGATCCGCACGTGCAATTGCGCGGGGCGGAGGCGGCAAAGGACTTCCGCGAGCGATGCCTCACTTGCCACAAGGTCGAGTCCTGCCGGGCGCCTCTTGCAAAGAGACAGTCCACTTCTCCCCCCGACAGTTGCGCGACATGTCACATGCCAAAACAGCAACTGGAAAATATCAGCCATGCGGCTGCGACAGATCACCGGATTCTGCGCGATCCGTCAGAGAATCCTTTAGCCCGCGATCAGGTTTTGCCGGCGACCTCGGAAGAGCTTGTGTACGTTCCCAGGCCACTTGGCTTTGAAGATGCAAAAGCGGATTTGCGGAGTCTGGCTCTTGCGTATCCTCAAGTGGCGGGACATTATCCGATCCTTCGGCAAAAAGGCCTCACAACGCTCCAACAAGCTGGGCAGGAGCTTCGGGACGACGCAGAGGTTCAAGCTACTTATGGGCTCATTCTGGCCGTCGCGCAACCGGGCGAGCGAGCGCGCGCCGCCGAGGCTTTGCAAAGAGCCATCGACCTCGGTTCTAGGTCTCCGGAGGTTCGAAGTAAGCTGGCAGACCTTCGACTCCAGCAGGGACAAGTTAGTGGAGCCATCGATCTGTATAAAGAATCGATCAAAATCGAGCCATCTTACAGGCCGGCGTACCTCGACCTGGCGCGAGCCTATCTCATGGCGAACGATGTCGATAACGCTTACGAAATTCTCGACCGCCTCTTGAAAATAGACCCTGGGAACGATGCCGCCCGTCAGGGCTGGCTCAAGCTAGCGCCGACTCCCGACGAGCACCCGTAACGGTCAACGCCGGGTTCTGAGGCCGGAAACCAACTCTGTCCCACGCAGCTATTGTGGAGTATCCTTCTTTTAGACCCACCGGTGGTTCGAGGTTGAGAATCGACATCCTGGCTTTTTGGGACGTCTTCTGCGGGCCTTCGCATTCCGGCAGTAGCTGAGGAGCATCGCGCCAATGTCGTGGTGTAAGCGCCTACGAGTCTTTCCCTGCCTTGCTCTGCTCTGGTCTCCGCACCTTCTCTTCGCGCAGACACCCGCACCGGTATGGGCAGAACTAGTCCAGCGCTTGGACGCCACGAAGGTCAAAGCCGGAGATCCGATTCTGGCAAAGCTGGCTTTGGCGTGGAAGAGTCCTTCTTGCGATTTGCGGCAGGGCGCGATCATTCAAGGTCATGTGGTGACCCAAAAGGCTCATTCCAAAACCGAGAAGACTTCAGAAATCGGCCTCATCTTTGACGCAGGTCAGTGCGGCGGCCGGGTTATGAAACCATTGTTTCTGACCGTGGCTGCGGTGGTGGCTCTGACTCCCGCCCGCGATTCCGATCCCTACACAGAGGACTTGCAGCCGTTAGGCTCGGCGGCTGGTCTCGTCTTGAACTCCAACGTGCGCAGTCTTAGCCAGGCGGCTGCGACTGTCTATTTCGCACCGCGTCCCGCTAAAACGTTAGCTTCGGTAGTGCCGGGACAGGTGGTCGGAGTTCCTCATCTTGCCATCTCGGTTGGACAGGGGATCGATGGTGCTTCCATCCTCTCCTCTACCGGACACAATGTGCAGCTCAGCGCGGGAACGCAGTTCGCACTTGTTCCGAATCTGAGAGCCGAGGCCACTGGAACAGGGGAAGCTAAGGTTACCAATCCCGATGCAGCCGCTGGGAATCCTGCGCCAGAGGCCGCCGAACCCCAACCTCCAAACATTGCGGACGAGAGTGAGCTCTGCGTCGCTCCCGACTGTACGGTGGCCCTCGCAGAAGGTCAGGTGGACCCGGAAATTCAAGGCGCACAGATTACTCTGCCCTTGAAAGGACTAGGCTATCTGGGCGCGTCGGCAAACCGGGAAATGTCCGGCTTCAATTACGACGCGAGCATTGCTTACTTGGGCCCGACTCAGTTTCTCTTCACCTTCAACCCCCACATCCTCGTCCCCCGCAGTGGGGCAGAAGCAAATTCCTCAGGCAAACTTCGCATCGTGCGCGCCGTGCTCATCGATCTGGAGAAAAAAGAGATTGTGAAGACGGTCGATTGGCGCGTCCCAGACTCCGGCCGATATCTATGGCCAATCGGAGAGAACCAGGTCCTGATTCATGTAGGTCAGGAATTGCGCGTTTACGGTCCCGGACTTCAGCTGCGCAGCCGGATTTCGCTGGGAGGCCCACTCGCGTTTGTGCGGATTTCCCCGGCGTCACAATATTTCGCCGCAGGCATTGTTCACGAGCGGCACTCGCGCGAAATCCATCGCCAGCTGGAAGAAGCCGAACTCCGCGAACCGGAAGAAGATGTTGAAATTCTGCTGCTCGATTCGCAATTCAGGCTGTTGACATCGATCATGCGTTCTTCCCGCGTCCCGCCGCCAGTCTTGCTGAACGAAGGCGAGGTCCACATCCCCAGCGTTGGCCGCAACCATTGGCGAATCGTGGAGAACAGTTGGGTTGGACAGCGGCGGGTTCTCGCCGTCGCTACTTCATCCTGTGTGCCACAAGCAGAGAGTCTGCCGGGAAACTTGCTGTTCGTGGTTGGTTGCGACCGGCAAACGGGCAACCGATGGTACCGCGTCCTCCACGGCGACGGTAAGGTCGTGCTCAAGGGGTGGTCTTCTTCTTCAGAACTCGAGCAAACCGCGGGCGGAAACGTCGGCGGCAATGCGTTCGCTATCAGAATTGCGGAAGCCAACCAATCGCGGCTGTTGCAGTCGGTTTTCAAACCGTCCGATCTGAAGAGTGCGCGGGTAACGATCTACCGGACAAACAATGGACATCGCATTTTTTCCATTGGCCTTCCAGACCCAGTGCCTGCGGTTCAAACGTTCGCGATTTCCCCGCGTGAGGACCAGGTGGCCTTGCTCAAGGCTGGCGAGATCGCTTTTTATCGAGTCCCGGCTGCCGAGTAAACGCGGTCCGCGCGAGTCCGCAGAGCGCCTGCTTTCAATCCCAAGAGCACGATGGCAACGGTAATTGCAAGACCGAGTCCAACCCCGAATTACCTTCGTCTCGGTAGTACCCAACCGGACAATGGCCAGTTGACCGCTGTCCTTCGGTGATACAACGTCCAGCCGATGTGGGCGTATTGTTGACGAACAGACGGTCAGGGCCTCGCAGAAATATGGAATGTCCGCATTGCCACGGCCAAGTCAGCTCGAGCGCAAAGCACTGCAAACGCTGCGGTGGGATTATTCCTTCGAGCCAGCATCTTTTGGAGGAGTGCGGACTGACGAAGCCCGCCCTCGTCAGCACCGCCACCAACGCCACTTCCCCTCCCGTTCGCGCCGCTGGCCGATACCGGTTCGCCAGGCTCGGCGACCGGTTCATCGCTTTTGTGCTCGATCTTGCTCTGCTGTTTGGCCTGTTCGCTATCGTCGATGCGTGGGCTTTTATGCGGTGGGGCAGATTCGACGCGACCGAATTGCAGCTCACAGCCGCTTCCCTGGTGATTGCGATAACGCTGAACGCCACCATGCTTTTCTTGTATGGCTGGCTGCTGGAGGCGGCATGTGGCGCCACGCTAGGCAAAGTTCTGGTGGGAATCCGAGTGGTGCGAACCACCCAACGAGGCGCATTAGCTGCGTGCGCCGTGCGCAATCTTCTGAGGATCCTCGACGGCCTTGGCTTTTATCTGGTGGGGACTTCCGTGGCAGCATGCTCTGAGGTTCGGCAACGAATCGGCGACATTTGCGCGCATACCGCGGTCATCGAAGAAAGCTTCGGAGTTGCCGCCAGACTGAGTGCGATCGTGCTGTGGATTGCGACTCTGACCGGAGCGGGCTGGGCTGTCCCTCGCATCTGTTCGGCCAACAATCCGGTGCAAACGCGGTATCTGAGCCAAGTGGTCGTCCGCATTGGTAGAACAACAAATTCTATGTACTTCCGAATCGCCTCTTTCACGTTGGATGTGCACTCTTGAGCCAAAGACCTGGCAGCGTTCCCGGGTATTTCAATCGTTGACGAGCACGTCCAAACCCTTGCCCGGCGTGCCTTCAGACGAACTATTCATTAACGAGTACGGTCTTGCAGAGGTTGCATTATTATGAGAACCTCTCTTGTCCCAGATACGGGGAATCGCATGAAACGTCTTCTTATTCTGACTCCGCTAGCCATTACTCTCAGCCTGGGCGTGGCAAGTTTGACGGGCTGCGGTGGTGGGTCGTCAACCACTCCTCCACCGCCTCCGCCGCCCTCGATTACCAGCTTCACCGCGAATCCAACCTCCATTACGAATGGAACTAGCGCGGCTCTGATGGGCGTCTTCGCAAACGGCGCAGGCGTTATCACTCCGGGCAATCTTCCAGCCACCAGCGGCGTAGCTGTAAACGTGAGTCCCACGGCGACCACAATTTATACGCTGACCGTCACTCCCACGAGCGGGACGGCGGTCACCGCGCCGGCCACCGTCACCGTGAACGCTGCGCCGGCGATTACCAGCTTCGGCGCGAGTTCGGAAACCATTACGACGGGATCCAACGCGACTTTGACCGCAGTGTTCGCGAACGGCACCGGCGTGATCACGCCCGGCAATCTGACCGCCACCAGCGGCGTGGGAGTGAGCGTGAGCCCCACAGCGACCACCACGTACGTCCTCACCGTGACCAACGCTACCCCGACAGCAGTCACCGCGATTGCCACGGTAACTGTAGCCTCGGCCACCGTTAGCTCGGTGACCGTGGATCTGTCGAGCACCGGTACCCCCGCAGTGACCAACAAGCTGCTGGGAATGAACATGGCTGTCTGGTATGACCTGGTCGGCAACCAGACCGGAATCGTGAGCGGTTTGCAGGCTGCCGGTATCACGCAGGTGCGTTGGCCGGGAGGATCGGATTCCGACCAATACCACTGGTCAAACAATGCTCAGTGCAATGGCGGCTATTCCGATCCGAACGACACGTTTCCCAATTTCGTCAACGACGTGGCCAAGCCAGCGAACCTCGATGTGGCGCTGACGGCGAATTACGGTTCCGACGCAGCCTGCACCGCCGGCGGCGATCCCAGCGAAGCTGCCGCCTGGGCCACGGCCGCGCTGAACGCAGGAATCACTCCGAGCCACATGACGGTGGGCAACGAGGAGTATGGGAGCTGGGAGTACGACCTGCACTCCACCAAGAACGACCCCACCATCTACGCCGCCGCAGTGGTGGGAACAACCGGCTACTACCAGTCGATTAAAACGGCCAGCCCGAGCACGCTCGTCGGCATCGACGTGGACGCGGATAATACGTCCGGCGGATGGGACAACACGGTGATGGCCAATGCCAAGGGGTCCTATGACTTCGTGGAATATCACTATTACCCGGAAGCGCCGGGCCAGGAGAACGACACCTTCATCGTGCAGCAGGCGGCGCAGGGGTTGACCACGAACATCGACACCCTCAAGGCGGAGCTGAACAACTGGGGGACTCCGAACACTCCCATTTACGTGGGCGAGATCGGCGGGCCTTACAGCAACCCGGGCAAGCAGAGCTGGTCGATTACCCAGGGTCTGTATGCCGGCCAGGTGCTGGGCGAGATGATGAACGCTGGCGTCTCGCGCCTGACCTGGTGGATTGGCTTCGGCAATTGCAACGGCACCAGCGGAAACCTCAGCACATCGCTCTATGGATGGCAGGATTTCGGAGCCTACAACGTTTTCTCCGATGGATCGGACGATCCCACCTGTCCGGGCGCGGGCCCGCTCGGCAACATGTCTCCCACGGCACGCGCGTTTCAGTTGTTCAGCCAGATGGGCGTCAACGGCCAGAAGGTGCTGACGACCAGCGTTTCGGGTGACCCGACCGACGTGCGCGCTTATGCGGCCACCAACCCCAACGGCACGGCCGTGTTCCTATTCAACGACAACGAAAACCTCGCCCAGCCGATCACAATCGCGCTGACCGGCAGAAGCTCATCTTCCAGCGTGACGGTCACGACTTACGACAAGGCCATTTACGACCTGTCGGGTTCGCCGACCGGCACTCCGCCGGACCCGGCAGGGAGCGGTACGTGGGCCCCGCCGAATCCCACCAGCATGGGCACGCAAAGCCTGCCCCTCACGCTGACTCTCACTCCCTGGAGCATGAACCTGGTCATCATCCAATAACCGGGCCGAAAGGTGGGCGCCCGGCGACGCACTCGGTGCGTATGAAATTGTCGCGCCTTGGTAAGGGCGGCACGGGGGTGCGATGCGCCCCCGCGATCCAGAAAAGCGACGACTTCGGTTTAGCCGATCCAAAACAACAGCAACCGCACGAAGTGGACAGCTTTCTTTTTCGCCGAACTCAGGCAAGGTCGTACCGGTCAAGGTTCATCACCTTGTTCCACGCTGCCGCGAAGTCTTTCACAAACGCCTCCTTCGAGTCGTTACATGCATAGACTTCTGCGATTGCCCGGAGCTGCGAGTTCGAACCGAAGACGAGATCGACGCGCGTGCCGGTCCACTTGATTTTGCCCGTCGCGCGATCGCGTCCCTCATATACCCCTTCGGATGTGGAGGAGGGCTCCCACTTCGTATTCATATCGAGCAGGTTGACGAAGAAACCATTCGTCAGCGTCTCAGGCCGGGTGGTGAAGACGCCGTGTTTGGTTTGCCCGACGTTCGCATTCAGGGCGCGCATGCCGCCGACCAGAACCGTCATTTCGGGTGCAGTCAGTGTCAGCAACTGCGCACGATCCACCAGCAACTCTTCGGCCGACAGGATCTGTCCGCTGCGGAGATAGTTGCGGAACCCGTCAGCAACCGGCTCCATTACGGCGAACGAGTGCACGTCGGTCTGCTTCTGCGAAGCGTCCGTGCGCCCCGGCGAGAAAGGAATCCTTACTTTGTGCCCGGCCCTTTTCGCCGCTTCCTCGACGGCTGCGCAGCCGCCCAGCACGATCAGGTCGGCCAGCGAGACCTGCTTCCGTTTGTTGCTGGCTTTGCTCCCGCCTTTGTTCCCGTTGGACTTGTTCCCGTTAGACTTGTTTCCGTTGGATTGCGAGCTGTTGAACTCCTTCTGGATCGCCTCCAGCTTTTTGAGAACCTTCGCCAGTGCGGCCGGCTGGTTCACTTCCCAATCCTTTTGCGGCGCGAGACGAATGCGCGCCCCGTTCGCTCCACCACGCTTGTCGGAACCGCGGAACGACGCCGCCGACGCCCAGGCCGTGGTGACTAGTTGGGAGATCGACAGTCCGGACGCGAGGATCTTCGCCTTCAGAGCAGCAATTTCCTTCTCCCCGACCAATTTGTGATCCACGGCGGGAACCGGGTCTTGCCAGATCAGTGTTTCCTTCGGAACGAGCGGGCCAAGGTAGCGCGGGAGCGGCCCCATGTCTCGGTGCGTCAGCTTGAACCACGCCCGCGCAAACGCGTCAGCGAACTGATCGGGATGCTCGTAGAAGCGCCGTGAAATCTTTTCGTACGCCGGGTCGAGCCGCAAGGCGAGGTCCGTGGTGAGCATGGATGGCGAATGACGCTTCGACGGATCGTGCGCATCCGGCACCGTGCCGATGCCTCCGCCATTTTTCGGCGTCCACTGATGCGCGCCGGCCGGACTCTTCGTCAGTTCCCATTCGTAACTGAACAGGTTGGTGAAGAAGTTGTTGCTCCACTTCGTGGGCGTCGTGGTCCAGATGACTTCCAGACCGCTGCCGATGGTGTCGCCACCGTGGCCTTTGCCAAATTTATTCTTCCACCCGAAGCCTTGATCCTCGATAGCGGCACCTTCCGGTTCGTTGCCGACATATTTCGAGGGAAGAGCCGCGCCGTGGGTTTTGCCAAATGTATGTCCGCCAGCAATGAGTGCGACCGTTTCCTCGTCGTTCATCGCCATGCGTGCGAAAGTCTCGCGGATATCGCGAGCCGCAGCGATTGGATCCGGCTTGCCATTGGGCCCTTCCGGATTCACGTAGATCAGGCCCATTTGCACCGCGCCGAGCGGATTCTGAAGATCACGGTCGCCGCTGTAACGCTCGTCCGCCAGCCACGTGCCTTCAGGCCCCCAGTTCAATTCTTCGGGCTCCCACACGTCCGCGCGCCCACCGGCAAAACCGAAGGTCTTAAAGCCCATCGACTCGAGGGCGACGTTGCCGGCGAGAATCATCAGGTCGGCCCACGAAATCTTCCGGCCATACTTCTGCTTGACCGGCCATAGCAGCCGGCGCGCCTTGTCGAGGTTCACGTTGTCGGGCCAACTATTGAGCGGCGCGAAGCGCTGCTGACCAGCTCCTGCGCCGCCGCGGCCGTCGCCGATGCGGTACGTCCCCGCGCTGTGCCATGCCATGCGAATGAAAAGCGGTCCATAGTGGCCAAAGTCGGCTGGCCACCAATCCTGCGAGTCCGTCATCAAGGCGTTCAGGTCCTTGATCACGGCTTTCAGGTCGAGGCTCTTGAATTCTTCCGCGTAATTGAACTTCTTGTCCATCGGATCGGATAGCGGAGAGTGCTGGTGCAGGATTTTCAAATTCAACTGATTCGGCCACCAGTCGCGGTTCGTGGGCGCGGAGGCGCCGTGGTTAAACGGGCACTTGGCTTCGGGTGAGGTGCTTTTGTTCTTAGCTTCGGGAGAAACACTTCCCGATGAGGTCGCGAGCGTATTTTCCATATGTTTTCATCCTTCGAATCTTGATTGCGCATTGCGCAAAAAGAGAACTATTGTTTTGCACGGCAGCTGCGACAGAGGCCAAAGACCTCGATCAAGGGCTGCGTCAGATCAAAGCCAGCCGGCAGTTGCCGGGATAGGCGCTTCAAATCGATTAAGTCTCCTTCGATGTCCTGCACCGATTTGCAGCGGGAGCAGACTAAGTGGTGATGAGGTTCGAGATTGCCGTCCACGCGCAATGTGGACGCATGAGGAGTGACTTCTCGCAGCAACCCACACTCGATGAAAAGCCGAAGATTGTTGTAGACCGTGGCCAGAGAAACGGATGGAATTCGACGCCGGACCGCGGCATAAATGCTTTCTGGAGAATGATGTCCGTGGGAAGCGATGACCGCCTCATAGACCACCTGACGCTGGTGCGTGACCGCCAAACCGTGCTTTGCGGCCAGCTCACGGAACTGCTCATGGGTAAGACGCATGATTATTGAACGAGAATCATTATAAACGATTGAGAACTGTGTCAACCGAAATTTTTCCTGTTCCCTTGAGGAGAGCCGTCGGACCAGCTGTAGCTCAGACCACGACCGGCATAGAGACCCGACTTGCAGCGTCGGGAATGCGGTTCAGTGGGCTTCGAACAGATACAGCCCCTTCAAACGCGGATTCATTTTTGCTGCAGCGAGGCCGGCTCGGGTAACTCTGGTCTGAGTCAGATTCAGCCGCTCCAGCTTCTCCAGCTTCGTGAGTTCTTTCACTCCGGCGGAAGTCACTGCCGTTTTGGAAAGGTCGAGGAATCTCAAATTAGAAAAGTTTGCGACAGCCTGCATGCCCTTGTCCGTCACCTGGGTGCGGGCGAGTTCCGCATCCACAATCAGGTTGGCAACAGGCGCAAGTTGCTCCAGAGTCGCGTCGTTACAACGAGTCGGTGCGCTGTCCGTGCGAAGGATCAGTCCGTCGGTCGGATTCTGGGAACGAGGCACCAGGCGTATGCCGAGTGTAGATTCGAGAGTGGCGATCGTCTGTGATTGCGGACGGTAGTCCGCGGTCAGAGGCGCCGCCGGTGCTTTCTCCTCCGAGGACGGCAACAGTCCCTGTATTTCGGCATCTGCAATGTGCGTTGTCGCTCCAGCGACGATCCACTTTTCGATGACTTTGATTTCTGGCCCGCTGAGCGCGGGTTTTGCTTCCGCTGGCATGAAGTCCTTGCTCTCTGGCGGTAGGGTTACACGCCGAAAGAGTTCACTCTTGCCGGGTTCACCAGGCTGAATTACCGGACCATCCTTGCCGCCGCGCATTACATGTTCATAGGTATCCAGTCGCAACTTGCCCTTGAACTTCCCCGCATTGTGGCAAAGAACACATTTCTCCTCGAAAATCGGTTGCACTCGCATTGCATAGAAACTCGTTGGATCAACCGCCGGGGGTCGTTTGTAACCAAGCCAGCGACGCAGCGGATCGGGCGCATGCTCGGTCAGGAACGAATCGCCGTGAGTCAACTTGCCGCCCTGGTCGCTAGTCCAGATCAGCAAGCCCACCGTCGCCAACATGGCGAGCGCATAGGCGCTTCGTTTCCAACCATACAGGCCCCAGCAGGCGAGGCTCGCGACTGCGAGTGAGAAACCGCCCCACATATGTCGCGTCACGAGTGAGCCTTCATACCCGCCACTCCAGGCGAGCATCCATCCCAGCCACGCCGAGGCGATGGTCGCAGCCGCTGCCAGTCCCAACACGAAATCTACCGACTGGCGCAAGTGTCTCTGCTCTCGAGCAAGCGCGGCGCATTCGAGCAGCGGCACAAGCAGCAGCAGGGCGATAGGGATGTGCACTGCAAGGGGGTGGAACCGGCCCAGGAATTGAGCCAGTTCGGCGCGCTGGAGACCATCCGGTGGGGCCTGGAGCAACAGAATTGGCAGCGGAAAAATCGCAGCGATGCCGAGGGCCACCATCCACGCGCGGACTCGAAGTGGCATCCTGATCTCGTTACGTCCTGCGCAGGAGTGTGATTCGCCCGATCGGCAGCCATTCGGCTACAAGAATGTCGCCATTGTGCAGAAAGATGGCGTCATGCGGCGTGATGAACTTTCCCGGTGTAAATTGCGGACGCGACTGGCTGCGCCGGGATCCCACTTCGCCATTCTCGGATTTTCCGTCTCCGAGTTGTGCCACCACCTTGAACTCGCGATCGAGAATGCACACCTGACTGTCCAGATCGGGACAGACCATCCACTCTCCCTGAGTCTGGAAATTGCACGGCATGCGCAGGTGAGCCTCGTCTTTGACCGTCTTCAAGTGAGCGCCGTCGAGCGTGAAGGTCTGAATCCGGCGGTTTCCGCGGTCGGCGATGACGAGCACTGGCGTTTCCCCTCGCGGGTCGACCCACTGTCCATGCGGATTGTCCATCTCCCCGTCGCCGCGTCCTGGCCTGCCGATCTCCCCCAGAAATTTTCCGGCGAGTGAAAAGCGCAGCATGTGGTTCGAGCCGTAGCCGTCACCGACGTAAAAGTCGCCGTTCGGGGCGAATGCGACATTTGTCGGCACGAAGGCAATGGGCTGTTCCATGTAGTTCGCGTCTTCTCGCGGATAGCCATGCACCCAGGTGACTTCGCCGGCTAGCGTGGTCTTTACGACATTGCAACGGTTGATGTCGCAATGGTAGAGAAATTCATCCTTGCCCTCGCGGCGCAGTTTCAGTCCATGCGCTCCTCCCCTGAACTCCTCGCCAAAAGCGCGAACAAAACGTCCTTTCTCGTCGAATACGACGATCGCTTCGCCGCGCATACTCGATTTATGCACGGTGTGCCCGACGTAAATGTGCCCCTGCTCATCCTGACACAGTCCGTGAGTATCTCCCCACACCATGCCCTCAGGCGGCACCAGCCAGTCGTGGGCGCACTCGTAAGTGTGTGGCCCGGAACCAAGCACTGGAGGGCGCGTGCCAGACTTGTCCGAGGTCTGAAGGCCGAAAGACGGCAACGACGCCGCCAGTCCAGCAGCGGAACATGTTGCCAGGAACGATCTGCGAGTTCGTTTGCTCATATTCGTTTGCTCATATTCGTTGCCGCATGGCGGTAGATAGACTAACTCAAAAGTCCAGTCACAACTTTTGCTAGAAGTACTCCGGTGAGTTTTTGGTCCAGCCCTTGAAACTTGAATGTGAGCCTTTCATGGTCGATGCCCATCAAGTGAAGCAGCGTGGCGTTGAAATCACGTACGGGTACGGGATCACGAACAATGTTGTAGCAATATTCGTCGGTCTCGCCATATGCGATGCCTGGCTTGGCGCCCCCGCCCGACATCCAAACCGTGAAGCAGCGGGGATGATGGTCGCGCCCGTAATTGTCTTTGGACAGGCCTCCCTGGCTGTAGACGGTGCGGCCGAACTCTCCACCCCACACGACGAGTGTGTCGTCGAGCATTCCTCGTCGTTTCAAGTCGGTGACGAGTGCGTAGGAGCCACGATCCGTGGCCGAGCATAATTTGGGCAGCATGCCGACCACGTCGCCATGTACGTCCCAACCCCGCTGATAAATTTGTGTGAAACGTACTCCGCGCTCCGCCATGCGCCGTGCCAGCAGGCAATTGTGCGCAAACGTGCCCGCCTTCTTTGCGTCTTCGCCGTAGAGTGTCCAAGTGCTGGCGGGCTCGTCGCCCATGTCCGCCAGTTCGGGCACCGACGTTTGCATCCGGAACGCCATCTCGTATTCCTGGATGCGCGTGTGGGTTTCGGGATCGCCGAGCTCATCGTAGGTAAGCTGGTTGATGGCATTCACGGCGTCGACCAGTTCGCGCCGAGTGGCGCTGCTCAACCCTGGCGGATTGTCAAGATACAGCACCGGAGTTCCCTCCGAACGGAAAGCCACTCCGGCGTACTCGTTCGAGAGGAATCCACTGCCCCACAGCTTCGGGGAAATGGGCTGCTGATTGGAATGCGGAATCAAAGCGGAGTTGAGCACCACAAAGGTTGGAAGATTCTCGTTCATGCTGCCCAGGCCGTAAGACAACCATGCTCCCAGCGACGGCTTGCCAGGGACCATGTTGCCGGTGTTCATCAAAAGAATTGCCGGCTCGTGGTTGATGGCGTCGGTTTGCAAGGAGTACACCAGCGTTAGGTCGTCGACCATCTTCCCGGTCCAGGGAAGCAGATCACCGACCCAGCGCCCTGCATTGCCCTGCTGCGAGAACTTCCAGTGCGATGGAGCGATCGGGAAACGAGCCTGGCCGGCGGTCATCCCGGTAAGGGGCTGGTTACCGCGTACAGAGTCGGGCAGGTCCTTGTCATAGAGAGCGCTCAGGCCGGGCTTGTAATCCCACATATCCATCTGAGGTGGGGCGCCGGACATGAATAGGTAGATGCAGCGCTTCGCCGCGGGCGGAAAATTCGGCAAGTGCAGGGCTTCAGGGCTGGGCAACGGGGGCTCAGCGGCGCTCGCCGCACCCGCGAGTAGTTTGTCGCCCATCAGCACAGCCAAGCCGGCCCATCCCAGGGTCTTGCCCATGCGGCCGAGAAAATGCCGTCGGCTGGCTAGGCGCAGCCATTCTTCGCGCAGTGATTTCGGCAGGGGCAGATCGTAAACCGATGGGCCTTCGCCGTGATTGTCGCAACAAATGTGCGATATTAGTTTTTTGGGATTCATTTGTTCACCACCGCATCCAGATTCAGCGCCGCGCTGGAAACCAACATCCAGCACGCCAGTTCCGGCGCTGGAATGGTCTTATCAACTTTACTCTCGCCAACGTTCAAGAGCCGGGCGGCGGCTGCCGGGTCTTTGGAGTAGGTTTCCCGGAATTTTGTGAGTGCACTTTCGAGCACGAGTTTTTCTTTCGCACTCCAGTTGCGAGCGAGCAATACCTGACCGAGATAGTTCAGCCGGTCATCCACGGTTAAGGATTCGTGAATCACGCGTTCCGCCAGTTTCCGCGATGCCTCCAGTCGCAACGGTTCGTTCATCGCCACCAAGGCCTGTAGCGGAGTATCGGTGCGCTGCCGGCGAGTGCAAGCGGCATCGCGCGTGGGAGAGTCGAAGGTGTCCATGTCAGGCATAGTGGCCATGCGCTTCCAGAAGGTGTAGAGGCTCCTTCGGTAGAGGGCGTCACCATGGTCCTGCACATATTTCCGGGTGTTGCTGGCGTCGTGGCTTCCGTCCCAAAATCCGGGCGGTTGATAGGGTTTCACGCTTGGTCCACCCAATTTTTCGACCAGCAGACCGCTGGCTGCCAGTGCGCTATCCCGAACCATCTCGCTATCCATGCGGAATCGAGGTCCTCGGGCAAGAAGACGATTCTTTGGATCCCTTTCCGCAAGCTGCGGAGTTACACGCGCCGACTGGCGGTAGGTAGCGGACATCACCAGTTGCTTGTAAAACCGTTTCACGTTCCAGCCGCTGTCGCGGAAGTCTACCGCGAGCCAGTCCAGCAGCTCGGGATGACTTGGCCTCGCGCCCATCACGCCAAAATCTTCCGTCGTTTCTACGATCCCGGTGCCGAATATTTCCTGCCACATGCGGTTGACGGTTACCCGTGTGGTCAGCGGATTGGTTGGGCTAACGGTCCACTCCGCCAGCCCAAGCCGGTCCGGCGGCGCACCCGCAGGCAGCGGCGGCAGAAAATGCGGCACGGCCGGACGAACCCGCTCGGTGCGCGCGTTGTACACCCCGCGCGTTAGCATGTCTGCATAAGCCAGTCCGGGCCCTTCGTCGCTGACCAACGAGATATCGCCATCTTTGGAAAGCTGGTCGAGTTCGCTGTTGAGGACAGGGAGTTGCGCCGCCAGCGAGCGTGTGAGCTCATCGCGCTGTGCCAAGTAAAAGTCGCTCACAACTTTGAACTCATCGTCGGACCACGAGGCGATCGGCTTCTGCACAATCTCCGACACATAGTCCTCATAGGGCACTCGCGCCGCCTCATCCGGCGTGAGCTCGCGGGCATAGAAGCGAAAGTCTTGAAACGCCGACTGCCGGAGCGGGTCCACGTCGGGAAATATTCGCCCGAAAGTTAGTGGCGCCGAAGTACGCACGGTGCCGTCCAGTTTGTCTTGAACGCTCGTCAGCTCTTGTGGCTGGCCGTCCACGTAAAGCTTCAAGCCAGCGGCCTTGGAAGTTCCGGAGTAGGTGGCAACGATATGGTTCCAACGCCCTTCGATCAGAACTTTCTCTTTTGTCTCTACCGTCGCTGCATTGCGGGGGCCCTCGTGCGTGAGTGTGAACGCCAGTTTGCGTTGGTTGATACGCAACTGCCAGCCACGCGAGCCTTCCTTCGCATCGGCACGCGCCAAAATTACGCCGCTCGGCTGCTTGGCGTCTTTGGAGTCGAGCGGCCGCAAGTCAGGACGCAGCCAGAGGGCCACAGAGAATGGCTGGTCCGCATCAACGGCGCCGGCATCGGGCAAATCCAGCCGGGTGGTTGTATCCATTCGCATGTAGGGCCACAGCCATGTGCCTTCCCCCCAGATCACCGGGCTCTCAGTCGCGGCGACAGTCTTCCCTTTCGCTTCAGGCGCCGAGTTCACGAAGTCCACACCCTTCTGTTCGTTGAAACGAAGGCGCACCTCCAAACCTGCGGTGCTCACCGGCTGCGCCCGCAGCTTGGTGTCCTGCAGCCAGGCGGTCACAAGCTTGCGAGCCTGTGCGCGCCGCTGGCCCATCTGGTTTTCCACCTCTGAGCGCTTGGCCAGAATTTGTTCGTAGGCCGCGCGATTGTTTTCTTTTGGTACACGGATGAAGGGTGGCCAGTCTGCACGATCATCATTCGATGGATTTTCCGTCAGATTGTTGAAGAATGCGGTCAGCTGATAGAAATCTCTTCGCGTGATGGGATCAAACTTGTGATCGTGGCAAACTGCGCAACCGGTGGTGAGACCCAGAAACGCGGCGCCAAAAGCTTCCGCGCGTTCGCGCTTGTTGTTCACTCTCAGCTCTTCGATGAGCGCTCCACCCTCGCCGGAACTGATCCCGGCGCGCAGAAACGCAGACGCGACAATCGTGTCGAGGTTCTTCGCGGGCATCATGTCTCCCGCGATCTGTTCTTTGACAAACTGGTTAAAAGGCTTGTTCTGGTTATAGGACTTGATCACGTAGTCGCGATAGGGCCAGATGCTGCGGAAATTATCCAGGTGGACCCCGTGAGTGTCGCCGTAGCGTGCTACATCCAGCCAGTAGTGAGCACGATGCTCACCGTACCGCGGACTCGCCAGCAACCGGTCCACTACTTTCTCATATGCGTCCACGGATCCGTCGCCCACAAATGCGGCCACCTCCTGCGGCGATGGAGGCATGCCGGTCAGGTCGTAGGTAACTCGTCGAATCAGTGTTGGCCGGTCGGCTTCTTCCGAAGGGGTTAACCCTTCCTTCTCCAGGCGGCTCAGGATAAAACTATCCACCTGGTTCCGCGCCCATTGACGATTTTTCGTTTCCGGAATTGTGGGACGCTTAGGCGCAATGAACGACCAGTGTGGTTCGTAAACCGCACCTTCCTTCACCCAGCGTCGCAACAATGCGACCTGCTCGGGCTTCAGGGTTCGGTGCGCCTCCGGAGGAGGCATTCGCTCTTTCGGATCGTTCGACTCAATACGGCGCACCAGCGGACTCTTATCGGGATTTCCGCGGATGATCGCCGGGCCATATTTTTCGTGTGAGACGAAGGCAAACTCCGCCCGGTCGAGTCGTAACCCCGCCTTGCGGGCGCCTGGATCGGGACCGTGGCATGCATAGCAATTTTCGGAGAGAATCGGCTGGATTGTCTGATTGAATGACACCGAATTGGCTGTGGTCGAAGCGCGGCGAGTCGCCCACCAAGTGACGACGATGGCAAGAACTGCGGCTGCCCATAAGAACCGCACGAGTGCCTTGGGGTATTCTTTCTTCCGTACCTCTTTTTTCTCGGTGTTCACTGCGGGCTGTGTTTTCCGTTCCCAGACTGTCGATTATTTTCAGAGGTTCCCAGAGATAGTATGCCCGTCGGCCACCCTAAAGGAAGATGAAAAGCCACGCCAGTGGCAACTGCGTTGGCAACGTGCAGAAACGGTGCCAGCGATTGAGTGTTACGATTTGCCCATGCCCATCCTCAGGCGCGTGCAAATCGTCGTCCTGTTCCTCGTCATCATCCTCGTCCCAAGTCAGCTCGTCCGGAGCCAGGCGCAGACCTTCACCGAAACAAAACCTTCTCCCCAGCAGGTCGAGTGGCAGGATCTCGAAATGGGCGCGATCATTCACTTTGGCCCGAACACCTTTCTCGACCGCGAATGGGGCGACGGCACCGCCGACCCGAAAGTATTTAACCCCACACAATTCGACCCCGAGCAGTGGATGCGGGCCCTTCAGTCCGCGGGCATCAAATACGTGGTCTTCGTCGCCAAGCATCACGACGGATTCTGCCTCTGGCCCACGGCCCAGACGGATTACAGCGTCAAAAGCAGTCCTTGGGAAAACGGCCACGGCGACGTGGTTCACCGAGTCGAACAAGCCGCCAGAAAATATGGCCTGAAATTCGGCGTGTACCTGTCTCCCTGGGACCGTCACGAATCCCGTTATAGCAACTCTGCCGAATACGACAAGTACTACACTGCCGAACTCGACGAACTCGCCCAGGGCTATGGCGATCTGCAGGAGTTCTGGCTCGATGGCGCCGGCAGCGCCGGGCACGTCTACAACTTTTCACGAATCATTGAAGAGCTTCGCATGTTCCAGCCCAATACGCTGGTGTTTGCCGACGTTGCGCTGTTCGACTACGGCGACATCCGTTGGGTAGGCAACGAAGATGGATTCATACCGTACGAGAACTGGAACGTGATCGACCGCCACGGATATCTTCGCTGGCGCCCGGTCGAGGCCGACACGCCGCTTCGCAAGAATCACTGGTTCTGGCATCCCAACGATGAGTCCAGCCTAAAAAGCCTGCCGGATCTGCTCTTCACCTACGAGCAAACCGTCGGACGCGGCGGACAGCTCATGTTAGGCATTGCGCCGGACCGTCGCGGACTGCTGCCCGAAGCCGATGTGCAAAGGCTGAAGGAATTCGGTGCCGCCGTCCGCCAGCGATACAACAATAATCTCGTTGCCCATCACGTCAAGGCAACCCTGGAGGAGGAACTCGCGCTCGACGGCAATCCCGACACTTTCTGGTCAGCCCCCAGCGGCTCGCACCATGCCGTGCTCGAGGTGAATTTTGCCACCACCGTCACTTTCGATCGTGCGCTCACCATGGAATGGCTGAACGCCGGCCAGCACGTCCAGGAATATGCAGTAGAGATCTACAGACACGGTCGGTGGATCCAGGTATTCCAGGGAAATGCGATCGGTCATAAGCGAATCGACCACTTTGCGCCCGCGTCCGCTTCACGCGTGCGCCTCAATATCCTTTCTTCGTCCGCGGAAGCGTACATCCGCGAATTCCAGTTGTTCAATTCGAAAGAATAACCGTCCTAAACTACACCCGCTGCACTTCGATCCCCCGCTCCAGGAACGGCGTAATCGCCTTGTCGGAAGCTCGTTTGTCGGTAATCAGCATGTCGATGTCTGAGATCGGACAAATCAGCGCCGGCGTCACCATTCCGATCTTGCTTGAATCCGCTACCACGACTGTCTGCTTGGCCTGCTGAATCATCGCGCGAAAGGTCAATCCTTCCTCCGGCTCGATCACCGTGATGCCGCGCGCCAGGTCGATTCCACACACACTCACAAACACTCGATCCATATAAATGTCATTCAGCGAAGTGATCGCGGCATGTCCCACCAGCGAGAACGAACCCGCCCACTGTACGAATCCTCCGGTAACGAAGGTTTTCAATCCTGGACAATTGCTCAACTCCATCGCGATATTGATCCCGTTCGTGATCACGCGAATGTTGTGCCGGTTCCTCAGATTTCGCGCGACGTGGGTCGTCGTGGTGCCGGCCGTGAAGCCCACAGTCTCGTTTTCGTGAATCAGTTCAGACGCTGCCAGGCCGATCTTGCGCTTTTCCGCCGTGCTTTGCTGCTCGCGGTTTTGAAACAGGGAATCGTAGCGAAAGGGTTCATAGAGCAGCGGCTCGACCAGCGTCACGCCGCCGTGCGTTCGCCGCACCAGACCTCTCGATTCCAGTTGGGCCAGATCGCGCCGCACGCTCGCCGCCGACGCACCGAGGTCCGCGATCAACTCGTCCAGCGAGAGACTTCCCTTCCGCCGCAACTCTTTCAGGATTTGGTCTTCTCGTGGTCGTGTCTTCATCGGACGTCCCAACTTAGAGCTTAACTGAAGCCGAAAACCCTAACCGAGCTCAGACTATAGAACGAGCGAGAGCGTCAGTGTGCATAATTCTGCATACAGAGCATGTAATTGAGCGAATTTACGCAATGCGATCAATCTTGCCTTGACAATCGGCGGGATTGAGTGCGATAAGGGATTCCCCCGGGACTGGGAGGCCCCTCCCGCCGGAAATGCCCACCTCCAGCTAAGGAGTCTTATGCATCTCCTCCATCGCTGTTTTCGTCGGTTACTCGTCGCTTCCCTTCTCATCCCATTTCTCATTTCCGCAGCCGCCTTCGCGCAGAGCACGAACCGCCAGATCGGCACTCAATTCGAGGTGACCGCCGACCCGCCCGTCTCGCGGCCGCATGGGAAGCCCTGCGTGGTGTCTCTGTTTGCCAACTATACATTCGCTCATTTTTCCGACACCACTCAGACCTTCCAGTTCACGCCTCCCGCCAATTGCTCCGGCCCGTGGAAGAAAGTCGTATTCGAAGCCGACTTCAGCGAAAACGGAGGCACCCAGTTCGACCGCACGGCGAGCATGTTTCTCGCCAACGCCAACATTTATTTCGGCACCACTCCCGAACCCCTTTCGAGTGCCACCAACACCTGGCACATCGAGCGCGACGTCACCGACTACGCCGCTCTGTTTTCTATTCCGCAACAGGGCACGATCGTTCTCGGCAACTGCACCACCGATTGCCCTCCACCCTACAATACTTTTCTGAACGGTGTTTTCACCGTCAACGCGGATCTCGAGTTTTATCCCGACGACGGTCATGGCTCCGGCGATCGTGGCTCCGACGATCGTAGTTCCGACGATCACGGCCGCGGGGACGACCACCACCATCGGCCTGCCGACGCGGTGCTTCCCCTAGTCCAGTCGAACGGCAGCGGCGGAATCAACTTGCCCGCATTTCTGTTCCATCCCACCGATCAGTTCTCCACCACGTTCATGCTTCCGACGAACATTGAGCGCCTCTACCTCGATGTCGTCTCCCAGAGCCAGTCGACCGACGAGCAATGGTACGCTTGTTTCCCCAATGACCTGGCCAGCATCAACGAGGTCTATGGATGCGGAAACACCGACTTCCGCGAGACCGAAATCACCATTGACGGCAACCCCGCCGGAATCGCCCCCGTTTCTCCCTGGGTCTTCACCGGATTTCTCCCCGACCAATGGATCCCGATGCCCGGCGCTCAGACGCTCGACTTCGTTCCCTATCGCGTGAACCTCACGCCCTTCGCCGGTATGCTCAATGACGGAAACCCGCACACCGTCTCCCTCAGCATCTTCAACGACGACGGCTATTTCGCCGAGAGTGCATCTCTTTTGCTCTATCTCGATCACGGATCAACCACGGTCACCGGAGCCCTCACTAAAAACACGTTGACCGTCCCGGCCCCGGTCGTCACCGAGAATCTGCAAGGCACCTCGACTGTGACCGGCACGATTGGTGTCACCTCCAATCGTCGCTTCACGATTGCCGGCTACGTCAACACTTCGCACGGCAAAGTTTCGACTTCCCTTTCTGAGCACCAGAACTTCTCGAGCACTCAGACCATCGATTTCGATACCGTCAACTTCACCGTGCTCGACCAGCAGACTGCAGTGCAGAACGACGTCTCGACGAAGACGACGGTATCCAGAGGGGGAGACACCGCGTTGACGGTCGACCACTTTAGCTTCCCCATCACCGTCAACCTTATCCTTCCCGTCAGCAGCTCTCCCTTCGGCCTTACGGTTGACACCACGCAGAGATACCACACCGACAGCAAGGTCTCTTTCGGCGATGAGCTTGCTACCTTCAACTCGGTGACCAACTCGGTGCACTCCACCGACGTCAGCCCGGCCGCCAGTTCGCAGAGCTACACTGCGTTCGATTCTGACGGCACCTTCTACAACTGCCAGATCGCATCGAACAACAACACGCTAACCAAAGTCAGTCGCAGCTGTTCCGAGAACCACGACCACCATTAGCCAAAACGCCGCTCTACACACACGGCCCGGTCCTCAGACCGGGCCTGTTCTTTTCCGAGACCCCGCCTCCCGTGGCTAATGGAGCTTGCCTATTTCGCCTAACAAAGGCCAGTAGTGATCGCTTTAAGCCAAAACGATCATTTTTTTGCTTGACAGTCGCCAACCGCCCAGATTAGCGTCCGTTGTTACGGACAATCGTGAGGACGCAAGAGGACATTATGAGAACAAACTGGTTTCGATGCCTTGTCGGATGTTGCCTGGTGGCCCTGCTCTGCCTGCCATCTGCGCTCGGACAAACCGTCACCGGCTCCATCACGGGCCTGGTCACCGACCCCAGCGGCGCCGTAGTGGTAGGGGCAACCGTCATCGCGGAGAACACCGCGACGGCCGTGAAAACTTCGGCTACGACCAACGCAGCCGGCGTTTATACGATCCGGTTCCTTCCGATCGGCACTTACACGATGAAGATTGATGCGAAAGGCTTCGCCACTGAAAAAGTCGAGCCCTTCCCCCTCGAAATCGATCAAACCGCAAAATTCGACGTCAAGTTAAGGATCGCCGGCTCTACCACCGTGGAGGTCAAGGAGACGTTTCATCCCATCCTTAACACCACCGATTCCACCTTGGGGAACACGCTTTCGACCAACGAAATTGCGAATATTCCGCTGAACGGGCGGAACTTCTCCTCGCTCACCCTGTTCCAGCCCGGCGCCATCGATACCGATCCCACCGGGATGAGCGGAAACAACGCCATCGAGCGCAATACATACAACAGTGGCATCGCGGCTATCAACGGCAACCGCGAGCAGGCGAACAACTATACGATCGAAGGCGCCGATAACAACGAGCCGCAGAACAATCTGATCGGCTATAACCCCGCTCCCGACGCCATCGCCGAAGTTCGTGTCGTCTCAGGGAATGCGAACGCGACCTACGGAAATGCCAATGGTGGAGCGATCGTAACCGTTCTGAAGTCCGGCACCAACCGGTTTCACGGCTCTTTATACGACCTGCTGCAAAACGAGAAGCTCGACGCCAATTCATGGGCAAACGGCCTGAACACTCCCGTCACCCCGAAGAACTCTTACACGCAGAACATCTTCGGCGCGACTTTTGGAGGACCGATCGTCAAGAACAAGCTTTTCTTCTTTGGCGACTACGAGGGGATCCGCCATCATACGGGCGGGTCGAGTTCGGCCAGCGTACTTACCCCAGCCATGCGCACCGGAGACTTTTCTGCCCTGCTGACCGACGCTGCTTCACCGATTCAGCTTTACGACACGCAAAACAACTTCACCCCATACGCCAATGACCAGGGCGTGCCCATCGTGAATCCGGTTGCGACCTACCTCTTTGCACATCCAGAACTCTACCCGTTGCCCAACCGGCCTCCGGTGTCCCTTAAGAACGGAGGGGACGGATTGATTCAAGCAAATTTTGTGGGCCCACAGTCTGGCTACGTTTCGAACAACCAGGAGGATTTTAAAGTCGACTGGACTCCGGGCGACAAGAACAAGATTGCGGGTTTCTATTCGCAGGGCAAGGGCAGCGACTACACCACGGCCATCATTCCAGTCGATTTTCCCAACTTCAACACCTACCCCACAAAGATTGCGGGGGCCAGTTTTGTTCACACTTTCTCGCCGACGATCGTCAATGAAACGCGCTTTGGCTTCACCCGGGTGCGCTGGAACAACGGAGTCCCCAGCGATCCGACGGGACAGTTTGGCTACACTGGCGACGCAAAAGTCGGGATCCCTTTTGGCACTCAGAAGTATGTGGGCTTCACGGGACAGAGCATCAACAATGGCGTAAGTTATCTGGGTACAAATGCTAATCCTCAGGTCTTCACCGACAATACCTTCAACTACTACGACAATCTGACCTGGCAACGGGGCAAGCATTTCTTCTCGATTGGCGGACAGGCCACGCGATATCAGCAGAACTACCTGAACGCGGGAAACGTCGGATTTCTTGGGCAACTCAGTTATAACGGTCAATTTACAGGCCCCGCCGGTGGATCAGGCTGGGGCGCGGCAGACTTCGTTCTTGGCCGGATTTCCAATGTTCAGCTCGCGTCCCCCCTTGGGTTCGTCGGAAATCGCCAGTGGCGCTCGGCAGTTTATTTTCAGGACGATTACAAGATGACTTCCAGGCTGACGTTGAATCTTGGGATTCGGTACGAATACGACCAGCCCTGGTATGAGCAAAACAATAAGACTGCCAACGTGCTTCCAGGCGGTATCGTGGAGTACGCAGGACATGTTCCTACTGGTGCGGCGACGGGGTCAGTTGTATGCGCTAGTCACGCTTGCTACGACGCCAATTACAAGCAAATCATGCCCCGCGTGGGTTTCGCATTCCAAGCCATGCCTAAACTCGTCGTTCGGGGCGGTTACGGCGCAACCAGCTTCTTTGAGGGTTTTTCCTTCAATCAGCGATTGACGTCCAGTCCACCGTTCTCGCTGGCCATCAACAGCAACGCCACTACTCCGTCGGGAAGTTCGGGAGGGTCGCCATTCACCGTGGATAATGCTTTCAGCCAGCCTCTGGGGATCAACAACTCGTTGTACTCGGTATGGCCGCAAGATGTGCAGCCCGCGTACATCCATCAGTTCACGCTAGTCACGGAATACGCGATCACGAATGAGTTGTCTTTCAGCGCGGGATATCACGGCCAAGTCGGGCATCACCTGGCGGACTATCGAAACGGCAATCAACTGACTGCTGCGCAGGCGCAAGACCTCTCTACCGTTGGAGGATGCGGCGCTGCCACCATACCCGCCGTTGACCAAACGCCCTACTTCTCTCTCGTGGGAGAATGCGGCAGCATTCTCACCACTGAGTCTCAGGCCAGAATGAGTTACAACGCGGCCCAGTTTACTCTGCGTCAGCGCGTGCACCACGGCCTGGAATACACCCTGAACTACACCTACGGAAAATCCTTGACTGACTCTTCGGGGAACTATGCAGTGTCGAATACTAGTTTCAACGGGCTTTCGGTGCAGAACGGTTTCGATCTCAACGCCGACTACGGGCCCTCCGCTATGGACGTTCGGCACAGCCTCAACTTCGTAGGGGTCTATGACCTACCCTTCGGCCACGGCAGGGCCTACGGTGGCAATGCGAAGGGGGCTCTTGATGCCGTGTTTGGAGGATGGAGGCTCGCAACCTCAGCCATCCTTTATTCAGGATTGCCCGTCACTATCTTTGGCCCAAACAACAGCAACACCAACAACGGCGGATGGGGCTTCAGTCGAGCCAATCAATACCATCCCATGATCATCCACAATCGTTCCCTTGCGGACTGGTGGGGAACGGACCAATCTGCGGACAACTCACATACGTGCTCGGCGAACGGTGCCTGTGCTTATGGGGATGCGGCTCAGAATACTTTCGGCACGGCCCATAACAGCACCGAGCGGGCGCCGGGCTATCGCAGCGTTGATGCATCGTTCTTCAAGGACTTCCACCTGTGGGGTGAGCAGCACGTCCTTGGCTTCCGGGCTGACTTCTTCAATCTCTTCAATATCGCCAGTTACGGAAATCCGGATAACGGGATCGATGACAGCAACTTCGGTGCAATCAGCAGCGTCCGCTCCCAGGAACGACATATCCAACTCGGTTTGCACTACTCGTTCTAGCCTCGACTTGTGGGAGGCTGCCCGGAAGCATGCGTCGCGGGTGACCTCCCAAGACCGTGAGTCTCTTTCGCCGCGCAGACAGCTCTGCATCTGTTTGCCGGACATGGGAGCTCCGCACAGTTTTGCGAACCGGAAGCGAATGCTGGACACTCTCGCGACGATCTTTATTAACGGGACCCATGGCCGAAAAAGTACAGATTGAAGTTTGCGTCGATTCGGTGGCCTCTGCAATGGCCGCGCAGCAGGGCGGGGCGACCCGCATCGAGTTGTGCAGCGATCTGATCGAGGGAGGAATCACCCCCAGTGCCGGACTGATCGGGGTGGTCCGTGCCCGTGTCTCCATCGGCCTGCAGATCATCATTCGCCCCCGCGGCGGAGACTTCTGTTATACCGACGAGGAAGTCGAGGTCATGCGCCGCGACATCGTCGTGGCGAAGAACCTTGGCGCCGACGGCGTGGTGCTCGGCATCCTCAATGCCGGAGGTCACATCGATGTCCCGGGCACCCGCCAACTGGTCGAGTTGGCGCGCCCGCTCAACGTCACCTTCCATCGCGCCTTCGACATGGCCGCCGACCTGGTCCAATCTCTCGAAGACGTTTGCGCCACCGGCGCCGACCGGCTTCTAACTTCAGGCGGCGAACAAAAGTGTCTGCAAGGCGCCGAGACCATCGCCCGGCTCGCCAATTTGGCTCGCGGCCGCATTGCCATCATGGCCGGGGGTGGCATCGGTCACCATGACGCCGCCGCGATCATCGAACGTACCGGAGTCCGTGAGATTCATGTGGGACTAAGTACGCCAGTCCCCAGTCCAATGCGCTACCGCAACCCGCGGCTGTCGATGGGCAAAGTTCAGGGACGGGAATACGAGCGCGTGCAGGTGCTCGAAGAAAGTGTGCGCAGTCTGCACAGCGCCATCTTGCTGTCCAAGAGTTAGCCAGCTTGTAAAACCACACCCACGCCATCCCCGCCAAGGTGATCCCGAACAGAGAGTAAACGTTTACCATATCGCGTATAACCCATACTCATCACTGCGAAGCGGTTGGGAAAAGGACGTAGCGCATTTGCGGTGGCGAATCGCCATCCTGGCCAGTGCTGCGATCGCAATCAGCTATCTTGACCGTCAGACACTGCCGGTCGCGGTGCCAGCTATCAGCAAAGACATTCCGGTGACCAACGGGCAGTTCTCTGCCCTGTAGTCCGCGTTCTTATTCTCCTACGCTCTGATGTACGCTGGCGGCGACCAAAGCGATCCCATGACAAGACTCATCCAAATCAAGAAAGGTGCTTTATGCCGGGTTGCGTTGGTCGCGGAACCGAAGGTTCGATTATTAGACAACTGCCCTTCGATTTACGATCTGGCTAACATCGCTGTTGCCGCACAGATGAAGCTGAGCGAAGTGGCGCAACAAAGGGCCAGGAACGGGACGCTCGATAACGATCCAATTTATGCGGGCCAATCTGAATGGCGTCTGCTTCCAGCCATTGACCATCCTGACGAACCCTCGCGCTGCCTGATTTCCGGCACAGGATTAACACATCTCGGCAGTGCGCGCGGGCGCCAGTCCATGCACGCAACGGTTGCCGAAGATCTGACCGACAGCATGAAGATGTTCCGTTGGGGAGTCGAAGGCGGCCGCCCGACAGAAGGGGACATCGGCATCCCGCCGGAGTGGTTCCACAAGGGCACGGGCTGCGCGCTCCGTGCTCACGGCGAACCGCTCGAGATTCCAATTTATGCGGAAGACGGTGGAGAAGAGGCTGAGGTCGCCGGCGTTTACCTGGTTGCTCCGGACGGCCGACCCTACCGAATCGGCTTCTCCGTAGGCAACGAGTTTTCGGACCATCAATTCGAAAAAAAGAACTATTTGAACCTCGCCGGATCGAAGCTCCGCACCTGTTCCCTCGGACCAGAACTCGTGGTAGACGCAAAATTCGAATCTGTACCTGTGGCGGCGACGATCGAAAGGAATGGCAGCGTGCTCTGGACCAAAACCTACCGCACTGGGGAATCGGAGATGTGCCATAGCTTGCAAAACATCGAGCATCATCATTTCAAGTTCGACGCCCACCGCCGGCCGGGAGATGTCCACGTTCATTTCTTCGGCACAGACTGCCTCAGTTTTAGCGACCACATCCGCCTCCAGGATGGAGATGTCATGCAAGTCGCCGTCAAGGGTTACGGGCGCGCTTTGCGAAACCCGGTGCGGGTACACACGTCGAAGCACAGTCTAGTCAAAGCGATTCCTTTGGGATGAGGAAAACCATGGCAAAAACAAACGTCGCCATTCTGGGATTGGGCATCATAGGCTCGGGCATGGCCAATCGTCTGCTCTCCGCACATTTTCCGTTGGCGGTCTACAACCGCAAGCGAGACAAATGCATTCCCTTCGCCAGTAGTGGAGCGTTCATCGCCGATTCACCTCGCAATGCCGCATTGCGTTCCCAGATTATTCTCAGCATGGTGGCAGATGACGCAGCGTCCCGAGCCGTTTGGCTGGGGGAAAACGGCGCATTGGCTGGCGCCGCCCCGGGTTCGGTCCTGATCGAGTCCAGCACGCTCAGCGGAGACTGGATTCAAGAACTTGCCGCCAAGGCAACCGAGCGTGGCTGCCAATTCCTGGATGCGCCAGTTACCGGCACCAAGCCGCATGCTGCATCGGGCGAATTGGTTTTCCTCGTCGGAGGCTCGGCAGCGGCACTCGATGCGGCCCGCCTAGTGCTTTCTGTGCTGGGTCGCGATGTCGTCTATCTCGGCCCGACCGGAAGCGGCTCGCTTATGAAGCTGATCAACAACTTCGTCTGCGGAGTGCAGGCCGCGTCATTCGCCGAAGCTCTATCCATGATCGATGCCGGCGGTCTGGACCGCAGCAAGGCCGTATCCGTTCTCACCGGCGGTGCTCCCGGAAGCGGAATCTTGAAGAGAGTTGCGGAACGAATGGCTGCTAACGACTTCACGCCAAACTTCGCGCTGCGCTGGATGGCCAAGGATCTGCGGCATGCGCTGGGGGACGCTGCAGCGAAAGGAATTCATTTACAAACTGCAGCAGGGGCGCTTGCTGTGTTCCAGCAGGCACTTGCCGAAGGCCACGGCGACGAGGATTTCTCCGCCGTATCCAAATCATCGGTGCGACGCTCGAACTCAACTTTTTTCGTGGAGCCTTCTTCGCTCTAGTCGGCTGGGGAATGCACCAACCTAGGTGGGCGCAACCTGGCAAACGTTTGCTCGTCGCGCCCCTTGAATCCCAACTCTATCGGCAAGCTATGGTAAGATAACTCGCACTGACACTGGCCTATTCCCTGCTCAGACCCAATGGATATTCGCGAAATCGCCCGGAGAGCAAAGGTTTCCACCGCCACCGTATCCAGGGCTATTAATCATGTTCCTACGGTTGACCCTCAACTTGCCAAGCGGGTGTGGAGAGTGGTGGACGAACTGGGATATTTTCCCAACACCCAGGCTCGGGCACTGGTTTCCGGCCGGAGCCGTATTTTTGGCCTGATCGTCTCTGAATTCACGAATCCATTTTTTCCGGAGATCGTGCAAACCTTCGAGAATCTTGCAGTCGAGAATAACTACGAGATCCTGCTCACATCCACTGTGCATGACCCAAAACGGATGGAATCGTCGGTCCGGCGCATGATCGAGCGCCGGGTGGATGGCGTGGCGATTCTGACCTTTGGCATGGAAGAAACGCTGCTCGAACACCTGCGTTTCCGTAGCGTTCCGCTGGTGTTCGTCGACGTGGGACCCGATGTCAAAGGAATAGCCAATATAAAGATCAATTATCAAAACGGAATTCGTCAAGCCGTACAGCATCTCGCCGCACTCCGGCACACGCGGATCGCGTTTGTCGCCGGTCCGTTGCATTTGAAGTCTGCACTGGCGCGGCGAGAGGCGTTCAAGGCCTCGATGATCGAAATAGGGCTCGCTCCGGATCTCATCGTAGTCGGCGATCACCGCCTCGAGGGCGGGATGCGCGCCCTGATTGACCTGAGCCTGTTAAGCACGCGGCCAACTGCCGTGCTGTGCTCCAATGACATGACGGCCATCGGAGTCATGCGGCAGGCCTATGACCAGAACATCAAAATACCGGACGATCTTTCCGTGGTCGGGTTCGACGACATCCGCATGTCCGACTTTACAATTCCTCCCCTGACCACGGTTCAAATGTCGCAGAAGGAACTGGCCAAAATTGCTTTCCAGGCGCTCCTGAACGAGGTCGAAGACCGCCCGCCCTCGCATGAGCGCCACGAGTACGAACTGAACACCAATTTGGTGCTCAGACGTTCCACCGCGTTGGCCCCAACTGGCAAATCCTCGTCGAAATCCCCTAAAAGGGCTGGGGCCAGCAGAACTCGCCAGGCCACAACCACGGTCTAGCATCGGCACGGGATCGCCCTCTTTTTGCATTCGCGTCGGTCCATTCCCCAGGTAGGATTCTTTCGCCATCTCCGTAAGGCGGGTTGCAAATTGACGAGGCACGGGAATAATGTAAGATTGGTACTCAGCTCGGTAAACGATTACTATTTTCGGGTCGCCGGTCGGGGATTCCAGCTGCGGGGCATTTCCCAACTAGTAAATCCTCCGATGAATTCGGCCGTGCCGTGGTCCTCTTCAACCTGCCTGGCCATGTGTGGTGTTGCTGGTAAAAGCGGGACGATATGACGAAGAAAAAGTTGACGATGGGCCTGATCGTGGGCAAACGCGGATTTTTCCCCGATCATCTGGCTAAGACCTCGACCGTGGCGTCGGTCGTGCATGAAGCGACCACTCGATATCTGAATTGGGACATGCACTGGCACGAATCTCCGAAGGGAGCCTGCTGATGGCCATCGTGGCGGGAGTCGATTTCGGAACTCAGAGTGTCCGCGTCTCTCTTGTCGACAGCGAAAGGGGTCGGCTCGAGTCCGCCATAGCCGAGTATCCCCTGCACCGCAAACGCGAAGATCCGGAATACGCCACCCAATCCCACGACGATCACATGCGGGCACTTGCATCCGCGACGCGCGAAGCGCTGCGGAAGGCCCGCATTCCAGGAGATCAGGTGCAGGCCATTGCGCTCGACACCACGGGCTCCTCGGTGATTCCTGTCGGCAAAGACCTTCGGCCCCTCGGCGAATACTACCTGTGGTGCGACCACCGCGCTAAGGGCGAGGCTGCCGAGATTACCGAAGCGGCTCACCGAGAAGGCCTGGAGGCCATCCAGTGGTGCGGAGGGGTCTACTCGTCAGAGTGGGGGTTTTCCAAGCTGCTGCACTGGCTTCGGCACAACCCGGACAAGCGATCGGAGTTCGTTTCAGCATTCGAGCACTGTGACATGGTGGCGGCGACGTTGTGTGGTATCACTGACCCCAAGAACGTAAAGCGCAGTGTCTGCGCTATGGGGCACAAGTGGCTCTGGAACGCACAACTGGGCGGACTCCCGCCGGAGCGCTTTTTGGTGAAAGTGGACGCCTTGTTGAAGGGAGTGCGCGCCCAGCTGGATGGCGAATATGCCACATCCGATCAAATCGCTGGCTGGCTCAGTTCCGAATGGGCGGAGAAGCTGGGGCTCAAGCCCGGCATTCCGATTCCGGTGGGAGCGTTTGACGCGCATTGGGATGCGATTGGCGCCGGCTGCCGAACCGACGACATGGTGAACGTCATCGGCACGTCGACTTGCATCATTGGAATCACTCCCTCGGTGAACTTGGTGCCGGGAGTTTGCGGCGTTGTCCAAGGCAGCGTGCACCCTCTGCACACGGGAATCGAAGCCGGACTCTCAGCCGTCGGGGACATATTCAGCGCCATCGCTTCTCGCGCCGGAACCGACGTAAATGCATTGAGCGCCGGTCTGGAGAATTATCGGGCCGGGCAGACCGGTTTACTGCGAATGACTTGGGACAACGGAGACCGCACCGTGCTGGTGAATCCCAACTTGCGCGGCGCGACGCTGGGATGGAACCTGCAGAGCACGGCCCAGGACGAACTGTTTGCCGCGATCGAAGGCACCGCGTTTCACACCCGAGTGATTCTCGATCGCATGGCCGACAATGGAGTACCTATCAAACGGGTGATCAATGCCGGCGGCATTCCCCAAAAGAACAACGTCCTGAACCAGGTTTATGCCGACGTGTTGGGCAGGCCGGTATTGGTTCCCAGTGAGAGCGTGGTCAGTCTTGGGTCTGCCATCTTCGCTTTTCTGGCGGCCGGCATTTTCAAAAGCGTCGAGGAGGCGCAGGATAAGATTTGCCCTTCCTACAGCGCGTTCCTGCCGAATGATTCGGCGCAGCGCACGTACAACACTCTATACGCTCTCTACAGCAAGTTGTATTTCTCGCTGGGACAGCGGGGCAGCGACGGAATGGGAGAAATCCTGCCGACACTGATCGCCGTCGCGGAGTCTGCGGCAGAAGAAGCCAAGAAGTAGGCGCGCTGGCGTGGAGCGACGGTGAAAGCTCTAAGAATCGTGCGATTGTTCGTGATCGGTCGCAGTTCCCATAGCCAAAGGCAGCAGCATTTTGTTTCCGCCCTTGTTCTCCTCGGATTCGCAAGTCAATTTTGCTGGCCCCAGCAACCCTCGCCGAGCGTCAGCGTTCAGGTCCACTACGACCAGTTTGAGGGCCAGTTCCCGCCTGTCTGGACTTACTTCGGCTACGACGAGCCCAACTACACGTACGCCCCAAATGGCAAGAAATTACTCGGCGAATTGGCCGCTGCAGATGCGGTTCCCGTATACATACGCACTCACAATCTGCTGACCAGCGGCGACGGATCGGCTTCCCTGAAGTGGGGATCGACGAACGTCTACTCGGAAGATGCATCCGGTCATGCAATCTATGATTGGACGATTCTCGACCGTATTTTCGACACTTTTCGCGCAACCGGCGTTAAGCCGCTTGTCGAGATTGGTTTCATGCCCAAGGCGCTCTCCATTCACCCCGAGCCCTATCGTCACGACTTTCCACGGGATAAAGTCAACGGCATCTACACCGGATGGGCCTATCCTCCGAATAACTATAAGAAGTGGTCGGATCTCGTTTTCCAATTCGTTCACCATCTTCGCGAACGCTACAGCGATGCCGAAGTGAAGACTTGGTTGTGGGAAGTTTGGAATGAGCCCGACATTGGGTACTGGCAGGGAACGCCGGAGGAATATTTCAAGCTTTACGACTTTTCGGTCGACGCAGTCCTGCGAGCCCTTCCCGGGGCGCGGATCGGAGGACCGGACACAACCGGCCCAGGCAACTCGAAGTCAGCCGACTTTCTACGGGCCTTCCTCGACCATTGCGCACACCAGAAGAATTACGCAAACGGCAAGATTGGATCGCACCTTGATTTCATCAGCTTTCATCCCAAGGGATCTCCTACCTGGCAAGGGGACCACGTGCAGATGGGGATCAGCCGTCAGCTTGCCGCCATCGAACAGGGATTCAAGATCGTGGCTTCTTTTCCGGAGTGGCGGAAGACTCCGATCATCCTGGGAGAGTCGGATCCTGAGGGTTGTGCAGCCTGTTCTGCCAAAGACAATCCCCAGAACCTGTATCGCAACGGACCGCTCTACGGCGCCTATACCATCGAGGCTCTGAATAATATCCTGGCGTTAGCGCGCCAAGAATACGTCCCTCTTCTCGGAGTGGTCACCTGGGCTTTTGAATTCGAGGACCAGCCTTATTTCGCAGGTTTCCGGGAGCTGGCAACGAACGGCTTGGACAAGCCCGTCTTGAACGCCTTTCGGATGCTCGGACTCATGGGCAATGAACGCGTCAAAGCAAGCAGTTCAGGAGGCGTGTCAACGGACGAAGTTGTACGCAGCGGCGTGCGCGCGATGCCTGACATCAACGTCATCGCGACTCGCAAGAAGCGTGAAATCGAGGTCCTGGTCTGGAATTATCACGATAACGACGTTCCCTTCCCCGTCACTTCCATCAATGTGTCGATAACTGGGCTGCCCGCCGATGAAAAACGCGCGCTGCTGGAACACTTTCGGGTGGACTCCGACCACAGCAACACATTCACCGCCTGGAGAGAGATGGGCTCACCGCAATCACCGTCTGAGAGCGAGTACAAGCGCCTGGAGAGTGCCGGTCACCTACAACTTCTCAACTCGCCTTCCTGGATGGAAATTCAGCGGGGTAGCATCGAGTTGCACTTCACACTGCCTCGGCAGGGTTTTTCCCTTGTGCGCCTCTCGTGGTGAGTCTTGAGGACGAGCTATGCATGCAGTGCCAGATTCCACACTTGCATGGAGGTCGCTTGCCGATTCGCCCAGGCGTAGTAGGGAATGAAGGTTAGAGGAACACTGCGGGTTCTTACTTCCGCGCCATACCGCAAATAGAGGTTTTTCTCCGACGCTCCCCGTTCGTAAACCGCGCCTGTGTGATGAAGCACCACCATGCCCCCGAGCAAGTCCTTCCGGAATTCGGTCTGAAATTGTTGTGCCGGCTGGCGCCCTGGATTGACGGCAACGTCGCTGAGGGATATGCCGCTCGGTTGGTCGATCTCCTCTAGGCAGTAGATAAGCGGCCCTCGTTGAATTGCCACTCGCCCGGTGTCATCCGCCACCCGAGGATTCGCTTCAATCACCTGGGGCACGACTTCCATTTTTACCTGAATGATGTCACCCGGTGACCAGCGGCGCCGGATCGGCAGATATGCTCCCGGAGTCGCACCCGTCAGCTCCTTGGCATTTACGGATACTTGCACGTGGTCGGCCCAGCCAGGAATGCGAAGGTAAACAGTAAACTCGGATGCTTCCGCAGGCGTGACTGTGATCTCCACACCACCGTCCCACGGATAGCTCGTCTTCTGCCCAACCTTAAGACCAGTTCCATTCTCCAGGTGCCAGTTGAGCTCGGAATTGTCGTACAGGTGCACGTAGATTCCGTCTGCGCTGGTGCTGTAGAAATACCCTGGGAGCGACCCGAAAGTCCGCTCAAGGTTGGGCGGGCAGCAGGTCACGTCGTACCAGGGATTGCGAATCTTGTCGCCGGTAGACGGATCAAAAGCCAGCGGGTTGCGATAGCAATAGAGCGTGCCGTCAAGCGACATTCCGGAATTAATCCCGTTGTACAGAGCGCGCTCTATGATGTCAGTAAACTTCGCGTGACCAGTGACGGCCAGCATGCGCCAGTTCCACATCATGTTGCCGATGGCGGCGCAGCTTTCGCCGTACGCTCGGAAATTCGGCAACTCATAAGCATCCCCGAACGCTTCCCCGTCAGACCGGGAACCGACTCCACCCGTGACATACATCTTGGTGGTGGTCGTGTCTTGCCAGAGCCTGTTGAGCGTTTGCCAGTACGTTGGATCTCCGGTTTCCATGTAGTAGTCGGTGGCGCCGCAACAGGCATACATCGCCCGCACGGCGTGCCCCTGCATCTTGGTCCGCGAAGTGAAGGGAGTTCCGCTGAACATGTAGATGGTCCGGCGTTCCGGCAACTCAATGCGTGAGTCTCCCTGCAGGATATAGCCGGCAAGATCGAGCTGACGCTTGTCACCAGTAATTCGGTAGAGCTCGATGAGTCCCATCTCGATTTCGGGGTGACCGGAAACAATCGGCTGCTTGGGCGCGGGACCGTAATGCGGAATCAGGAAATCATCGACGAAGCGAATGCCGGCATCGAGCAACTTGCGGTCGCCCGTCCCGCGGTAGTAAGCGATGGCTCCCTGAAGCATGTGGCCGATGTTGTACAACTCATGACCGGTCGACTGAGTTTGCGGAAGCATTCGCAAAGACTTGCGATCATCCTGATAATAAGTATTCAGGTAGCCGCTGGGCTCCTGCACCGCGACGACCTCATCAATCAGGTTCTCAGCGCTTGCCCTGAGTTCCGGACGATCGCCCGATTGCAGCACGAAACCAACCGCCTCAGTCCACTTGTAAACATCGGAATCGGAAAACACAGGACCGCTCTGCGCAGCGGTACTTTTCCCGGCCAGTCGGCGGAAATTGTTCATGCGGCCGTTGGCTTCTAGCAGGTCGTGCATCGTGGGGATGCTCTTGGTCACGTTGATCTCGCGGCGTTGATCCCAGAAACCGCCGGTGATAGTGACCGCGCGCACTGGAATATCCCGCAGCTTGGCGTGAGGTGATTTGGCTAGGTTTTCAATACCCTGATCTCTCCAACCGGGCGCGTCGGTCAGCGCCGCAACCGTCTGCGGCATGGTTTTTCCGTTGGCTCTGACCTCAGAGAAAACTGGAAATGTGGGCAGAGACGATACGGCCGCTATCGAAATTGCCGCGGTTACGAACTGTCTGCGCGAGATGTTTCCTTTATCAGCCATTTCTTTACCTTTTCGCCCTCTTCCTACAGCGACCATTGAACAACTGTGTAGGAGCGCGCCGGAGCCTCAAACTTGGTGCGCCCTCCGCTGCTGGCCGGTACTGCAAACGATTGCGGCACAACTCGTAGCGGTGCAGCAAAGGTGTTCGCAGCCTTCAGGTCATCGCCCGTCAGCACGAAAGCTGAAATCACACCCGCTGGACTCGCATCTTCCCACACTACCTCCACGTCGTGAGCCTTCGACAAATCGCGGTTCAGAATGAAAAGAGAGAGTTTGCCATCGCCGCGATCTAATGAACCTGCGACATCCACATGCCCAACCTGGTCTAAACCGGCAACTTCATAAGTCGACGACTGTACTAAGAGATCCAACACCGTACCTCTGGCAAATTGCAGTGCCCAACTGTATGGGTAGTAGATCGTCTGCAGCAGGATGCCGTTCGCGTCCGTCATGATCGGAGCGATCACGTTGATCAACTGCGCGAGGCAGGCGAGCTTCACGCGATCCGCATTGCGCAGCAGAGAATTGATGAGCCCGCCCACCAGCAGAGCATCTTCCAGGTTGTAGATCTCTTCCAGCAAATGCGGCGCTTCCTGCCGGTGGCCATTCACCGCATCTCCGGTTGTGGTGCGATACCAGACGTTCCATTCATCAAACGACAACCACAGCTTCTTCGCAGATCGCTTGTGCCCTCGCACCAGATCGCAGACCGCAACCGTCTCGGCGATCTGCCGCTCCATGCTCAGATTCATAGCGAGATATTTCGAGCTATCGCCGCCAGTGTCACGATCATTGTTGCCAAAGTAGCGATGGAGCGAGAGACCATCCACATACTGGTAGCACTGTTCGAGCACTTCGCGATCCCATTCGAGATACGTCGGCATAAAGGGACCGCTTGAGCCGCAAGCAATCAGCTTGAGCGACGGATCCACGTAGCGCATCTGCCGGGCGGCGTCGGCAGCCTTCAGACCGTACTCCGTGGCTGACATGTGCCCGATCTGCCAGGGACCGTCCATTTCGTTGCCCAGACACCAGTGCTGCACCTTGTACGGATCAGCAATGCCGTGCTGTCGCCGCAGATCACTCCATTTGGTGCCCTTGTCGATATTGCAGTACTCAACCAGAGCGGCCGCCTCCTCCGGTGTTCCTGTTCCCAGATTCAGCCCCATCAGAGGCTCCGTGCCTGCAGCCTTGCACCAGGCAAGGAACTCGTTGGTTCCGAACTGGTTCGATTCCATCGTGTCCCAAGCCTTGTCAAGCACCCGCGGCCGATCCTTTTTGGGACCAACGCCATCGAGCCAGTTATAGCCCGACACGAAGTTCCCTCCCGGATAGCGAACGATCGGAACCGCGAGTTGCCGGATTTCGTTGAGAATGTCTTTCCGAAATCCCTGGGAGTCGGATAACTTGGATCCGGGATCGTAGATGCCCTCATAGATCGCCCGGCCAAGGTGCTCCAGGAACGAGCCGAAAAGATTGCGATCGAGCGGCGCGATGGTTCGTCGGGAGTCGACGTAGACCCGGGTAGGTGCACTCCCACTGGCGGACGAAGCCGATTGTCGTGCGCCAGGCGGCGACAATAAAGAACTCCCGAACATTGCCGTCGCGGAACATGCCATCCCGGCGTTGGAAGCTTGTTTAAGAAAACGGCGTCTGGAGGCGGAAAATGGATTCATGGCATCCCTTCATGGACGAGTGTTCTAAATCTACTCGCTGATTCGTGAGCCGGAAAGGCATTTAGTTTGGCCCATTAGTATAACGATGGCAAGTCCGGCAGTGTGGCTTCGAGTCTTCTGCGGCTTCACTTCGGTCTCGGGGAGTTTGCCAAACTGACCGGGTCGAATTCGAATAGCCCTCGATCCGCAAACAAACGGGTAACAACCGGCTTCAGCGAGGAACACTGTGGCAGTTTTTCCATTCCGAAGCAGTATGGCAAGACATGTGGGGGCTGCGGTCGTGGCTGCCGCTTCTGCGCTCTGTTTCACCGCAATCAGCGTCGCGCAGCTTGCCCCAACTGCGAAGATCGTCATAGATGCCGCAAAGGTCGAAGGAGAAATCAGCCCCACCCTTTACGGTCAGTTTGACGAGTTTATGTTTGAGGGAGTCAAGGGTGGTTTGAGCGCCGAGCTTCTTCGTGACCGCAGCTTCGACGAAGCGCCCAACGCGATTGGACTCCCACGCTACTGGGAGCGCGATCCGGACGATCGCAACGACGATTCAAGTCTGCACTTTCATTGGGATGACCAAGTCTTCTACCCACCGACCCGGCCAACAACAACCGATGTCCCTGATCATTCGTTGCGCATTGATCTGGCGCATGACTCTGGGCAGCGCCATGGAATTCGGCAGAGTGGAATTTCCATCCGCAAAGGAAGTAGTTATAACGGTTACGTTTGGGCCAGAACAGCTGATTTCGACGGATCGCTCACGGTCGCCCTGGAAGCGGACCGCACTGACGGGGAACGCTATGCGTCGGCCGAGATCCCCGGCGTTGCAGGGCCCTGGCGGAAATATGACTTTGGCCTGACTTCAACCGCGGACGATCCGCTGGCAAAGTTGGTGGTGTTGTTTCATGGAAAGGGACGATTCTGGATCGATCAGATCTCTCTGATCCCCGGCGACGCCGTGCATGCGGTTCGAGCCGATGTCTTCGAGAAACTCAGAGAAGTCCGGCCATCCTTTATTCGCTGGCCCGGCGGCAACGTCGCGCAGGACTACCACTGGCTGTGGGGTGTCGGTCCGAAAGATGAGCGTCCCGCATGGGTGAACCTTTCCTGGGGAAACGAACTGGAGCCGGGAGATTTCGGCACGGACGAATTCATTCAACTCTGCCGCGACCTCGGGACCGAGCCTTCTTTTACCGTGAACGTCGAAGGCCGCGGAGCAACCGCTCAGGAAGCCGCAGCGTGGGTGGAATACGCCAATGGGCCCGCTACGTCGAAGTATGGAGCACTCCGCGCCGAAAACGGGCACCCAGCCCCCTATCGGGTGAAGTATTGGGAGGTAGGCAACGAAATCTGGGGGAACTGGGTACGGGGGCACTCCGACGCTGCAACCTACGCACGAAATCTGGAACGCTACGCTGAGGTATTGCGCGCGGTAGACCCGTCCATCCGGCTCATTGGCGTTGGTGACAACGACATGAATTGGAATCGCATGGTCCTCAAGACCTCCGGTTCCAAGATCGATTATCTGGCCATTCATCACTATTACGGGCAAAGAGAAATGCAAGGAGATGCGAGAAACCTGCTGGCCCACCCCATTCATTACGAGCGCTTCTACAAGGAAGTAGCGCAAGCGATTGCTGAATTGGTTCCGGGCCATACCATCCAGCTGGCCATCAACGAGTGGAACACCTCTCTGCCTCTGCCTGCTCAACACTCGATGCTGTCGGCACTCTACGCGGCGCGCTTGATGAACGTGTTTGAGCGAAGCAGCAATGTCGGCATGAGCGCGGCTTCGGATATGGTGAACGGCTGGCCCGGCGGGCTGATCCAGGCGAGTCGTCACGGAGTATTCGTTACTCCGACCTATCTTGCGAACCAGTTGTATGCGTCTCATCTGGGACGGCAACGCCTGAGCGCGCAAGTGCAGAGTCCCACGTTTGACAGCCCTCTTGAGGGACGTTCTATCCCGTATCTCGACGTCGTCGTGAGCCGCAGTTCCAATGGCAGGCAGATTTTCGTCAAGGCGGTGAACACAGATCTGTCGCACGCTTTGCGCACTACGATCGAAATAACGGGAGCAACGACTCACCCGCAAGCGCGCATGGATACGCTTACGGCTGCTTCCCTCGACGCGGCCAACAATTTCTCCACCCCGGACGCAGTAGCGATCCGCGGCAAGGACGTTCCCGCAGGTTCAAGCTTTACCGTGGAACTGCCGGAGCATTCCATCTCCGTAATCACGTTGGACGTGGAGTAGCACACCGTGCGTTCGCACGGCCCTATTCCTGCCGGTCTGCCACCGTCTGTATCAAATCGCCCAGTTGCTGCGCCGTAAATGTGTTGCCTTCGAGGTTGGCAATCAGGTGTCCGCTGCGACTGATCACGACGGTATGAAACGAATGCACAAAGAGAGCCTCATCGGGGTAAAACGCCATATCGAACCTGCGGCAGAGCAGCTGAATGTCGGACTGTGTTCCAGTGAGAAAGCGCCAATTGTGGGGATCCGCCTTCCAGGTACGGGCGTAATTCTTGAGAGCGTCGGGCTGATCGTGAACGGGGTCGATGACGACAGTGAGCAGGATGAAATCCCGCCCCATGTGGTTGCCGAAACGCCTTTGCAGAACGCCGAAATTATTCGACAGTCGAAGGCAATAATCAGGCAGCGGGCACCGAGTGTAAATGAACGTCAGAGCCACGACTTTGCCTGTGAACTGCGAGAGAGATACCACCTGATGATTCTGGTCGACGAGCTGAAAGTCAGGGACCGCCGCGCCCACACTAAGAACCTCAGCCGACGGCGGCTTTGCGCTGGTTTCATTTTCCAGCAGTTTGAGGCGCCGGGCTTCGGTTGGATCCAGTTCAAGACTCTCGAAGGGGACGACGCGGACGCCTTCGGCAAAGGACGAGCCTTTTTCGACCACCAGCGTGAACTCCACCGTAACCCCCGGCTGAACTCCGTCCGGTAATTTTGAATCTCGCACGGGAAACGACATCACCATTGCATCCATGTACCCGACGATCTCTTTGCAAGAGACGGTGATTGTGTGCTTCGAGAGGTCAGACGCCAGCAGCAATCCCGTGACGCTATACTTCTGCGACGACGATGCAAGAGCGGCACTGGCGACAAGCCCAAGTGCACATAGCGCAGCTAGGCCACCGTGCCACACCCTCCGACGCATCATGGTGCCGACCTCTTGGCGGCTGTGCTTCCGCTCAACGCAGACTTCTCTGCTGCAGGCTGTTGATCGCGCTGCGGACCACCCAGGCGGAAGCGGGGCCGCTCCAACATATCGTAACCCTTGGCAAACTCCTTGATCTCTAAAAACTGATTCGCCGCCATGTTCGAGAAGTCCTGGCGTGTGTTGCTGACGGGCCACGTGATCTCCAGATCGAGGATCCGCGCCGACTTCCCCAATCCGATGTGCTGCGTCAGCGGAGACGCACCGAAAGACCCTCCACTGCCCACCGTCCGATAAATCGACCGTGGTGGTTTTCCCTCATTCTGCACCGTCACCTTGATGCGCGCTCCGATCGCTGCACGGTTGGTTTTGACGCCGACTAGATGCAGACTGATCCAGTCGTTGCCGTTGCCGGGGTTTTCGAAAAGGCGGAAGGCGTGGCTATCGCCGGGGACGGCGCCTCCGACTTCCTCGAGCAGATCCTCATCGCCATCGTTGTCGATGTCGGCGAAGGCGACCCCATGTCCTTTATGTAATTCGCCGGTGCCTGACGAAGCGGTCACGTCGGTAAAGAACTTACCTTCCTTGTTGTGCAACATGACATTTGGCAACATCGAAGCATAGCTAGGATTCCCCGTTCCCAGATAGATATCGAGGAAGCCGTCATTATCGATGTCGCCGAAGTTTGCGCCCATGGGCATAAAGACGCGGTCGAGACCGACTTCTGCCGTTACGTCCCGGAAGGTCCCATTCCCGAGATTCTTGTAGAGCTTCATGGTTTCTGCATTGGGAGGCAGGCCCAGATAGCTGCGGATCGACTCGTCCACCGACACGTAGTAACTCGTGACAAACAGATCGGGCCAGCCGTCGTTGTCATAATCGAAAAACCACGCGCCAAAGCTTTGCCACGGTTTCTGAACTCCCGCCCGCAAGGCTACGTCCGTAAAAGTTTTGTTGTGGTTGTTGTGAAAGAGAAAATGGTCGCCGTTAAGATTTGAGACGTAAAAGTCCACGTACCCATCGTTATCGTAGTCCGCAGCGACGATGGACTTCGTATAAGCAACGCGATCCACACCGGCAGCGTGAGAGATGTCTTCAAACGTGCCATCTCCCCTGTTGCGGAAAAGATGGCTCGGTCCATTCTCGTTGCCCACGAACAGATCCAGGTAGCCGTCATTATCGATGTCGGCCCAAACTCCGGTTTGGGTCTGGAGTGGCAGGTCTAGACCAGCGGCCTTGGTCACGTCGGTGAAGGTGCCGTCGCAGTTATTGCGCAACAATGACATCCTCTGGGGAAACTCCCAGGCCCCGCGCAGAACCAGGATGTCGAGGCACCCGTCGTTGTTGTAGTCGGTCTGGATCAAATTCAGGCCACCCAACTGCGCGCTCAGTCCCGCCTGGGCCGTGCGGTCGATGAATGTGCCGTCGCCGTTGTTGTGAAAAAAATGCATGGGGGCGCACTGGCCGAAATCGGAAGTCACGATATCGAACAACCCCTTGCGCTCGAAATCATCGACAATCAGCCCGCCCGACATCGAGTAAAGATTGATCCCCGCCGCCGGCGCAACGTCCACAAACCGCCCCACATCTTCCGGCGATTCAAAGGTTGAGGGCGGAATCAGGTACTGCTGAGGAACTCCTTCCGGATACTTTCCCAGCGTCATGAAGGCGAGGTTGAGGATCCACCGGACATCGAGCGCCTCGGGCTTCCGGTGCAAATACTTCAGCAGATACTCAACCGCTTTGTCGGATGCGGAGGGCTTGGAAAAACTTTGCTTTGCGACCGGTGGAAACATGCACCGATCGCCGGGATGCCGGTAGACGTCATTATCGATCTCGGATTTGTGCAGATAAGCGATGCCGAGCACCTCTTCCAGTTCAGGCATTGCGCCAGGTAGTTCCTTTGTCGCAATGTCATAGGCCGACACCCACTGCTCGATCGCTTTCTCCATCTCGCCCTTATAGGAGTAAATGTTGGCGAGCGCGTAGTGCATCTGAATCCGGTCGAGGGCGCTGCCATTGGCCACACCCTCGGGGTTTCCCGGATCCAGTCGCTTTTCAACCGTTTCGATCACTGAGGCCAGAGATCTTTGCCGAATATCGCACATCGCCTGGAGATCCTGGTTCCACCCGTCGGACTTCGGAAACGAACGGAAAGCCAGATCAGCTTCTCCTTTTCCTCCAACGTTGGGCGCGTAGCGGATCGCTCCCGTTGCAGAAGATGGCAATAAGCGGGCGGGGGCAGTGGCTTGCATGGTTCCCGCCTCCGTCGGCGAAATGATCTTGAGGATGGCATAGCCCGAATGCGTATGGACGATATTTGAGATCTGCCCCACAGTCATCCCCTTGAGAGCATCGCGCAGTTCAGCACGAAACATCGAGGGCTCGACCCTGCCCATATAGCCTCCGTCAGAAGCGGTTGGGTCGATCGAGACCGCTTTCGCAACTTCGGCGAAGTCTTCCCCGTTCTTCAGGCGCAGTAGCACTCGCTCTGCCTGGGCTGATGAGTCCACGACAATGATTCGCACTTCAACAGAGCCAGAGTCCGAACGTTGGGCGCAAAGCCAGGTGGGTGAGGCTAGAAGTTGTAGGAGCAACGCGCAAATCAGAATGCGGGACATGGCGCTTCCCTGAGTGTACCCGAGGTCCCCTCGCTCACAGCCCGGGTGAGAGGGACCTGCAAAATGCGGCTTGGGTTCCAACTGCATCGCGGCTGGCCGAAAAAACAATAGCATCAGAATCAGCAAGCGTTTACTATGACGACCATATTATCTCGCCGTCTTCAGAAAAAGTGAGGTCCACATGCAACGCCGACAATTTCTCTGCGCAGGCTTGGCAGGGGCGGGAGTGGTCCTCGCCTCCAAAGTGCCGTTCCCCCTGGCCTGGGCACAATCCGGCGGCTCCGATTCGCGCATTGAAATCCTGGCTAACGAACCCCTGGGAACCATTTCCCCCAACCTCTACGGGCATTTCGCCGAGAATCTGAGCGGGGTCATCTATGACGGGATATGGGTGGGCCCAAAGTCCAAAGTGCCCAACGTGGATGGAATCCGCAAAGAACTGATCGACGAGATGAGGAAGATCAAGGCTCCCGTGGTGCGCTTTCCCGGCGGCTGTTTTGCCGACAGTTACGATTGGCGCGACGGAGTTGGTCCGGCGGACCGGCGTCCGCGTCGAACTAATTTCTGGGCGCCAGGTGAAGCTCCCGAAGCGCCCGCCAGCCACCGCTACGATCCCAACGAATTTGGCACCGACGAGTTCGTACATTTCTGCAAGCTCATCGGCAGTGAGCCTTATCTCGCCGCGAACCTCCGAAGTCTGCCGGCCGAAGAACTCGACCGCTGGGTTGAGTACTGCAACTCTCCTGCCGGCAGCACGACGCTGGCTGATATGCGCGCGGCGGCAGGATTCAAAGAACCCTTCAACGTCCGTTTCTGGGGCGTAGGCAATGAATCGTGGGGATGTGGAGGAAACTTCACAGCGCAGGAATACGCCGTGGAGTTTCGGCGATTCACCACCTGGGTCCCGCGCTTTCAGCCGCGATCTGCGCCCGACAGTCGGGAGGAACTATCGTTCATTGCGTCCGGCCCGAACGTGGATGATTGGTCATGGACGCGCGGCTTCTTCGAGGAGATTTCCCGCAAAGGTCGCTTCCAATTGCGCAGCGTCTATGGCTGGGCGCTCCACCACTACGCTTGGAATCTCAGCCGCGGCCGCACGCGCGACTGGGTGCAAGGCAAAGGCGATGCGCTCAAGTTTGACGCGGTGGATTGGTACGAACTACTGCGCGAAGGCGACCGCATGGAGGGGCTCATCAATGGCCACTGGCAGGTCATGGGAGAGGACGACCCGGAACACTGGGTCAAGTTGGTTGTCGATGAATGGGGTCCCTGGTACAAGCCCGGCAGCGAGGCCACTCCCGGCGATCAACTGGAACAGTTGCCAAGCTTACGCGATGCGGTTTTCAGTGGGATGACCCTCGACATATTCAATCGCCACCCCGAAAAGATCGCAATGGCAAATTGCGCTCAGTTGATCAATTGCCTGAATAGTCTTTATCTCGCCCACGAGGATCGGTTCGTGGTCACGCCTGTTGGGCACGTGTTCGCCATGTACGCCGCCCACCAGGGCGGACAGGCGCTGCGTACCATCTTCTCCGCCCCAGCGATCGACTACGACCGGGATGGAAAGGCATCGTCGCTTTGGGGATTGAAAGGGTCGGCGTCGGTCCGCGACAAGGATCTGACATTGACGGTCGTCAATCCTCATGTAAGCGAAGCATGCGACGCCGAGGTCGTGGTGCGCAGCGCAAAAATTCGAACGGCAGAGGCCACGATCCTGACCCATACCGACATCCACGCTCACAACACGTTCGCGGACAAAAACGCAGTCGTGCCGCGTACACAGAGCGCAGAGGTCCGGGGAGGCACGATCAACTTCCGCTTTCCGCCGGCCTCGGTCACCAAGCTTGCCCTACAGTTGGCGTAACGAAGACACCCGGAACGTGGAGCTTCTGTGGAGCTTCTAATGAGACGCAATTCGTCTGTTGTCGTCGTGGTTCTCGCCTTGGTGATGGTTGTGGCGTCCTGCAGCGGGGGCCGTGGCGGCAGTTCCAATCCGAAGATCCCGACCGTATTCAGCAACTACCATCTCAGCGGCGCGATTTCGCCCGTGCGTGATCCCAGCGTGATCCGCTTCAACAATACGTACTACGCGTTCAGCACAGACACCGGCGCCCCCGTCAGCGGGTCTCTTCCAATTCTGTGCTCCCAGGACCGCGTGGCCTGGGCCTGCTGTGGCTCCGTTTTCGGTCAGATTCCGCAGTGGGTCGTGAAATCGGTTCCGGGAGTGCTCGGACTGTGGGCGCCAGACATTTCTTACTTCAATGGCCTTTATCATGTGTACTACGCTGGCTCGACGTTTGGATCCAATACATCCGTGATCGGCTTGGCCACTAATACCACGCTCGATCAAACTGACCCGAACTATCAATGGATCGATCAGGGCGAGATATTGGGGTCGAACTCGACCGATGACTTCAACGCGATCGATCCCAACATTCTGGTGGATTCCGGCAGTGTTTGGCTGACCTTTGGGAGTTACTGGACCGGCATTAAGCAGCGGCAGATCGATCCCGTCACGGGCGGGTTGTTAAGCTCAAATCCAACCGTGTACTCGCTGGCGTACCGCCCGAACGCTCAATACGATCCGATCGAGGGTTCAAGCCTGGTACATAAAGACAGCTATTACTATCTATTTGTGTCCTTCGATGATTGTTGCAACCCGAACCCCTATCAGGACACATATCGCATCATGGTAGGGCGAGGCACCAGTCCTAACGGCCCGTTCGTCGATATGAATGGGGCGGACCTGATGCAAGGCGGAGCCGCACAGCTTCTGGCCGGTGATGATGTCACCTGGAGCGGGCCGGGAGGACAAACCGCCTACGTGGACGCTGTAAACGGAGACATCGTAGTATTCCATGCGATACATTTGCCGGATGGCACGCCGTATTTGTTCTGTAACTCTCTGACATGGACAAACGGCTGGCCGCAGATTCAGCCGTAGGCTTTTTCCGCGTGTCGGACTGCGAGCAGCTCGTAGCCGCACTTGTTTTGAGGTCTCTACCGAGAAGCGTATGCCCAAGCGATTGATTGCGATTCTGAACTTGGTGGGATTTGTTGTGGTTGTTTCCCTTTTCTGCGCCGCGTCCGACACACGATGGACGGCGGAGCGAGCAAACAACTGGTATTCTCACCATCCCTGGCTTATCGGAAGCAATTTCATTCCCAGCACTGCGATCAATCAATTGGAGATGTGGCAAGCGGATTCCTTCGACCTGCCTACGATCGATCGCGAACTCGGCTGGGCCGAATCTCTGGGCATGAATACCATGCGCGTCTTCCTGCATAACCTGCTGTGGCAGCAGGATTCTGCAGGTTTTCTCAAGCGCATGGACCAGTTCCTTGCGGTGGCCGACAAGCATCACATTCGAATTATGTTCGTGCTACTGGATTCCGTGTGGGACCCCAACCCCCACCTCGGCAAGCAACGCGAGTCACGTCCGCATGTTCACAACTCAGGATGGGTTCAAGCGCCGGGAGCGGACTTGCTGAAAAATGAATCGCGATGGAACCGGGAACTGATGCCCTACGTCGTGGGAGTGATTGCCCACTTTCGCAACGATAAGCGTGTTCTGATCTGGGACCTGATGAATGAACCGGACAATGACAGCCCTCAATACAGCAGCCAGGAACTCGCCAATAAAGCGGGAGCGGCTCTGCGACTATTACGGCAGGAGTGGAAGTGGGCTCGCAGCGCTCATCCTTCCCAGCCCCTCACCAGCGGAGTGTGGAAGGGAGATTGGTCCGAAGCGCACATCAGCGAGATGGCACGGTTTCAACTTGAGAACTCGGACGTGATCACATTTCATTGCTACGATCCTCCCGACGCCATGAAAAAGCGGATCGCGCCGTTGAGACGCTTCCAGAGACCTCTGATTTGCACCGAATATATGGCCCGTCCCCTGGGAAGCACGTTTGCCGCAATCCTCCCGATCCTCAAGCAGGAGAAAGTCGGAGCGTACAACTGGGGATTCGTCAGCGGTAAAACGCAGACCATCTATCCGTGGGATTCGTGGGAGAAAACCTACAGCAGCGAGCCGCCTCTGTGGTTTCATGATATTTTCCACACCGATGGCACTCCGTACGATCCCCGGGAAACCGAGTTCATCCGGCAGATGACACGAACCGAGCAGGGCAACTCGTGACCAGGAACGATCGCCGACAACACCGGCAGATGTTGACTGAATCCTTCACCGCAATGGAGCCGAGAATGAGTTGGGGCGTGTCGGTTGTGGGTTGTGGCTTTCTGGTGCTCGTTTTGACAGCCTGCGCTGCGGCGCAGGAGAAACCGGAACCGGAGCACGCCACTGCACAGACTCCCGGAGTAGTCTCGACGGGCGGGGCGCACGCCGCCGTACTGGACAACGAAAGTCGCCCTATCACGGCAGGCGGATTTGTCGACAGCGGCCCTGTCGTCTTCCAGGATGTCTCCGCACAGGCTGGATTGACGAAGTGGCGTCACGTCATGGGTACGCCGGAAAAAACCTACATTCTTGAGACCGTCGGTTCGGGTGTGGCTTTGCTTGACTACGATAACGACGGCTGGCTCGACATTTATCTGGTGAACGGATCTACCTACGAAGCCATGTCGGGAAAAGTTTCTCCACCCCACGCGGCGCTGTTTCACAACAATCGCGACGGCACGTTTACCGACGTCGCGCAACAGGCCGGAGTTACCAACGATCGCTGGGGTTTCGGCGTAGCCGTGGGAGACTACGACAACGACGGCTGGCCTGACCTGTACGTAACGAATTTCGGCAAGAACCGCTTGTATCACAATAATCATGACGGAACTTTCACCGACGTTGCGGAAAAGGCCGGAGTGACACTCGGCAATTGGTCTACCGGACCAACTTTCGGCGATTACGATGGCGATGGGCGACTTGACCTCTTCGTTCCGGGCTATGTGCACTATGACATTGAACATCCGCCGGTGCCGGGCTCATCCGTCGTGGCCTTCTCCACGTGCGAATTCCGCGGACTAAAGGTGATGTGCGGGCCCCGTGGATTAAAGGGCGAACCGGACCACCTCTTCCACAACAATGGAGACGGTACTTTTAGCGACGTCAGCGAGAAGGCTGGCGTGAGCGATGCCAATGCTTACTATGGACTCACGGCTGTCTTTGCGGATCTCAACAATGACGGAAAAGTGGATCTCGCAGTGGCCAACGACTCTACTCCAAACTATCTCTACCTCAACAAGGGGAAAGGCACTTTCGAAGATTCGAGCTATGCTTCCGGCTACGCGCTGAACGAGAATGGCCGCGAAACGGCCTCGATGGGAATCGCGGTGGGCGACTATCTTAACAACGGTTGGCTCGATCTTTACAACACAGTCTTTTCCGACGACTACAAACCGCTGTACCGCAATGACGGCGACGCCAACTTCACTGATGTGAGCTACCAGGCGGAAATTGCCGAGCCGACCATCCCTTTCCTGGGATGGGGCACGGGTTTCCTCGATTTCGACAACGATGGCTGGAAGGACCTGTTCGCAGCCAACGGGCATGTGTATCCGGCGGTGGACAAGAGCGATTGGGGAACTACCTTTGCGCAGCGACCGCTGCTTTTCCGCAACCTTCGCAATGGCAAGTTCGAGCTTGTCCCGCCGGTCAAAGGAACAGGCCTGGCTCTATTGCTGACGGCGCGTGGCGCGGCATTCGGCGACTTGTTCAACGACGGTAAGATCGATGTCGTTATCAATCAGTTGGACAACACTCCCGTCCTGCTCCGCAATGTGTATCCCGACAAGAATCACTGGGTGGAGCTCAAACTCGTCGGCGGACCCAAGAGTCCACGAGATGCGGTTGGAGCATCGGTGTATCTGACTGCCGGCGGAATTCGCCAACGCGCGGACGTAATCAGCGGAGGCAGTTACGGCTCTTCGAACGATCCCCGCGTTCACTTTGGTCTGGGAAGCAACTCAAAAATAGAAGCCGTAGAGATTCACTGGCCCAGCGGCGCCGTCGAACATCCCAGCTTGCCCGGCGTGGATCGCATCGTTACCATACTCGAGGGAAAGGGTGTGGTAGCGGAGACCCAGTCCCCGCCGCCCAAGCCATAGAGGCTCTGGCCAAGGGTTAGATTTTGGCCGAACCTATGGCGGACGGAGGGGCTCCAACAGTCCCATTGAGTAATCGTTTTCCGAATGCAGGATTTCTTGACAGCCCTAACGGATTCGTACTATAGTGGCCCCATTTTGGTGGGGAGTGGGGAAAATTAAGCTAGAACACACCAAATTGAGGCTATTCATGGCCTTGCTCACAGCGCTGACAGTTTTGGCGCTGCCTGCCGACCTCTTCGCCCAAGATCCAAGCTTCGAGAAATCGTTTAACGAGGGCGCGCGGGCGATGCACGCGGGCGACTGGAATGCTGCCGTTGCCTCGTTCACCCTCGCCGCCAAACTCAGTCCCGATTCAGCAGAAGTGCATTTCAATCTCGGTCTTGCGCAGCTGCAACAAAGGCATCTGCGGGATGCAATTCCAGAATTCAACCGCGCGGTGGCCCTTTCGCCCAAACTCAAGGGTGCGCATCTGTTCTTGGGAATTGCACGCTATCGCGTCAATGATTACCCGGCCGCAATTGCGGCTCTGCGTCGCGAGTCTCAGATCGACAGCAGCAATGCCCAGGCGTTGATGTGGCTCGGTGTTGCGCAGTTAGCGGCCGGCGATGCCCAAGCAGCGGTCACGTCGCTCGACAAGGCTGATCAACTGAGTCCAGGGGATGTAGACATCCTCTACCACCGGGGCCGGGCCCATATGTTGGTGTCCAAGGAAAGCTATGAAGAGATGTATAAAGCGGATCCGAACTCATGGCGAGTGCACCAGGCCCTTGCGCAGTCATTTGTCGAGGCCGATCGACTGGAGGATGCTGTCCACGAGTGTCAGAACGCGCTGGATTTGCGGCCTCTCGAACCAGGTCTGCACGAGGAGTTAGCCGACATCTTTTGGCAGCAAAATCAGCTCGAGAAAGCCGAATCCGAGTTTCAAGACGAGTTGAAGATTGACCCTGAGAGCATTTCATCCCTTTACAAACTTGCGGTGGTCAGCCTTGAGAGGTCGAAGCCAGCCGTGACTGTGTCGCTCCTCTCCCAGGTCTTGCGCCAATCGCCGCACTATCGCGATGCGCATTACCAGAAAGGCCGAGCGGAAGCTCAATTGGGCCTCGTCAACGATGCGATCGACGACTTCAAGGCGGAAGTCGCCAAGGGTGAGCGGGCAGACGGTGACTCGCTGCGGCAATCGTACTATCAGCTCGCACAGCTTTATCGACGTTCCCAGCACCCGGAAGAATCGAAAGCCGCCTTGGACGCATTCCTGCGATTGAAGCAACAAGAGGACGCGGCGCAGGCGCAGAAATTACAGGACAAGATAAAACGATCCTCGAGTGTAAGCCAATAGCGGATAGATTTTGGGCGTTAAAGTAAACGCTTTCTGATGCTGATGGAAGCGTGAGATAAAAGGCTCTTCTTGATTCCGGAGGATGACTATGCAGCGTTTGCTAGGTTTCGTGAATCGAGTACTCACCGGTGGTTTCCTTTTCGTACTAACCGCTCTCACCTTGTCCTCGATGGCAGGTGGTCAGGAAAACCAGGGATCCATTGCGGGCAATGTTGCCGATCCCACGGGCGCTATGGTTGCGGGCGCGAAACTCTCCGCTAAAGGAAAGTTGACCGGCGCGGTGTACGAGTCGGTATCGAGCAGCGCAGGGTCGTATCGCTTCCCCAACGTCAACATCGGGACTTACGACCTCACGGTGAGCGCACCCGGTTTCAAGTCAACGACGCTGACCGGAATTGTAGTGCAAGTCGCCTCGACCTCGGCCGTGGATGTGAAGCTCACGACCGGGGCCGTCAGCGAGAGCGTCACGGTCTCAGCCGACGCACCGACCGTAGAGTCGGAGAGCGCAGATATTGGAACGGTCGTTGGCGATAAACAGATTGAAGAATTGCCGCTCCCCCTCGGCAGTACCGTACAAAACATGCGCTCTCCGGAATCGTTTGTGTATCTGGCTCCGGGTGTCGTAGGACCGGGTTCTGATTCCGGCAACGGTGGCACATTTGAATCGAAGATTACGGGCGGGCAGAACTACGGGACCGAGGTTTTGCTGGATGGCGCTTCCATGACGCGGTCGGAGAACGGTTCTTCGTTCGACGAGACTGCTCCTTCCGTCGACGCCCTCAGCGAATTTAAGGTCCTCACTTCGACCGTACCCGCAGAGTTCGGCCAGACCACCGGCGGAATCGAAAGCTTTAACACCAAGAGCGGAACCAACAAGTACCATGGAAACCTGTATGAGATTTTCCGCAACGAAGACTTGGACGCCAATAGCTGGGGCAACAACTATTTCCTCTCTCAGAATCCGGCTAATCGGTCGCCATACGCGACTCCGCTGGACAAGCAGAACGATTACGGAGGGACGTTAGGCGGTCCAGTCGTAATTCCACATCTGTATAACGGAAAAGACAAAACTTTCTTCTTCTTCTCGTGGGAGCAATATCGCCAGCATGTGGGCGGTACCCAGACCTCAACTGTGCCGACAACAGCGGAGCTGGGCGGCGACTTTTCCGCAACGCTGAACACCGGCAACGTTTTGGGCACCAATCCGTGTGACGATACACCCATATACGAGGGCGAAATTTTCGATCCCGCGACTACTCAGACAGTCGGCGGAGTAGAGTGCAGGACCGCGTTTATGAATGAAGCGGGCAGCGGAGGCAAGAATGCAGTCCCCAGCGGCCGTTTTTCTACGGTGGGTCAGACTCTGCTCTCGTACTACCCTGCTCCGCAAAACAACAACCTGGTCAATAATTATGTGTTTCCTTACAGCTATCCGATTCTGGATACGACGACGACTTTTCGTATCGACCAGAACATCAGCGCGAAAAGCAAGGCCTACTTCACTTACTCGTCCCGCAACAATGTGCGTCTATCGACGATTCCCGAATGGAATAATGCTGCCGGATACGGACGCAATCAATTTTTCGGCACCCACTATATCCGCTTCGGATACGATTACCAGTTCAGTCCTGCTCTGATCAATCACTTGAGTCTCGGCTATAACCGAACGAACAGTAAGAACGTCGGCGCGGGCGTCGCGTTCGGCCACGGGAGCGATTGGGATGCGAAACTTGGCATCACCGGGGCAAGCGGTCGCATGTTCCCTGGAATTTCTCCGGGTGAAGCTTCCACGGCGGGATTCGGAGATAACGTATATGGCGACACCATCGATAATGGCTTCCGGTTGGCCGATAGCGCCAGTTGGGTCAAAGGCAGACACGAATTTAAGTTCGGGTTCGAGGGGTGGTATCAGCAGTATTCGCCTCTGAACTTCCAGAACACGAGCGGAAGCTTTAATTTTGGCCGTGGCCAAACCGCTGGTACATCGGCGACCAGCAATCTCAGCGGCAATGGCATCGCCAGCATGCTTCTGGGAGAACTGGGCTCAGCAAACGTTACCGCCTACGCCAGCCAGGCGCGCTGGACGAGCACCTACTATGCGGGGTTCTTTCAGGACACTTTCAAGCTGATGCCAACCCTCACGTTGAGTCTCGGGTTGCGCTATGACGTCGACGAACCACGAAAAGAGGCCTACGGCGACACCTCTAACATCAGCCTGACTCAACCCAATCCGGGCGCCGGCAACTTACCCGGAGTCCTGGTCTTCGCCGGCAAAGGTGCAGGACGCAACGGCAATTCGAATGAACGCTGGGCGAATACATGGAAAAAGGATTTTGGTCCTCGCGTTGGTTTCGCTTGGTCGCCTTCGATGTTCAACGGGAAAACCGTCTTTCGTGGCGGTTACGGCATACTCTACGGAAATCTCCAGTACGCCGACTTCGGCGGCTTCAGCCGAACCGGATTTCAGGCGAATCCCGCGTTTAACAGCATTAACGGCTTCGACCCGGCGCTCCCGATTGACTCAGGACTGCCCTCCTATCCCGCACCGCCCAACCTGGATCCCACCCAGTTGAACTTTGCCGGGCCGCAATATATCGATCCTACTTATGGCCGCCCGCCCATGGTCCAGAACTGGAGTTTTGAAGTCCAAAAGGAGTTGTCGACTGACTTCATCATGGACATTGCTTACGTCGGCGAGCACTCGCAAAATCTGCGCTCGAACTACGATGCGGTCAATGCGCTCAACCCGAAATACTTCTCTATGGGTACAGGGCTTCTCACACCCATTGGGTCCCAGAGCGCGGTGCCTCCTCCGTACGCAGGATTTCCGTCCGGCGCCATCGTGGCGCAGGCGCTGGTGCCATTTCCCCAATACTTCGGGTTCAATACCGACGGCGAGTTGGAGAACCTGGGACAATCCACCTATAATGCGCTGGAAGCGCAATTGAAGCGTCGTTTCCGCAACGGCCTCAACTTGCTGGCTTCGTACACCTGGTCAAAGACCCTGACAAATGCCGACTCCGCTTTGCCTTTCTTTGCCACCCTTCACCAGGGTGGTGCTCCGCAGAACGTCTTCAACAAACAAGGCGACAAGGCGATCAGCAATCAGGATCTTCCCCAGAACTTCGTAGTCAGCTATATCTACGAGCTTCCCTTTGGCAGGAACAAGAAGTTCCTGTCAAGGGGCGGGGCCCTGGATCGAGTCGTCGGAGGTTGGTCGATCAGCGGCATTCAGCGATATGAAAGCGGCCAGCCGATTGCCTTTGCATGCGCCACAGGCGTACCCGCATTTCCGGGGTGCATTCGCTTCGACCAGGTTCCTGGAACGCCAATTCTCAGTTCCGCATGGAAGGGTGGAAGCTTTAACCCGGTGACCGATACCATGTTTAATTCAGGCGCTTTCAACGATCCCAACTCGAACGCGAACCTCACAGCGCGCGGCAGTTACGTCTTCGGCACAATGCCACGGGTAGACGGGGCGGTGCGGATGCGAGCTTACCTGGACGAAGACTTCAACCTGTTGAAGCGCACCCAAATTACAGAAAGCAGCGACGTACAGTTGCAAGTCAATGTCTACAACGCCTTCAACCGGCACATCTGGAACCGCCCCGGCGATCTTTATCCTTTCGATCCCTTATTTGGGGTAATCGACTTTGGGTCGTATTCGACGATCGGAGGTGGCGGCTATTTGCTGGGTCCAAGACGAATCCAGCTGCAACTCAAAGTCGAGTTCTAGTTGCAGGCCTGGGTCCGTGCGAATTTCAGGGCCGTCGCTCCGGCGGCGGCCTTTGTTGTTGTCGGGAGGCCCTTGACAGGAGGTTCGTGCTTTCCGGAAGAGTATTACACTAGCAAAGCTGTGAGGCAGATTCGGAATAGACGATGGGGCATCCCTCGACGAGGTCTCCTCTCGCCCGCTCGGTTGGTCATGCTGGCGCTCGTGTTCTATCCGACCTTTGGACAATCCCAGGCATCCAGTTCCTCCTCCGTGCCCCAGGTGGGTGTTCCCGGCAAGTTCGTGGATGTGACGGACAAGTTAGGCATTCACTTCCAACAGCAAGCCAGCAAGACTTCCAGAAAATACTTACCTGAAACGATGGGATCGGGTGTCGCGGTTTTCGACTTCGACAACGACGGACGCCTGGACATCTTTCTTGCCAATGGTGCGCGCATTGACGACCCGATGCCTAAGGGCTCCATTCCCCAAAAGGATGGCCCGCGCTATTGGAATCGTCTTTATCACCAGAAACCGGACAGTACCTTCGAGGATGTCACTGAAAAGGCGGGCCTTGCGGGGAGCGGTTACTCAACCGGGGTAGCTGTAGGCGATTACGACAACGACGGCTTCGAGGATTTGTTTGTGTCTGGCTATGGCCACAGCACGCTCTACCATAACAACGGCGACGGCACCTTCACCGACGTTACCGCCAGCGCCGGGGTCGCGGGATCAGGCTGGGCCACCAGCGCAGCCTGGGTTGACTACGACAACGATGGGCGTCTGGATCTGGTCGTCGCCCGCTATATGGTCTGGGACTTCGATGACATCTACTGCGGTCATCGCGAAGAAGGCTTCCGCTCCTACTGTCACCCCGATCTTTTCAAACCAGCTTCGATCCTGCTCTATCACAACGAGGGCAACGGTAAATTCACGGAAGTTTCTCACCAGGCCGGCATCGACAAGCCGGGAAAGGGGCTGGGCCTGGCCATCGCCGACTTTGACCACGACGGCTGGATGGACATTCTCCTCGCCAACGACTCCATTCCCCAGTTTCTCTTTCACAACAAGGGCAACGGGACCTTCGAAGAGATTGGGCTGCCCTCCGGTGTGGCCCTCGATGGAAGTGGCGCCACGTTTGCCGGGATGGGGGTAGATTTCGAAGATTACAATAACGATGGCTGGCCTGACGTGATCGTCACGGATCTGGCGAATCAGAGGTATTCTCTGTACGCTAATGCAGGCGATGGCAGTTTTGACTATACGACGCAGACTACAAGCTTGGGCGCCATCAGCATGCTGCACTCAGGTTGGGGCGTTCGCTTCCTCGACTACGATAACGATGGGTGGAAAGATCTCTTAATTGTGCAATCGCATGTCATGGACACAATCCAGGTGAACGAACCGCATCTTCGGTATCTCGAGTCTCCATTACTGTTGTGGAACGACCACGGAAAACAGTTCTTGGACGTTTCCTCTCAGTCCGGAGAAGTGTTTCAGCAGAAATGGGCGTCGCGCAGCATGGCAGCCGGTGATCTTGATAATGATGGCCGAATCGACGTGGTCGTCAATTCCATTGACGGCCCAGCCCGGGTGCTTCGCAACGAGACGCCGGGAAAGAATCACTGGATCACTCTCAGGTTGGTGGGAGTAAAGAGCAATCGTGACGCAATCGGGGCTCAGGTCAAGATCTCTACTGTGTCGGGCAGCCAATATGCAACGGTCACGACCAGCGGCAGTTATCAGTCATCGGGCGACAAACGCCTCCATTTTGGCATCGGCGCCGATCCCTCGATCGCGCGCGTGGAGATTCGTTGGCCCAGCGGGACCAGTCAGGTTCTCTCCGACGTAAAAGCGGACCAGATTTTGACGGTGACAGAAGCGGGTTCTTCCCCAAAGTAGGGAATCCGGCCATGAAAAGAGTGTTCAGGACGGTCCTTCTGCTGGTGGCTGTCGCGTCCCCGGTTGCGATATCCGGGCAGACCGATTCCTGCACCGCTGCCATGCAGAGGTTCCGCGAGCACCGCTGGTCCGAGGCCGAGCATGGCTTCGAGGAATGCGAGCAGCGGGATCCCGGCAAGACCGATGCACTCTTGTATCGCGGCAAGTCTCTGGTGAACATGCGGAGGTTTGACGACGCCGCTGCGGCTCTCGAACGTTACTCTCGGTCCCATCCGCAATCGGATGACGCGGTTTACCTGCTGGCCTACATTTCCTTTCGCGAGGACAAGCCCAAAGATTCTCTACGGCTTTTTTCGGACGCTGCCAAGTTGAAACCTCCCGCAGCCAATGATTTGATGATCGTCGCGCTTGACTATGTCCTCCTGGACGACTACGCCGACGCAGCTCACTACCTGGAATCGTCGTTGAAACTGAATCCGGACGACGTTGAGGCGCGCTACCACCTGGGTCGGGTTCGCTATCAGCAGAATCAGTTTGACCTGGCGATCGCCGCTTTTGAGGAGGTCATTAAGCAGGACCCCGCCAACGTGAAGGCGCAAGACAATCTGGGCTTAAGCCTTGAGGCTAAGAATCAAATCGAACCGGCCATTACCGCGTATCAGAAGGCCATCGAACTGGATCAAGCCGCTGTCTCTCCCTCGGAGCAGCCGTACTTGAATTTAGGAACTCTGCTATTGAAGTCGAACCGGATCGACGAAGCTATTCAATTGCTCGAACGGGCTACACAGATCGCACCCGGCGAATTCAAGGTCCACTATGAACTGGGCAGGGCTTATTTTGGTTCCCACCATTTGGACCCGGCTCGTCAACAAGCCGAAGAGTCAGTGAAGCTCAGTCCCTCAGATAGTTCCAGTCATTACCTTCTCGGCCGCATCTACCAGCGTCTGAACCGGAAGGAAGACGCAGATGAGCAGTTTCGACTGACCGCAGAGTTGATCCGCAAGAAGAGCGCGGATTCCAAGAGAGGAATGGCGTCCGGCCTGAATACGCGGTAAGGCGTGGAACGATATGTCTTCGCATGCAGCTGGCGCCCGCATAATCACGGCGTGGAAATCTCGACTTATCGTGTGCGGGGCGACACTTTGGTTTCTTCTGCTGACGCTCGGGGGGTTGGCACAGGTAAAATCCACTACTACCCACACCCCTGCGCCTACCGTGAAGGACGCTGCTGCTGCCCTTGCTGCCGGCGACTCCAAGCTGGCAGAGACCTATTTGCAGGCGGTCTTGCAAGCTTCGCCGAATGACGCCCACGCCTTGAATCTTCTGGGCATTATCCGGGCGCAGCAAAATCGGGAAACCGAAGCCGAATCCCTCTTTCGCCAGGCGATCGCGATTCAACCAGGCTTCGCCGGGGCCCAGGCCGATCTTGGACTCCTCTACATACAGATGGGAAAGAATGAGTCGGCGATTCCGCCCCTCCAGGAAGCCTTGCGCCTCGACCCGGGACGGAGAGATGCTCAGGCCGCTCTGCTGAACATCTGGCGCACGCTGGCCCACGCCGCAGCGCAACACGGTGACCTGGAAAAAGCCCTCGCCCTGCTGATCTCGGCTCGCAAGGTCGATCCCGTCGATTCCGACGTGGAGTATGACCTCGGCATGGTGGCGCTCGGGATGTCCCTCTTTCCGGACGCAGCGGACGCTTTCAATCAGACCCTGAAAGTGAAACCACAGGACACCCACGCCCTCTACGGCCTGGGACGCGCCGAGATGGCTCTCGCCAAATTTGACGACGCCCAGCAGGTTTTTGAGCGCTACATCGCGCTGCGCCCCGACGATGCCTCAGGACACTACGCATTGGGTGTTAGTCTGCAAACCTTACAACGCACAGCCGACGCTCGCAGAGAATTCGAACACTCGATTGCCTTACAGCCGCAACAGACTGAATCGTATTTTCAACTAGGCCTGATGGAACTGGATGGCGGAAAACTTGACCTTGCCTCCGAAGATTTCGAGCACGTGCTTAGCCGCGCTCCCCAACACGCTAGCGCCCTCACGGGCATGGGGCGGGTGCGCTTTCAGGAGAAGCGCTTTCCAGAAGCTGCCGCTCTGCTCGAGAAGGCAATCGCTAGCGAGCCCCGGCTTCGAGAGGCTCATTATTATCTGGGTTTGACCGACTCGCGCCTGGGCCGGAAGGAAGATTCGGAAAAAGAGCTGGCAATCGCAAGCCGGATCGAACACGAGGAAGTGGAAAGACATCAAAATGTGCTGAAGATTCTCGACCCAGATCAGGTGCAGGCGCCGGAATCCAAGGCTAATCAGTGACTTGCGATTGCCGTTGCTTCGCACAACTGACCCTTGGCGCTACTGGTTCGCCGGATTTCCTCCCTCTAACTCCGCTTTGGGCCACCCTTTGACCCAGCCTAGCGTCGAAATCTGCAGGAACGCTTCGCCTGTCCTGGCATCGTAAGCGTGAAACACAATAATGTCTCCGTCCTTTTGCTGTAGCACCGATTCTCCACCCGGTCCCACCCAGCGACTGTTTCCCAGCAACAGCGCGGTACCGCCGCCTTCCGGCATCGGCGTTCCCTTGTCGTCCACATACGGCCCGGTCACGCTTCGCGCTCGTCCGACCATGGTCTTGTAGTTGCTCTTCGTGCCTCGGCAACACAAATCAAAGGAGACGAAAAGATAGAAGTAATCTCCATGGCGCACGAGGAACGGCGCTTCAATCGCCTGCCAATCGCCCGGCAGGCCCGGCGGATTCGGAGGAGGATTGTCCGGGCGTTTGCGGCTGGCCAGAGAATAAAGTTTCGTGTCCTTCGCGGAGAGCAAACCGGTCTGGGAATCAATCTGCCGCATCTTGATTCCATTCCAGAAGCTGCCGAAAGCGAGCCAGGGCTGGCCTTTCTCGTCGATCACCAGATTGGGATCGATCGCGTTGAAATCATCATCCACCTGAGATTTCAAAACCAGCCCCTTGTCGACCCAGCGGAAATCAGGACTGCTGGGGTTCAGCGTCTTATTCGTCAGCAGCGCAATCCCTGAAGTGTTCTTGCCGAAAACCGAAAACGCGTAGTACAAGTGGTACTCGCCGTTGAAGTAGGAAACATCCGGCGCCCACAGCTCTTTTGTCTTTGGACTCTCCTTCGTGATCCAGTCGGGAATCTTGTCGAAAACGTAGCCGCACAGTTTCCAGTCATGCAGAGTGTGCGAACACCGGATTGGCAACTCACCCTTCCGCACCGGGCCGTTGGCGGTTGCGAAGAGGTACCAGGTATCGCCGTCTTTGCTGATCGCGGGATCGTGCGTATATTGCACGTCGCCTTCGAGCTTCAAAGCTTCCGCGGATTTGTCCGAAACATCGGTCCCTGCCGCAAGAAAAGTTACGGAGAGAAACACGGTCAGAAGAAGAGAGATTTTGGATCGCATATTGCACCTTCCCAATGGAGCGCGAACCCGTAGCGCGGGCGCGGGCGCGCGCTCGTCCCTTGATTGTAGCAAACGTTTACTCAAGGGCCCCGAGCGTCGGCCACCCGTTTAGGCGATCGCTGGGACCTGCATTAGCTGAAACGATTGGTTAGGCGCCTCCCCAACCGAGAGCTGTAATCAGTGCGAGTCGCGTGCCACGCGCGCCCCGCTACTTCCAACAAGGAAATCCAGGTCGGCGCCTTTGTCCGCTTGCTGGACATGTTCGACATAAAGCCTCAGCCAGCCACGATCTGGAAGAGATGGAGGTGTCCACTTTGCGCGTCGGGCAGCGAGGGTGCTGTCGTCGACATCCAACCGAAGCAGACGCTTGGGAACATCGAGTGTCACCATATCACCGGATTGCACGAGTGCGAGCGGTCCACCCGCGGCGGCTTCCGGACAGGCGTGCAGTACAACTGTCCCATACGCAGTGCCACTCATGCGCGCGTCGGAAATGCGGACCATATCGCTCACACCCTTGCGGAGAAGCTTCTGGGGCAGCATCATGTTGCCGACCTCCGCCATTCCGGGATACCCTCGCGGGCCACAATTCTTCAAGACCATCACACAGCTTTCATCGATGTCCAACGTGTCATCGTTGATCTGAGCGTGACATTCCTCGATGCTTTCGAACACCACGGCCCGCCCGCAGTGCTGCAACAGGTGTGGACTCGCGGCCGATGGCTTGATCACTGCCCCATCCGGGGCGAGATTACCTCGTAGGACAGCGATTCCCGCGCGCGTCTTGAAAGGTTCTTGAAAGGGACGAATCACACCGCGATTCCAACAGGGGGCATCGGCGACGTTTTTCCAGATCGTCTGTCCGTTCACCGTCAGGGCGTCTCGGTTAAGAACGTCGGCCTCGCCGAGCTCGCGAAGTACGACGGGGAGTCCTCCGGCGTAGAAGAAGTCCTCCATCAGATGTTTGCCCGAAGGCTGAATATCGACCAGACATGGCAGAGCTGATCCCAGCCGATCGAAATCGTCGAGACACAATGGCACGCCGACCCGGCCCGCAATTGCGATCAGATGAATCACTGCGTTCGTGGATCCGCCGATAGCTGCGTTCGCGCAGATCGCGTTTTCGAATGCTTCGCGCGTCAGTATGCGCGACATGCAGAGATCCTCCCGTACCATTTGGACAATGCGCCGTCCAGTCGTCTGGGCGAGGGTATTACGGCGCGCATCGACTGCGGGAATAGCCGCGTTGCCGGGCAAGCTCATTCCCAGCGCCTCGACCATGCTCGCCATGGTGGAAGCTGTGCCCATAGTCATGCAATGTCCCTTGGAACGGTGCATGCAACTCTCCGCCTGAAAGAACTCTTCCGCCTTCATTTCTCCCGTGCGCACCTGATCGGTCATCTGCCACAGCCCGGTTCCCGACCCTAAATCGCGGCCCTGGAATTTGCCCGAGAGCATGGGGCCTCCGGAAAGTCCAATCGTGGGCAGATCGCACGAAGCCGCCCCCATCAGCAAAGAGGGAGTTGTCTTATCACAACCCATCAGCAGGACAACTCCGTCGATAGGATTGCCGCGAATCGACTCTTCTACATCCATGCTGGCCAGGTTGCGAAAGAGCATGGCGGTCGGACGCAGTTGCGTTTCACCCAACGACATGACGGGAAACTCCAGAGGGAAGCCGCCCGCTTCCCACACACCACGTTTCACGAACTCGGCAAGTTCGCGAAAGTGAGCATTGCACGGCGTCAGCTCCGACCAGGTGTTGCAAATCCCGATGACGGGCCGCCCATCGAACAGGTCGTGTGGCCAACCCTGGTTCTTCATCCAACTGCGGTAAAGAAAACCATCGCGGCCCTCTCGTCCGTACCACGCCTGGCTGCGCAATTTTTTCATTGTTCAGTCCTTACTATGCGACTGCAGCTCCGGTCAGCTCTCCGCCGCAGATGCAGCGATGATAGCGCAAACTCATAGGGTAAACGTAATCCCGCGGAAAACGTTTTGCTTGACGAGAAAGAAAGAGTGGCAGATGATTTCGGTGCTCCGCGTGTCCATCGAGAATTCTGAACATGTCTCGAGTCATGATTCTTAGGATTGCGATCCGGGTATCGATCGCGTCATGCCTCCCTGGCACCGTAGCTTCATAAGCTAGTTCACTCAGTAGCGCTTTCAGCGAATGCTTCTGGCGGATGACCCGTCAGCCCGATTCACAAGAAGGGCTACTGCGGCCTCAATCATTGAAGCCCGCGACCGTTCCCCGCAAAACAGTGATTGACGCCTTTGGCAGGGTGAACACAGTCTGCGAACCTGCATTCACTACGGTTGCGACGGGTGGATGATCCGGGTCGGCGTGACTGTTTGGGCCATCGTCAATCCAAACATACTGGTCTGCCCCGAAGGTCACAAGGGTGACGGGTCCGGAAAACGACGCATTCTGCTTGCTCTTGGAATCCTCAAATCGCACGCGCGCGCTATGCCGGCTGTTCTCGTCGCGGTTGACCAGCATGATCGACCAGTTCCCATCCGGACGGTGCACTGCGTACGAAGTAACCAGCACGTTGCCTTCGCCATCCTTGATGTCCGTTGAAGAGGGGAACATCTGATGCACGCCGGACCGGTGCTGCACCCACTCCTGGTTGATCATGTGAGCCGCGTAATACGGCGACGTGTATCCCTGAATGTTGTAGTCTTCATCCGAAACAAAGTTCGACCACGAGGACCATCCCAGACAAGTCCTCTGAATGCCCTGCGGCTGAATCGGCGAATGATAGAAAGCGGCGCCCCCGCCCTCGAAGAAAGAGCCCACATTGTCGGCCAGCCACAGGGCCGCGAAGATCGTCGTCATGGGCCCGGTGAGTGCCGCGGCCAGATGGTTCTCGGTCACCATGAGCGGAACTTCTTTGGGGACACCGTCGTCTCTCCATACCTGCAGGATGTGCTTCATCAACTGAGGCTCGGTGTACAAAGTCTTCCACGTGATGTCGCAGGGCTCGAACGGATAATGCTCGAAGGACACGAATGCCAGGTCGGAAATACGGCCATGCGCCTTCAAGTAATCCACGAAACGTACCATCCACGAAATCCGTCCCTGCGCGTCAGGCCAGACTCGAATATCCTCGTTCACTCCTTCGAAGACCGGCCCACCCAGCTTGAGTTCCGGATCAACCTTGTGGATGGCCGCGGCCCATTGAATGTACAAGGCGCCGTAGTCTTCCGGCATGGCGTGCTTGCCATCCGGCTCCTCGCCCAGTTCGACGTATCCGATGCGGTAGCCCCGCTTCTCAATGTAGGCAATCTGGGCGGCAGCATCGTCCGGTGTTCCGTAAAGCATCGTGACCGGAATCATCGCAGGAAGATTGTTGGTGAGTCCGCTGGTGAAGAACAGATCGAAGCCACTGTGCTGATAGCCGCCAGTGTCGTTGACGTCAGTGGCCGAGTGCCAGGGATCAATCGAGGACGAGTTGTAGGTGGTTGGTCTTTCGCTGAAAGTCTTTTGCACCTCGGCCAAGGCGCCATTGGAGTCGACGCTGCCGACGCGGATTTCCTGAATGGCGTATCCCACGCAATTGCGGACGTCGTCCGCTCCATGCAGATCGCATGTGTTCGACGATTCCGTCATCAAGATGCGCAGGTACTGAGTGCTCACAGGCGCGTCGGCGAGCTTCAGATAAACCGTTCCTCCTTGAGCGTTTTTCAGTGCGCCCGCGGGAAAAACCTTCCACTCGCCCTGAGGCCCCGCATCAAAGTCGAGCGCTCGTTTTCCCACCCAATACTCCACCTGGTAGGTCGTCGCATATGGGCTTGCCCACGCGATGCGGATCGCGTTCACCGGCTTCTCGGCTTTCAGATCCACGATCACCCATTGCGGGTGCAGTGCGTCGCTTTCTCCGGTGAACTTCCGCGTGAGATACGGATTGCTTTTCCAATAGGTGAGATTCGGACCCTGCAGCGGGCGGTCTCCGCTGGTCGAGAAGCCGCGATGTGGCAAGGCGTAAGAAAGAATGTACCGCACCGGTTCCTTCAGATCAGTGCTGCCGGTGAAGTATCCGCTCTTGTGCGCCGGATCGCTCCAGGTTCCATTCTCGGTCCAATGCCAGGCGGCCATGCGGAGCTCGGAGTTGTTGCGATACGTGATCGGTCCCCAGCCCGCGGAGAGCGATTCTTGAACGATGTGCGGCGTGTAAACCTTGTCAATCCCGTCATGAGACAGAACGTCGATGGAACTGCCCAGGGCGCTGTCTGGGTCGAAGGAGTTGATGGCATGCCCACGCGTCACATCGACGTGGACGTTTCCGATCGGCGGTTCCCCACCTGACGTCCTCGATTGGGCCGTCAAAGTTGCTGCACATGCAACACAAAACAAAAGGATGGCAATCGCCGGATGCTTCCAAGACATTGCACACTTTTCCATGTTGCGGATAGTAACGCAGTGACGCCAAAAACAATAGCTTCATGGAGCATTGGCCGACGGGGTCCGTGAGTGAGATGGGGATTCTTCGCTAGTTTGCACGTTCCATGCGGTGTCCCGAGGTGTGGTACTCCCCCTTCGAGTACTGGAAGTTCACATGATCGACGTATGCACCAGCCTGCGTAACGATAACTAACTGCAAGTCCCGATAGCCGTTGCTATGCTTCGGCAGGACCGAAAGACCATCTGCTCGCCCCCGAAACACGATCCTGTATCCTGTCGCTGATTTCGCCAACACCCAGAACTGGGCGATGTGCGCTCCTCCAAGACACTCTTGCTCGCCCCTGACGATCAGATCCGACGAGGATGTCCTGCTCAATCGAATCTCTGACGCGACAAACCATGAGGCTGGAATGTCCGCCGTCGCGATTCCTTCCTGCTCCGCGCACCTCTGCAACTCATCGTCACCACTCTTGGACAAACGCAGAGACTGCAGAGCATCGGCGGGAATTGCGGCGGGCCTGTCGAACTCCCCCTCGGCCTCGAAACCTGTCTGCTCTAGGCTGTGTTCGGTGTGTTGCCCTGACTGCGCATACAACCGAACGCCGCAAACCACAAGGAACAGGAGCGGCAATATGCGTTTCATTCCTGAATGATAGCTGACGTTGATCGGCCTTAGCACAAGCGAGTGCGAGGGCTGTTTTGATTCCCGGTCGATGAGTGCTCTGGCGATTTTTTCGCCAAACGTGAGGGTCCTCACGTGCGGTGCAGGGCGTCCGGAAGCGAACAGCGATTTACACAAGTGGACAGCCGACGGTTTAAGGCCAGAACGATGGGGCGGCTATTTCTATGCTGGGGAACTACTTGAGCGGTTCGTATCACGCTCGACTTTGGCTGGTGGATTGCGTGTTGCTTAAGCGGAAGATCGTCTCACGGAGGCCTATCATGGCGCATTTTGAGCGGATTCGCGATGTGATTTCCGGGCCATACAGTCCCGAGGTTATCCGGCAGCGCACGGCGACGGGATGGCAGATGGTATCGATCGAATGGCGGCGCGAGTTGCCCGAGTCGGAAGCTCCGACGCAAGGAGCATTTAGCGAGGATATCCCCTACGGACTGCGCATCTCGGACGATTGCCAGCGTTTGGAGATCGATCCGGTCGAGAACAGGACGCTCATGCTGATGATGGAATTGCTGGTCCAGGACTTCCCTTATTCAAGCATCGTCAGTGACCTCAATGAAAAGGGCCTTCGGATGCGAGATGGCAGACCCTGGAACCGGGTGGCACTCTTCAATATGACGCCACGCCTCATCGAAGTGGGGCCGCGCCTCTTCTCCACCGAGGAGTGGCAGAAGGTGCGTCAGAGGTTTTCTAAATAGCGCACGGTTTGCTGCTGCACGGCCGGAAATCTACGGCGGCTCATCGATCTGCAAGGGGCATCACAGGCGGTACCACTCCGCGAGCGGACACCATCACCCCTAATTGCCACTTCAGGCAGTCACCAAGGCCACTTTCTGTCAAGTCTCTGAAATGGCACCAGGCAAATGGTCCCAGACGCAAAGTATCGGCGAAACAAAGATGCGACCTGAATGTGATATTGTGCGGCTTGGGAGAGCCGCGCGTGACCCACGATCGGGAAGCAGATCGCAACATGGACGCCCCATCTGCCAGGCATACCCGTGTCCCATGCCCGAACGTCCCAAGCCCGAACGTCTCAAGGCCGAAACATGAACCATGGGAGGCTTGGCAGTAATGGCCCCCATTCTGCTTTGGCTGATCCTCGTTCTCTGCCTGCTGATCTCCATAGTCAAATATTTGATGGGGATCATTCTGAAGTTCTCCTTCCCCAGCACAAAGGCCCGAAAGGACTACACATATGAGCCAACCGTGAGCGTGCTGATGCCCTGTTACAACGAGGGAAAAACGGTTTACGAGACGATTGAGAGCATCAGCAAAAGCAGCTATCCGAACCAAAAATTCGAAGTGATCGCGCAAGACGACTGTTCCGTCGACGATAGTTACGAGTGGATGCTCAAGGCCCAACGCGACTTCACCAACATTCGCATAAGAACCGGGCGGAATGAGATCAATAGCGGAAAGGCGCGCTCAGTCTGCAATGCGCTGCAGCACTCGTCGGCTGAGATCATCATCTCCATCGATTCTGATTGCATCTTCCATCGCGATGCAATTCGGGAACTGACTGCCTGTTTCGCCGAGCCGCGCATGGGCTCAGTAGGCGGCAGAGTCGGAGTCAGGAACCCCAACGACAGTGTAATTACCGCCATTCAGACCATCGTTTACTACTCGGCGTTCCAGCTCTACAAAATTCCCGAAAATTGGACGCGCAGTGTCTGCTGCATCAGCGGATGCCTGTTCGCGATCCGGCGTTCGTTGCTGCTTGAGATCGAGCCGGCGATTCGGTCCCGCCATTGGTTCGGTATTCCGGTGAATCAGGGGGAAGATCGGTTTCTGACCCATCAGACGCTGCTGCGGGGTCACGGAACTTACATCAACAATGACGCACTCTGCTGGACTACGGTCCCAAACACACTGTCCGTGCTCTTCAAACAGCAACTCCGCTGGCGGCGCAGCATCGTGCGCGACTTTTTCTTTACCCTCAGAACCCTGCCACAGCATGTTTGGAAACTGCATCCCAACACGGTGTTAACGCTCGTCCTGGTTCCACTGGGGGCATTGGTGGGATTCCTGGTCGTGGTCACGGCACTCACTTCCGATCCATTGGCCTGGGCAGGACCTGTGCCGCTGGTTGCGGCTCTTGGAATTGCAGCCGTTCTTACCTGGGTGATTAAGAAGTACAGCGCGAAAGAAGCGATTGCCCACCCATTAGCTTTCGCCGCCTATGTAGCCTGGTCGCTGGTCAGCAGCTTGTTTCTCACGCCCCTTGCTCTGTGCACGATGGATTCCGCGGACTGGGGGACTCGAACTATAGAACCACAAGAGGTGCCCGTTGGAAACACCCACGCTTAATTCCTTGCCTTCGGAAGACCAGGCAAATCCGGCTCCGGCTGAACCGAAAAAAGAGCCGGCTCGGCAATCGCTGCACTATCGCCTGGTGATTGCGCTCTATCGCATCTTTGCCATCGCCGTCCTGTATCTGGTCCTCGCCGGCATTGTTGCGTATGCATTCGTGATGGGCTTTTATGCGGTGAACAGCTCATGGGCTGCTCCCGTCATCCTCTCGGCCGCGGACGAGAAGAGCCTCGACTTCCGGCAGAAGCTGGTGACCAGCCAGCAGACCATCGAAGATCTCAAGGTGGATACGAACAAACTGCAGAGCGGTTTGGCAGAGATGAAAAAGCACCGCGGAGCACTGCTGGAGCTGGAACCGGAACTCCAGCAAGCCATTGCGCGGGAGAAGACGCACAATCGCACGACCGGCCCGCAGCTCGCAACGCTCGATCAGCAGAAGCAGGCTGACAATGTGAAAACGCAAAAGGTGCTGGCGCAGCTCAAGGAAGTAGAGACAAACATCAACAAGGACCTGGCCGCCGGATTGATCACAAAGGGCGATGCCGCGACACAACTCTCTGCCCTGAACACCGCACAGGGCGCCTATACAGACAGCAGAATTGCCGAGATCTTACTCACCGACAATGTTCTGGATAAGACGACAACGGGCACGAACTCGCTGGACGTGCTCGAAAAGCAGGTGGAGCTGCGTTCTGAGGTTGCCCAGTTGGATGTCGCCGTCAATGTTGCGGAAAAACAGCTTCAGGAAGAAACCCGGCAAATCGATCGGCTGCGAGATGCGATCAGAACGGCGAAACAGAGTCCCTACTACCTGAATGCGTCGGGGGAACAGAGGTTGTACTTTGCTTTCGTTCCTTATGACAACCAGGCGAATGCCGTGGCCGGAGCTCCGATCTACGACTGTTATCTGAATATGCTGGCATGCCGCAAGGTGGGCGCCGTGAAGCAGATATTCCCGGGTGAGGAGCAGGCCGTCCATCCCATCTTCAAGACCCAGATTCGCGGTTTCCTGATTCAGATGAATCTGGACCATGGCGAATCTGCGAAGTCGAAGACCGTGTTCCTGGGCCGCAAACCGGTGTTGTTTTAAACCCTGCTATTCGGTCGTCTTGAGGAGAGCGAGAATGTTCCTGAACCACTGGAAGTTGGTTATACCCCTAGTTCTGTTTAGCTCCGCCCACGCGTTCGCGTTGGACCCTAAAGATCAGCAGGCCTACTGCGCCTACGTTATGGAGCAGGCGCAGGCGCAGCGAGACTTGCTGCGCACGCCCAGCGCCGCAGCAGGCATGACCCAGCCCGAGACTGGCCTGCCACTGCAAGTCGTCGGGGGCGCCTCGGTCGGCCTTTCAGAAATCAGAAAAGCTGGTTTGACTATGTCTGTCGGACGCAGAAACTGCGAACAATACCAGGCCTCGACAGCCGCCCAGCAGGACATCCAGTATGCCCTGCCTAGCTTGGAGAAGGAAGCTCTGCGTAACCGGCTAGCTCTAATCGACGAGGCTTCGAAGTCGCTGGATGCGTTGATGGAAAGAACCTCAAAGATGGTGGAGGCTCAGAACGCTACTCGCCCGATGCTCTTCTCGCTGCAGACGACGAAGATCAAGCTGGATGCGGACCGGGCCGACACCCAGTCAAAGATCGCGGCGCTCTACCTTCCACTGCTGAGCGATAAACCATTGAAAGAACTGGTCGCAGAAAAACAAAGCAGTGAGTTGAACGAGCAAAGAGCGCTGGCTAAGTTATCCCGGCAGAATAATTGGGATGTAGCTCTTTCCGTGGGTGTCCATCAGCAGGTCAACCCGGTTGCTCAGGGTCCGCAACCGTACGGCGCAGTCTCAGTCAGCTACAATCTCGCCAGCCGAGCCATCAACAAGCACCTGGATCGAGCTGCCGGCGACTACGAAGAATGGAAACAAGTGCAAGAGGGCGACGTCGTGCGCAGCATGGAGGTCCTTCGACAGCAGTTGCTGGACAGCGTCTCGGTGCAGGAGGCCAAGCTCAAGTCTCTGGGGGAAGAAAGCAGGCAGATCGCCAAGAATCTTCAGCAGGTAGGCGATCCGGACACTTCTGCGGCCTTCGACTTCCGCAACCAGCTGACCGCCGCACAACTTTTATTGGAAATCGAGACCAGCGATGCCAGCTTCCGGATTGACCGGCTGCGGGAATACCTCGCAAAGAATTACTGAGTGATTCGGTCGCGGGATCTCTCGTGAATGCACTAAGCGGTTCAAACGGCTGCAACTTGTTCAACGTGTTGCTAATATGAAAACCAATGGAGACGAGTGTCGTTCTTTCATTCATGGTTAAACAGATGGAAGGGCACGAGCCAGACGTGTTGTCACTTACCCCTGTCTTGAGTGGTGTCCTCCTCACCGAATTGGTCGAATCGTTTGAGCGAAAACACGGTTTTGAACCAACCGGAGGATATCGCGGTCTGATCCCGATGTGGGCTGGTCTCACTCCGCCGTCTCCACCTCCGGGGTACGGCTCTCTCGAACACTACTTCATAGGGAGGTCGGGTCAAGGGCATCGAACGGGACATTCACTATTGGAATGCCAGTGCGGCAACGTTGGCTGTTGGCCTTTATTTGCTCGAATCGTGGTGGCTGAACGCACTGTTGTTTGGGACTCCTTCAGGCAACCGCATCGACCACAGCGAGACTACTCAGACTTCGGGCCGTTCATTTTTGATGTAGATCAGTACAGAAAAGCAGTGATCGATGTCGCCGTCAACAATCCAGAACTACGCTTTGCGTGGGAGGATGATCAAGACTAACTCCCCAATGAGGACTATCGCCTCTCTATAGCGCTCATCAACCGTGAGTCAAACCAGTTTTTCTCTCGCTCACGGGTGATAAAGGTTTCGTCAACAGCCTTGTGTCGGTATCGTGCTCCTTTCTCAACTGAAGGGCTGCCACTGATCTTGCTTCTTCCGGCCCGATGTTTCCTTCCAACCGTGAATGCTACAAAGGGCGATCCACCGTGCCCTCCTGCCAGACTGCGTCGTAACGCACCAAGTCGCCGGGAAGCACATAGGCAGTGAGAATGTACAGGCGCCAGCCCTCTTTCCATAAGGTGTTGTATTCGGTGCGGTAACTCGAGTAGGTCCAGTCATAGACCTGGATTTCGCCGTGCGTCGCCGGCCGCCAAACCGCGTTGTAGCGCACCGTCCCGTCGGAGATGACATAGGAATCGAGAATGTACAGGCGCCAACCTTCATTCCACAGCTTGTTGTACTCGGTCTGAAGATCGGATAGCGTCCACCCATAAACCTGAGTTTCGCCTGAATCTCCGGGCCGAAACACTGCGTTGTAAAGGACGTCGCCGTTGGGCAATACGTACGATTGAAGAATGGACAGACGCCAGCCTTGCGGATACAGAGTGTTGTAGTTGTCCCGGAATGTGGTGTAGTCCACTCCGTAGAGCTGCTGCTCACCCAGATTTCCCGGCCGAAACACCACGTTGTAAAGCACATCCCCGTTGGGCATCACGTACGACTGAAGAATGTACAGACGCCAGCCTTCCGGATACAGCGTGTTGTACGTGCTGATGAAATCCGCGTAGGTCACACCGTAGAGCTGCTCCTCAGCCGTGTTTCCTCCCGGCCGCCACACCGCGTTGTAAAACACATTGCCGTTGGACAATACGTACGATTGCAGACTGTAGAGGCGCCAACCTGCTGTCCACAATGTGTTGTACTTGGCCCTGTAATTTGCGTAGGTCCAACCGTAGACCTGGATTTCGCTGAGGCTGGAATATCCGCTGGTCGAACAGATGCCGGCTTTGGTGTTGTCGATGACCGGAGGAATCGGTCCGAACGATAGTTTGATTGCTTTGGCGCTGTCACACTGGTCGACCAGTTCGTCCCATCCCTGAAAATTGTTGACCGCTGGATCGGCGGAGGCCTCGAAGATTTCATGGGCGATCACGACTTGCTCCTGGTCCGCGGGGACGACCGCCCAAAAGGCCGAAGTCGATTGCGAGGCGTGGAAACCTCCACATCCGTTGCACCCGGTCACGCTGAAACCGTGTGCTGGAAACACGACGATCAGCGTATTCGGGCCGAACGCCGGAAGGTTTCCCGTCTTTTGGTTGGCGTGAATGATGTTGAGGACTGCCGTGCGAGTCAGAACTATCGGCTTCGCGGAGGGGCTCGCCGTGGCCGCTGCTGCCACTGTGACCTGATCGACGCCGTACTGTCTCGTCATGGGCTGCTGGCCGGCGGGGGCACCCGCGGTCGACATGTACGCCGCGAGATTCACGACATAGGTCTGCTGCGTGGTGATGTCGGTGGTGGACCAATTGCCGTAGTACAGCGGGTAGATCTCGAAGTTTTGCAGAAATGGTCCACCGTGATACTGAAGCGGTGTCGTAGCCGAGACGGCCCGGGGGACAAGCACACCCAGCATGCAGATCAGAAGCGCCACTGATAGACTTGCGATTTTTCGCATCTCAACTCTCCTTTTGAATCTCATTCTGTGCCAGGACTTGCATTCTTGGTTTCGGCCGCGCCGTTCACGCACCACGATGCCGACGGTATTCGACGGGAACGGTGGCGCGGTCAACACGAAGGCTGAGGGCGGAAATCCCCCCAAGGTTTCCGCATCCCCAGCCTTTGCGGTCCAACATCCTTGACAGCCGGTCGTCCCCCTCACACCGGCTTCAGCAGCGAGTCCAGGCAGATGAGTCCGGCTCCATCCTGGCTTTGGGCGACATGCCACTGGGCACAGTCGCGCAACGGCAATCCCCTCACCGCGGTAATGGCCTCAGCTTCTCTTGGATCCACCATTTCCACTTCGTGGCCGCATTCCTGGCACCAGGCTCGAAGAATCCGCCGCCGCCGGATAATCAGGACCCGGTCGGTCTCGATGGTGATTTCGGTCCTTTTATGAACCGCCATTTCGCCCCTCCAAATGCTTTGCTCCACCCCGAAATCGTGATAGATTGCTTTCCGCGTTCGGCTCGGCTTTTGGATCCCCCACCGCTCGACGGGAGGCATCCTGCCCGAAGTGGCCTTCAGAAGTCTTTAGAGAAATCTCAGAAATTTATCAGGCGGTCTATGAGCAACCAGGGGAAGGAGTTATACGAGTTCGGCCCTTTCCGCCTGGACCCGGCGAAGCGCCTCCTGTTGCGTGACAACGAGCCTGTTCCCTTACAACTGAAGGCTTTCGAGACCCTGTTGGTGCTGGTCCGCAACAGCGAACAAGTGGTTTTGAAGGACGACTTAATGAAGGCGGTCTGGCCCGACACCTTCGTCGAGGAGTCGAACCTGGCGCAGAACATCTTTGTGCTGCGGAAGACTCTGGGCGCCGCAGCCGGGGAGCATCGCTACATCGCCACGATTCCAGGCAGAGGCTACCGCTTCACCGAGAGAGTACGCGTCATCTCCGAAGAGGAGAGCCTGGTCGTGGAGAGCCACTCCCGGTCGCGGGTGGTGATCGAGGAGACCAAGCCGCGCCGGATGTTGGCGGTCTCGATCGCAGGCATTGTCTTCTTTCTCGCTCTGGGAGGGGCCGTTGGCTACCGTTACCATCGGCCCGGGCAGGGTGAACAATCCGCGGCGTCTGTGCCGGCAATGGCCATCAAACCGCGCCGGTGCGTGGCAGTGCTGGGGTTCCAAAACCTGTCAGGACGAAGCGATCCAGCCTGGCTTTCCACTGCATTTTCCGAGATGCTGACCACCGAGTTGGGAGCCGGCGATCAGCTGCGCATGGTCTCTTCCGAAGAAGTAGCCCGCCTGAAAACCAGTCTCCCGTTTGTAAACAGCGGCACGCTTTCGAAAGACACGCTGGCCCGGATTCGCCAAACCCTGGGCGCCGATGTCGTGGTACTCGGTTCCTACAGCGATTTGGGAAAGCAAGCCCGAGGGCAGATCCGTCTCGACATTCGACTTCAGGACACTGCGGCCGGGGAAACCGTAGGGGTTATTTCCGAAGCCGGCACTGAAGCCGATCTGTTCCAGATTGTCGCCCGCGCCGGGGCACGCTTGCGAGAGAAGGTCGCGGTCCCAGAAGTCTCCGGAGATCAGGCAGCGAGGGTTCAAGCTTCCCTGCCCTCCAATACCGAAGCCGCCCGTTTGTACGCCGAGGGACTGGAAAAGCTCCGCCAGTTCGACGCAATTGCGGCGCGGGATCTGCTGGAACGGGCCATCCATTCTGACCCAGGATATGCGCTTGCTCACTCCGCGCTGGCTGAGGTCTGGTCGCAGCTGGGTTATGAAGGCAGAGCGAACGCGGAAGCCAAGAAGTCATTCGAATTATCAGACAAGCTGCAGCATAAGGACCGCCTGTTCATCGAAGCGAGATACCGCGCCATGAATAAGGAGTGGGACAAGGCCGCGGATCTTTACCATACGTTGTTCGACTTCTTTCCCGACGACATCGAATACGGGCTGCGTTTGGCCGACGCACAAACTCAGGGAGGCAAGCGAACCGACGCGCTGACCACGATCCAGTCGCTGCGCCAGTTGCCGCCTCCTTCCCGCGACGATCCCCGCATCGACTTGGCCGAAGAAATGAACTACATCCGGCTTGGTCAATATTCGTCGGCTCGCGTCCCGGCAGGCCGGGCGGTGGAAAAGACCCGGGCAAGCGGGTTCGAAGTGCTCCTGGCAAGGGCGCTTTATCTCGAGGCAGCGACTTTGGCTCCGTTGGGTGAAGGAGACAAAGCGATTGCTGCTGCCGAGGAAGCGAAAGAGATCTACAACCGGGTTGGAGATCAGTGGGGCGTGTCGAACTCATTGGAATACATCGCGTACGTTCACTCGAACCGCGGCGAGTGGGAACCGGCAGAGAAACTCTACCAACAGGCGCTGGCTCTCAATCGCACGATTGGCAGCAAAACGGGCGCTGCGATCGATCTCACGGCGATCGCGGCAGCTCGCGAGTCACAAGGAGACGTGGAGGGCGGCAAGAAACTGGACGAAGAGGCGCTGGCCATCTACCGCGAAATCGGTGACAGAAATCGCGAGGCATGGGCACTCATGGGGATCGCCTGGGCCATTGCCGACGAGGGTAGTCTTGCCGAGAGCATGAGGATGGACGACCAGGCTCTGGCCATCTTTACTGAGGTGGCAGATGATGGTGGCGCCGCTTACGCCTTGAACGAGAAAACCAGCCAACTCACAATGTTGGGCGATCTGGACAAAGCTCAGGAGGCCTGTCAACATTCGCTCGACCTGGCGCGGAAGAGCGGTAACCAGCACATGATCGTCAGCGATCTCTTTTACCTGGGGAATATCGCAAAACTGGAGGGAAAACTGGGGAGCGCACATCAGACATTTTCCGAGGCTCTTCCCCTCGCGAATGCGACGAGTGATTCCGGGATGACGACCATGATTGAGCAAGGCCTGGCAGAGATTGCGGATGAGGAAAACCATCCGGACGAAGCGAAACAACAGATCGACCAGATTCTGTCCTCTTTTCACGAGCACAAAGACCCCGCCGACGAGATCGGCGCCGACAGCCTACTGGCGGAAATTGACTTGCATCAAGGGGACACGGCAGCCGCCACGCGGGCGATCGGTGCGGCTCAGTCCCTGCTGAGCCAAAGTCAGGGGTGGGAGGAAAGTTGTTTGTTCCGGATTGCTAACGCCCGCGTGCAGGCGGCAGTCGGTAAGTTTGCCGAAGCCCGCGAGTCTCTCAAGACGGTCATCGTAGACGCCGGGAAACACCGCAATTTGCGTTACCAGTTGGAGGCCCGCCTGGCATTGTGTGAAATTGAGGCCAAGACCGATCCCGCCTCAGCCCGCGCTCACGCCAAGACTCTAGAACAAGAAGCCCGATCCAAAGGTTTCGGACTTATCGCGCGCAAGGCGCTCGCCGTGGGAGCCTGAGCCTTTCAACCAACATTGTTGCCTGTGATGGTCACTGAGGGCAGGCGTGTCGCACCGCGATGAGCGAAACCTGCTCCAAGTCCGGATAATGACCATCTTTATCGGGGCTGCGCTCCGCAGGCGCAATCTGCTGGACGACCGTCCTGGCCGGTAACGCCCCACGGAAATATTTCACGTACACTTCGTCGAATGCCCCCATGTCCGCCATGTCGTCAAGGTAAACATTCGTGGACACAACCTGGCAGAAGGCCATATCCGCTTCCTCGAGATTATCCAGAAGATTTCGCATCGTCTGCCGAAGCTGGACGGCGGTCGTAGAACTGTAGACTCCGCCGTTCGGTCCGGGAATGAAACCGCTCTTCGCGGAACAATACAACGTATCGCCGGCAAAGACACAGGGACTCGCCGTGGGGCTGGGCTGCATGTTCTTCGGACGCACGGCACGGCGTTGTTCCAAGTCACGAACTGCAACACCTGTGTATTCGATTTGTGCGCCGTTGGGCAGGCTCGAGACTTCGATCGTGGCCCGTGCCGGCGTATTGCCGAACTCGAATCGATGCGCGTAATGCTCGTTCATCGCCCGCATCGGGATTTGCGCGGTCAGGTAAGGATTCACGAAAACCATGTGGCCGAGGTCCAGCCCGGCCGCCTCGACGACGGCTTTCATTCGGTCGAGCGCGAGGTCTACTTGGGCCGCCTGTGGGTCTGAAACCTTTTCGCCGGGGGGAAGGGTGCCAGGCAACCCAGAAACGAACAACCGATCATGAGTGAGAATGCCCGGCGAAAAAGGTTCGTCTGACTTGTAGTTCGGCGGGTAGACGGCGCGCCTCTCCGAGAGATTCCGCACTGCGACGGCATTGATCTCGATTGGGGGATCAGGAAGCCCGGCAACTCCCAGGACGGCCCGAGCCGGCGGAACCTTCCCAAAGAATTCGCCGAAGACGCGGTTCATCTCTCCATATTGGCTCATGTCGGTGAGGTAGACCGTGGTATAGACGACGTGATCCATGGTCAAGCCTGCGGCTTCGACCACCGATTTCAAGTTCACGAATGCCTGACGCGCCTGGGCCACGAAAGTTGGAGGTAACGCACCATCCGCGCTGCGAGGCCCCTGACCGGAGACGTAGATATAGTCCCCGGCATCGACGCTGGATGGGGCGCCCCCGTGGCGCGCGGGACCATCATGGGAAGGAGCGGCCGCCACCGCCTGGGCTTGGGCGCCGACGGCAGACCACAGCAACAATCCAGCCATCAATGATTTCATTCGCCTTCCATTTGCAACGGGCGCGCTTAGCCAAGCCCGGATTCTAGGCTGTCCGGGCACCTTTTTGTGCTGCTCCCAGAATGCTGCGCAATCTTTGCCCCACGACGACTTCTTCGCCGGGCTGGATGGTCATCGAAACCAGTTCGATATGTTTGGCTTCCGGCCGCTCCTTACTGGTTGGATTGGGTTTGCCTTCGCGAACCACTTTCACCAAGCTCGGATTATCGGCACCGAGCACTTCGATCACCGGGTCGCCCTCGCGCAGGGCTCGCACGCAGTCGGCAACAGTAAATCCCCATGCGTGCTGATCCCAGGAGATTTTCAGCGTGGGATAGCGGTTCCCATCGTCGGGAATGTAGATGCTTGTCTCCACACCCGGCACCGTCTCCACCAGCTTCCCGATGCTGCCCACACGCTCGTTCCACTCGCGATACAGCTTCTTATCGTCTAGCTTCAGCCATGTTTCGATGGCGGTAAGGCAGCCGATCATTTCTTCTTTCCCAACCTTCATGGGACGGCAAACGGCTCCCTCGCGCGGGGCGGAGTTCATGATGGCTGCCTCGATCAGATCTTTTCTGCCCAGAAGCACACCGCTGCACTGGGGCCCGCGCAGGCCCTTGCCGCCGGAGAAGGTGTAAAGGTCAATTCCCATCCGGGCATAGAGCTTGAGATTATCAGCCGGAGGAATACCCGCGGCATCGTCCAGGAGCATTGGCACCTTATGGTCTTTGGCGATGGCGAGTTCCTTCTGCAGTTCCTCGCCTAGGTGAGTGGTGTAGATCATGACCGTGTTTTGGTTGATGGCGTTAGCGATTTCCTCTGGCGAATAGGCGAGCACTAGTTTCGCGCCCGTTAGCCGAATCGCGCTATCAAAGGCGCTGCGGCCACCCGACATAACGACTTCATTCTTGAGGCCAGTGGTATCGGGAAGCTGCCAGACATACTTGTCGTCGGTGCCAGCCATGCATCCAGCGGTTGCGACGGCCATGGCGCCGGCAGCACCGGAAGTGATCATTCCAGATTCGGCGCCGGTCAGTTCGGCCAACCGCCGCCCAATCGCGTGCTGCAAGTCGATCATATTCACGAAATACTGCGCGGCTTCGATCTGGGCTTCGCGAACTTCAGGAAACTCCAGCGAGCCACTGAGGTAGGTCCACGTGCCTCGGCAATTGATGACGGTTTTTACCCCCAGGCGGCTGTAGACATTTTGTCGCGGGTCTTTGCCTACGGCGGTAGCAGCTTTGGCGTAAAGGTCAGAGACAGCGATCTGGCTCAACAGCGGAGCCGCTGCCACCCACTTCATGAATGACCGACGGCTGGAATTCGGGGCTTGCATTTTCGACACCTCCAGGATTGACGATTAACTAATTACTCTTCATCCTCATGCAGTGGGACGCGCGCTCGAACGGCCAGAATAAATGCTTTCGCCCTTGGTTTGTTTTGGTTGTAGAAACCGACCGTGCAGTTGGGCCGAAAATAGTAGGCGTCTCCGGCTTTCGCCGGATAACGGCCTTCGACTCCGTCCATTCCACTGCCCGCCACCATTTCGCCCTGGCCATCGATGACCAGATAGATCTCCTCCGCGAACTCGTGGTGGTGAGGCCAGTTCGTTCCTCCTGGCGCAAAATCCATCCAGAAAAAACTGTTCATCACGTAGGCTTCATCAATCAGATCTCGCTTGCCGGCGCGCAGTCCGATCAGAAGTTTGTACAAAACAGAGTTTGGGTGACCGCTGACTGTCTGTTCTTTGGAGTCCTCGAGGTTTGCAACCTTCGGATGTGGCAACGGGACTCCGATTGAAATCGATGGCGGGATTTTGAACCCCATCACGAGCACACGCAGCGGTTGGTCGGATTGATTTGAAATCGAATGTTTCACACTGGGAGGCAAGTACGTGAAGTCGTACTTGCGCAAAGCTTGCACCTGATCTTCGAAGTGAAGCATGCCTCCTCCTTCGACGACGAAATAGATCTCCTCCTGCCGGTCGTAGTGTACGGTCTGGCAATCGCCGTGCGCATCCAGAGTGACTTCCCCGAATCGAGTTACGGTCTGGAGGGATCGATTCTCTTTGTCGCTCTCCCCGAACATCGGCCGGTAGTGGCAAGTCGAAGAACTGAGATCGGCCTTCGCCTCCGTTAGATCGGGAACGTAGCGATGCAGCCACGTGGGATCGACTGGGTGCTCTTGCGCTCGGAGCCCGGGTGCCAGCACCAGCAACAACAGTAGCAATTTTTTGATCATTTTCATTCAGTTCGGTCGGACTTCAATCGTCAGCATGAGGATGAGGCTCCTCGTTCTCCTCCGATGTCCGTGAAGGGATGGCTCCAGCGCGGGCCTCGCGCAGGATGTAACTGACCAGATCATTAAGCTCGGTGGTGTTCAGGCGCTGCCCATAGTCCACAGGCATGGGCTCTCCAGTTTTCCTCCCGACTGACGCCAGGCTGGATTTCATGAGCAGGTAAAACCGGCCATCTCCATCCTGCAGCTGCAGTGAGGCGTTGTCTTCATTCCGTACGATGCCGGAGAATTTTCGACCATCCCGCGCTACGGCGGTCGCTGTTTCCTGCGGGCCTCCGGCCGGATTGAGAATCGCATTGCGAATCTCGCCGGCCTGATGATCCCGAGCAAACCCTAAGAGACCTTCGGAGATGGACTGTCCATGACTATGACAAGCTGAGCAGCCGGCCTTTCCGAAGAAAAGGTCCAGGCCGCGGGCGGGATCCCCTTGCATCGCGCCCCCAGCGGAGCTCCCTTGTAAGAATCGCATATAGGCAACGATCCCATGTCTATCTTCCTGGCTCATGTCGGGGAATCCGGGCATTCCGAGTTCCGGAATCCCATCGTGAATCAGGTTGAGCAGCGCCTGATCTGAGAGCGCCCGCACGGCACTTCGTCGGATGACGTCTGGCGCGTGCTCACCTCCGAGCCCGTCGAGTCCATGGCACGTCGCGCATCTCAGCTCGAAGACGCTTTTCCCCCTGAGGTCCGGCTGCGCACCTTGGCCAAGCGCAGTGCCGACTGCGCCTAAAGACAGCAGCACCAATCCGACCATTCGAACGATTCGCCGGGTCATGTATCGCTTCTCATCGCCGCGAACTTCGTATATCACAGAATCCGCTTGACGCAAATCAAATTATTTCGTTTCATTGGGTTTCGTTTCGTTTTAGAAGCTCGTCGATCAGGGGGCCGGGCAGCCTTTTAAACAAACAGTTGTGTGCGACTCAAGAATGCTATCGAGCAATGGGGATGTATCATGGCGTGGCGGATGCAAGGTGAGAGCATGATGCGGTGCTGCGCAACGGTTTTGCTCTCCTGCTTCTTGAACCTGAACCTTGCTCGCGCCCAGACTACGGGTCAGCCGGTTCAGCCCAATTCCTCTTGTCACATCGAGGCTACGAATTACAAGGGTTGGAGCGCCCAGCAACTTTCCAACCGCTGGCTAAAGCTGGAAGTCGTTCCCCAGAATGGCGGACGCCTCATGCAGGTGATTTTTGCGGGCCATCCGTTTCTCTTCGTGAATCCGGAGTACGCAGGAAAATATCTGCCGCCCGACCCCTCCCGCTGGTTCAACTATGGCGGCGACAAGCTCTGGCTGCTACCTGAGGGAAACGACGATGAGCAGCATTGGGTGGGCAATTCCGATTTGATCGATGACGGGCCCTACGCCTTTCGAAAGGTTTCGGAAGGACGGGAATGCGAGATCGAACTGACCGGCCCCGCCGATCCGCAGACTGGAATTCAAATCCGGCGCACGATTCACCTGGACGCCGATTCCCCACGAATCCGTTTTCACGCCACGATGCGGAACACGACGGGCCATGTCATCGAGTGGTCCATGCAATCCGTTTCGCAGTACGATACTGCCGACCCAGCCACTCCCTCACACGCCAACCGAAATTTCTGGACATTCACTCCGGCGAATCCGTCCAGTAGTTATCTCAACCGCTACCACGTGCGGTTCGGTCCGGCAGAAAATCCAGCGGTTTCAGTCAGGAACGACGGTCTCTTCGCGTTGCATTATGTGCACATGGCCGCGGAATTGTGGCTGGACTCGACGCCTGGCTGGCTGGCAGTGGTGGACAGCAGCAGCCGCTATGCCATGGTCGAGCGCTTCCGTTACGAAAAGAACGAAACGTATCCCGGTAAAGCATCGGTTATTTTTTGGACGAACGGCCCCGAGGCAAGGCTGAATTCCGAGGGCGAGCTTTCGCTGACTTCCGGAGGCGATGGAACGCCTCGGTATTTGGAAGCCGAGATCAATAGCCCTCTCGTGCAGTTGCGACCGGGCGAAAGTCGCGATCTCGACACAGAGTGGTTCCCGACTCGCGCTGGGAGCGAGTTCCACGGCGTGAACGATGCGGGCATAGTGGTGCGATCTCTTCAAGCGATTCTCTTGGAGAGTGGCCGCATCCGGCTCTCGGGTTCCTTTGGAGTATTTTTCACGGGACGCCTTGTCGCGCACCTCTACAACCAACACGGTGCGAGTTTTGGAACCATGCCGCTGACCCAGGTCGACCCAGCTGATCTCGTTGTGCTGGACACGGAGTTGACACCTGCTGCCAAGCCCGCCCGGATCTCGCTTCATCTGGAAGATGAGAATGGTCTCGACCGCGGTTCTCTGCAGGAAGTTGGAGTTAGCGCGGTCGAAGCCCACTGACATGACATCATTCAGTAAAAAGTTCGCCATAGTCTCTTTGGCAGTTTTCTGGTCCTTGGGTTCCGCCGCAGGACAACAGGGGCAAGCTCCCGTGGTTGCCGATGTGAACGTGAGCGCCGACGATCTGCTCACACAGCCTCCCGGCGCCAACTGGACTTCCTATAACGGCGACTACACCGGGCGTCGCTACAGCAGCTTGCACGAAATCACGCCGACGAATGTCGCGCGGCTTCGTGCAGCGTGGATCTTCCATCCTTCCAACTCCGAGCGACTGGAAGTGACGCCGGTGGTCGTCAGAGGCGTAATGTATGTCACTTCCGCCAACAATGCATGGGCGCTCGATGCACGGACCGGCCGGATTATTTGGCATCACGAGCGCCCGGTGAGCACCGGGTTGCTCGACGATGCTGCGGCTCATCACAACCGCGGAGTTGGTGTCTGGAAGAACTTCGTCTACATGGAAACCGACGACGCCCACTTGCTTTGTCTCGACGCGCGCACGGGGCACCTGTTATGGGATGTCACCTACGCCGACAAGGCCAAACAGTATGGCGCCACCAGCGCTCCGCTGGTGGTCAAAGACGAAGTGATCGTCGGGACCTCCGGTGGCGACTCCGGTGTGCGCGGTTTCCTGGCCGCTTACGACGCCGCGACCGGCAGCCTGAAATGGCGATTCTGGACGATTCCCGCTCCGGGAGAATTCGGCTCTTCCAGTTGGCCGGGCGATTCCTACCTCCACGGCGGTGGAACAACGTGGATGCCCGGTACCTACGACCCCAAACTCGATACGCTGTACTGGACAACCAGCAACGCGGCTCCGGATTTCGTGGGTGATTCCCGTCCCGGTGACGACCTGTACACAGCCTGCGTCCTGGCGTTGAACGCCACCACTGGGGCGCTGAAGTGGTACTTTCAGTTCACTCCTCACGACCTGTATGACTACGACGCCAATGAAACACCAGTCCTGTTGAGTACCAAAGTGAATGGCCAAACCCGTGATTTGCTGGTGCAAGCCAACCGCAACGGGTTCCTTTATGTTCTCGACCGGACAGACGGGAAGTTCCTCAAGGCGACTCCGTTTGTTGAGAAACTAAACTGGGCGAAAGGAATCGACGCCTCCGGTCGCCCCGGATTGTCGGGCCGAATACCGACCGCGTCGGGTACTGACATTTGTCCGAGCATCGACGGAGCCACGAATTGGTTCTCGCCTTCTTACAACCCCGATACAGGATTTTTCTATGTCATGGCGCTTGAGAGTTGCAGTGTCTTCTTTTCTCGCTCACAACCATTCACGCCTGGCGAAACCTACTACGGTACAGGAACAAAGCAGGCAACCGATGACCACGCTCAGAAGATTCTGCTGGCGTACTCCGTGCCCGAAGGGAAAATCGTCTGGCGCTATCCCCAGGTCGGCCGCGGAAACTCCTGGGGCGGGACGCTCACAACAGCCGGAGATTTACTCTTCTTCGCAAATGATACCGGAGGATTTGAAGCGGTTGAGGCGCGAACCGGCCATTCCCTCTGGCAATTCAATACGGGCCAGAGCTTCCGTGCGTCGCCGATGAGTTACGCGGTCGACGGAAAACAGTACGTCGCCATCGCCGCAGGAAGCGACATTATCAGCTTCTCGCTTCCTCATTAGAAAACTATCGTGCAATCGCCGCTGGCGAACCTTACTCAATAGGGTACGAAGCCTAGCGTCTTCATCTCCAGTCGGTACACCGATGTCGTGGCCGTGATGTAGAGCGTGCGATAGTCCTTATCGCCCCAGTTCAAATTCGCCGGCTGCTCCGGCATGACGATGGTTCCAAGATGGTTTCCCTTGGCGTCCCAGACCCATATGCCCTTCGGCCCGGTGACAAAGAGGTTACCGTTCTTATCAACCTTCATTCCATCGGGTACGCCATCGCCCTTTCCACCCGGCTCCTCGCCGAAGATGCGCCCGTTGATCAGGCCTCCATCGGCGGCGACGTCGTACACGCGGATGTTTCTCTTCTCGCTATCGTCGACATAGAAGCGCTTGCCATCCGGCGAAAATGCGAGACCGTTCGGCTGCGTGAGATCCTTGGTGAGTAACTTCAAATTGCCTTTATCGTCCAGCCGGTAGACGCCCTGAAACGGGATCTCCTGTTTCTCTCCGGCAACCAGATCCATGTTCGGATCGGTGAAATACAGGGCGCCATCCGGACCAAGGACAACATCGTTTGGACTATTTAACTTCTTCCCGTCGAAATGATCCGCCAGGATGCTGTATTTCCCGTCGGGAGTCACCGCGATGATGGCACGCAACACGCTGGCGCAGTCGATCAGCCGATGCTGGCGGTCGAACGTGTTGCCATCAGGATCGCCGAGCGCAATCAGTTCCTCCTTCTTGCCATCGGGATAGAGCCGGAAAATCTTGTTAATCGTCTCGTCACTCACGTAGAGGAATCCCGCCTCGTCCCACACCGGGCCTTCGGTAAAACCGAAGCCCGTGCCCACGACAGTGAGCTTGGCGTTGTGATCCACCAGATTCCAGAACTGGGGCGATTCGGCTTGCAGCTGAAAGTCGCGAGGCGCGCGTGGGTTAGCCAGAACACCGGACGCCCCAACCGCAAGCAGCAGTGAGGTCGCGATAACCAAGGTTTGCAAGATCTTCATGCGGCGGTTCATGGGGATGCCTTTCTTCTAACCGAATGCAGGTCATTTAGCGGTCATCCAAACTTGAAGGCACGAGCTGCGACTATTCCGGTTCGAACGCCTCGATTGGAGCTTTCGACTCGCGGCTGCTGGCGTGGGCGACCCGCATCAGATAGCTCACGACATCGTTCAAATCATCGTGGCTCAAAGTGGAATCATAGTCGGAGGGCATCAGAGACTGTGAACTGTCCAGCCTTTCGATGTCGGACTTGGCCACAAAGAAAAACGTCCCGTCCAGCGCCTGCAACTGCAGAGAGAAATTGTCTTCATTGCGAATTCGCCCAGAATATTTCTCACCGGTGCGAGTCATCGCGGTTACTAATCGCGCCAGCCGGTCGCCATTCGAAGTGGGGGCGGTGATCGCGCTCCGAATCTGGTCGACACCACGATTGCCCGCGTACCCAGATAAGTCGGAGGCGATAAAGCCGCCTTTGCCAGATATCATATGGCAGCCCGAACATCCTGCCTTGCCGAAGAAAACGGTCTCTCCGCGAATTGGATCACCAGGCAGCTTGGGCGTTCGCTTTCTCCCTTGAAGAGTACGCAGGTACGCGACGATTGCCTCCACATCAGAATGTTCGAGTGAATGAAAGGCGGGCATTCCAGTGCCAGGAACGCCATTCTCGATGATGTGGGAGGTCTGCGCATCGGAGAGCCGCTGCACACTTGCCCGTTCCGCGATATTGGGCGCGCGTTCGCTGCCCCTTCCGTCCAGGCCGTGACAGTTAGCGCAGTTCGACGCGAAAACCTGCTTGCCCCGCGGTGAATCCAGCTTGACGTTTTTCTTTGGGAGATTTTGCGGTGAGGTCTGTGACCAGGCAGCGAGGCCACTAGAGGCCCACACAGCCGTCAGCACCAGCGCGAACTGTACCGCGCAAATGCCCGACATAAACGGTGCGGTACTTATCGTACGTTTCATCTCTCTTCCCGTTCGCCATCAATGGATTGACTCTTCCGCGCGACGGAAATCCATGTTAGAGTCCGCGCACATATATACATCCTGGAGGACGAAATGAACAAGTTTCGCCGCTTTGCGAAATCCCACAATGTTGCAGTATCTGTTCTGTCCCTCGCCACGTTGTGTGCCATCTTCTACGGAGCCGAACGCCTGCGCGCGCAGTCCAGCGGGACCACCGCAGCGCAGTCCGACAGCGCTTTAATTGCAGATTTTCGTCGCGTCGAAGTGGCGTCGGTCTCGGATGCGCTCGAACAACTGACCGGCAAGCGCATGTACTTGAGTCACCGCATGCAACCCATCTTCACCACAAAGTTTGCCGGCTTTGCGCGAACGGTCCAACTGAAGAAGGACGAAGGAAACACTGATCCCACTGCTTTGAACGGCATGCTGGCGGCCATCGATCAGGGCTCTACTGATGCTGTTTACGTGATGGTGGTCGAGGACGGCGAGAACATCGCAGGCATGGGCGGGCTCATGGGCACGGCCATGGCGGCGCGCGGGTACGCTGGCGCCGTGATCGATGGCGGAGTGCGCGACGTGGCTTATTTGCGCAAGATCGGATTCCCGGTTTACGCGACTGGCATCGTTCCATCCACTTCCGTGCATCACTATCGCTTCGCTGGATCCCAGATTCCGGTGGTCTGCGACGGTGTAACCGTCAATTCAGGCGATATCGTCGCCGCAGACAGCGACGGGGTGGTCGTGGTGCCGAGGGCCAGAGCCCAGGAAGTGTTAACCCTCGCGCAACAAATGGATTTCAAGGAGCACTCGATGTATCCCGTGATCGAACAGATGAAATCGATCGTAGAAGCGGTCAAGAAGTTTGGCAGACTGTAGCTAATGAAGTCCATTTGTGCAAAACTGATTTTCGTTGGATAATCTGCACTTTCATTTTGTGGGCCGCGACGCGGCAGGACTCATTACATGCGGATGGCTGTGCTTATCGCGGTCGTCACCACCTGCCTCGCAGCCCGGGCGGGAAATGACACGCCTGCAGTCACGCCTACTGCAATCGACGTGCGTTCCGAGGATCTGCTGAATCAACCGCCCGCAGCGAATTGGGTTTCTTACAACGGGGACTACTCTGGCCGTCGTTATAGCGGCCTTTCTGAGATCAACCCCGGCAATCTCTCGGGATTGCGCGCGGAGTGGGTGTTCCATGCGAGCAATTCGAAACGGCTTGAGGTCACTCCAGTGGTGGTCAATGGAATGATGTTGGTAACCGCAGGCAATGACGCCTCCGCGCTTGACGCCCGGACCGGACGAGTGGTGTGGCACCATTCGTGGCCGATTTCGGAAGGATTGATCGACGACGCCTCCGGGCACCTCAATCGCGGCGTCGCTGTGTGGCACAGCCGGGTCTACATGGAGACCGACAACGCGCATCTGCTCTGCCTGGATGTCCGCTCGGGCAATCTCATCTGGGACGTCGCCTACGCAGACTGGAACAAGAATTACGGCGCAACCAGCGCGCCGCTCGTGATCAAAGACAAAGTCCTGGTGGGTACCTCCGGTGGAGACGATGGTGTTCGAGGTTTTCTGGCCGCCTACGATGCCATGAGCGGCAAACTGGCCTGGCGCTTCTGGACCATACCCGGTCCCGGAGAATTCGGTTCCTCGAGTTGGCCCGGGAAGCTGTACTTGCACGGCGGCGGAACCACCTGGATGCCGGGAACCTATGATCCGCAACTCAACACAATTTACTGGGGCACGAGCAACCCCGCGCCGGATTTCGAAGGTGGCGTGCGTCCGGGAGACGATCTCTACACCGATTGTGTGTTGGCCCTCGACCCGGATACCGGAAAACTAAAATGGTATTTTCAATTCACGCCACATGATCTGTTTGACTACGATGCGGTCGAGACTCCGATCCTGATCGACGCAGCCTTCCAGGGCGTCGAACGAAAACTGCTTGTGCAGGCAAACCGAAATGGCTACATCTACGTGCTCGACCGAACAAATGGAAAGTTTCTTTCCGCAACACGTTTCGTGGAGAAGCTGAATTGGGCGAAGGAAATCGACCCGCAAGGCAGGCCGGTTCGGACAGGCATCGAACCTACGGCGACCGGAACCCGCGTTTGCCCGGGCTACGCGGGAGCGACCAACTGGTTCGCACCCTCCTATAATGAGTCCACCCATTCGGTCTATTTCATGGCGCTGGAAGAGTGTGAGACCTATTTTTTTAAGCCGCAGACTTTTCAGGAGGGTCGCGGCTATTATTCAACGGGGGTGAAACGCATCCCGGGCGAAACCTCGCAGAAAGTTCTGGTAGCGTTCAACCTGGATACAAATTCCATTGTCTGGAAGTATCCCCAAGTTGGCGGAGGACATTCCTCTGGCGGGACTATGGCAACCGCGGGTGGCTTGGTGTTTTTCGGCGACGATGGCGGATCATTTGAAGCTGTGGAAGCACAGACGGGCAAGCCGCTGTGGCACTTCAATACCGGTCAGGATATGAGTGCATCTCCCATGAGCTATGCCGTCGCCGGGAAGCAGTACGTGGCCATTGCCGCCGGAAGTGACATCTTCAGCTTTAAGTTGCCTTAATCAGTGCCTTGGATCTCGCAGCTAAATTGCAAATTGAAGGAGAAAAACATGAATTTGAATCTTACTCGCCGAACATTTGCCACGCGCTTCGCTTCCGTGCTGTCCGCTTTGGGAGTCAGCGCCGCCGTACTGCCCAACCATGCCCTGGCTCAAAGTTCCACTGCGCAGGACGCGAGCGGAATCCGCAAGATGAACAGCGAAGGGAAGCCGGGCAGCGACAAAGACGTCATTATGCCAGTCATTGTTCACAACGGATTGATCTACGTCGCGGGGCAGGGCGCTCACGATAGTCGGGACTCCAAGGACTGGACGATTGAATCTCACACCACCATGGTCATGGACAAGATCAAGAAGCACGTGGAAATTGGCGGAGGATCCATGGACACCATTCTTCAAGCGAATGTCTTCCTGGTAAAGATTGAACACTGGGACGGAATGCATAAAGTGTTCGCGACATATTTTCCCCACGGCGGCCCCTCACGCACAACCGTAGCGGTGGCTGCGTTGCCGGGAGACTCTCTCGTGGAAATCAACTGCATTGCCGCAGTCACGCGCAAGTGAATTTCTAAGGAGCAAGATCTCATGCGACTCAACTCGAAGTGGAACCGCCGCAGTTTTCTCGGTAGCGTGGGAGCGATTGCAGGCTCGCTCCTGGCCCCGCGTAAGTTATTCTCCCGGCCTAGCGCCGCCGCTGGGACAAGTACGCAGGTGAGTGGCTTCGGACAAACCGGCAATCCCTACGAAGAACTCGGGGTGCCGACAGTGATCAACTGCGAAGGCACCATGACCGTTCTAGGCGGTTCCCTTCCCCACCCCGAACTGGAAGCGGTCATGACCATGGCCGGGCGGCACTTTGTGAACATTCCGGATCTAGAAGTAGCCGCGGGCAAGCGCATCGCTGAAATGCTCAAGCTTCCGGATGGATACACCGCGCTAGTAACGTCGGGTGCGGCAGCCGCGATTCAATCGGGACTAGCCGGCATTTTGACGGGCGGGAAAGAGGCCCTGATCCGGCAACTGCCCGACCTGACCGGCATGAAGTCGGAGGTGATCATTCAGAAATCGCATCGCAATCCGTTTGATCATCAACTTCGATCCACGGGCATTAAGCTCATCGAAGTCGAAACACCGGATCAATTGCGAGCTGCAGTCAATGAGCGCTCGGCCATGATGCATTTCTCCAACTTCGCCAACGCCGCGGGACAAATCAAAGTTGACGAATGGGTCAAGCTGGCGAAGCAATACAACATCCCTTGCATGAACGACGCCGCTGCCGATACGCCACCCGTTTCTCATCTCTGGGACTACACGAACATGGGTTACGATCTGGTGACGTTCAGCGGAGGCAAGGCGATTCGCGGGCCCCAGTGCGCCGGGCTCTTGATCGGCCGCAAAGATACGGTGGCGAATGCCCTGCTGAACAATAGCCCGCACGAAGACACCTTAGGCCGCAGCCAGAAAGTCGGCAAGGAAGAAATCCTGGGCATGGTCAAGGCTCTCGAACTATTTCTCGCGGAAGATCATGAAGCGCTGGCCAAAGAATGGCAAGCCCGGCTGGAAGGAATCTCTCGCGAAATCACGAAAGTTCCGGGAGTGACCACTTCATTCTTTGTGCCCGACATCGCCAATCATGTGCCCCACATGAGCATCACCTGGGACGCGTCCCGCATTTCTGTGACGCCTCAGCAAGCGTCCAAGCTGCTGCGCAACTCAAAACCTTCCATTGTGATCGGAGGCGGTGAAGGACGGCCGGGGTTGGCGATGTGCTCGTTCATGCTGCAATCCGGCGAAGACAAGATTGTGGCCGAGCAGCTTTCACGCGTATTGCGCGAACACGCGGTTTAGGCGAACATGCCCCCTGCTATGAATGGTGCGAGAACGAGCGCTGCTAGATCGAGTAACGTGCGCTGGTTTCTAATCTTCTGGCTGTTTATCCTCAGCGCCGTCTCTTACCTCGACCGCGTCAACATTTCCATTGCCGGCGGCTCCATTGCCGAGGCCTATCATCTCAACGACGTGCAACTCGGCAAAGTATTCAGTGCCATGCTGGTCGGTTACGCGCTTTTTCAAACCGTCGGCGGCAGGCTTGCGGACCGCTACGGGCCGCGCCGGGTGCTGGCCGGGGGTGTCGCATGGTGGGGAATCTTCACCGCCCTGACTGCTCTGGTCCCGGCGAATATTGCAGGAGCTCTCCTGGTATTTGTTGCAGTCCGATTTCTCCTGGGAGCCGGCGAAGCCGTCATCTATCCCTCGGCAAATCAATTTATCGCGCGCTGGATTCCGACCTCGGAGCGCGGCGTTGCCAACGGATGGATTTTTGCGGGAGTTGGAGCGGGCGCCGGCATCACGCCGCCGCTCATCTCTTACATAATGGTCCATTACGGCTGGCGTTCGTCGTTCTGGCTGTGTTCCATCATCGGATTCGCCGCCGGGGCGGTCTGGTTCTCTACTGCGCGCGACACGCCCGCCGGGCATCCCGGCGTTTCCCCCTCCGAGTTAACGCTGATTCGCTCGGGACTCACGCAAACGAGCTCTGATCCGAAAACGCTCGTGTCATGGGGGCGCGTCCTGCAGAGCAAAGAAGTCTGGGCCATCACCGTCAGCTATTTCTGCTACGGCTACGTAGCCTGGATATTTTTTAGCTGGTTCTATCGCTATCTTGCCAAAGTGCGTGGCCTGGATTTGAAAGCGAGCGCCTTCTACACCATGCTGCCCTTTCTCGCCATGCTCGTGTGTTGCCTGTTAGGAGGAGCGATCAACGACCGGCTCACAAAATGGCTGGGACCACGAGTCGGACGCTGCGGTCTTGCGGCATTCGCGATCACCATCGCTGGCATATTTATTGCATTCGGCTCGCAAGTTCAAAGCGCCCGGCTGGCCAGCGTGGTGCTCGCCGGCGGAGCAGGTGCGCTTTATCTCTCTCAAAGCTCTTTCTGGTCCGTAACCGCCGACCTTGCGGGCACGTCCTCCGGTTCGGTATCAGGCTTTATGAATATGGGAAACCAGATAGGGGCGGCCCTCACGGCTTCTCTCACTCCCTGGATCGCAGCCCGGTTCGGCTGGACGATCTCATTTCTTGTAGCAGCTGCGTTGTGTCTGCTGGGCGCCGCGAGTTGGCTGGTCGTGGATCCATCGCGCCACCTCACCGAGCCGCAGGCTGCTGCGGCCACGGCGACACTTGCGCGCACTTGAAGTGCCTGACAAAGAAAAGCGCCTGACCTGCTTACGACAACTACCCCAAGTGCCGGTGTTCCTCGTATATCCGCAGAGCGTATTGTCCGGCGGGGTGAGAGCGCATCTCTTTTACCGCCGCCTGGATCTCAGGGGGCATTTCGTCAAATGACGGGATCGGGCCTCCGTAGGTTGGGGGTAACACAACCGGTGCCGCGGCGACAGCGAACGCGAGGTCGGAAAGTGTAAGCCGATTGCCGACTAGAAACTTCCTGCCGTCGCCGAGCCGAGTGTCCACATGGCTAAATACTGTGCGAACCTGGTTCAGGCTTTGCTGCGCCCTCTGAGCCGTCAGTCGCAAGAGAATCCTGAGCGCTCCGGCAAACAGCGGGTAGGCGCGCTGAACCGATTTTTGCTCGAAAGTGGGAGTGCCCCGGCTCAGAGGGAGAATCATCAGCTGGCGATGGGGCAGCAGGTGATAGTAGGCGAAGACCGCGGTAGCAAAGGCCAGGGTCTGGTTGAACAGGGTCCAGTCACTCGTGACCTGCTGCTTTTCGTCTGCGGCCTGGGGGCATAGACGGAGATCGGGGGCGCAGCGCTGATCGAAGTAATCGTTGATGGCCTGCGGGCCCACGAGTTTCAGGGATTCGTTGTAGAGCAGAGGGAAAATCACGGTGCTGCCGCGCCAGAGCGTGGCGAAGAAACAGAAAAGGAAGGCGTGCGGTTGCTCTTCATGATCGATTCCGTAGTGCTCGAGCAGAAAGCGCGCCAGTTCGCTGTCAAGGCTCGGAGGAAATGTGATGAGAGCCGGTTTGTCGGCTGTACTGCGCACCATAATCATTCACCTCGAAACGTTTTCGACACCGAAGTCAGTTTCCTCAGGATCGCAGACTGGCGAGATACTTCAAGGCCTGCACTCCGGGCAGAAAAAAATAGGATCCACCTTTCGTGACCACGAATCGGCTGAGACCTTCCACCCGCCGGCGCAGTGGCTCAGCCTGCACTGTGAAAATGGAATCGCCTCGCAAGAGATCGCCCACCAGGGGATCCACCTCGCCGTCCAGCCCGTTAAATACGGGGTTGCTGACCCAGGTCTGCTGCACAAATTCGAATTGGCGCTCAATGTCGCTGTTGAGGCACATGAAGTGCAGGCCTCGCTCGGCTCCGTCGTCGACCAGGGGATTTTCTTGGGGAGGACCATAGGACCGGCCGCGACGCAGGAGGCGGTGGCGGTTCGCCGAGTTCAGAGCGGTCGCGGGATCAGGTCCCAGCGAATCCCGGGGATTGCAGCGGCGGACGTGCGATCCGATTGGGCACTTGAGGCCGTCAGGGTCTTTGGGGTAGTAGGTGAAATTGTTCTCGTTTCCAAGCGCGGGATTATCGTGTTCAGGAGATAGCACCAGTGGCGCGCCACTTTTGTAGCGGCCCACAAACTTCGCGCCCAGACGGTCGCGAGCCCCCGGATTGCTGGCGCCGTTGGCCGTGCAGGTGGCTTTGTCAAGGAATTGCCAGAATTGTGCGACGCGCTGGGCCAACTGGCGGAACACCAGGTAGCTTCCATTGCGGCCGAGGTCGTGCATTCCTGCTTCAGCGTTCAGTCCGGCGGCATCGGCGGGGATCTCCGGCAGCAAGTTCTGGGAGTCGTCGGCAGCCTTGACCGCGGGGCTGGGAGCGATCACGCCGTAGACGTTGGGATGCCCTAGAAGAAATTCTCCAACGGGAAGTTCCGTGGCGTGGTGGGTGCGTTGGAGTTGGCGCTGCTTGTTTCCGGTGCCTGCCATCACCGGCTGACCGATTCCGTCGGCGAAGCCAAAATGCTCGTGCGTGTTCGGTTGGCGCTGGGCAGACAGAATCTTCACCAGTTCGACTCCGCCAGCAGGTAACGCCTTCTGCTCACGTTCCAAGGCTGCATTCAGCGTGGCTTCGTCTTTTCCATAAATCATCAACAGCACGTCCACCGGATTGTTGGGCGCTCCCCAATCCCAGCCCGTGGGGGCGTTTTCTTCGTTATCGCCGAGCAGGCGGGCGCGGTAAGGGGCTGCCATGCCTTCCTGAAAGGGCAGCGAAAAAGCGTCGAGCGCGTCTTGGCCTAAGCCCAGGTTCTTCAGTCCGCTGTACGTGAATGCAATATTGATGGACAAAGTCTCGTCTTTCGCTTCGGAGGCCATGACTTCGGTGGCCATTTGCGCAAGCCAGGTCCGCGATGGTTGCGCGTTCTTCACCCGCAGCAAAAGAAACACCGCGCAAGGCAGGTGCTTGTACGCGCTTACGACAATTCCTTGAATATCTTTGCGTTCGAGTTCCGCCATGAAACACTCCTCGTTCTCAGTTCTTAGAGACGTTGCAGCAGCGCCATCGCCCCGGTTGCATCCAGTGGCTTAAGCAGGTCTTCCCGGATGCTGCTGTTGTTGTCGATGCCCTGCACGGTCTGATCCCGGTAGGCGCTGTACCAGGCGTTAGTAATAGTTTGGCCGTCGCGGGCGACGGCCTTGAACCGCGGTCCATCTTTCGCGCCGCCAAAAATCAGAAAATAGGTACGTGGGAAATTCAGGGTATTGCTCCAGACCCCGGTCAGGCCGACCGCCGCTTTGTCGATGAAGTCGTCGAGGTAGTTCTCCCAGCTTCCGTCAAAATTGCTGAGGAAAAGAAGCCGGCGCCCGTCATCGATCATCGACCAGTGCGCGAAGTGAATACTGGGAATTCCGCTGAGTTCGCCATGAGTGGCGCGCGCCCGCGCCAGAAGGTTCACGGCCCAGAGCACCGTCCACAGGGCGACCCGGCGCAGCCGGCCCGGCTTGACGATGGTGATGCTGGCCATGTGATTTTGCACGATCTTGGTTTGATTTTCTTTCTCCAGCAATTGCCGGACGTTGGTGGAATCAGCCAGACTTTGTTGTACGGGATCAGTACTTTCCTTGTAGCGCAGCACCAGCATGCAGATTACGAAGGGCACAATCCATATGGGTAACAGCACCAGCGCGATCACAATCGCCAGAATGAACTTCGACCAGTTGGCGAATTGCTCCATGAAGGTTTGCCGCGGCCCGACCCCCGGGATCCACGACCATTTCTGATCGTCGCGAACAAACTGCTGAAAGTTGGCGAGTAAGTCGCCGGGCGATGCAGGCTGGCCGCGTTCGACCAGCGTGTCCGCGTGAGCTTCGAGCGCGTCGTGCAAGACTTGCTCTTGCAGAATTCGCGTGACGCTGCGGCCGGTGTTTCCGATGTGATAGGCGTTGGGAAGCACTACGTGGTCTTTCAAATAGGCGATGATTCCCTGGCGGTCGGAAGGGCTTGTGACCGTGTAATCCAGGCACGCACTGTAGATCTGGTGCAGTCCCGAAGAAGCGTGAACGTACAGGTCTTTGAGATAGTCGTCGAGTTCGCCGTCGAAGTTGTTCTCGAAAATGAGATACGGCCCGTACTCAGGAGTATCCGGCGATTGGTGCAGCACCAGGCTGGCAAAGTGGAGAAGACCCAAAGAGCGGAAGGGTATGTACTTGTTGCTCTCCGGATCCTTGTTGATCTCGTCGAGTAGTGGTCCCAAACGGTCGGTCTGGTCCGGTTTCACCTTGCTGATGAACGTCAGAACGGTATGGGTCATAATCGCGGCCTCATTTCTCAGGCGTCGAATTCCAGGACCAAGCGGTTCGGGAACGGGCCGTCATAAAGAATTTGGCCGGCACCGCCCGGCGCGCGCCGCAGATTCGGCAGGCGCAGCAGCGTCGCCAGCAGTTCCGGTATTTGTATGCCGTTGATGGCTTTGCCGAAACAGGTATGCATGCCGTAACCGAAATGCAGATAGTCAGTCTGGCGCTGGGCATCGAATTCGCCGGGCTTCGTGAAGACATCCGGATCAAACATGGCGGAAAGAGTCGCGATGTAAACGAAGGTGTCCGCCGGTATGTTCTTTGCACGCGGTTGGCCCTGCGCAATCTGTGAGGCCTGCGCGCAATAACGTACTTGAAGCGGATGGTGCGGGTTGAAACGCACGGCTTCCCATGCGTAGCGCCGGACCCCGTCAATATCGCCCTTCAGCGCACACTCGCGCGCCTCTGCAAGTCTTTCCGGCCGCCGCAGCAGTTCGTCGATGGCAAGAGCGACAAACTTCGATGTGGTATCGACGGCGCCGACGATCACGCCCGCCAGATTGCGACGGACTGCGAGATCATCCAGCCAGGGATGCGCGGCATCCTGCAAGGCCAGCAACCGCGCCAGCACATCGTCGTTTCTATCCGATGACTGAGATTTGCGGAGCGCGATTTGGGCGTCCATGTGCGCGTGCAATTCGACGCTGGAATGCAGCGCGTCCCGCTTGACGTCCTGGCCATTGGTGAGGTCGGCGAATATGTAATGGAAGATGTCGCGCATCCAGCGCATCATCGTGGGGTCGTTCGGGCCCGGCATGCCGAAATACGAGGCCACCAGCCGAGTCGCTACAACCCGTGCCAACCCATTCACGACGTCAATGCGGTGCCGGGGACGCGCGGCGGCGACGAGTTCGCCGGCTGCTTGCGCAACAAACTGCCGAATCCTCTCGATATCCTCGCGCCGGACAGCCTCATGCAGCGTCGCATTCTCCCGGTCGAACTGCGGCGACGCGTCCATGCCGAGAATGAAGGGGCCGCCGATCTGATCTATTTTTGGCGCATTGATCTGGCGGATGGTGAAATCGCTGTCGCGCTTCAAGACCTCAATCACATCGGAATTCCGGGTCACGATGGCGTGCTTGCCAAGCAGCAGAATCGGAGAGAAGCGCCGCAAAAACGTGAACACGGGACGCAGAATGCCGGGGCTGATCGCGAAATTGAGCAGCTTGTCTTTGAACGTGCGCCCCGATCCGTGCTTGCCGAGCGCAACCAGATCAGGCGCTTTTTGCGGTCGGTTTTCATACAGTCGCAGAGCGAACTGACCCGAGGGGCGGGCACGCCAGCTTTCGATAGTAGAACGCATGGCCGTGGGCAACAGATCGAGCGACGGCATGGGTCCGCCATATTGTGGCGGGATCACGATGGGTGCGGAGAGAGCGGCGAAAGCCAAGTCCGGAGCGGTGAATGTGTCCCCCATCAGGAATCGGCGTCCATCCGCGAGCCGCGCCTCGATCTGGGAGAGAGCGGATTCGATGATCGGCTGTTGCTGCGCAATGCTGTCGGGTTGGAGGTGCAGATTCTTCCGCAGGGCTGCGGCCAGTAAAGGATAGACGACCGGCACGGCAAATCGCTCCCACCACGGCGCGCCCTTGATCCACGCCCGGATCGTGCGGCTACGCTCTGGGAGCATATAGGCATAGGCCCATGCGCGCACGGCCACTCCGAAGGTATCAAAGAGAAAATTGAAGAGTTGGCGAGCTTCGCTTTTTGCGGCGGAATCTGCAGGATACAGCTTCAGATTCTGGGGCGCCCGAGCCTCGTAGTAGTCAACCACGGCCCTTGCGTCAAGCAGGGCGGTTTCGCCCGTATCGAGAACCGGCACGACGCTGCTACCGCCATACCTTCGCGTTGCACGCACGTTGAACACCGGAGCATGGCACTCTTCCACGTAAGGAATTCCCAGCCTGTCGAGCACCCACCGCGCCAGCTCGCAGTATGGGCTCACAACAACCGAAATCATCCGCGGATGGTAGATGGTGGCGGCGGTCAACGGCGCGACCTCAGAGCCAGTCTTTCCTAGTGAGTTACGGGCCGGTCGATCCCACTTGCAGAGGACCGAATGCAGCTATGCCTTCTGGCTGCTGTCGAATAGTGACCGGGACGCCTCAAGCGTATCGACGCTTTTGCGCGTCTCCGTCCGAATGTGCTGCCGCACTCCCCAGATGTCTCTTCGTCCGCAGCGGCGATTCGCCTTCATACATGCGTTCCGCGGTCCCGGCGCCAAGAATCGCATCTTGTTACGTTTTCCGAACAAGTCGCGGATCGCGCGGTAGGGAGGTCTGAATAAGGTACCCTCTGACGCTGTCGGCCGAAAGCCCGGAAGGAGTCACAAATCGATGAACTCCCTCAAATCGCCAACGCCCGTGTCGAAAAGCACGCGACATTCTGCTGTCATGGCTCCGCTGCCGCGAAAGAAACACCGTTGCATTGTGATCGGCGGCGGCCTTGCCGGTCTTGCAGCTGGCTATCGCCTCGCGCGGCGGGGCTGGCGGGTCGACGTCTTCGAAGCTCATCGCAGGCTGGGCGGACGCGTTTTTTCCTATCGGTTCCCGCAGGCCAGAAAGCTCATCTGCGAATTAGGCGGCGAATGGATCGGTGACGATCATGACGCCATGAAAAGGCTGGCGCGCGAGTTTGGCCTGGAGTTGCAGCCGCACCAGTATTCCTATTTTTTCTGGAATGTGAACAGTCGCTCTCGCCGGTACCGCCCGGGGGAAGACTGCTTCTCGGCCAAAGCGCACAAGGGATTTCAGCAATTCGCTGCCGAGTTCAAGACCTACAACGAGAGCGAGAAGAGGCGCCTCGACAAGCTGGACTGGTGGACCTGTTTGCAGCAGAGGAAATTCAGCCATCGCGAACTGCTCAAGCGAGATCTCATGGACAGCACGGATTTCGGCGAGTCGATCCGGCAGACCTCGGCCTACACGGCTGCGACCGAATATTTCGGTGGAAACGCCACCGATGAAATGGACTGGAAAATTGCCGGCGGCAATTCGCGCCTGATTCACGCTCTGGCCCGGAGCATCGGCGGCGCGTCAGTTCGGACACGCGCCGAAGCTAAGCTGGTTCGGCAAAGAGGCGAGGAAGTGACAGTAGCTCTCGCCAATGGTGAGAAGTTCAGGGCCGATGTCTGCATCTGTGCTGTTCCGGCGCCCTGCCTCAGAAACATTGAATGGGACCCTCCACTCAGCCCAGCACAAACTGATGCCGCGGATCGGCTGCAATATTCGCGGATCATGAAATCAGCGGTGTTGTATCGCGCGCGATTCTGGCCTGAGCACAAAGACGGCGGCTTTTCCGTGTTCACCAGCCGCGTTTCCGATTTCTGTTTTGACAGTACGTATCTCCAGGGGGGCGACGCCCGCATCTTGTGCAGCTATGCGATCGGAGAAAAAGCGGATGATCTGGCTGCGGAACCGAACAAGAATGACGTCGCGAAATGGCTAACCGAGGACATCCTTCACGCGGTCGGGCGACCAAAGACGCCAGCCACGCACCCGGTCGCGATCCGAACTCAGGCTTGGCAGAATCAGAACTGGATCGGGGGTGCCTACGCGTTCTACCGCCCCGGGCAGTGGTTCAGCGTCCGCCCCATTCTGCAAAAACCCCACGGTCGGGTGCTGTTTGCCGGCGAGCATCTCGCTGAGTGGCAGGGCTTCATGGAAGGAGCAGTCGATACCGGCGAAGCCGCCGCTGAAATGTTGTGTGAATCGACCTGAACTCGCCCACGAAGTGACTGATTCGGCAGCCTTCGATTTGGCGTCAACTGCGCCCATGGAAAGCCGCCTAACATCAGGGTCACCATATGAGCCTTCCGCAGATGACTCCGCTATTCAAAAGTTATGGCGGCAGCGCTGTTCGGTGATCTCGCGTCGCCAACTGAACATGTACCTTTGATTGCAACCCGGCTCCAAGTCATCGAGGCGAGACTCCACATTTCAACGTATGCTGGGGTGTGCAGACGCTTCGCATCGCATTGGCCGTCGGGTTGTTCATCCTCTTTGGACCGTCGGACCAGGCTCGGGAAAAACACCCGCAATCCCCCGCCTTCCGTCTCCAGAAGGACGACAAAGGCTGGGCAGAGAGAACCTTAGGCACTCTTTCCCTTGAAGAAAAGGTGGGCCAGCTCTTCATGATTCGTCTGCGGGTGGGATACTCCGGAGTTCGGAACTCAGAGTACCTACGGATCTCCAACAGCATTCGCAAGTACCACATCGGATCGCTGGCAATGTCCGCCCCGACTGGAGGGCGGTTTCTTCACCGCGACCGCGGCTATCAGACTGTCGTCCAGCTCAACCAACTGCAGTCGGAATCAAAGCTGCCACTTCTGGTCGCTGGAGATTTTGAGCAGGGCGTCCTGCCTGCGCATCTTTTCGGCACAACCGTGTTTCCTCACGCCATGGCCTTTGGCGCTGCCGGGAAGGTGGCCTACGCTGAGGAATTCGGCCGCATTACGGCCCAGGAAAGCCGTGCGATCGGTGTGCACTGGAACCTATTCCCCGTCGCCGACGTGAATTCCAACCCTGCGAATCCCATTATCGGCACGCGAGCATTCGGCGCGAACCCTGACCAGGTAGGGGCGTTGGTGGCTGCCTACATACGCGGTGCGCGGGCCAACGGAATGCTGACCACCGCGAAGCACTTCCCGGGGCACGGCAATACCGGGATAGACTCGCATCTCGCCGTCGCCCGAGTAGACGAGAATCTGGAAGTCTTGCGCACCGTCGACCTGCCTCCATTCCGCAAGGCGATCGAAGCCGGGGTCGACGCTGTCATGACGGCGCATATCAGAGTTCCAGCGCTCGATCCCGACCCCAACCTTGTGGCTACGACTTCACCGGCCATCGTCACCAATTTGCTCAAGCACGAACTCGGTTTCAAGGGAATCGTCGTCACTGACGGACTTGATATGGCAGGCCTCACCCGCCTGTACGCGGGAAACGTGGGGCGTGCCGCGGTGGACGCCTTCAAGGCTGGGAACGATGTGCTCACGATGCCCGCCGACCTTGATGCCAGTTACCGTGCGGTTCTCGATGCTGTCCACTCCGGCGAAATTTCCCGGCAGCGTCTCGACGCGTCCGTCTTGAAAATATTGAAGGCCAAAGCTTCCCTGGGTCTGCAGACGACTCGTCTGGTGGATGTGGCTGCGATACCGAAACTGGTGGGCAGTCCAGACAATGTAGCAACCGGTCAGCGAATCTCGGATGCCTCTGTGACCCTGGTGCGTGACAACGGCAATCTGCTTCCGCTGAGGCGTGGGGCGTCTGTTAAGAACGTGGTTCTCCGCCAACGAGGAGGTTTGAATGCTCAAGCCGCTCTGGTCATCGTGCTGTGCGACAACGTTCGAGCCGAGGATGGTCGTGTTCTGGAGCATGAAATTCTGTCCCGCATGCCCGATGCGAAAGTAGTCTATGTGGACCCACGCGTCGCGCATGGCAGGGCGGATGGCGTACTGAAAGCGGTGGACCAGGCGAGGGCAGTCGTAGTCGCCGTGTACATCGTGCCCTCGGCTGCGAGATCGAGGAAAGTGGCGCACGGCGCAAAGCATCCCGCGTCTCTCCCGGACTCGACGAGTACTTTGTTCGAGAGAATTCTCGGCCGCGCTGCGCAAAAAACAGTAGTTCTGGCCATGGGAAATCCATACCTCGCCGATGATTTCCCGGAAATTCAGAACTACATTTGTACGTTTTCCAATGTGACAGTTTCGGAGACCAGCGCCGCCCGGGCACTTTTTGGGGAAATTCCGATGCCCGGCCAAATGCCGGTCAATCTGTCCAGCGCCGGCGTAGAGAATCCCAAAGGTCCGCAGTCGGCACAAGTCACGAGCTTTAAGCCTCTCGTTCGCCTCGGCGCTAGCCGCTGAACCGGACTCCAGCGCTGTTACCTAAGAAGTTACCTTTTGCCGCCGCATTCATCAACATTTAACAATCCCTTCATCGTCCTGTATTGAAGATCGCGAATCGTGTGGTTATGGATGCTCGCGTTTCGGTTTTTGCCTGTACGACGAAACGTCAGCCATCCGGGCGGACGTCCGAAACGATGAGGTGAGTTATGCGCAATCTGAACATCGTCTTCTTCGATGCCGGTGGCGGACATCGCAACGCCGCTGATGCTCTACAGAGCGCGCTGCAAGCACAATCCAACCCGTGGGCAGTTTCTCTGCTCAATCTGCAGGAACTGCTGGACCAGATCGACCCGATTCATCGCACCACCGGCGTCCGCATGCAGGACGTCTACAACCTGATCTTGCGCCGGGGTTGGACGCGTTACACCCAGCAGCTATTGCCTGTGTTGCACAGCTTGGTGCGTTTGAATCATGGCCGCGTTGTTCGGGCCCTGCAACGGTATTGGTCCGAACATCCCTCTGATCTCGTCCTGTCGGTCATTCCTCACTTCAACCGCGCAATCGCGGAGAGCGTTCGCAAATCTCTTCCGGACGCACCCTTCATTACCTTGCTGACGGATTTCGCCGACTACCCGCCACACTTCTGGATCGAGCGCGAGTCGGAATACTTGATTTGCGGAACGGAGCGGGCGAAGCAGCAGGCTTTGGCCATGGGTCACTCGCCGCTGCGAATATTCCAGACTTCCGGCATGGTCATGAAGTCGAAGTTCTACCAGAAACTGATAATTGATCGTGTGGCGGAGCGGCAGAGCTTGGGGCTGGCGCCCGATTGGCCCACGGGCATCGTATTGTTCGGCGGGCACGGCGCGCCGGTGATGCTCGACATCGCCACGAAGCTAAGCGAAAGCTCTCTGAAACTTCAGTTGATCATGATCTGCGGCCACAACCAAAGCCTCGGCGCAGAACTCAAAAAGCTTCCGACCAGGAAGCCTATCTTCGTCGAAGGATTTACTACCCAGGTCGATCATTACATGTCTCTGGCGGATTTCTTCATTGGAAAGCCGGGCCCAGGATGCATCAGCGAAGCCCTGCAGTTCGATCTGCCAGTCATTGTGGAAAGCAACGCCAAAACCATGCCCCAGGAGCGCTACAACGCGGAATGGCTCACCGAAAATCGGCTCGGCATCGTGTTGCCGAGTTTCCGGGGAATTGCGGGCTCAGTTGAACAACTCCTGCAGCATTCCACATTCCAGGAATTTCGCGACAACGCCCGAGCGCACACCAATCGCGCGCTGTTTGAGGTCCCAGTCATCCTTGAGGAGGTCTTTGAGCGGCACATGCCGGAATATATGCCGGTCGCTCCCATGGGAAACGTCGATCTCATGGGGCGGGATGCTATGTTGGCGGCATTACACTGAGCCACCGCTCGACCGCAGAAAGCGCAGAGGACATTGCAGAAAACGAGTCCGCCTAAGACGTCTTTCCGGTTGCAGATTCCAACTGCCCATACTCGGCAATCATCTCTTGCGAGATGCCATTCCTGCGGGCGATTTCACTATAAAGGCGTCCGCTGTTACGCATCGTTCGTTCCTGCGTGACAGTATCCAGAGCCACCAAACCAAATCGTAGATGCCAGCCTTCAGTCCATTCGAAATTATCGGTGAGCGTCCAGTGAAAGTAGCCGCGAACGTCGTGGCCTTCGGCAATCAACTGGTGCAGCTCCCTGACGGCATTCACGATGAGCCACGGGCGGATGCGGTCCTGCGCATCGGGCACTCCGTTTTCGAGAATGTAAACCGGTTTGCCAAGGCCCTTCGCCCGCTCGACGGCACGCCGCAGAGCCAGAGGATAAGCCTCACCGTACGGTCGCTCCCACGCGCTGTCCCCCTGTGGAACGTGCGGTGGCACGAACAGCCGAGCAAAAGCCTGCGCGGCATGCCTAAGATCAAAAGCCACATGGAAGCGGCTGTAAACGTTCAAGCCCACGAAATCGCAGGAACCTTTCACGTCGCCTGCGTTTCCGTCGAGCACGCTCAAGGGAAAAGGAAGCTTGCCATACTGCATCAGGCGCAGAAAGCTCTCGTTGAACAGCTCGTTCACCAGTGAAGCGATCCAGCGATCCGGCCCGCGGCGTACGGGCTCCAATGCAACATAGTGGTGAGCCCATCCGACCTCTGCGTGCGGCTGCAATTCATGAATCGCACGGTAGGCGCGGAGATGCGAACGAGCCATCGCGCTTACTACTTCTATTGAGGCGGCGATGTCACCGCTGCGGCCCGGGGGAAATTCGCCGAGAACATATCCCATGGCGGAATACACGTTGGGCTCGTTGAAAGTCAGCCAACGGTTGCAATGCTCGCCGAGCGCGCCCACCACCCGGCGAGTAAAGCGCTCAAAGAGTTCCGGAGCATCCGGGCTTAAGAAAGCGCCCTTCTGTTCGAACCACCGGGGATGGGTGAAGTGATGCAAGCAGATCATGGGGCAAATCCCACGCTCCACCAGACCGTCGAGCATTTCCCGGTAGCGCCGCAACGCCGCAAGGTCCCATTCGCCTTCGTGTGGTTCAATGCGGCTCCAATCCACCGAAAAACGCATGGCATTGAGGCCCATGTTGCGCGCCAGGTCGAAATCGCGTTCAGCGTTGTTCCACCAGTCGCACGCACTTCCACACGCATCGCCAGAACGGATGCGCCCGGCAGCTTCCCAATCCGACCATTGATTTTGGCTGTTGCCCTCCACCTGGTGGGCAGCGGTCGATACGCCCCAGAGGAAACCCTTGCAGAACTCCATGGGAGCAAGAGCGTTTGGTGAGATCGGAATACCTCGGTCGTCGTTGGGCGTGGAAATAGCGGACATTCTCTTTCGCTATTCTACGCGATTCGCCGCAGCGATGTAATCGTGATGGCACTCTCTCTCCGTCATCATTGTGGTTATCACCACGGAGAGGTTATCTTGGTACGTCCCGCCCAGTCGGAGAGTACCGCGCATGAATGTTCTCGTCGTGAACTCCGGAAGCTCGAGCTTGAAGTTCCAGGTGATTGCCACCGGTCTTGAGCGGATCAAACAATACACGGACCATCGCCTCTGCCGGGGGGAAGTTGAAGGGATTGGCGGCGAGGCCATCATCCAGTTTAAGAACCAGCAGGGCCAGAGTCAGAAATTCACAGCCCCACTACGCGATATATCAGCTGTGCTGGATTATCTGGTCCGGTTCATCGCCTCTGACAAGTCCGGCGTCCCTGAGATCAAGAACACGGGCGATATAAACGCTGTGGGGCACCGCGTGGTGCACGGTGGTGAGTTGTTTTCGGAATCTGCTCTGATTGACGATAAGGTGTTACGGGGAATCGAAGACTGCATCGATCTTGCCCCCCTGCACAATCCGAACAATATTAAAGGCATTCAGGCCGCGCGCGAACTCTTCGGCAAGACCATTCCCCAGGTGGCCGTCTTCGATACCTCGTTTCACCATTCGATTCCGGAGCAGGCGTACCTGTACGCGGTTCCGTATCACCTTTATCGCCGCCACCACATCCGCCGTTACGGGTTCCACGGAACCTCCCACCGCTATGTCGCGTTCCGCTACCGCACTTTGCGGGGACTCACGCGGGAACAAACCAACATCATCACGCTCCACCTGGGAAACGGCTGTTCCGCCACCGCGATCCGCGGAGGAAATTCAGTGGACACATCGATGGGCATGACACCGCTGGAGGGCCTGGTCATGGGCACGCGATCCGGCGACCTTGATCCTGCCATTGTCAATGTCATCGCCCGCAAAGAGGGGATGTCGCCCTCAGAAGTTGACACGCTGCTCAACACGCAGTCGGGACTACTCGGCATTTCCGGACTCACCAACGACATGCGCGAACTGCAGGCGGAACTGAAGGAGCATGAGGATCGGCGGGTGCGGCTCGCGATCGAGGTCTTCTGCTACCGGGCCCGAAAATACATCGGCGCATTTCTGGCTTCGATGAGTGGCGCAGACGCGGTGGTGTTCACCGGCGGCATTGGAGAGAACTCGCCCGAGATTCGCGCATTGATCTGCGAGGGCATGGAGTGGGCCGGGCTTATGGTCGACCCTGCGCGCAATCAGGAAACCGTGGCCCGCGAAAGCAAGATTTCCACCGAGGATTCCACGCTGCTCGCCTATGCAATCCCTACCGATGAGGAGTTGCTGATTGCGCGCGACACGGTGCGCGTCATCCTGGGTGAACCTCACCCATCGTGAATTGTTTGCCAACCCGCACTAGTATGGCCAAGTCCATCCAGCAGCCTCAGGCTGGTCAACCCCGTACTGGTGTGCGTAATTCCGGCACTCGATCTGCTGGTTCAGGAATCTTTCCTTCGCATGGCCTCCGATTCTCTGCAATCTTGGCACGCGGTCAATTACATCCATCGCCAGGCTGAAGCGGTCGATGTTGTTGTTGATGGCCAGTTCCAGCGGCGTATTGATGTTGCCTTTTTCTTTGTACCCGCGCACATGAATGTTCTCGTGATTCTTCCGGCGATATGCCAGACGATGGATCGAATAAGGATACCCGTGGAAATTGAAGATGACCGGCTTGTCGACAGTGAACAAGGAATCGAAATCGCGGTCGGGTAGTCCATGGGGATGTTCGGTGCTGGGCTGGAGCTTGAAGAGATCCACAACGTTGATGAACCTGATCTTGATGTCAGGAAACTCCTTGCGCAGTAGGGCGGTCGCGGCCAAGGCCTCTTGGGTAGGAATATCGCCCGCTGACGCCATGACCACGTCGGGCTCGCCGGATTCGTCGGTGCTGGCCCAATCCCAGATGCCGATGCCCTTGGTGCAATGCGTAATGGCGGCCTCCATGTCCAAAAACTGCAGGTGCAGTTGCTTGTCGCAGACGATCACGTTGACGTAGTTCTGGCTGCGCAGACAATGATCCGCGACCGACAGCAGGCAGTTCACATCCGGCGGAAGGTAAATACGAGTGACGCTCGCGCTCTTGTTGGCCACCACATCGAGAAAACCTGGGTCCTGATGGGTAAAGCCGTTATGATCCTGCCGCCATACCGTTGACGTGATCAGGAGATTCAGCGACGCGATGGCTTCGCGCCAGGACAGATGGTTGCAAATCTCAAGCCACTTGGCATGCTGGTTGAACATGGAGTCAATGACGTGCACGAAGGCTTCATAGGAGGACAGAAAGCCGTGTCGTCCGGTGAGCAGATAGCCCTCCAGCATTCCCTCCATGGTGTGTTCGCTCAACATCTCCATCACGCGGCCGTCGGTGGCGAGTTCGCCGCCATCGGAATCCTCAGGGAAGAACTGCTCAATCCAGAATTTCTTGCTGACCGCGTAAATCGCATCGAGCTTGTTGGACGTGGTTTCATCCGGGCCGAACACCCGGAAGTTATTCATGTTTTGTTTCATCACATCGCGCAGGAAGGCACCGAGCGGGGGCATGTTCTCGACCATGGTTCTTGCAGGGTGCTCGAATTTGACTCCGTACTCGCGGAAATCCGGCAGCCGCAGCGCTTTCTTCAGCCGTCCCCCGTTGGCATGAAGATTTGCGCTCATTCGCCGGCCGCCTTCCGGCGCCAACTCTCTAAATTGAGCCGCCAACTTGCCGTGACCATCGAAAAAATCCTCGGGCTTGAGCGACCGCATCCAGGCTTCAAGGGTACGAAGTTGCTCGGGATCCTTTTTTACATTGGGCAGCGGCACCTGGTGCGCTCGCCAGAAGCCCTCCAACCAGTGGCCTTCGACTTCACGCGGAGCCGTCCAACCCTTGGGTGAGCGCAACACGATCATCGGCCAGCGATGCCGGTCGCCCACACCCTGCTTTCGGGCCGCCTGCTGACATTTCCTGATGTTCAGAACGCAGTGTTCCACCGTCGCCGCCATGGCTTGATGCATGCTTTCGGGATCGGAGCCTTCCACAAAACAGGGCGTCCAACCATAACCGTGGAGCAGACTCTCCAGTTCTTCGTGCGAGATGCGCGCCAGCAGGGTCGGATTGTTAATCTTGTATCCGTTCAGATGCAGGATGGGCAGGACGGCTCCATCGCGTGCAGGATTCAGAAACTTATTGATGTGCCAGGAAGTCGCCAGAGGCCCGGTCTCGGATTCGCCGTCGCCCACAACCGCCGCGACAATCAATTCCGGATTGTCGAACGCGGCACCACAGGCATGGGACAGCACATAGCCGAGTTCCCCGCCCTCATGGATCGACCCCGGCGTCTCGGGCGTGCAGTGACTCCCAATCCCGCCGGGAAACGAAAACTCCTTGAGGAAATCACGCAAGCCTTCGACGTCCTGACTCTTTTCCGGATAGACCTCGGAGTACGTTCCTTCCAGATACGCCGGTCCAAGAACACCGGGTGCCCCATGGCCCGGACCGGCCAGAAAGATCATGTCGAGATCGTATTTCTTGATGAGCCGGTTCAGGTGAACATAGATGAACGACAGGCCGGGGCTCGATCCCCAGTGCCCCAGCAGCCTGTTCTTGATGTGTTCCGGCCGCAGCGGCTCCGCCAGCACAGGATTATCCAGCAGATAAATCATGCCGAGGCTGAGGTAATTGCAAGCCCGCCAATAGGCGTCCGTGTTGTACAACTCTTCGGCATTTAGCGGCTTCCCGGCGATTGTCGACCGCGTCTCGCCATAGGGACTCAGAGAAGAAATTTCGGATGAGAGGTTCGAAGTGAGGGTGCTCATTGACGATGACTCCTGAGATTAGGCTATGCCGTATGGCGGCTGAGTTATGACGGGGCCGGCTGCTGCTCGTTGATCGTCAAGACCGCGAGTCGTTACCAATGGAAGAACTTCTCACAATTCTACTCTCATGGGATTCAAGTTTTGCCTTACGACGACGCATTGACCTGCCAGATCGGGCGACCTAACTCCTGGTAGTCTCCCGTAGCCCGATCACTCTTCGCTCCCGATCCTCGCCCGTGGAGTCGTGATTTTATTGCTTTTCCACCTGAATCACGTTGTCGTCAGCTTGCGATCAATGAGTTTGTCGAGCGGATCAATTCCCCCCTGAGCCGGACGCTTGTCAACGTTTAATGCGAACGTGGACCGTTCCTTGTCGATCAGCTGCCTTTCCAGATAGAGATATTTCCCGTCAGAATCCAGAACCCCAATGTCGATCCAGTCATGGACGGGAATCGCGTGCTCCTGGCCCTTTCTTCCGTCCGCTCGCAGCTTCTTTTGCGTCGATCACAAGATGCACCTGGTATTTGCCTTCGGCTTGCTGGATGTAGTTCACGGATATCGCACGGTTGTCATACGCGTGATATTTTTCCAGAGATCGTCGTTGAGCTACTGATACTCCGGTGGTGTGTGCTTTTCTAGATACGCAATCAGGTCGAGAGAAACGGGGTAAGGCAGGCCTTTGAACGCGTAGGCCTTGGTGAACTCGGCCTATGCCTTGCTGACTTTATCCTCGACGATGTAATCCTGTATGGCGTACATGACCAGCGCGCCCTCGTTGTAATGGATGTATCCCTGGTTGACATCGAGTTTGTACAGAGATTCCTCCTCCTTGCGCTCCTGGGCGCGGCCACGTAGTAGCCATCCACTTCGTAGCGCAGAAACTTATGGATCGACTGCGGCCCGTACCGGTGCTTCATCACCATGAGCGCGCTGTACTGGGCTAGGGGTGCCGAGTATATGCGAAGTACCTTTGATGGACAGGCCGTTCTTCTACGAGCCGGTTCCGGACAATGTGACGGTCTGCGGGCTGCCGGCGGCGCTGTCAGTGACCTTTAAGAGCGCGCTGCGAGCGCCCGTCGCAGTCGGCTTGAACGTCACGCTGATCGTGCAACTTGCGCTCGCCGCCAGCGAACTCCCACACGTGTTGGTTTGCGCAAAATCTCCCGGGTCGAGACCGGCGAGCGTGATGCTGGTGATCGTGATCGCCGTCGTGCCAACGTTCTTCAGGGTCGCGGTCATGACGGAGCTGGTGGTGCCCACCGTCACCTTTCCGAAGCTCAGACTGGTGGGCGTAAGCTCGGCCGTGGTACCAGTTCCGCTCAGCGGCACTTGCTGCGGACTGCCTGCAGCATTGTCGGTGACCGTCAGGTTCGCGCTGCGAGCGCCCGTCGTCGTCGGCTTAAACGTCAGGCTGACCGTGCAACTCGCGGCCGCTGCCAGAGAACTTCCACAGGTCGTCGCCGTCTCCGGAAAATCTCCGGCTTCAGCGCCGGTGACCGCGATGCTGCTGATCGTCAGCGTGGTCGTGCCTATGTTGGTCAGAGTCACTTTCTTGACCGGGCTGGTTAAGCCCACGGCCAGCGTCCCAAACCCCAACGGTGTTGGAACAAGCTTGGCGGTGGTTCCGGTTCCGCTCAACGGCACTTGCTGCGGACTGCCCGCGGCATTATCGGTGATGCTCACCGATGCGCTGCGCGCGCCAGTAGCCGATGGTTTGAACTGAACCTTGATGAGGCAAGCGGCACCCGCTGCCAGCGAACTTCCGCAGGTGCTCGTTTCCGGGAAGTCACCGCTGTTGGTTCCGGTAATCGTAATCGCCGTGATCGTCAGCGTCGCTTTGCCGGAGTTCTTCAGCGTCACCGTCTTTATCGGGCTAGTCACACCCGTAGCCACCGCGCCGAAGTTCAGGCTCGTCGGCGTCAGGGTCACCGCTGGACTGCTGCTCGAGTTGAACGTTGCAGTAACAGCCTTGGCTGCAGACATGGTTACGCTGCAGGTTCCGGTACCAGAGCAAGCTCCGCTCCACCCGGCGAAAGTGGAGCCTGCGGCCGCAGTCGCCGTCAGAGTCACGACTTTACCGCTGTTGAAGTTCGCGCTGCAGGTGCCCGGGCAACTGATGCCGCTGGGACTGCTCTTGACTGAACCCGTGCCGGTGCCGGCCAAAGTCACCGACAGCGCGAAGGTCGTCACCGAGGTCTTAAAGGTGGCGGTGACTGCCTTAGCCGCGGTCATGGTCACGCTGCAAGTTCCGGTGCCAGAGCACGCTCCGCTCCAGCCGGCGAAGGTGGATCCCGCAGTTGCAGTCGCGGTCAGGGTCACGACCGTTCCGCTGGCGAAGTTGGCGCTGCATGTGCCCGGACAGCTGATGCCCGCAGGACTGCTGGCTACCGTGCCAGCGCCCGTCCCGGCGAGCGTAAGCGACAGCCCGAACGACCCGGACGACACATTGAGAAAAACCGTATCCACCGCAAAATCTGAAAGCACGCAATTTGCATCGGCCGAACCGCAAGCTGTCAGACTGAAAGTCACGGACGTGATGTTCGGGCCGGTTTGATCGAGTATGCCGATGTACACGGCGTCGCCGTTGGTATTACTCTTCACCGTAAATGAGCCGAGCAGGGTAACGCCGTTGAAAGCCTGTATTTCCGCGGTGAACTGACCAGGCTCGTCCGCCTGAATCAAGGCGCCCGCCCCGGAAACGCTGGTGCCAAACATCAGCTTTAGAGGTCCGTTTCCTCCAGCCGAGGCATCGGAAGTCCAGATGACCTGATCGCCGGAGGCGAACCCGGTTCCCGACCAACTGCAGGTTGGAGAGGCCGCACAAACCGCGGAGGCTATGCTATTCGGGCCGGCAAGGCCGACGTTCACGGCGACCCCGCCCACCGAGGTTGCACCGACGCTGGAGGCCAAGATGGTGCCGTCCGCCCCGAGTTGCGACCACTGCACAGAGTCATTGGAGCCCTGGCTGGCCTGACTAGTCACGCCCTTCGTGGTGTCGGACCAGGCAACCGTCGCCAGGGACAGCAGAACCACCAACCCGCACAGCCGCGAAACTTGAGATGGGCAAAACATGGAAGCCTCCGTCATAGCATTTTCAGTTCTCGTCCTTAGAAAGCCTGAGCCTCAAGGACACGATGGCGGGCTCGTGCTGAACGTGCCGTTGTTCGAGAACGCGCCTCCGGATCCAATCGAAGGCGACTGCCGGTAGAACCAAGAGAAGAAAACCAGTTCCTGCGGGTCATACGTGAAATTACCAAGGGTGACTGCCGGGAAGTATGTGCCGGTCAGCGGGTCGCCGACTTCCAGGTTGTTCTGGCACCCGGACACCTGTCCGATATTGCCCCATGCGGGAGTGGGGTTGGTGGTGAGAGGATCGTCCATCCACTCGCCCACTTCGTGAGTCAGAACTGAAATGTCGCCGCCGTACAAGCCTGAGTTATCGAAGTCGCCGACCCCGTAAGTCTGCAGCACGCCACCGGGCGTGTACGCGTTGTGGTAGCCGAGAATACCGCAACTCCCGTTGGAGAACGGGTCGCACATCTCGACACTGTCGAATAAAAAGATCGGCACGCCCTTCGGTCCTACACCCTTGAGGACCAGCGAAGGCAGGATCGTATTTTCGACGAGCGCGTCCCACCAGTTGATGTCGATCTGGCCCTCATTACACAGAAAAGGAAAGACGGCGCCGTCGGCGGCGGGGACACTGACGCTAACCTTGGCCTCCGTGTTCAAGACCAGGCTGTTGTGAAAGCTGTTGCCTGCCACCGAAACGTCACTCCAGAAATCGGCGCGCTGAAAAGCGTCTATGTACTGCGCCGTACCAACATCCACCCCATTCATAATCCAGTCGGTGGTCTGGAATATCGGAGAATTCTGGACCACACTGAGGGTGGTCGCGCCTAGGCAGGAGTTAGAAACGGTCGGATCGAGCACCGTTCCATCGGAGAAAGTCAGTTTGACCGGGATCAGGTAGCTCTGGATCACGGTCGAGCGGTAGCCGTGGAAGAAGGGGCTTCGGCCAACCATCTGTCCGGAGTACGAGAGCTTGTCGAACGGCGACACCAGGCTGTAGTTCCACAAGGGGATGATGGTGCCGCTACTGGACTGCTGGCGGATTGCCGGAATCAGGGCCTGGCCGTTCTTCATATGCATGACTTTAAAGCGCGGCTTGGGCCGTTGCTGGACGTCGCCAGCCGGAAGCTGCCCCCAACTTAGGGTCGCAGCCAGGCAAAGAAAAAAACCGGTCAGGAACAGTACCAGTGCGCGCTTCATGGGAACCTCCGTCGTCGTCGAGCAGTTTGGGGCCGATTGTCAAAACGATAGTTGGCGGTCTAGCGGGGGGAGCCGAACACCTGATGCAAACGATTGAATAACGTCGCATTTGCCCAGAGCGGCCGGAGAGAGATTGTACTGCATCTCCGGCAAAAGGCAACCCTTTTCAGACATAAGTGAAACCCGGGCCCGGCGTGACACGAAGGATCCTGAATCCGGTCGTCGCTTGGCTGATTGTTCTTCTTCTACCTACGGAAAATGCGGGTAAATTGGGTCCCGAAGGGTAGCAACGTGTGGTTGATGCGTCGCACCCCGTGTGAAGTTCTCGGATCGGGATAGCGCACCAGCGATCCCGGGATTAGACTTCATGCACTCGTGAGAGCACACCACCGAAGGGAGAATGCAGCCATGGACGTAGACAAGCCTATGAGTGGCGAGTTCGCCGCGCTGATCCCCATGCTGGCCGATACGATGAAGTTTGCGACACAGGCTCTTGCTGAGTCGGCCGCCATCGCTGAGTTGTTAATCGAAAAAGGCGTGGTGACGAAGGCCGAGCTTGATGCAAGAGTGTCGGTAGGTCAGGAATTAAGAGAACGCCTGATGAAACAATTGGATCAAGAGATACAAAAGCAGTCTTAGGTTGGCTCGGATGTCACACGTTTCCTGCTAGCTACAAGAGCTGTGTTCTTTTTTCACTCCCTCTCGCCGCATAGAAATCCTCGGGCCGATTCTCGTCTTTGGGCGGGACTTGGCCGGTCCAGATCCCGACAACATCGATTTATTTTTGACTTGATGAGCCAATTTCGATCTTGTTTCCGCAATTAGAGATAGAAGGAAGATAGCCCGCTGGGACGTCTGAAGGTCACGCTGGGTAGTGCGAGGGGCGGGCATCCGGTGCCGCTCTTGAGAAAAAGAAGATCGCGATGAGCCGATCCGCTCCGACTTTCCGCATGAACAGATGGAAGAAATGATGCGCCGTCCATAGCAGGAGCAACACAAAGATATCGGGAAATCCAGCCTCCGATTCGAAGGAGTACTTATGGCAAGGTTCATTCGCCTCGTGGTTTTCGCCGGGCTCGTTCTGTCGACCTACAGCGCTCTCGCGCAGGCTTATTTCTTCAACAAACTCGAACTCGCGACCGGAAAGTCACCACAAGCCGTAGCCGTGGGCGACTTCAACGGCGATGGCATGCCCGACTTTGCCGTGGCGAACAATGCGGACAGCACCATTTCGGTGTTTCTGGGCCAGCCCAATGGAACCTTCAAGGCACTGACGCCGTTCTCGACCGGGGCCTCGACCGCTCCGACAGCCATGGCCGCGGCGGACTTCAACGGCGACAAGAAGCTCGACCTGGCTGTGGTACTGAATGGCGCCAACAGCGTTGTCATCTTCACAGGCAAAGGAGACGGCACATTCAACGCTGCGGTCTCATTCCCCGTGGGCACCGGACCGGTGGCCCTGGCGGCCGCAGATTTGAACACCGACAAGAAGATGGATCTGGTGGTGGCGAACTATACCGCCAGCACCGTGACGGTTCTTCTGAATAACGGCACCGGAACTAATGTCTCGTTCACTCAGCCGAGCGGAAGCCCTTATTCCACTGGCGCGAATCCAACCTCGGTGGCGGTGGCCGACTTCAACGGCGACAAACATCTAGACCTCGCCGTCGGCACTTATACGGGAGAGAACGTCAACGTCTTCCTGGGATCGGGCACTGGCACTTTCACGGAAGGCGCGAGCCTCGCGGCAGCCCAACCCGTGTGGGCAGTGGTGGCCGGCGATTTTGATGGAGACGGCAAACTCGATATCGCGCTCGGCGGGTTGTTTGAGGCCTCTGTCTATCTCGGGAACGGAGACGGAACTTTCGGCACGAGTGGCTTCCCGGTGCCCAACAATACGGGCGCCTTTGCCCTGCTGGCCATCGATATCAACGGCGACAAGAAGCTGGACCTGATCACAGTAGAGCGCAATGGATTGTTCGCGAGCACCACCTTCACCGTCGCTATCAACAATACAACCACGAAGGGAAATCCCAGCTTCGTATTTCCCGGCGCTCATTACGCCGTGGGTTTTCAACCCTCTGCGATCGCACTGGCCGATTTCAACCACGATGGCAAACTCGACGCGGTGGTGACCAATCAAGGTACGAACACGGTTTCCATTCTCCTGGGAAACGGCAAGGGCAGCTTCGATCCTCAGGTCACGACTCCAACGGGCGGGAGGCAACCGTACTATATGACTTCGGCGGACTTTAACCACGATAAGAAACTGGACTTGGCCATATCGAATGCCTTTGGCGGTACAACCGGCAACGGCGTTGTCACGGTCCTTCAAGGCAAGGGCACCGGCGCATTCACGGCAACCCAATATCAAGTCGGAAACAGCAGCCGAGGCATTGTGGCCGACGATCTCAACGGTGACGGATTCGCAGACCTAGCGGTGGCGAATTACGCCGACAACACCGTCTCGGTCATGATCAACGACAAGACCGGCAAGTTCCCGACAGCCTCGCCCACGTACGCGACAGGAAAGAACCCCATTGCCGTCACGGCCGGTAATTTTCGTCTGACCGGTCACATGGATCTGGCCGTCGCAAACTACACGGACGATACGATTTCTATACTGCCCAACGACGGCACGGGAAAATTCGGCGCAGTCTCCGCTACTCTGGTGCTGCCTCCCAACGTGTCGCCCGTATGCGTGGTGCCCGGCGATTTCAATGGGGACGGCAAGATGGATCTTGCGGTCTGCGTGGGCAACAACATTTCCATTTTCCTCAACAACGCAGGCACTTTTGGCTCGCCCGCCAACATCAGTGTGCCCTTTACACCGCTGTGGATTGCGACCGATTCGCTTCGCAAGAACGGAATTCTGGATCTGGTCGTGGTTTACAACAGCGGCTTGGCCGTCTTCCTGGGAAAAGGTGACGGCACTTTCGCGGCCCCAGTGTCTTACACCATCCCGAACAGCCAGATTCCCGTCGCCGTCACCGTCGCCGACATGAATGCGGATGGAATTCCGGACCTCGTGCTGGCCAACAACGGAGAAAGCACCGCAACCATTCTGCTGGGGAAAGGAGACGGCACCTTCCTTCCGGAGACTCGCTACGAGATTACTTCGCCGACCAGCGGCGGTGGCACCGCTTCGCCAGAAGCGATTGTCGCGGGTGACTTCAACAACGACGGCTTCAACGATTTCGTGGTCTTGAATAATGCTGCGAACTACACCGTGTATCTCAATACGCCCGCGGCCGCCGTCTGGCATTCAACGCTTCCATTTCCGACACTGCAACTGGGACAAACCAGCGCCCCCCAAACCGGAACTCTGTACAACTCTGGAGTCGCCAGCCTGACGTCCAAAGTCACGGTCTCACCGGCGGATTACACAGCCACGGCCGACACCTGCGGCGCCACCATGGTGACGGGGGCGAGTTGCAGCGTGACCGTGACCTTCTCTCCGAAGGACATCAACGCCAGAGCGGGAGGCATCAGCTTTGCCGATGCAGCGACCGATACACCTCAGAAGATCAGCCTCACCGGTACCGGTTCAGAAGTCAGCGTCAGTCCCGATCCTGTCGCCTTTGGTTCCGTCGCCCACGGATCGAGTGTGACCAAGACCGTAACGATCCAAAACATCAGCGGCGGATCATTCCCGTCCCACACACTTGACTTCACTTCCATTACCGTAACCGGCACGGGATTCTCACTGGTGAGCAACGGCTGTCCAGTGAGCCCCGCAACTCTTGCCGCAGGGGCGAGTTGCCCGGTCCAGGTGAAATTTGCACCTGCTTCAACTGGATCGTTCAACGGGAGCCTCAAGATTACCGACAACGGTGGAGGCAGCCCGCAAGTAATTGCTCTGACTGGCACCGGGACCTAAGCCTCGGTGCTCGGATTCATGCGGGGCGGGCATTTCACGCCGCACAGCGTGATCCGATGATGAGTGTGCAGTACGCACTGAGAGCCGGGGAAGCGGCGAACCATGGGGGGATTGCCGCCCTCGGCTCTTGTTGAAAATAAGTCCGCTCAGCAATCCGACAACTTCAACTTCCCGCACTCAAAAAGTCTATATTCCCGTTTCAGTTCGCTCGCCCAAACTCACGAACCTAAGTCGTGAACCCCCGCTCTCACCGCGTTTTGCATGCTCAGCTGTTGGCGCGGCAGTATATACTGCATGGGCATTCTTGCGGCCTGTCGAGATGAACAGTATTCGTGAGGCTGATGCGGGTCGGTCTCGTTCGCGGCTGGCCGGATAGAACTGTCGCGTGTTGCGGAACACGGCATGAGCGATCCCAAAACGCAGAAGCACGATCACGAAGCCGGCACTCTTGTGCCCGATAGCGGGGCTTCGGGAGTTCCGCCGCCCGCAGAAAAGAATAATGTTGTGCGAATGCCGGGACCCGTTTCCCCGGATGCCGATTTTTCCGAAGCAGCGACGATGCTGGAGGGAGCGCTGCCGCCGCTTGCGCCTGTCACGCCCGTCACCGGCCCGAAGGCGCCTCCCGGCGGTCGCGTCACTCCGGTCTCACCGGCTCCGCCCGCCAGTTCTTTTAGCGTTCTTTTACTTCCCCCAGGAACTGTACTCGGGAACCGCTATCAGATTCTCCAAATCCTGGGGGAAGGTGGCATGGGTGCCGTGTATAAGGCCAGGGACGTTGAACTGGACCGCGTCATCGCCCTGAAAGTGATCCGGCCGGAGTTGGCCACCAATCCTGAAATCCTCCAACGCTTCAAACAGGAACTCATCCTCGCCCGCCAGGTCACGGACCGGAACGTGATCCGCATCTTCGACCTGGGAGAAGCCGACGGAATCAAGTACATCACCATGGAGTACGTCGAGGGCGAGAGCCTCTACCAGATCCTGAAGAAGCAGGGGAAGCTCCCGGTACCGGAAGCCGTCGAGATCATGAAGCAGACCTTGAGCGGCCTGCAGGCAGCGCACCGGGAAGGCGTGATCCACCGCGATCTGAAACCTGGCAATATCATGCGCGATGACCAGGGCCGGGTCGTAGTGATGGATTTCGGCTTGGCCCGCACCGTCGGCGGGGACGGAATGACGCGTACCGGAACCATGCTGGGCACGATGGAATATATGTCCCCGGAGCAGGCGCAAGCCAAGGAACTGGATGCCCGCTCCGACATATTTACGGTGGGGCTGATCTGCTACGAACTCCTGACCGGCAAAATGCCTTACCACGCCGACAGCGTGGTCGCCAGCCTATTGAAACGCATGCAGGAGCGTGCGGCGCCGCCGTCCGATTGGGATGCGACGATTCCGCAACCGATCAGCGAACTGGTCTCGAAATGTCTGGAGCGCGACCCGGCGCAGCGCTGGCAGAGCGCACAGCAAGTTCTGGACCGAATTGATGAAATTCAGGGCAGGCGAGCGCCCTCGCTCATCCGTTCGTCGCCGCCAGTGTCCATACCGCCTGCGAATCCGCCACCGGGAACGTCTGCGCAGCCCCCCGCCCAGAAGAAGCGGTTGGTGATGGGAGTTCTTGTATTAGCGGCGGTGGTGCTCGCGGCAGCCGGGGCTTGGTTTCTGCAATCCCGCCCGAAGACGGTTCAGACTCCGAAGAACCTCACGGTTCTGCTGGCCGACTTCCGCAATGACACTTCCGACCAGGTATTCGACGGCACCATCGAACCGACCGTCGCGCTGCAACTGGAAGGCGCGCCCTTCATCAGCGTTTTCAATCGCGCCCAGGCGCGGACGACTCTCTCCGATTTGAAGCCGGGAGCGACCGCGCTCGACGAGGCCAACGCCAGGCTCGTGGCCGTACGGGAAGGTGTCCAGGTGGTAGTGAGCGGTGCGATTACGCCCGCGGGTTCGGGCTACAAACTCATCAGCAAAGTCAGCGATGCCCTGACGGGTAAGACCATCGCGACCGAAGAAAGTGAAGCCCCGGACAAGGCGAACATCCTGAGAGCAGTCGCCGCTCTGGCCAGCCAGATGCGAACGTCCCTGGGCGATAGAGCTTCGGAATCCGCCAAGCTCGCCGAGGCCGAGACCTTCACCACGGGCTCCCTCGAAGCCACTCACGAATACGCCGAGGCGCAGCAAGCCCGTAATGCCGGCAAGACCGACGAAGCCATCAAGGGCTTCCGCCGCGCCGTCGAACTCGATCCTAACTTCGGCAGCGCCTACGGAAACCTGGGCGCGCTGTACTTTAACATTGGCGACCTGGCCGACTCGACGAAGTACTACAAGCTCGCCATGGAACACATCGATCGCATGACCGACCGCGAGAAATACCGCACGCGCGGCGGCTACTATCTCGCAGTTTCCGATGGCGACAAAGCAGTGGACGAATTCAGCACGCTGGTCAAGCAGTATCCCTCGGACTATATGGGATTCGGCGCTCTGGCCCACGCCTACTACTTGAAGCACGATATGGCCAACGCGGTTGACGCCAGCCGGCGCGCGGTGGAGATTTATCCCAGGAACATCGTCTACCGCACCAACGCATCGTTATACGCGCTGATCGGCAGCGATTACGAAGCCGCCGAGCGCGAGGCCAACGTCGCCCTGCAAATCAATCCCGCTTACCCGGATGCGCTCACCATCCTGGCGCTCTGCGAAACCGGCAAGGGAAATTTTGATAAGGCTTCAGACGTCTGGCACAAGATCGAAACGGTCAATGCCGACAGCGCTTCGGCGGCAGCCGGGGGACTGGGAGATCTTGGCCTCTACCGCAGCGATCCGGAGCAAGCGATTGCCGCGCTGGAAAAAGGAATTGAGGGTGACGTCGTAGCCAAGGCGACCGATGCGGCCGGAAAAAAGTATGTCATGATCGCTGAGGCCCAGGTCATGATGGGCAAGAAAGCCGACGCCCTGCAATCGGTGAAAAAGGGCGTCGCCATGAGCAAGCCCAACGTCCTTTTTGCCGCCGCCCGCGTTTATGTGATGGCGGGCGATTCCGCGAACGCGGCCGCCCTGGCGTCCGAGCTTTCGAAACAATTGGAGGCCGTGCCGCAGGCGTTCGGCAAACTGATCGAGGGCGATATTCAGCTGAGCCGCGGTCACGCCAAAGAGGCGATTCAGCTCTACCGCGAATCTCAGCGGCTCGAGGATTCCTGGCTCTCGCGCTTTGATCTGGCGCGGGGTTACATTGAGGCAGGAGCCTTCACCGAGGCCAGCACCGAACTGGAAACTTGCCTGAAGCGCCGTGGCGAAGCCACCGACATCTATATTGATGAGCAGCAGACCTTCCGCTACTTCCCGCCGACGTATTACTATCTCGGCCGCGCGTTGGAGGGATTGAAGAGCACCAGCGCCGCCGCCGACGCCTATCGCAACTTCCTCGCGATGAAGGTGCCAAACGCCAAGGATCCCATAGTGGACGACGCGAAGAAGCGGCTGGCGAAGCTGTAAGCAGCGCTGCCTGCGCTACGGTTCACGCCAGTCCTCTGAATTCCTACTCTCGTTCCCTTCCGGTACCCTAAGGCGCGACCTTGCGGATGAGTTGGTTGTTACTGTCCGCAATGTAGAGGTTGCCCGCGCTATCAAATGCCACGCCATTGGGTCTCAAGAGTTGCGCGCTCGTCGGCTGGCAGCCGTCTCCGAAGGTATCAGCTTGGCCGGTGCATCCAGTGCCGCCCCCCACGATGGTCGCGATGTTCCCAGGCAGGATCGGGACTCCCTGGATTGTGATGCCGCTGGCTTGCGTGTTTACGACACGGATGAGGTTGTTTTCCCAGTCCGCGATGTAGAGGTTGCCAGAGCTATCCACCGCCACAGCCGTGGGAAGATTAAGCGTAGCGCTGGTAGCCGCGCCACCGTCCCCGGCTGCGGTGCCACAGGTGGAAGGCGTGCCCGCGACCGTGGTGATTATGTCCGTCGCAGCGGAGACCTTGCGGACGACGCAGTTGTTCGCGTCCCCGATGTACAGGTTGCCGGCGCTGTCCACTGCCACGCCATTGGTATCGTTAGAGAGTTGCGCGCTGGTCGCCGGGCCACTGTCCCCGGAGTAGCCCGATGTGCCCGTGCCCACAACGGTTGCGATGTATCCAGGCTGGATCGTGACTCCCAGGATTGTGCTGCTGCTTCCCTGCATGTTTACGACGCGGACACGCGCGTTCTGAGTGTCCCCGATGAAGAGGTTGTTGTTGCTGTCCAGCGTCACGAGATATGGGCCGGCGAGTTGCGCGCTGGTCGCTGCGCAACCGTCTCCCACAGAGTCAGTTGCACCGCCGCAGGGAGTGCCTCCCCCGGCCACGGTCGTGATAGTGCCGCTCGTATTTACCATGCGGATCACGTTGTTGCCCGTGTCCGCGATGTAGAGGTTGCCCGCGCTGTCCAACGCCACACCGTTCGGATAGGTGAGCGTCGCGCTGATCGCCGGGCCACTGTCCCCGGTGTAACCGGCTGTACCAGTGCCCGCCACAGTCGCGATGGTTCCCGGCTGAATCGTCACTCCCAGGATCGTGAGGGCGGTGGCTTGCGTATTCACGACACGGATGCGTTGGTTGTAGTTGTCTGCGATGTAGAGGTTGCCCGCGCTATCAACTGCAACGGACGTAGGATATTGAAACTCCGCGCTAGTCGGTGCGCCGCCGTCCCCGAAATAGCCAAGTATGCCATTGCCCGCCGCCGCAGTGATGACGGGTATAGTCACGTTCGTCGCGTACGAACTGAGATCGTTGAACGTGATCAGCAGGTAATAGCATCCCGGCGTCACAGCGGAGATGGTCCACAGGGACTGGAAGCGTTGATTGGTGGCGTCGTATGTCGCCGCAGGAAGCGGGATCGGAGTCATCGACGTGGGAATGCCCCCGGAGCAAGTGGCGTTCCCGTACGGGTACGCATTCAGGCTCGTCAACGTGGTGGGATCGGTAACTGGGCCGGGGTTCAAGGTGTTGCTTGGGCTGGTCAAGGTCCAAAGGATCGGAATAACCGCTCCCTGGACCATGCCGGAATTCGTCGGTGCGGTTGGCGGAGTCGATGGAGTTCCCGGTCCAGCCGCTCCTGCAAGGGGCGCCTGGAAACCTACGAAACTGTAGTAGACACTCGCGTAACCGTTCCTGGCGAATGACGCATTCCCCGCCACGTCTGAGCTCGTGACCGTGAACGAGTATGCTCCGGGCGTGGTTTGGGTGAAGGAGTTACCCGCCGCCACCGGAGCCAAACAACTCGCGACGCCGCTGAGGTCGTCGCTGCAGGCGTAGTTCGCAGGGATGGGTTGGTTGTTGATGTATGCGTGCCCGTCCACCGGCGAAGCGAGCACAACGACCGGCGGTATAAGGTCGATATTGATCGGCCGTACCGTGGTGCTGGTTGAGTTTCCGGCCACGTCATTTGCTGTTCCAGACGCGCTCTGGTTGGCGCCTGCTGACGAGAGCGTGACCGGCGCGGTGCAACCGCCAGCTCCGGCAACGAGTCCGGACTGCTGTCCGATCGGACCGCTTACTGGATTCGGATCATTGCAGGTGAATGTGACCGTCACAGCGGTGTTGTTCCATCCCGCACCGTTGGCGGAAGGACTGGCCATACCGGCAATGGTTGGCGGGGTGCGGTCCACCATGACCGCTGGCGTCGTAGTGGTCAGAGTGTTGCCCGCTTTGTCGGTAACGATCACGGGAGCCGTTACTGCAGTTCCTTCTCCCAGCACCGCAACCGGAGTGGGCGTTGACGTAGCGACGCCCGAGAGCGCATCAGCAGCCAAATAGGTGAAGCTCAGGTTGGGCGTGGTGGTGTTGTACCAACCGGTCGCAGGAACACTCGGGCTGGCGACGAACGCGGTGGCGGTCGGCTTCGTGAAGTCGAGGTTGATCGGACCCACGATCAACTGTTTCGAGTTCGCCGCGTTGTCTGTTGCGGTTCCCGGCACGTTCTGGTTTGCGCCTTCGCTGCTAAGGATGACGGGCGCAGTACAGCTGGCAAGTCCAGACTGCTGTCCCGCCGGCCCATTCGTCGGATTGGGATCACTACAGGCGAAGCTGACCGTCACCGGCACGTTGTTCCATCCGTAAGCGTCGGCCGCGGGACTAGCCACTCCAGAGATCGTGGGCAGCGTCTCATCAATGTTGAAGCCAGACGAAACGAAGGGCGACGCCGTGTTCTTCGCGAAATCCGTGACGGTCATCGCTCCAGTGACAAGTTTGCCTTCGATGGTAAGCGTCATCGCCCCACTATTGAGCCCCGTGCTGGTGGCGGGCGAGGTCGCAGTGGCCGACATCACTCCCGAGAGGTTGTCCGCAGTGTTGAATGGAATGACCACGGGCGCGTTATACCAGCCGGGGGCGCTTTGCGTTGACGTGGTGGCCACGAACGTGAGCGTCGGGGGGACCGTGTCGACGACGACGTTTGGCGCGGTTCCACTCGGCGTCACTGCCGGCTCGGAAACAGAAGTAGCTGTGGCCAGGACGTTCGCCGCCGCGTTGTTGTATTGGCCGGTGGCATTCGCGGTAAAGGTCACATATCCGTTTCCGCTGGCCGCCGTGCACGTGAAGTTAAACTGCTGCGTTCCGGTGCCCATGATGGTGGCGCTGGTCGGAGCTGGCGCGCCGCAACTGACACCCGGCGTGGGACCGCTCGGCGTCCCTGCCGCAACTCCGTTTACTGTGAGGGTTGGAACTACGGTGGTTGCAGTCGCGGGGCCCGTGCTGCTGACCGTGACCGACACCATCGCCATATCACCAGCCTTCATGTAATCCGTGAAGCCAACATTGTTGTTGATCGCGACAGTCACGTTCGAAATCATGAATTGGTTCACTTCGAGCTGCAGTTGCTGGACGTCGAGCGCCGGGTTAGGGACGGTATTGACTCCCGTGCCGCTAACTGCCGAGTCTTGTACTTGTACATTGACGGTGTAAGTGCCGGGAGCGGCGGTTACCACGCTCGTGCTGATCTGGCCGGAAGGACTTAGGGTCAACGGCGATACCGGCAAGGGCTCGGACGAGTTCGGGGCAGGCGGCGGTTCGACCGCAACCGGATTGGTGAGGCTGACAGGCACGGTCCAGGCGTCTGAACCGAATCCGCCGACGGAAGACAGGACGGTGTTCGTGTATTTCTGCCCAACAACCGCTACGGGCAATACGCCGGTTGTGATCGTAAGCGAGGCGGGCGGCGCGTTCTGACCGGTGTCCGTTGAGAAGCTAGTCGCCGCAGTTTTGAACGGCGAGACTGTCTGCGTGACCGGCGGCGCCACAACCCTCAGGGTTACCCGATTGCCTTCGCCCGGTGACAGGGACAGCGTGGAATTCGATGGGTTGGAAGGCGAGCTTCCCGTTGTTCCCGTACCGAATGCCGGATCGGGAATGTTGGCGACAGTAATGTAGCCTTGCTGCACGTTCAGATCGCAGGTTGGATTTCCGCTGTTCGTGTCTCGATTGGTGGTTGGATTCTCGAACACCTTGTGCTGGATCAACTGGCATATCGAACAATTCGGCCCGGCGGGGTTACTGGCGGTCACGGTGCAACTGGAAGGATTGGCCGAGCAACTGGATGGGCAGCACGAGACCCCAGCGGACCTCATCAATTCCGATGTGCTGTAACTGGCGGTGGTGTTGCCTTTGTTATTGACCGTCCAGCTGTAATCGGTCAGGCTGTTCGGCCCTCCGTCGGAAAGATCGGTGATCCGGGGAGTGAAAATGTCCGGGGCCACGATTCTTGGCGTGTTGATGCGGGGTGTATTGATGCGCGGGGTATTGATCGCATTCACGATGGTCGGATTCACGACCTGTAACGAGGCGATTCGGGGTGTGTTGATGCGCGGGGTGAACACCGAAGGCGTCTCAATAGCGGGCGAATTGTTGGCAGGCGACAGGATCCGGGGAGTGAAAATTGCCGGCGTCGCGACCTGCGCCGTGAAGATTCCGCTGGCCGGATCCGCAGGGCCATCGACGGTCGGGTTATATTCTTCGCCATTCGCGATGGGCAAATTCCCGTAGGGCGTCGCCACGTCCGGGTTACTGTTATCGGCGGTGACGAAATCCGGATTGGCCACCGAGGGATTGGAAGGATCGGCGTTGATGATAGCCACCGCCTGCAAACCAGAGAAAACCGGATTCGCGCCGCTGGCCGGAATGCTCTGAATCTGCGCCACCAGCACATTCAGGCTGGCGGTCGCGCTGGTCGAGGTCAGCGTGACAGCCTGGGTCAGGGTCGTGTTGGGACTGACGGCCACGTCGACGTAGCAGTTCGGCGTTGTGGGGAGAAGATTGGCGGTCCCGCCGGATATAGTGCAACTCGCCGTCTGACTGGTGGAGGTAACCCCGAGCAGGATCCGATAGAACGAGGGCGATCCCAGCGGAGAAGCTTGCAGCGGGCTAATCGTATTTTTCACCAGCAGCGAGAACGACCGTGTAATGGACTTGCTCAACGGCTTGGAGTTCTCGCGGAAGCGCACCACCAATCCATTAGTAACGCGCGAAGTATAGACATTCTGGTTGCGGTCGCCGCTGTATGCGGACGGGCTGCCATTATCGTCAGAGACAGTGGCACAGGCCGGTTGCGTAGTACTGCAGGTTGGGCAGGCATTGCCGGTGCCGGAGTATGTGCTGATTTGAGGAATGTTTGAATTGGGCGGAACGTACTGCGTCCAGTCCTCGGCGCCGTTGACCACCGGTGGCGGCACTACATCGCGATTGTCGGTCCAGGTGATGTGAAAATCCGGGGCGAGCGTGGCGCCGGTTACGCTGTCCTTTCCCTTCGTGTTGAAGACCCAGGAAGTTCCGCTCGGCATGATGGTCTGCGCGGCAGTGTCAAGGTAGTCGCCTATGAACGGTGTCGTGCCCTGCACGAACAGAGGCAGGTTGGGAGGGTTGAAGAAACCTTGCTCAATCTGATTGTCGGTTGGGTCGACCCAGTAGGCGTACTGCGAAATCTGGAACCCGTTGAACTTCGTCGCCGCCGTGGGATCGATCATTCCTCCGAACACGTCAAGAGTGTGGCGTATGCCGGAGTTCGGATCCGTGATCGACGGCGTGAAAACCGTGGCGGGAGTCGCAATCGTGCTGCCGGGAATTGGCTGATCCACCTTCGTCAACTGAGACAGACCTGTGCAGGTGTTGCCGGTTGGGCAAGTCAGCACACTCTCCAGATTGTCGCGGCGGGAATCGAACCATGCCAGCGAGAGTTTGCCGTAAGCGAACGCCAACGAGGGCATGAACTGGAATCCGGGGACAGTAGCGGCGCCGTTTGCCCATGAGGTGCTGTCCGCGACATAGGGAGTGGACCAGGTCCACATCGGGTAGGACTGCGTGGTCAGCACGATCCGCGAACCGCTGGTAGCCCCGGGTCCAGCCACTCGTTGCGTAAATGCAACCCATATCTTGCTTGATCCGTCGATGGCGGCCGTGGGTAGATCCGTCGTGCGGAACGTGTTGCCGCTCTGATTCTGGTCAAAAGCTCCAGCAGTTGTGGTCGCAGCCGGGAACGTGTACACCAAGCCGTCGCTGATTCCGTTGCCCCAGTTCCATCCGTCAGGCGACCAGGCGTACTGAATGGAATCGGGCATAGTCTTGAAGGCAAGAGCCCGCCAGGTCACAAAAACGGCGCCCGTCTGCGGGTCGATCACCGCAGAGGCCCCCTGATTTTGCCGGGTGTCGTCGTTCAGCTTTAGCGGCGCGCTCCAGCTCGCACCGCAGTTGGTGGATCGCACTTCCATGATCGACGAATGTTGAGTGGGCAGCCCTTGGTTGGTAAACACGGTGTAGAACACATAGACGTAGCCGCTCTGAAAAGTCTGGCCATTGATCTTGCACGTGGCGGTTCTTCCCGGACGAGGAATGTCGACGGCGATCCAGGGCTTGTCGAGGAATTGCCGGGTGGTAGCGGTATGAACAAGGTTCGCATTGATGTAAAGAAACGGATTGCCGTGAGTCCCAGTGTTGTCGGTGACCAGCAGCGCGTTGTCGCCGTTCCCTTTGTTATTTTGATCCTGAAATGTGGCTACGAAGACGGCGCTGGCGCCGTTTGTGGCCCGGTTGAAAACCAACCCGCTGTAGTAAAACAAACCGTGAGTCCCGGGGCGCACCGTTGGATCCGTGGCCACCGTATACGTGTTGTGCAGCGGTGAAGCCGTGCCGATCGACGAAGTATCCTGAGGATATCCTGGAAGCAGGGTGCTCTTCCAGGTTTCACCGCCATCGAGCGAGGTGTACACGCCCAGCCAGGCGTCGCCCAAAATGGTCGGCGCCAGCGGATTGGCAATATCCACCGTCCGGTAGTCGTTGGCCCCCGCCATCAGATGCTCCGGATTGCGGCTGGAAACCGCCATGGACGGCTCGTTCTGCCGCTGCAGGAAAGGATCTCCCGCGGGCCAGTTTGTGCCTGAAACCATGTTGATGTTCTGGCCAGCGAACTGGCCTACAGCAACCGCGCAGCTGAACATCAGAACAACCGCAACGACCGCACGACGGACGAACATGGCGAATTCCTCCCAGAACCTTGGCCCTGAAGTTTCACGGCACAACAATGCGAGTTTTTTAAACAGTAAAAGCGAAGGGCAGACTTATCCCTTCGCACCAGGAATGCGAATCGAAGTTAATCGGTTGAACTCAGCTAGATTTCCGTCCACAGCCCGCAAGAAAATATATCGACCCGTGGCTTCTCCCCCGAGTTCCACAAGGCCACTGAATGCTGAAGCGTAACGAATCTTCTTATGCAAATGGCAGCTTGTCAACAAAATATGCGCTTCGGTCCCGCGAAAAATACGACACAACACAGGGGTTGCAAATCTTTGCAACTTCTAAGGTAAGTCGTCTTCGTCCGGCCATTCTGTCGCGCCGCACACCTTCAGAGCTTGATCTAATGCCCGGGCAGCCTTTCGGGCCATATCAGCGTCGGAAAAGAAAAAGCTGAGATCGCCCGTGGCAATTTGAGTTTCCGGTTGCTCAGCCTTGCTCGCTCCATTCGCGGACTCGGCCATTGATCGGCGTGTGGCGCGCACCCTTTTCCCCGGCTGGGCCCGGCTCATCACTTTCAGGATGGCGCCCGTAGCGGGTTTGCATTCGGAAAAGCTTTGCGGTTCGACGGATGCAGGTGTGGTCAGATCGGCCAAGTGCGCATACAGTGTGAACTCCAGTTCGCGCGGGCCGTCCGGTAAGGTAGTCGTCTTCCGCGTCTTTAGGATTAGATCGCAGCCGGTGATCTGCGTGATTTCCGAGCTTTCCTCGACTCTAACGTCATGGCCCTTCGACTGGTGGCAGTTATGCACGATCGCTTTGCCGTTCACGCTCCGTCTCAACCGCTCCGTCGCTTCGGCAATGCTTTGCTTGCTGGCCGGCTTTCCGAGTCTCTCTCGGTCGGACTCACCGCTTTCCTGGCCGGTTACGAGGTAGCTTTGCGAAATCACGGTCTGCGGCACGCCAAGAAAAAGGCCGACCAACACTGCCAGGAACCGCAAACGCGTCGGTCTCGGCTGATGAGCGTTTATGACCACACTCGTTCCTGGTTCATTGTTCATTGTTCATTGTTCATTGCGCTTGCGGGAGTGTCCATGCGAACAGCACGCCGCCACTGCTGGTCAGCACATACTGGCGGCCGTCGAGTTCGTAGGTAATGGGAGAACTCACGATGTGCGACCCAGAGCCGGCGTGCCAAAGCGTTTTGCCGTCGCTCGAATCGAGCGCCAGGAAGTTGCCCATACCGTCGCCGGTGAAGGTGAGCCCCGAATCGGTAGTCAGGACTCCTGCGCCAGATTCCGGCCCGAGTTCATGGCTCCAACTTATCTTGCCGGTTTGGTAGTCGATGGCCTCGATAACGCCCTTGCCCCAAACGTCGTAGTCCGCGCCCGCCCACCCATAGACTCCGTCGGCCGGCTTGGCAAAGTAGACGCTCCAGCTGGGATGAGCGTCGACGATGAACAGCCCGTTCTTGGTGTCGAAGCTAGGCGAACGGAAGTTGGTCATGCCCCCCTCGTCCGGCGCAATCAGGCGTCCGTCGGGAGCAGGTTCCTTGGCGGGATTCGGAATCGGGCGGCCTTGCTGATCGACTCCCAGCGTCCAATTCACGGGCCCGAAAGGAGCAGTCAGCAGATTCTTTCCGTTAGTGCGGTCAAGAACAAAGAAGTAGCCGTTGCGCGAACTCTGCATGAGCATCTTCTTCGGCTCGCCGTGAAAATCGCCGTCGACCTGCACCGGAGTCTCCACCGCATCCCAGTCGTGGGTGTCGTGGGGCGACACCTGGAAAGACCACACCAGCTTGCCCGTGTCCGGATTCAGCGCGACGATGGAACATGTGTAAAGATCGTCGCCCGGCCGCGTTGAACCGTTCAGCACTGGAGTCGGGTTGCCGGTTCCCCAGTAAACCAGATTAAGGTCGGGATCATATGTTCCCGGCATCCACGTCATGCCGCCGGTCGTTTGATTCGCTGTCCCAGACGGAGGCGTGGAATTCCACTGCCACTGGGTTGCTCCGGTCTCCGGATCAATCGAGCGGATATACCCGCTCAAATTATCAAAATCTCCGGACACACCGACGAGCACGTGGCTCCCCACGACGAGCGGCGCCATGCTCGTCCAGTAGCCTTTCGTGACATCGGCCACCTCGACGCTCCAGCGCACGGTTCCGTTCTTAGCGTTGAGCGACACCAGGTGTGCATCGGGAGCCAGGAAGAAGAGGTAGCCTTTGTACATGCCTACGCCGCGATTTCCGATGTGCTCGCCCTGGCTCGTCGGTTTGTTGTAGTGCCAGATCTGATGGCCGGAGCGTGCATCCAGTGCCCAGATATTGTCAGGGACCGTAACGTACAGAATGCCATCCACCAGCAGCGGCGAAGACTTGATGGGCGCGGTCTGGTTCGTCTGGAACGCCCAAGCCAGTGCGAGAGTTCCCACATTCTGCGGCGTGATCTGACTCAACGCACTGTGACGCCTACCGGAATAGTCGCCGTGGTATCCCGGCCAACTGTCGGCGGGCGGGTGCAAAAGCATTTGCTGATCCGCGCCTTGCGCCAGCGAGATGCCGGAAGAAGCGAGCGCCAGGAATACACTCACCGTAATCAGGAATGAATGTCTCGCAAAATTCATATCGACTGGGCCCTCAGAACTTTCTCAGCAGCAAACAGATCGTCGTCTAGCGCAACGTTTGCAAATAAGCCATCAGGTTGTGGATGTCGGCGTCTGTGTATTTCGGGAACTGCTCCACGTGAGCGTTCAGCGCCGGGTCCACCTTGTACCGAACATCTCGTGTCCGCCAGGATCGGTACGAACCCGCGGAATCGATGAGCCCAACCGTAAACTCATCGAGATATGCCAAGGTGCCACTAATCGTTTGACCGGACGCTAGCGTGACTGAGATTTTTCGTTTCGCGTGCCTGGGATAGAGCATCTGCTCCTCGAGTTCCAGACCGCTGTAACGCGATGCCAGTCCAGCCAGATCGCCGGTCGGCGAATGGCAGGTTGCACATCCACCCGCACCTTCGAAGTATCGCTTGCCGGCCTCGGCGTTTCCAGTTTGAAGATCCGAGACATCGACGCCTTTACGTCCGCCGCTTCCCCTGCCTCCCCCAGCGCTCGCGAGCGCATTGTTTTGTTGCGTGTGGATAAAGGCCACCAGGCTGGCAATCTGCTGATCCGAGCGATCAAAGGGCGGCATGCCTTTGTCCGGCCGTCCATTGCGCACAACCGGACCAATCTTGTCTCCATCCACATCCGCAGTCACCAATTTTGAGCGTGTCAGGTCCGGCCCGCTCTCTCCGCCGCCAGCATCGCGGCCATGGCAGAAGGAGCAGTCTTTCCGGAAGAGGGCGCTTCCCTGCTGCACCAGTTCTGGCGGGTACGATTTGGACGCCGCGGCCCGGTTTTGTTTACCTCCGCTTGCTGATGGCTTCGTGTTCGCGGGCGCTTGCGCAGCGGAATTCGCGAGGCTCAAGAGCCACAGCGCTGCCACCAAAGCGCTGCCATGTCGAGTTGAACGTGCTCGAGTTGCACATGCTCGAGTTGAATATGGAAAGTTCATCGCGGCCTCAGTGCTGATCAGCGGGCACTTGCGGCCGCGGATGAGTGGCCGTGCTGCCCTCGGTCATGCCCAGCACCCACTTGATCGCTTCAAAATACATCTTGCGGATGTCGGGGTCACTCCACGCTTCTTGAGTGTGCCCGAGCGTGGAATAGAAAACGCGCCCCTTGCCATACATCTTGTCCCAGGCCACGGCGAAATCATGGTCCGTTCTGTGGATGCGCGGATTGTTGGCGTAGTTCAGTTTCGAGGGATCCAGACTCAGCAGGACGTTTACCTTTTCCCGCGACCATTCTTTGGGCTGATAGATTTCGTCATACTTCAGGAACGCTTTCGGAAAGTGACGGACCGCCGGGAAGCTCGGGTCTTCGTTCACGATGGGCGCATTGAACGTGGACCACGGATGCTGGTCGAACCATCCGCCAATCATTTCGCCATACTCCGGCCATTTGTAATTCGTATCGAGAGCCGCGTGCACGCCGACAAAGCCCTTTCCGTCGTCCTTGATGAACGCCATCATGTCTGCCTTCTGGCTGTCGTCGAGATCCAATTCGCCGGTCGTGCTTACGAAGACCAGAGCATCGAAGTAGTTGAGATTCTTCGTGTTTCTTCCCAGATCTTTCTTCGTGATGAGTTCAACATCGGTGCGCAGGGAGGCATCCCACAAGCCGCTCTCACGGCCCATTTCGTAGATGGCGACCATTCCATCGGACACCGAGTCGTGTTCAAATCCCTTGGTCTGTCCAATCACCAGAATGTGCTTGAGACGCACTTGCTTTTCGTGCGGCGGGGCCGGCAGCGAGGGATCGACAGCTGCCTGATTCTGCGCGATCATCAGAACGGGCAGGAACAAGAATAAGAGCGAAGCGATTCGAGTTGAACGCAAGCGATCTCCTTCCAACGTTATCGTTTCGTGACACGGATCGAAACTTAAAAGGTACCATAAGGCGGCTGCGATAGAATGATGCCGTTCCATTTCAAGGAGAGAACAGCGTTATGCGCGTTGGAGTCTTTACTCCCCTGCTGTCGCAACTGCCACTCCCCGTGGTTCTCAAGAAACTCGCCGCGCTCCATATTGATACCGTGGAACTGGGGACGGGAAACTACGTGGGCGATCCCCACTGCAAGCTCTCGATGCTCGACAATCCGTCCGCACTCGCTGAGTTTCAGAAGGTCCTGGCGGATCACGGCGCAAAGATCAGCGCTTTGAGTTCTCACGGCAACCCGGTGCATCCGGATCGCGACCGCGCCAAGCACGATCGCGACGTGAGCCGCAAGACGATTCTGCTGGCTGAGAAGCTCGGCGTCCCTATGATGATTGACTTTTCAGGATGTCCCGGGGACTCTCCAAATGCCACGGCGCCCAACTGGGTCACTTGTCCCTGGCCTCCTGACTACCTCAAAGTGCTGGACTGGCAGTGGAACGAAGTCGTCGCACCCTACTGGGTGGAGCACGCGAAGTTTGCTGCCGACCACGGCGTGAAGATCGCCGTCGAGATGCATCCGGGGTTCGTCGTCTACAACCCTGAGACGATGCTGCGGCTGCGCTCCATCGCCGGCCCAAGCGTGGGTTGCAACTACGATCCCAGCCATCTGTTCTGGCAGAACATCGATCCCATCGCCGCCGTGCGCGTGCTGCAGGACGCCATCTTCCATGTCCACGCCAAAGATACCCAGATTTACGCCAGCAACCTTCCACGCACCGGAGTGCTCGACACCAAACCGTATACCCAAGAGCGGGAACGCGCCTGGATCTTCCGTACCTGCGGCTACGGTCACGGCGCTGAGTTTTGGTGCGAACTCATTTCCACGTTGCGCATGTTTGGCTACGATTACGTCCTTTCCATCGAGCACGAAGATAGTCTGCTCTCCCCGGAAGAGGGTTTGACCAAGGCCGCCAACTTCCTAAATGGAATTGTCATCCGCGAGAAACCGGGCGCTGCCTGGTGGACATGACGTGGTGGACATAACCTGCTGGAGGTAACTTAGATTGGATCGACTCGGGAACGGATCGGCGCAGTGTTGAGAGATTCAAGAGCGAAAGCGAACCTAAGATGAAACAGATCAGAAGCGCGATTTTCGGCACCGGCTTCATGGGCCGAGTGCATCTTGAGGCGGTCCGACGAGTTGAGTCCGTGGAAGCCGTGGCGATCGCAGGCAGAAACGCCAAAGCAGCGCGACGACTGGGCGCAAGCTTTTCGATTCCCACGACTACGACGGATTACCGCGAGATTCTGCGCGACCCCAAGATCGATGCGGTCCACATCTGCACACCCAATGCCCAGCATTTTTCCATGGCCAAGGATGCTCTTAACGCAGGCAAGCACGTGCTCTGCGAAAAGCCTCTGGCCACGAGCGTGGAGGAGGGAGAAGAACTCGTTTCTCTGGCGGCACATAAGGGATTGCGGAATTGCGTCTGCCACAATTTGCGCTACTACCCCATGGTGCAGCAGATGCGCAGTATGCGCGAAGCCGGAGATCTGGGCGACATTCTCGTTGTTCAGGGCACCTATTCCCAGGACTGGCTTCTGTACGACACTGATTGGAACTGGCGCGTAGAGACCAAAGCTGGAGGGCCATCGCGCTGCATGGCCGATATCGGCTCGCACTGGTTTGATATGGCGGAACACGTCACGGGCCTGCGCGTGAAATCGCTCTGCGCCGATCTTCAGACATTCCATCCAACGCGAAAGCAGCCAAAGCATTCCGTCGAGACCTTCGCCAATAAGCTGCTCGGCCCGGAAGACTACATCGAAACGCCGGTGGATACGGAGGACTTCGGAGCTTTGATCTTTCGGATGGGAACCGGCACCCGTGGCAGCATGACGGCCAGCCAGGTCTCAGCTGGGCGCAAGAATCGCCTCAGCATTGAAATCTACGGCACACGATCTTCCGTGGCGTGGGACCAGGAGCGGCCTGACGAACTCTGGGCCGGTCACCGCGACACCGGCAATCAAATCTTCGTCAAGGACCCGTCTCTTTTGAAACCGGCGGCGCGCAAGTTCGCCGATCTGCCGGGCGGCCACAGTGAAGGCTACGACGACACCTTCAAGCAGGTCTTCCGAAGGTTCTATGCTTCGATTGCGGAGCCAACCGCGGTGCCGGAGTATCCGCAGTTCACCGACGGGCTGCGGCAGTTGACGATCCTCAACGCTGAAATGCAAAGCCATCAGACGCGGGTTTGGTTCGATGTTCCGCAACTCGAAACCGGAAAGTAAAACGAAGCCACGTTAGTTACTCCCGGCAGACTTGGTACATAGCTATTGCAATCGGGGCTAAGAACAACGGACGCTCCGAAGGAGCGTCCGCTGTCGGCTGAACCGGCTTTCGCAACTGACCGGTTACTTCGGAAGCACGGCCGTTCCCTCAGACACAACCGCGCTAAGGGACGTGGGACTGAGGCCCAACGACTGGAGAATCGTAGGCGCAACCTGGACGGTGCCCACCGAAGCGCGGATCGTCTTGGCTGCGTAGGACGGATTGGACAGGAGGAGCACGACATTCGTGTCGTCATGCGCGAACCCGCCATGCTCGGCCAGTTTCGCCGTGCTGCCGGAGTATGTAACTCCGACGTTCGGGGTCACGATGATGTCCGGCGTGCGCGGGTCAAAGAGTGGGTTGTTGTAATTCAGCGTAAGCGAAGGGCCGTAATAGATCTGCCCCAGCTCAATTCCAGCGGCGGTGGCATTCGCTTCCAGGATCTGGACGGCGGGTAAAGTATCGGCGGAATTCGACAGCCAGACCAGTGAGACGTCATCTTCGGTCGGTCCAATGCCGGTGGGGTTGTTGGTGGATTCCGAGAACGGAATATAGCCCGCGTTTGACAGCAGCGTGACGGGCGAAGTGCCGTTGATGAGTTGAGAAACGTAGCGGCTGGGATCGATGGGCGACTGGCCGTGCTTGGCCGTGATCACGATCAGAGTCGAATCGAAGAGATTCTGTTCCTTCAGTTCGCCGACGAATTCCGCAATTGCGGCGTCGACAAACTGGAACTCGCTTAGCAGCGCCGCGCCCGGCGTGCCAGCTGCGTCTAGGTATCCGCCCGTCGTGCTGTTGCTCGCCTCAATCAGCTTCTGGCCCACGCTCAGCGCCTGGAAGTTCATGCCGAAAATGGTGGGAACCTGGGTCTGCTTCGCGCCCAGGTGGCTCTTCCCATTGATCCAGTTCAGGACCGCGTTGACCTTCAGGGTGTCGTAGCACTGAATGTTCTGGAAGCTGTTGGTCCAGGCCGTCAGGTCCGAACCGGGATCGCGGATTGGGTCGCAGGATGCCCCGAGCGGCGTGACCACGTGGGGAAGGGCGACCACGTTGGAGTTGATTTCCGGCGCGTAGAAATCGTCGAGCGCAATCGGCCCAGCACCAGAAGCCACGGAGGAATAAGCGGGGTGCTTGTCAGACCATGCCGTGAATCCGCCAGCGCCGTGAATGACACTGAAGATGCTGTTGGCGCGAACGAAATCCCACGGCCAAACAGGGTTGCAGCCATTGTTGGGATCACGGACCAGCTTCTTCGAGTCGATCGACGCGATGCCGCCGTCGGTCAGCGAAGCGCCCGGCGCGCCGCCATTCAACTTGGTCTTGTCGATGTCGATGCCTTCTTCGTACTCGGTCGTGGTGCCTGTCGGCGTCGCGAATGGGGTGCAGGGCCCAGCGCCAAGGCCGTTGCCGGTGGTTTTCGCGGGCGCATCATAATTCCGCGAATAAGCCACGTCATAGTAGACGCCGGTGTAGGCCGGGCTTCCGCCGGTGATGATCGCGGTCAGACCGGGAAAAGAATCCGAAGTCTTTGAGGTGCTGGCGGCGACGTAGTTGACGCCGGTCTTGCCCAGGGCCGCCAGGGCGGGGCAAAAGGGTTGTCCATTGTTAATGGTGCTGATGCCTCTGGCACAGTTCTCGAAATCAACCGCGTGCATACCGTCGACGCTTATCAGCAGAACACGCTTGATATTGCCTTTCAGGAAGTTGTTATTGGTTTGAGCGATTGCGGTGCCGATCAAACAGACGGCTGCGAGGGAGAGCAATGCAATTGTCTTTTTCATTTTTCTTTGTGACCTCAACAACCGATAGTAAGGAAGGCCGTGTGACAAGAATGTTACGGAGAGTTAAATTGTTCGTGAAAATGAGACAGGAAGCCGACAGAGCCCAACAGCAGCTTCCGGGAATACAATTTGTCTGATATGGAGGGTGTCCAATGCGCCTGAGCAGACTGTGCTTGTTCACGCTAGCCGCCACGCTTGCCGCCTCCCCAACGGTGGGGACGCTGAACGTGCAGATTCAAGAATACGAAGTGCCGACGCCGAAGTCTCGGCCGCACGATCCCGCACTCGCGCCCGACGGCTCGCTTTGGTACACAGGGCAGGGAGCAAATAAACTCGGCCGTCTCGATCCGAAGACGGGAGAGTTTAAGGAATATGCTTTGAAGACGCCAAATTCCGGTCCGCACGGGCTGGTCGCCGACCAGGACGGGAACATTTGGTTCACCGCGATTTCAGCCGGATATGTTGGCAAGCTGAATCCCAAGACGGGCGAGATCGCCGAGTATCGTCCTGACGCTGGCTCCAAGATCGATCCACACACGCCCGCATTCGACCACGATGGCATCCTGTGGTTTACCAATGAAGAGACCAACTATATTGGGCGTCTTGATCCTAAAATCGGGAAGATGACCCTCATCAAAGTGCCAACTGCGCACTCTGTGCCTTACGGCATCGTGATCCTGCCGAACAATGCACCTCTTTTTTGCGAGTTCGGCACCAACAAACTAGCCACGGTTGACCCGCGCACGATGACAATTCGCGAATACACCCTGCCGGATTCGGGTGCGCGCCCGCGACGGCTCGCGCTCGCTCGAGACGGAACCGTTTATTACACCGATTACGCGCGTGGTTATCTGGGACACTTCGATCCGTCCGCAGGAAAGCTCGTAAAAGAATGGAAGTCGCCGGGCGGCTCGGAGTCAAGACCATACGGAATCGCGATCATGGACGATGGCAAGATCTGGTACAGCGAATCGGGCGTGAATCCTAATACCCTGGTTCAGTTCGATCCGAAGTCGGAGGTGTTCAGCATGAAGGCGATTCCATCGGGTGGTGGCGTGGTTCGCAACATGGTGGCGACACCCGACCGGCGGCTGTATCTGGCATGCAGCGGAGTTAACAAGGTCGCCGTAGTGAGCCTGAACAAATAGACGAAAGCAACTCAGTTGGGGATGATGCGGAGGGCGACGAGTGAGGATTTTCCGGGGACCGAATTCTCGACTGTGGTGGTGAGCAGAACCTGAAAATACGGTGGTATTGTCTTGTGGTCGGGGGCCAGATCAAGCAGCAATTTCCGCAGTTCCGCCATGCGTTCAGGGTTGGTGAGGTACTCGATGGCAGCTTGAGAACCCTGCGTGTAGATGCCATAGATCAGAAGAACGCGCTTTTCCTTTCTTTCGTTCGGCATCATCAGCACAACGGCATAGTCCCTTGTCAGCTGGTTGGTTACAGAGTCGAACTCGGGTTTGTAAACTTCCTTTTCTCCGGGCTGAGGATTGCGGTTGAGAATCACACCACTCTGGAAGTGAAATCCCTGGTCGTTAAGAAACACTCGACCGCTCCAGGACTGATTGCCCCCAAGAAGAATCGCGTTGTCGCCCTTGATTTCCTCGAAGTTGACCAGGCGGGAAGGCTGCACCCGGCAACCCTGGCCAACGCTGGCAAACATCTTGCACAGGTTGACCACTCCCAGGGTTTCCCCTACGGACGTGAAATCCGTGAGGCTGGGGACGAACAGGAAGCGCTTCAATTCGCGGAAGTGAATCGTGTCACGGAATTCCGGCAGGCTCGCCTTAGGAATCTCGTGACCTTCCGCCAGAGTCTGGGCGCTGTCTCCATCGTGAGCCGCGCGCAACAACGGATGATTTGGAATCGTAATCAGCGGCGCCTCGGCCGGAGGAAGGAAGGGCCGCCAGAACCACTCGATGCCCTCCGGCAAGCTGGCGACTTGTGCTATGGGTTGTACGGCTTGTGTGCCTTTCCATGAATTAACGATCAGGAGTGAGGCAAGCGCGAGGCAAAGAGCGCCGAGAATTAGAGTGACAGAAAGATGTCCGCGACTGGGGATAAGAGCTTTCGTGCCTTCGGGCGTACTCGGTGCATCCGCCACAGTCTCCTCCGACGTACTGCGCCGGAAGATGGGTACATAATGACCGGAGGGCAGGTCGAGGCGGATCAGGCCGCCGTGACTCTCCTCCTCATAGTATCTGTTGAGCAGCCGGCGAATCTCGTGCGCCTGCACACGCACGATCGGATCTTTTTGCGGATTGAAATCGACGCCCCGGTCGTACACCTCCACCCCGATGAGGTACTCATTCAACTTTTCTCCGTTGCCCACAAAGGCCTGCTCGGCGACAAACTCGAGGAACCGAGTCTTCTTCGGAGAGTTGGCAAAGTACTTACTTTCGAGGACGCGGCGTAGTTCTTCTCGCTTCTCGAAGAGCGAGATGGAAGGGGTTACGGAAGTGTGAACGGAGGCCACCTTGTGATGTCGGGGAGAATGTCAACGAATGCCGCTCCCGGCCCGACGTTTCCTCGGTCAAGTCCGCACGATAGCACTGGCGATTGGCCGTGGTCAATGCGGAAGTCGAATGCGCGAATGGGTGGAAATAACGGTTATTTGATCTGTTACTTGCGGTTATTTTGTAGGGGTCCTGCACCTGTTTGATGCTGATGAAGCCGGCCCACTGGCCATGAAACTCCTCTTAGAAGCCGGCAACCGCATGTAATGATCCGTCCCTTGGGTTGGTTTGACTATTTTTGCGCTCCATTCGGCGTGCCAGGAATGCGTTCTGTAGCAAATCGAACGCGGAAGCGCCCGGTTAACCTCCAACATAACCTCGATTACCTTGTTACACGACGGCATAGTCGAATACAACCTCGGAGTGGCCGCGACGCCAAGATTCGGAGATGTTTTCAGGAGTCTGCTGCTCGCCTGTGTGTTTTGTTTCTCCTTCTGGGCCATGAGCGGCCCTGTCGCAACGCAAACCTCAGAACTGGTGGTCACCAAGCGGTTCGAGGGTGCGGTGCTGACCATCCGGTCGGCCGGCGCGGAAGGCAACAAGTACGGGTTCGAAGGCGGCAGGGTGCTCAAGCTGAATGGTACCTACCACCTGTTTACCTCAGAAATGGTGGGAGATCCGCACTGGGTCAAGATGAAGCTGGCACATTGGACCAGCCAAGATCGGCTGCATTGGACCCGGGTTGCAACGCTGGCCGAGTCGAGCGGCGAGTTCAGCGGGAAGGATCCCCGCGCCGCGTTATGGTCTCCCCTGCCGGTGTATGACCCTGCGGACAATCGCTGGAACCTGTTCTACGTGGCCTATCAAGCGGCTCCGGATACACCGCACGAGTGGTTAACCAACCATGAAGGAAGAATCTGGCGTGCGGTGTCGAACACCCCGGGGGTGGATGGAATCGGCGGACCGTACTCCGATGCCGGCGTAATTCTCCAGCGGGGCCGGGACTCCGACGCATGGGAGGGCCTGCAGGGAACGGATTCCTTCTTTCCCTACCAAGTTGGCGGGCGGTGGTATGCGCTGTATGGCAGCGCTCACACCGAGAAGATTCCTATCTCTCTATGGCAGGTTGGATTGGCAAAAGCTCCCGATCTTTCCGGGCCCTGGGTGCGTTGCACGGATCAGAATCCCCTGACAGTGGAGAAGCGTTTCATCGAGAATCCCATTGTCACTAAACTCGAGGACGGGACCTACGTCGCCGTCTACGATACAGACGCGCCCAATGCGATTGGCTATACATTCTCGGGGGACGGCGTTCACTGGTCTGCGGGCCAACATTTGCCGGTCCAGGAAGGTAGAGGAGTATGGGCGACCGAGGTGCGGACCCCGCTGGGCCTGATTTCGGAGGGCAAAAATTCGTTCACCTTGTTTTACACCGCCAACGAAAAGGTTTCAGGGATGCAGCCCGATGGGAACGGGGTCAACACGACCCCGGGCTCGATGGGCTTGGTAGAAGTGCAGTTGAAGAAGAAAGAAGTGGCAAACCTTCGGCCATGAGAAATTGCCGACCACTGAAGCGAGATTTTGTGAACTCGACATGTGATGGGGGGGGAATTATGCAAACAACCAGATTCGGTTCTGTAGCATTCGATGCTCGTAGCATCGCAAGGATCGCGGTCGATTTCGACGCTATGTCGAAGAGAATTTCACAGGTTGCCTGGTTGTCACTGACGGTGGGAGCCGCCCTTCTGGTTGTGGCCGCAATGGCGGTGGCGCAGTCGACCACGGGATCCGTCTATGGCCGGATTGCCGATCAATCGGACGCCGTCGTCGTGGGTGCCCGCGTAACGGCGCTTAATACGGCGACCGGCGTAAGCTATCCGGGCCGTTCCGACGTCTGGGGGAATTACACCGTGTTCAACCTCCTGCCCGGCATCTACAACGTGACGGTCGAACAAGATGGATTCGAGAGTGCTGCGATTAAGGATGTCCGCATCGTGATCGACCAGAAGCAACTCATCAACTTCCGGCTCAAAATTGGAGCTGTAGCTACAGTGACGACGGTGATGGACGCACCTACCATGCTCCAAACGGAAAGCGCCGAAACCGGCGATGTCATTCAATCGCACGATATTTTGAACCTACCGCTGAACGGGCGATTCTTCTATACCCTGACCGAGTTAGCCGCGGGCGTGACGACCGGAGCTGGCAACACCAATACCTTCAACTGGTCGATGAACGGACAGCGCGAATACGCCAACTCCATTCAGATTGATGGAGTGGAGTCTACGAGCAACCGTACCCAGGACATCACGGCGACTCCGAGCGTCGATGCGGTCGAGGAGTTCAAGGTAGCCACCTCCTCTTACTCCGCGGAATTTGGGGGTTCTGCCGGTGGCGACGTATCGATCCAGACCAAGTCGGGATCGAACCACTGGCACGGAGATGCGTATGAATTCTTTCGGCCGAACTTCACCGCAGCCAAGGATTATGGAATCTATGGAAACTACATTCCACCTTCAATTTTGAAGCAGCACAACTATGGTGGGACACTCGGTGGACCCATCGTGAAAAACAAAACGTTCTTTTTCGCGTCCTACGAGGGAGTGCACCAGACAACCGCCGCCAATTACATCGATTCCGTGCCCCCAATCAACCAGATCAAAGTACTGTCTGACGGCTCAGTCGACTTGTCGGGATTGATTGATCCACTGGCGGGTCAGAATGGCGTGCCTGCCGGCCAGGTGATTCCTATTTTCGATCCTCAGGTCTCATTCCAGAATTATGGTGGCCTCTCCAAGCAATTCCCCGGAAACGTTATCCCCGCCAGCGAAGTCAGCACAGCCGGCTTGAACACTCTGCTTCATTTCTTCCCGAAGCCCAACGTTACGGGATCGGATAACGGGTGGTTCAAGAACTACCTGGTGAGCGCCCCGGATAAGACAATCTCGAAGGTCGCCGATGCCCGCCTCGACCAGAACTTCTCCGACAATGACAGGCTTTCCGTGGTCTTTCACTACAACTATGGAACCATCTACGATGCCGGTCCTTATGGGAACAACGCCACCGTTCCCAACGCCGGCGACAATGATTTTGGCAATAACCAGGAAAGTGGGGCGCAAGAATACTCTGTCACCGAGACTCACCTGTTCTCGACCCGCTTCTTCAATGAGGCCCGGTTTGGATACACGAATTACTACCTTAATCAGTATCCTCTGCTGCTGGGGCAGAATCTGGCTACCCAATATGGCATGGCCAATGTAAATGTCCCTGGTTTTCCTGCAACTTACAGCTATCCTTACATTCAGCTCTATTCGGGATACTTCACCGGAGGCTCCTCCTACAAGCCTTTTTACATCCGCGACCGTAACTGGCAGTTGACCGACAGCGTGACGCTGAGCGGCGTCGGAAAGCACGAATTCAAATTTGGCGGCGACTTCCGGCGCCTGAATTCGTACCCCAATTTTTCTTTGTTCCCCGTCGGCTACCAGTACTACGGAGCTTATTTCTCGCCGTCCACGAGTGACCCGACCTTCGGATACTTCAACCCTTTCGCATGGTTTCCCAACGGTGGCTCGGATGTCTCGGACCTGCTGGTTGGAGTTCCGTTCGTAACATACGTGGGGCTGCAGTTGACGAACCCACATACCCAGAGCTGGGAGATGCATTTTTTTGGAGCCGACACGTACAAAGTTACTCCCCGCCTGACTTTGACCTACGGGCTGCGCTATGAATTTCAGGCACCCTACACGGAAGCGCATAACCAGGCAGCCAATTACGATCCCACCACAGACAGCATGCTGCTGGCCGGACGCGGGGGCAACTCCGCGGGCTTGATGAATTCGCGTTGGAATAACTTTGCGCCGCGATTTGGACTCGCATTCCAGCTGACACCGAAAACCGTCCTGCGGGGAGGTTATGGGCTGTTTTATTCTCCGGAGAACGATGCACGTGAGGACATCCTGACCAAGAACTATCCTTTTGCAGAACTGAGTTCATACGAGAATTACTACTATTTCGGCCCGTGCAGCGTCACACCGCAAACTCCCGTTTGTGATGGCACATACAACTACCAGCTCGACCAGGGGATTCCGCGGAACACGACGGTTGCGATTCCGTCAGGTGCCAGCAAAGTCCCAACTGCTTCGATTCCACAGGGCACCCTGCTGACGAGCTACTACGTCAACCCAAAGAACAAGACGGGATACGCCGAGCAGTTCAATCTGGCGGTGCAGCGTGAGCTGGGATCAAACTTTACCCTGGAAGCTTCTTTTGTCGGCTCGAAGAGCCGACATCTTTCGTATGAGATTGGCGATATCAATTTCAATCTCGCCACTGGGAGTGAAGGTCTCATAACCCCAAACCTTGGAAAGATCCAGGCTTTGACGGATTTCGGTTGGGGTGAGTACGATTCACTACAGGTGAAGCTGACCAAGCGAGTCTCCAAAAACCTGAATTTCCTGGCGAACTACACGTACTCGCACAATATCGATAACGGTCCGGCGCCCTTTAACCTTGGCCAGAACAGCGATTTTCCTCAGAATCCGTACGACCTGAACGCGGAAATCGCGTCTGCCGACAACGATGTGCGCCACAATTTTGTGTTGAGCGGCCTTTATCACCTGCCGATCGGACGCGGGCAAAAGTTCCTCGCAAATTGGGGTCGCGTGGAAGAATTTGTGTTAGGGGGATGGCAACTCAACGGCATTCTGCAGCTTCACACCGGAAATCCGGTCAACGTCGTGCGCGGTGCTGCGCTCAATACTTGTCCGGGTGTGCGGCCTGATCTGGTGGGCGATCCCAACGGAACGCCACCTCCAGCACCGAATGGATCTGGGCCGCCTGCCGCGCCCGATCGAGGCTACTACTACTTCAATGTTGCTGCCTTTTCGGTCCCCTCCACTTTGACCGGCTGTACACCGGGCACGGCATCCAGAAACCTGATCACCGGTCCGGGATTTGCCAATACAGACGCCTCGCTGTTTAAAGAGTTTGGGATCAAGGAAGATGTTAAGTTGCAGACTAGGTTTGAGGTCTTCAACATCACTAACACGCCGCATTTCGGCAACCCGGACGGGATCATAACCGACGGCACTTTCGGCCAGCTGACCAGGGCAGGTCAAATGCGGGTTGTTCAGTTGGCCGCAAAACTCATCTTCTGAAAAAAGAGATGAAGATGTAGGGGCATGCACCAGCGGAAACGTGATCGAAGAATGCGGGGCCTTTGGAGCCCGCCGCTTGCGCTCTGATCTGGAGTGCCTATACTGATCCACATCATGGAATCCCGCCATCATCGAGAAATGGAGCCTCGCATCAGAGCGTGGCGCCGTCGATTGCGATACCTAGTGCGATCTGCCGCATTTCTTTGCTTGCTCGCGCACGGCCTAAGCTGCTGGGCCGACCCCGTCCTTCCCACGCTCATCAGTGACCACATGGTCCTGCAGCAGGGGCGGGAGATTCGTCTCTGGGGCAAGGCGGATGCGGGTGAGTCGATCACTGTGAGCCTCGCCGGCCATGCCGCGACCACGACTGCCGACGCTCGTCACCGCTGGAACGTTCGTTTGCCGGCATTGGCGGCGGGTGGACCGTTCACCCTCACGGTACAGGGGAAAAAAAAGGTCGAAATAAAAGATGTGATGATCGGAGAGGTCTGGATCGCGTCCGGCCAGTCGAACATGACGTTCTCGCTCGATGGCGCCGAGGGCGCGGCCACGGAGGTTCCTAAAGCCGATTACCCGCAGATCAGACTGTTCACCGTCCCCCGGAAGATTGCGTTATCGCCGCAGGAAGACACGCTTCCGGCCCACTGGAAGATATGCACTCCCGATAGCGCGAAGGGCTTTTCTGCCGTCGCGTATTTCTTTGCGCGCGAGATCCACCGCAAGCTGAATGTTCCCGTCGGCGTGGTAGAGAGTGCGTGGCCTGGAACTGCGATTGAAGATTGGATCGCTCCAGAAGCGTTTCAATCCGAAGCAACATTGAAGCCAGTTCTCGAAGGATGGCAACGCGCGACGCCCGCTGAAAAACAATTCGCCGAGAGTTCCCTCCCGTTCGGACTGGAATTCGATGATTTCGAGTTGCTTCCTGCAACGCCCGGTTCGCCGACCAAACTGCTCGCGAACTTTGACGACGGAACCGCCCGCCTTTCCACGGGCGGATCATTTTCATACAACTGGGAGGACGCGCCGGATGCGCCTTTCGAGCTCGTTTCGCCAGGCCGTGGAAGCGTGTTCGCAGCCCGCGTCGCCGGGCGACTCGATGGTACTCAGGATTCGACTCTGTCGGCCCGCTACAAACTGGATGGCTCCGCACTCGACCTCACTACTTATGCCGGCATTCGGTTTTGGGTGCGAGGCAATGGTTCTTTTCGTTTTCGATCGAAGCAACCCACCGTCACCGACTGGGATGACTACGCCACGCCGGTGATGAAAGCATCAGCCGACTGGCACCCGGTGACGGTGTGGTTCCGCGATCTCCGCCAGGACGGCTGGGGAGTTACCCTGCCCTATACGCAGGACGCGCTTTCGGGGTTCACGATCGAAAGCCTGACGACTTTAGAATATCCGCCAATCCCCGTCTCCGGTCTTTACGAAGGGATGATCACGCCTCTGCTGCCGTCAGCATTTCGCGGTGCGCTCTGGTACCAGGGAGAGAGCAACGCACTCAAGGCTCACCAGTATCGGAAGCTGCTGCCCGCGCTGATCGGCAGCTGGCGCGACGGCTTGCACGACAAAGATCTGGAATTCTTGATTGTGCAGCTGCCGAATCACGGCGCACCGCCCGACCAGCCAGGCGAATCTGCGTGGGCCGAACTGCGCGAGGCGCAGCTCATGACGGTGCAGCACGTTCCGCAGACCGGCCTGGCCGTCACCATCGATGTCGGAGACCCGAAGGATCTTCATCCCCACCGCAAGCTGGAAGTTGGCCAGCGGCTCGCGCTGTGGTCGGAGGGTACGACTTACAAGCAGCCGCTGGAATATTCGGGACCTTTATATGAGTCCATGCGGATCGATGGCAGTGAGATCCGACTGCGCTTTACTCGCGTCGGTTCAGGTCTGGAAGCGCGCAGCGGCACGGAGTTACATGGTTTTGCCATCGCCGGTGCGGATCGAAAGTTCCACTGGGCCGAGGCCCGCATTGACGGCGACACGGTCGTAGTTTCCAGTCGAGATGTGCCCAGTCCCGTAGCTGTGCGCTATGCGTGGGCGGACAGCCCGGTGTGCGATTTGTTTAATAAGGACGGCTTGCCAGCCTCGCCATTCCGGACTGACGATTGGGCCGGCATCACCGGGCAGTAGTGAATCAAGTTCTGTTTTTTCGCAAACCTGAATATGAAGCATTTCCCGATCGTTTCTAAACACACGCTGATCTGGCGTGCCGCATTGCTTCTGCTGTTGGCCACCGCCTTTGTGCTTGCCACGTCGTCTGGAAGCGGAGCGCAGGAGTGGAACCCGCAGCGCCTGAGCGCGCCGCTGCTGCGCGATCCGATCTGGGTGTACAACAACTGGTCGGCTTACGACGAATTATCGGACCGCATTCCCCTGACCGAAGAGCTGGCCATGCGGGAACTGGCGCAGATCGTCCGCCTGCAGCAATTCGGAGTGCGTTTCGACTATTACATGATGGACGCGTTCTGGTTCGCTCCCGACGGCGCCTACCGCCAGTGGCGAAAGCCGAACTGGCCCGACGGTCCTGACCGCTGGATCGCGGAGTGCCGGCAAAATGGAATTCTGCCCGGACTATGGTTCAGCACCAACACGCTGGTGAAGATTAACACCGCGCCGCAATGGCAGAATTCTCTCAACAAGAACAAGGGATCGATGTCGTTTTACGAGGGCGGGTTTCTGCCCGATTTCATGACGGTTCTGCAGTACTGGTATGATCGCGGCATCCGCATGTTCAAATTTGACTTCGTCGATTTTGGAGCGGCGACCCCAGACTCTGAAAAGACGCAAACGCCACAAGAAATCAACCTCCGCAATCAAAACGCATTCCGCGAGGCGCTGCAGAAATTCCGCCAGAAAAATCCTGACGTCGTGCTCGAGGGCTTCAACGGTTTCGGCGGTGATGTCGAGTCCACCGACTTGCCTCTGCCCTTTCAGCATCCGGTCGATCTGCGCTGGCTGGAGGTGTTCGACGCCTTGTATTCCGGCGACCCGCGCCCTTCGGATGTTCCCGAGATGAATTTCTGGCGATCTGTGGACATTTACAGCGACCACATGGTGCGGCAGTACGAACGAAGCTTTCTCCCGCTGGAGCGAATCGACTCCACCGGCTTCATGATTGGCAACACCGGAACCATCTACTACCGAAAGACGAATGCGTTGCAGGGGATGTTGCTCCTGATGGTGGCTCGGGGCGGCTGGATAAATACCATTCACGGGAATCTTGAGTTCCTCGATGACCAGCAAGCGCGGTGGTTCGCCAAAGTGCAGTCGATGTACGTGCCTCTGCAGGCCATGGGGAGAACCAAGACGTTTGGTGGAATGCCGGGAGAAGTTAAGCCCTATGGTTTTGGTTCGTTCGATGCGCTAGGAGCGGTGTTTACGGTCGTGAATCCGGGACAGACCGTGGAAGAGATCGAGATGCCATTGCTATCGCGAGTGCAGCCCCCGATTGCCGGCGGACGTATTCTTTTTCGTGATGCAGGATTCAACCCTATTTTGACTGGGGACAAGATTAAACTGGGCCCTGGGCAGATGGCTGCGGTTGGATTCGGTCATTACGCGGAGGCAAAGTACGATTTGGGGATTCAAGAGGACGTACGAATTCCAATCATGATCCGCCCCGCGGCAGCACAGTTTCAGGTTGATGGCAGCAATGCCGTCACGGCGACGACCGCGCCTCCAGAGTCGGGCGATCTCAGAATTATTCTGCAGCAGCGAGGAAAAGATGGCCGTCTGATGCGGAGTTGGCCGGGCGGTCCGCCCGACGGTATCCCGATGGGCAAAGTTCTTGCGTTGCAGGCCACTCAGGGAGGGAAAAGTATCCCGATCGAGATCAACTACGACAAGCTGATCTGGAGCGGGCTCTCCTGGGCGGTGGGTGAGATTCGTCATGATGCGATGCATGCCGGGGAGTCGATCACAATTCGCTGCTCATCGACCGAGAAAAATCCTGTCAACCTGGATTGCCGACTCTTCGCGGTGCAATATTAGGCTCGCGGTCTCGCACATGGCTGCGCATTTTTCAAGTGGTCCTCTCGATCACAACAATATGTCACACCAACCTCGTGCAGCATTCCTCGAAATAAGGGCGCTGAGCATCGCGTTGGTCAGCTTGCTTTTCTGTGCGACATCCTGCGCTGCCCAATCCTTATCTCGCGGAGCGACCTACTTCGTGGATTGCAGCAACCATGTGGAAAAGACCGACGGCCAATCAACGGATACACCTTGGACCACGCTGGAGCAAGTAAACGGACACACATTCGCCGCCGGGGATGAACTGCGCTTTAAGCGCGGCAGCATGTGCCACGGAATACTGTGGCCAAAAGGCAGCGGTTCGGATTCAGCGCCGATTCGGCTGACCGCTTACGGCACGGGAGCACGTCCGAGGATTGTGGCGGATTCCGCCAAGGAGGAAGTACTGAAGCTGTTCAACCAGGAGTACTGGAACATCGACTCTCTCGATCTATCCGGGGCCAGTACGTTCGGCGTGTTCATCAGCGGGGACAAAGGCATCCTTCATCACATCCATCTGGCGAATCTGCGGGTCCACCATGTCGGTGGCGCAGAGATGAAACACAAGGAGAGCGGGTTAGTGGTGATTTCTCCGGGGAGTGTCGACCAGCGCTTCGACGATGTGCTCGTCGATGGCGTAACTGCCTACAACACGAAGGAGTGGGTTGGCATCATGGTAGGCGGTGGCAATTTTGGATGGCCGCCTGAGAGCACCTGGAGCACACACGTCGTTATTCGTAACTCAATCGTGCATGACGTTCAGGGAGACGGCATTGTGCTCTTTCGCGTGCGCGATGGCCGAATCGCTTCCAGCGTGGCCTGGAATACCGGCATGCAGGTAACCGAAAGCATGGGAACTCCCAATGCAATCTGGACATGGATGTGTCGCGACTGCATTGTCGAGCAAAATGAAGCGTTTCTGACGGACAGCCCTGGCGTGGACGGTGGCGCCTTCGACATCGACTACGGCAACACGAATAACTCTGTAGTCGACAATTACGGACACGATACGCAGGGATATTGCATTGCGGTCTTCGCCGCTGGATATATCACACATCACAGCGAAGTGCGGCGCAACGCCTGCCTCAACAACGCGCGTAGCCCGAGGATGGCGCAGTTTCAAGGGGCCATCTTCTTACATACATGGAATGACGGAAAGCTGGATGGGCTCGTGATTGAAGACAACACGGTCTACTGGAATCCACCAGGGACTGCCCCGGCCCTCATCAACGACGCCATCTTTCAGGGCGGAGATGGAATCTTCCGCAACAACCGGATTTACTCAACCTCGCCATGGATGATTACCAGCGACCGGGCCCTACATCTCGAAGGAAACGAGTACAGTCTTTACTCGCAGGATGGCGTGTTGGACGGAAAGTGGAACTACGGGGACCGCATGTTCCAGGGTTTCGCAGACTACCAGGCACACAGCGGCCAGGACGCCGGAAGCAGCTTTCGTCAGATCGCTGCGCCAAATACTGACCAGACGTTTTGGCCGCAAGCCGCCGCCGCGACACCGCAACCGGACACAACCTATCGTGATCTGCTTTCAAAGCCGCTGACCGCCATCGACGGCGGTGCCGAACCGCCTCTGCGCGGCAAGTGGACGATTTATGCCGTGCTCTCAGGCAAGCTCGACTCTGACGGTTTGCTGAATGAAACGAGCCGCAGGCAATTAACCATCCTCAAGAGCCTTGCGGCGCAGTTTCATGGCAATGGACTGAAGACGATGATCGCTTTTCGCCGGGTTCCAGACAAAGCTTCGGAAAAAGAATACCTGGCCAACGCAATCTCTGATCTCAATTTCGATACCGCCACATTCGTTGCAGCGCCGATTACGGAAGGAAACACATCGGAGGATCCGCTGCTGCTGTTTCTGTCGCCCGAGGGCCATGTGATCCACGCCTGGCGGGGCCTGGTGGGCGCAGCCGAGCTTGGCATCGCGGTCCGCCAAAACTTGGGCAGTCCTGCCTACTCCCAAATCGGTGAGACCAAGTAAGCTCTAGTCTTCGTCCGTTATCGCGACGATTCCCAGCAAAATAGACGGTTCCGACGCCAATCAAGGCGAGGGAAGAGGTGGCACCGCACTCTTGACAGCGCGGGCCAAGCAAGTTATTCTTAGGCGAACAAAAGGCGAATAAATATGCCCTCCCTGCCCTTGCTCCCGCTTCCCGACAAACCTCGTCTCATTGGCATCGCGCGTCTCGCGTCCCAGGGCGAGTCCCTTCGCGAAGGGCACAATGTCGAGTACTTTACTTTGCCCGCGAAGTCTCTACTGAACCGCTGCGTTAGCAATCGTCAGATGCCTTTCACCTGGACCATTAATCCCTATCGGGGCTGCGAATTCGGATGCCGCTACTGCTACGCCCGCTACACCCACGAGTTCATGGAAATGCGCGATGGCATGGAGTTCGAGCAAAAGATTTATGTCAAGGAGCACGCCGCCGGTCTGCTGCGGCACGACTTGCGTCGCGTCAAACCGGACGAAGCCATCGCGCTCGGCACTGCCACCGATCCCTACCAGCCCGCCGAACGCCGCTACGAAGTCACCCGCGGAATTCTGGAGGAGTTCGCCCGGCATCGCGGCTTCGAACTTGGCATTGTCACGAAGTCGAACCTGATCGTCCGCGACCTCGATCTGCTGAAAGAAGTAGCCAAGGCGAATCCTCTCTCCGTCCATATCACGGTCACCACACTCGATATCGACCTGGCGCGGATTCTCGAGCCGCGCGCCCCTCGCCCTGATCTCCGCCTCGACGCCGTACGGGCGCTGAGCCAGGCAGGATTGCGCGTCGGCGTAAGTTGTTCGCCGGTCGTGCCAGGAATCACCGATTCTCCCAAAGACCTGGAGGCCGTTATCCGCGCCGCCGCCGAAGCCGGAGCCGACTACGTTTTCGCGAACCCGCTTTTTCTGAAACCGTGCTCCGCCGCCGTGTTTCTTCCCTTCCTCGAACAAAACTTCCACCATCTCGCCGAGAACTATCGGCAGCGCTATCACGACCGCGCCTTCCTTCCGCCCGCCTACGCCAAGCGCTTGACGCAGCTAGTCGCGCACCTGCGTGAGAAATACAAGATGACGCGGGCCCACCGCCGCGAACGCCCCGCCTTCGCAACCAAGTGGCCGGTGCAGGCCTTTGATGAACAGCTGAATCTGTTCTGAATACTGTGGAAGGTGAGTCATTGAGCAATTTGCGATGGTCGAATCGCAACATGCTCTTCAATTACTTAATTGCAAAATTCATCAATTCTTCGATCCTCTATAATCGAGAGTCCCATGGTCACCGCTTCCCCTCCCGCGCCACAACCCGGCCAGCCCGCGACATTCGGCGTGCGGCTGCACCGTTTCTGGCGACGTGTCACGGATGGTCTTGAGGTCAGCCAGCTCTGGTCTCAGTTCGAGTCCGAAGCCCGCACCAGTTATCGCCTCTACTCCAAAGACGTTGAAGCGAAAACTCCGGACGGCCTCACCGCTCGCGGCCACCGCCTGCATGTGGTGAAAGAGTTCTTCTGGGCAGTGTTCGAAAAGCTCTCACCCGCGCGCCGCGTGTTGCTGCTGGTGGCGCTGATTATGCTGGTGTTCCCGCACGTCGCCTTCGAATTCACTGGCGAGGCCGGCAAAGTTCAGGGAGTTGAATTCGATCTCCACTTCTGGGCGGGACTACTTTTGCTGATCCTTCTCATGCTGGAGATCGCCGATCGCGTCGTCATGAAGCGCGACCTGCAGATCGCGCGCGAGATCCAGACCTGGCTCCTGCCCGGCGTCCCTCCGCAAATTCCGGGCCTCGCCATCGCCTACGCCACACGTCCCGCCAACACGGTCGCTGGCGATTATTACGACGTCTTCCCGCGCCCCGGCCGTTCCAAAGAAGATAACCGCGTGGTTCTCGCCGTGGCCGATGTCGCCGGCAAGAGCATCCCCGCCGCCATGTTGATGGCGACGTTTCAGGCCAGCCTCAAAACACTTTCCACCGCGCAGGTAGCCTTGCCCGAACTCGCCTCCAACATGAACCGCTACGCCTGCTCCAACAGCCAGGGCGGATTGCGTTTCACCACCGCGTTCCTCGCGGAATACGACCCCGTCAACCGCACCGTCGACTACATCAACGCCGGCCACAACAATCCGATCCTGCGCCGCGCCAGCGGACAAATCGAGCGCCTCGATGTCGGAGGCCTCCCCTTCGGCATTCTGCCTGACGCGAAATATGACTCGGCCACCATCACGCTCGCGCCCGGAGATTGGCTGATCATCTTTACGGATGGATTAGTGGAAGCCGAGAACGCCCGCCAGGAAGATTACGGCGAGACCCGCCTGCTGACCGCGATTGAAGCCGGAAAATCGGTCGAGCCCCAGGAAATGCTCAAGCGCCTCATGGCCGAGGTCGATCTCTTCGTCGGCAATACCCCTCAGCACGACGACGTCACCTGCATGCTGCTGAAGTCCGAGAGTTTCTAAGAACCCGACAACGGCCTTTGGCCGGGTGCGACCGAGATCGACCGGGTGCGGGGCATGCCGCCCCGCACCTGGTCGCCACCGAGTTCTACGGGGTGCCCATCCCACTCAAATCAACCGTCTGCGGACTGTCTCCTGCGTTGTCAGTCAGGATCAACGTACCGGCGAATGCCCCCGTTCCCTTGGGAGCGAATTCGACCGAGATCGTACAAATCGATCCCGCCGTAAGCGAACTCCCGCAGGTGTTGGCCGAGATAAGGAACGGACCAGTAATGGCGACGTTGCTGATCGTCAACGTCGCATTCCCGTAGTTTTCCACCGTTACGACCAGAGGCGAACTGGTCGTGTTTTGCTTCGTTCCGGGGAAGGTCAACGACGACGGCGAGAGGTACACCGCGGCCTCAGCTCCATTTCCTGTGATCAGTATCGATTGTGGGCTATTGGCCGCGTTGTCCGTGAGTGAGACCGTTCCCGTCTGATCTTCGAAGGTTGACGGGGTAAAGCTCACGGTGATGGTGCACGTCCCGTTGACTGCGATACTCCCGGTGCAGGTGTTCGTCTGCGAGAAGTCCGACGGCACCGTGCCCGTGATCGTGATGCTGGTGAAGCTCAGTGCAGCCGCACCCGTATTCTTCACGGTTACGGTCTGTTTACTCGTGCTATTCAAGGCCACGCCTGGGAACGCCAGACTCGGCGGTGTGAGAGTCACCACCGGCAACGCGCCTGCCTTGCCAGTACCGGTAAGGTTCACAGAGTGCGGGCTTCCTGTCGCGCTGTCGGTCGCTGTCACGGTTGCGGTGCGGGTTCCGGTTGCAATCGGCGAGAACGTTACCGCGATATTGCAGCTGAATCCAGCCGCCAGGGTGGCAGGGCAGTTGTTGGTTTGCTTGTAGTCGCTTGGATCCGCGCCCGCAATCACGATGCTTGAGATCGTCAGGTTTCCCGCACCGTTATTGGTGAGGTTGACATTTTGCGCAGCACTGGTGGTGCCTTCGGCCTGCGTTGCAAACGTCAAGCTCGACGGTGTGAGCAGGACCTCTGGCACGCTACTGCTGATTCCCGTCCCGGAAATGGCGACGTTTCGAGGACTCCCGGGGTCGGTGTCGGTAATCGTCAGGGTTGCGCTGCGCGCTCCTGCGGCCGCCGGCGTGAATGTGATTCGGAAAGTGCAGTAGGAGAGCGCGCTGACCTGCCCGCCCGCACTGCAACCGCTGCCGCTGGTGGAAAAGTCTCCCGGATTGCTGCCGCTTAGCGCAAAAGTATTGATGGTTACAGGGGTGTTTCCCTGGTTGTAGTAATACACAATCTGCGGAGGACTCTGCGTAGTCAAGCTTTGCGCGTCGAACACCACTGTCGTCTGCGAAAGCTGGATATCCGAAGTGGTCGCGATTCCCGAGCCCGACAGAGTCACTTTCTGGGGGGAGCCGGTAGCGTTGTCGGTGATGGTCACGGTGCCAGCTTTGGTGCCCGCGCTGGTCGGTGTGAACGTCACCCCAATGCTGCAACTGCTGCCCGGACCAAGTTGGCCCGTGCAACTGTTGGAAAGGGCATAGTTGGTTGTAATCGTGACATTGGTGAAGGTAACGGTGAAGTTGCCTGTGTTGGTAACGTTAATGTACTGCACGGCGCTCGTGGTTCCGGTCACCTGCGGTCCGAAGACCAGGGTGGTCGGCGAAACCGTCAGGAGCTTAGTTTCCGCAAGCCCGGTTCCGGTGAGAGCGATCACGGTGGGACTGCCCGCGCTGTCAGTCACGGTGAGTGTGGCCGTGCGCGCACCCGCTGCCCCGGGCGTGAAGTACACGTACACATTGCAAGTGTTGCCGAGCGGTCCTTGCTGCAGGGTGCCGGGCGACAAGGGGCAACCATTGCTGAAGGTAAAGTCAGCCGCGTTTGCGCCGGTCATCGCAATGGAGTTGATCGTGACCGGCGACGTGCCCGTATTGGTGAGCAGCACGTAAGGACTGATCGGACTCTGCGTGGTGGCCACTTGCGGCGGGAAGGCGATCGTGGTGGGACCGATTTCCAGCCCCGTCGACGGGGCTACTCCCATGCCCGACAGCGTGATTACCGCGGGGCTGCCGGCAGCGCCAGTATAGGTAATTGTGACGGTAGCCGCGCGGGGTCCCGACGCGGTGGGCGTGAACGTTACGTTGACGTTGCAAGTCGAGAAGGCGCCCAACGGAGTCGAGGTGCAACCCGACATTGCAAAGTCGCCCGGGTTGGCTCCGCCCAGCGCGACGCTGGAAATCGTGAGGGGAGAGTCTCCGGTGTTTTCGAACGTGGCGGATTGGTTCGGGCTGGTGAACCCGACCGTCTGCTTCGGGAACTGCAGCACACTCTGAAGCAGCAGCGCCGAGGAAGTGGAGGCAACGCCATAGCCAGCCAGGGTCACGGTCTGGGTCCCGGCGCTGTCAGTGATAGTGACCGCTGCCGTGTTGGCAACGGCTGCTGCAGGTTTAAAGGCAACATAGAAGCCGCATGCGGACGCCGCTGCCAGCGTTGCAGCGCAACTGTTGCTGCTGATCGTGAAGTCGGCCGCATTTGTGCCAGACGTGGCTATGGTGATGCCCGTCACTGTCGATGCCGAGTTGTTCGTCACCTGCACGAACTGAGTGGCGCTGGTGGTAGATACCACCTGACTGCTAAAGGCGAGACCAGAGGGCGATAGCTGCATTGCCGGTGCCGCGGTGGCCCCACTGCCCGTGACAGTTATGGTTTGCGGACTCCCCGTGGCGTTGCTGGTAATGGTCAACGTCGCGTTATCCGTGGTTGTCACCGTGGGCGTGAGGTAGACATAAAGCGCGCAGGAAGTATTGGGTTGTATGACAGTGCCAACACATCCGCTCAACAAGTAGTCGGTGTTACTGGAAGTGATTTTTGAGGGGGTGATGGCCGCCGTTCCAGTGTTGATCAGCCAGGCGTTTTGCGCCGGGCTCTGCACACCCTTCTGCTGCACCTGAAAGGTCATGGCAGGCGGAGTTAGAACCATCGTATAGGTAGCCGCTACCTCCGTTCCGGCAAGCGTCGCTGTTTGCGTGCCGGCTCCATTGGTGAAAGTTAGCGTGGCGGTTCGGGCGGCCCCTCCGGTCGCCGTAGGCGTGAAGGTGACTTGTACCTGGCAATTGCGGCCGGGAGTCACGATAACGCTGGCGCAACCTTGGTAGGAAATCTGGAAATCACCGGCGTTGGCGCCGGTGATGGACACATTCGAAGCGTCGAAAGGCACGTTGCCAATGTTGTCCAAATTCACAGTAAGTGCGTTCGGTGTAGTGGTGCCCTGCGCCTGCGTACCAAAATTGATGCTGTCAGGCGTCGCAATCGCTAACGGCGCAGCGGCAAGGCCGTTTCCTTTCAGAACGATGCTTTGCGGGCTGCCGGTGGCGGAATCCTCGAAGACGAGGGTGCCACTGCGCGCCCCTGTGGCAGATGGCGCAAACTGCACGTTGGTGGTGCAATAGGACCCGACTCTCAGTGTGGTCACGCAACCGGTCGAGTAGATGCGGAAATCGCCAGTCGTAAACACGCGATCGATGATCACCGGAGCGTCACCGGAATTGTAGACCTGGACGAGAAAGTTGCTGCTCATCGCTCCCACGCCGAGGTCGGCAAATGTCACGGACGACGGCGTGATCATCAGAGTCAAAGTTTGGGCCACGCCGGTTCCTGTGAGGGTAAAGCTGTGAGAACCAGCCGTGGTGCTGTCGGCCATGGTCACTGTTGCAGCTCGTGTTAGGGCTGCCGTGGGGGCAAAGGTGACCCTCACGCTGCACTGTCCTCCAGGGTACACGGTCGTAACGCAGCCGGTCGCTGTGTAGTCCTGGAGAGCCGTCCCCGTCACTGAAAGTCCAAAGATGGTTACGGGAACATTGCTGGTATTCAAGACAACCAGACTCTGAGCGGAACTGGTGGTACCGATGACTTGTGGGTTAAACACCAAACCGGCCGAACTCAAAGTCAGTCCCGGCGCACCCACGACTCCGTTGCCAGACAAGGTCACGTACGTGGTGGCCAAGCTGTTCGTGTTGCTGTTCACATACATTTGCCCGCTGAACGCCCCGTTCTCCGTGGGCAGAAACGCAATATTCACGGTGCAAGTGGCGTTTGTCGCGAGCGATGTCGGGCACGTATTCGTCTGTGCGAAGTTGCTGCTGATGCTGAATGGTGGATTGCTCAACGTCAGGCTGGTGGTAGCGGCGTTGCCCACTGTAACGGTCTGGTACGGACTCGCCGTGTCCACACTCTGGTTCGCAAAAGTCAAACTAGTGGGACTCAAAGTGAGGAGAGGCTGGCTCACGCCGGTTCCCGTCAGGTTCACTATGTTGGGGCTGTTATTGCCGCCTTGCACAATCGTGAGGGTGCCGGGGCGCGACGCGGCCGTCGTTGGCTTGAACGTGACAGTTATGGCGCATTCGCTGCCCCCAGCCAGACTGGAGCCGCAGGTGTTCGTTTCCGAGTAATCCGCCGGTGACGGCGTGATGCTGGTGATCGGCATGGCGTTGCTGCCCATATTGCGCAGGGTAACAACCAGGGCAGCGCTCACCGCGCCAACTGGTTGGTTCGTCGAGAAGGCAAGCGTGGCCGGATACACCACCCCTGTGGCCGCCGCAGTCGCACCGATTCTTAACGCGAACGTACTGCGATATGGAGTCGCGGTCAGCGTGACCGGGAAATCGCTCGAGCTGGTTTCCCCGACCACAAAGGCATCTCCAGTGGCGTTCGCCGCGATCGCTGGAGAGTGAGCGGTGTACTGGGTGCTTTCGTCATTCGAGCCGCCAATATAAGTCGAATACACGGCTGCCGTGCCCGTGGCGTTCAATTCGGTAACAAACGCGTCGTTACCCGAGGAGCCATTGACATAGCTGGCATTGAAATCCTGAATTGGGTTGGCTAGTTGGAGGTCATTCTCACTGGTGTAGCCCGTCACGAACGCACTGCAAGCGGAAACGCATCCGGGTTCAATCGCAATATCCGTCGGCGTCGTGCTTTCCATGGCACCGTTCAAGAAGGTGGAATAGACCAGCGCACTTCCCGCGGCATTCAACTCGCTGGCAAAGCTTCCCGGGTAAATCACCTGGAAGGCGCCAGTTGTCGTGGGAAAGTCTTCGACGGCGGTCGTTCCTGCAACGTAGGCGTCCCCGGATCCATCGACGGCGATTCCATTCGCCGTTCCGACCCCGAGATAGGCGGAATAAACCAGCGCCGTCGCAGTTGGGTTTAATTTGGTGATAAAGACACCACCCTGCCCCAATCCTTCTCCGTCATAGGCATAAGCACCTGCCGTGGTGGGAAAATCGGAATAAGCGTTTCCCGCGACGTACGCGTTGCCTGAGCCATCCACCGCGATGGCATTCTCCGTGCTTTGGTATGTGGGACCGCTCAGATAGGTGGAGTAAACCAACGAGGCTGCACCGGACTTCGTGGGATCAAGCTTCGCTACGAAACCAATCTGCTGGCTGTTGGGGTTCTTCGTCTCATACACCCCAGTCGTCGTTGGAAAAGTAGTGGAGTCGGTGTAACCGGTCACATAGATTTTGTTGGTCGAATCCAGGGCCACTCCATTGGCCTGGTCCGCAGAGCTGGTGGTTCCCGCCAGGTAGGTGGCATAGGTAAGCGCGGTTCCAGCGGCGTTCAGCACGGCGACAAACGCATGGTTACCGCTGGTAACGGAGCCTAGAAATGCCCCTGCTGTAGTTGGAAAATTTGGGCCCGAGTACCCGACAATGTAAGCGTTGCCCGCCGAGTCTACGCGTATGTCCTCAGGCACGGCGCTGTATGACGGCGTGGACGTCAGGACGGCCCGGTACACCAAGGTCGTGCCGTTGGAACTGATCTTCTCAACTGTCAGCCCTCCGCTGCTGCGACCTGCCAGGTAAACATTGCTGCTGGAGTCGACGGCCACGGCGTAGAAAGTATCCCCTGAGATCGAACCCACCGGAAACGACGACCACAGGAGCACTGGATCGATAACCAGCGCGCGGGTGTGATCCCAGGTCGGAATGTCGAAACCAACCCGGCCGGCGCTCTTCATCACATAGCCACCAGCGAGGAGCTCACGAGAGCCGTCTGCCGCCAACTGGTAGACCACCGGCCGGGAAAAGTGCAGGCTGGCTCCACTGCCGCTGATGGTCAGCGCTCCGTCCGGGGTGATGTTGACCTCGTCCGCGCTGCTGATATTCAAAGCGATCGTCTTGGGGTCGCGTTGCGGAGCGACAACGAAGTCATACTCCAGTTGGCCGCGATTGCCGTAATACACCAGATCGATGCCCGGATAAATTCCCTGGTAGCGCAGGCCGGACCATGTTCGCAAGTTGGTTCGCCAGGTGCGGGTGTCGGATGACGGGAAGTGGCTCACGATACCAGGCAACTTTCCTTCCGGTGAAAGGCGTGGCCTCTGGTTCGCTCCCGACAAGCTCAGGCGGATCGGCTTACTGCCAGGTGCGCCCGTCGCGGTAATCTCAATCGACGCCCGGTCCTCATAAAACTGAAAAGTGAGGCCAGACACGGACGACGTAAATGCCGCCTGACCATTCCCGGCTTTGCTGCCTGCCTCTTCAAATGTGAGCGTGTCGTTGCCCAGCGCTTTAATGGCCGGCGTTTGTGCGAGAGTTCGGGTAGTGAAAGTGATGGCAACAATCAGCAAAGCAAGTTGGAAGCAGACGCGGGCGCGCATCATACGTTTCTCTCCTGGTCGAGGGCGAAATGAGTGGACGAGTTGGACAACAGAAATCCCACCACCTACGTGCGATGGTGTCGAATCCCTTTATCAGTCCGGGGGGAGGAACGATCGGGGAAGCTGCAGCCGTCCGCTCGGCAGGAATCCCACAGCAACTTCCTGTTCAGAGCGCAACGCGGGAGGCATTATATAACGACATTCGTTTTTCGCAACCTTTATATGTTTTAACAATGTGAGGTTGCACGGCCCGCATACCCTGTCTGGAACGGTTTTCGACGACCTCCCATGCGGAACAAGGTCCGTTCCCGGAGTCATCTTCCATTATTTTGAGAGGCTGGCTCACGACCGGAATCGACTTCCGATGCGCCGCTATGCACCACAAAAGACGACACTTCCAGAAGCGATCTGAGAGACACTTACACCTTCAGGTCCCGCTGCTGCAAGCAGTTGTCGGAGCCGTAAGCGGCTTCGAACGGCATCTGATCTTTGTCTGCAAACCCCACCCCCCTGAACGCATATTCGACTACACGGATTTAACAAGAATGTGACCGTTTCGTGACAAGTCCATCGAGTTGCCAGAGCTAAGGTATGCGACAGCAAAGTTGGACGGCCACCGCGACTGAACATGTCAGATTTTCAAGTCAAAACCATCGATCAAGTGACGCAGTTCGGGGAGATGTCCCTGGATTTCCGAACGATGGAACTCTGTCGTGCTGGCCAGCCAATCCAGATCACTCTTCGGGAGTTCAAAGTGCTGAAGTTTCTAGTTTCTCGACCGAAAATGGTGGTTTCTCGCCAAAGGCTTATCAGTTCCGCGTGGCCTAAGCGAAGGCGTTCCAGTTACCGCACCGTGGATAACTGCATCGCGAAGTTGCGGCAGAAAATCGAGAGTAATCCTGACTGTCCCGTCTTTATCCGAACCGTTCACGGTGTCGGCTACAAATTTGTCCCTCAGGAAGACGCCCGCCCCTTTGGCAGAGTCTTGCTGAATGATGGGGAGGCATCATGAGAATCGGAACTTTCAAAACTATCCGCCTGCAGTTGTTGGCCTTGGGAATTCTGCTGGTGGGCCTACAACCGGCGTATGGCATCCCTGCCTTCGCGCGCAAATACGGGCTGCCGTGCTCCGCCTGTCACGAGGCCTGGCCCATGCTCAACAATTTTGGCCAGACCTTTAAAGACAATGGGTTCCAGTTGGGCAACGGCCGTGATGCGCCCATCTATCAGGAACCCTCCTACTGGCCGATCATGTTTCGCACGACGCCGATCTGGCACCGCGAAAACAACAATCGCCAACCGGTGGACATAGTTCCGGGCAACGGTACCAGCGGACTGGTGGAGTCATCGGTGACGACATCCGGGTTCGATCTGGGCGGCCTTGACGTGATTGCTGCGGGTACGCTTTACAAAAACATTTCGTTCTTTGTTCAACCCTTCATCGGGAATAGCAGCATTAATTTGGCCCAGGTCTGGGTGCGTCTCGATCATCTTGCGGGCTCGCCCTGGCTGAATCTCAAGCTGGGCAGGTTTGAACTCGACGAACCTATCTCTCAGGAGCGCTCCCTCATACAGAACAATACTGGCTCCATTTACTATAATTATTTGTTCACTCCCCCCGGTGACAGAAATTTCTTCGCAGGGATAGGACTTCCTCAGCTCGGGGTTGAGTTGCAAGGGCATTCGGACGACGACTCAACTCGGTACTCGGTAGCCGTAGTAACCGACAGCAACGGCTCCGCAGGCTTGCCTGCGAATCAGGCCGCAGACGTGTACGCCAACTTTAACCAGTCTTTCGCTGTGCCGTGGTTTGGAAGGCAGCAGGTCGGCGTCTACGGATTTTTCGGAGAATCACCAACCTACTTCCAGACCAACGGAGGCACGCCTCTGCCTGGGACAGGCACGGGAAATCGCAGCTTTTACCGGCTGGGCGCCTACGGACACTGGTATGTGGACAAGTTCGATTTCTACACGTTCTACATGCATGGATACGACAACGTGTTCCTCGGGAATGGTGTCCCGTCGAATCAGCCCTTCAACCTGCCGCTGGGCGCTGCGGGCCCGGTTTGGAACGGCGGGTTCGTTGAAGCGCACTACAATCCGAACCCCCGCCTGATCTTCCTTGGAAAGTACGAGCTGACTCGCATGTCGCAGCAAGCAAATCCGAGTATTCCCGGTAACGCTGGAAACTTCGACACTTGGACGGCGGGTTATCGCTGGTATCCAATCATGAGTCCCCGCGCTGGCCTAGCTTGGACACAGGAATATTCCCGCATCATCAACACCGGGGCCGCACCTCTCTCTGGCAAAGACGACATCCACAATAGCTATTTGATGGGACTTGATTTCGATTTCTAGGAGGGCGTTCCTGTGCACATGAAACTCAACCGGGCGGGCACTGCAATGATTTGTCTCTCCTTAATATGGAGCGTGGCCGGCCCTGCGCAGGAGACCCACGTCGGCAAGTTGGTCGGAAACGCGAAGCGGGGTAAAGTCTTGTATGTACGCTATTGCATTTTCTGCCACGGTCCCTATGGGGACGGGCGAGGGGAGAGCGCACCGTATCTCGATCCGAAGCCCCGCGACTTCACCAAAGCAGTGTTCAAGTGCCGATCCACGCCCAGCGGGAGTCTGCCCCTGGATACCGACCTGTATGACACCATCAGCCGCGGGATTCACGACACTGGCATGCCTTCATGGAAACCGCTCCTGCGCCAGGAGCGCGTGGATCTAGTTGCCTATGTAAAGACCTTCTCTTCGGCTTTTCAGGAGGAGAAGCCTGGAACTCCCGTGCAGATACCGCCCGAACCGCCGTCCTCCCCGGAGAGTATCCAGCGCGGGGCGGAGCTGTTCCAGAGTATGAATTGCTGGTCCTGCCACGGCAAAGATGGACGCGGCTATGGCCCGTCCGCAGCCACTCTTACGGATAGCAAAGGTTATCCCATCACACCGTTCGACTTTACCAGTGGAACGCGGTTCAAGTGCGGAGACTCGGACCAGGAAATGTTTCGCGATCTGGTGACCGGCCTCGACGGTACACCGATGCCGTCATTCGAGAACGCCATGACGCCCGACCAGCGGTGGGACGTGGTGCACTATATCCGCTCACTACACACTTCCAAAAACAAGCACGCGCAGATGAAGCCAGAAGTAAAACATGAAACCCAAGGACAGTGAAGGTTCGCTCGTCCTTAAAAACCTCGAAGACAAAAAAGGAAACAAGAAGGCAGGTTCGAAATGAAATTGAGATACGCATTGATTCCGACGTGTGTCCTGGTAACGTTGTTATCGCTTTCGAGTTGGGTTGGGGCCCGTCCAGCAGGCGATTCCGCGTCATTGAAAGGCACCGTAAAGTTCGCAGGCGCCGCACCCAACCCTGCGCGCATCGACATGTCGCAGGATCCAATCTGTGCCAAGGCACATCCGACTGCGGCCACCACGGAAGACATCGTTGTCGCTGCAGATGGCGGACTTGCCAACGTGGTGATCTACATTTCCGATGGTCTCGCCGCCGGCACGTTTCAGCCCCCGCAACAGCCCGTGGTGCTGGAGCAAAAAGGTTGTCAATACAAACCGCATGTCCTGGCGATGCAGGCCAATCAGAAACTTAGCGTGGTGAACGACGATGGCACCACGCACAACATTCATCCCACTCCCAACAACAATCGCGAGTGGAACATGTCGCAGCCTCCCGGCGTGCCGCTAGAGCAAACTTTTGCGCGCGCCGAGGTCGCGGTCCCGGTGAAGTGCAACGTGCATCCTTGGATGAAAGGCTATATCGCGGTGTTCAAACATCCGTATTTTGCCGTGACTGACAAGAACGGCGGCTTCGAGCTGAAAGACCTGCCCCCAGGCAGCTACACGATCACGGCTTGGCAGGAAAAGCTGGGAACGCAGATCCAGAAGGTCACCGTTGTGGCCGGTGAAGCGAAGACCTTGGACTTTGCATTCAAGCAGTGAACTGAGAATCCGTATCCGTCGAAGCAACTATTGCTTTGTTGGCTCGACTTGCCGCGGCACGTAGAGGGAACAAACGCATCTTCGACAGATCTCGTTGCTGGCAACATCGAGGCTCGAGCGAAACTGTAAGGCTTCCGGACTGTTGATGAGGTCCCGCAATGCCTGGCGATGAATGTTTCCGAGCACCGGATGGAAGAAGCACGGGCGCACGTCCCCCGATGCTTCAATCACGGCCGAGACCCAGGGTGCGTTGCAGCGTGGCGCCACGTTTTCGGCGCGGCCTAAGTGTGCGCGAAAATGTTGGACGATGCGCCGTAATTTGTCAGGGTTCTCAACCACAAATCCTGATTCCAGATCCCCGTGGTGCTCTTCGATAAGGCGTTCCACCTCGGCCGCCAGCGCATCGGCCTCCTCAGGCAACAGAGCGACGCGGTTCACCCGATCGGGCAGCCAGCCCTCGGGGTGGTTGAAGGCACTAGAAGTGAGATCAGCCGCGAGAAACGAAATCGAGCTCAAACCAATCTCTTTCGCGGTCACGGTAACCGCTCGCAGCATACCGTGATTTTCTTTTTGTACGGTGCAGCGGGCTCGAACCGGCATGTCAGGACGAATCTGCCGTAAAACTTTGACACCCTCTGACATCTGCTCAAATGCATCCGCAACGCGGCGAATGTGGTTGTGCAACTCACGCGGACCATCAAGTGAGACGATTACATCGTCAACGGTGTCGACGACGATCTGAGCTTGCGATTTCAGTAATAATCCCGCAGTCAGAAGCGTGACGCGGCTTCCCGCCGAACGAACGATTCGTGCCAGGTAACTCCACTTTTCATTGAGTTGGGGCTCGCCACCGGAAAAGACCACCCAGCGCACACCGAGTTTTCGGAATGACGCCAATTGCTCTTCGAGGTTCGAAGGAGTGATCTCTTGGGCTTGGCGGATACGCCAGATGTCACACATCACGCAGCGGCAGTTGCACTGGTTGTGAGGAAAAATGACCAGTACCGGCAGGGCATGAATCTGGTGTGCCGCGAGTGCCGACTCGCCCGGAGCTGTGATCGATACCAGCGTGCTCATCGCTCAAACACCACTGACTGCCGTTTGCTCGCGCTGCAGTCGCACCAGCACGTGATCGCCCAGCAACCGAACTCCCGGACACCCTCCGAGCCACGAATCAACCTGCTCACAAACTTGCAGCAATCGTGGATGCCGCCCGGCCCACGGTTCGACGTAACTCGGGGGCACAACGACTCCAATGCCCCGCGCCCCTTTCAAACGAAATTCAGGAGCAAACCTCCGGGCAAGAAATCTCACGGATGGATAATGGACTTGGATGAATGCTCCGTCGGCGATTCTGGCGTTGACCCCCTCTGGCTTGAAGCGACGGAATGCCTTGTCTTTGTCCGCGTGCGCAAGGTACCAGATCATTTCCCATACGCACCGGGGACCCATCCAACACAACACAGCAGTCGCACCTGGTTTGAGCACTCGAGCGAGACTGTGAGCTACCCGCTCGACGTCATCGACGCAATTCAATGCGCCAAAATTCGAGAAAGCGCCATCGAATAAGTCGTCTGGTGGCAACGTGGAAATATCCTCGCCGCGTAGCACCCGCGTTTTCACAAGGGCTTGCAATCCGTTTTGCCGAACTCGTCGAGCCGCCGCGTCAATCATCTGCGGCGATGAATCGCAAGCCAGGACTGTCACCCCCCGTTCCGCCAGGAAGCACGCGTCTACCCCGGTTCCGCATCCGATTTCCAAGATGTGGTCTCCGGACCGAAATGTCTTCTCCAACTGACGCCACACCGCCCCGCGTTGGGCCCGACCGATCGTCGACGAGCTGAAGGTCTCGTCGTATCGGTCCGCGACCGCGTCAAACGGAGCAGCAACTCCCTGTAGTTGTTGGGTAGTAGACATTAAACTCAAGCCTCGACCTCGGCATGCGTAGCCTGCAGACCAGCCCGCGCCTCGGCGACTCCATTGCGCAGCGCAGCCAGTTGCGCGCCGTCCGCGTCTGGCTTTGGCTGCAGTCGCTTCAGATCCACTTCACTGCGAAGCAACTTGTCAGCAAACCTATAAAACTGGCGCGAGTGCCGGTTGCGAATGCGGAATTCCCGATCCGAGCCTTCGCTCCACTGCTTGAGGCCCTCCACGCGGTCCGCTACCTCGGAAAAATAGGGCGTGCCCTTGATGGGATAAGCAACCGTAGTGAAGAAGATGTCGGGATCCGTCTTCTTGACGTGCTCCACTGTGGCTTCGATGTCGGACATTTCCTCGCCCTCATAACCCCACATCAGGAACATCCCGGTTTGAATGCCCGCCGATCGGCAAAGAGCCACGGCCGTTTGCACTTCTTCTACCGTAACGCCGCGCTCCATGGCGTCGAGGATGCGCTGCGAGCCACTCTCCGAACCAATCCAGACGCGGAAGCATCCCATTTCTGCCAGGGTTTCGACGACTTGAAGATTCAGGCGGTCGGCCCGCGAAATGCATTCGAAGGGCAACTTTAATCTGCGCCGTTTCAATTCGGCTGCATATTGAAACAGCCAGCCGTGGTGAATGGTGAAGACGTCGTCTGCCATCCACGCCATTTGCGGCTGGTAGCGGTTGATCAGCCACTCTAGTTCGTCTGCAACCGACACGGGCTTTCTGCGGCGATGCGTTTTCCCAAACACTTCGTGGCTGCACCAGCGGCAATGGTACGGACAACCGCGAGCCGTGATCAGTGAAACCGATCCCATCCCGTGGTGCTGGCGCCAGACCTCCACGTAGCGGGACATGTCAATCAATTCCCGAGCCGGCCAGGGCTGCGCATCGATATCCTTAATCTGCTCGCGTGGCTTGGTGCGGACGACCGAACCATCCGGCCCCAGGAACGCGATCCCGTCAATTTTGTCCAGCTTGTCGACCGCGTGCGACTGAAGCGCCGGCACCAATTCTTCCAGCGTGATTTCGCCCTCACCGATTACGACTACATCCGCTCCTGCTGCCAGGTATTCCTGAACATAGGCGCCGGGCTCCGGTCCTCCGACCAATGTTTGCCAGCCGTGTTGTTTGGCGACGCGAAGAATTTCGACCACATTCGGCCGGGTCATCAGATTCGCATACACTCCGAGAACCGACGGCGGCCCTTGCTTCAGCAGGTCCCACAAGTCCTGCGGCGATGAAAACGTGGAATCAAACAGTTCGGCATTCACGCCCTTCTGGCGCAAATGGGAACAAATGTAAAGGATCCCCAGCGGCGGATAAGGCTTCATGATTTGAAGCTCCTTGGGGTCCTCGTAAAGAAAATAGCCGTGAGTGAGAAGGATGTCCATGATGGTGGCTAACTCGCGAGAACGCCCAACAGCTCGTCGAAGCTTGTCGCGTAACTAGAGTCTTGCAGCTGAACCAATTCGTGCGCGTGGCTCGCGAATACAGTCGGCCTTGGGTTTCGGCAGGTCCTTTCCAAGTGCATCACGCGCCTCCACAGCTCTTCCGGCTCTTGGCGGGCGCCCTGTTGTTTTTGCGCGACTGTGGATGAACCCGAGTTCCAACAGTCGACCTGGGCGTGCAAAGCGTCGTGCAATGCGCGATAAAACTCGTTGGTGTAGGCGCCCTGGAACATCATGGACAAGTCTTCGCTATCGGACCAGTTGGTCTTCTCCCCGAGTTCCGCCTGCACGCGCTCGAAGAACTTGGTACCCGGCAGCGGATACGAGACCGAGACGCCAATGTCGTCGGGACGCGTGTCGCGAACCAGCTTGATCGTGTTCTGAATGTCTTTCCAGGTTTCCCCGGGATATCCGAATTGCAGGAAGTAGCAGGCTCGAATCCCTGCGCGCTTGAGATTTTCGCGGGCCTTGGCGATTTGATCGACGCGCGTGCCTTTGTCCATGGCATCCAAAATCTTTTGCGACCCCGATTCAGCGCCCATCCACACCTCGGCACAGCCGGCGCGGCGCAGGGCCGACACATTGTCTGGGCTCATCAAGTCGACGCGAGATTGCATTTTGAAAGGAATCGCCGCGTCCAACCGTTGTACTTCGGACGCGAGCTCACGAACCCACTTCGGCTGCAATCCAAAAATGTCGTCGGCAAACCAGAGGTGTTCCGCGCCGAAGTCGTATTTCAGTTGGCGCATCTCTTCGGCGACGCTTGCCGCGGAGCGAACAGAGAATGAGTCTCCATAAATCGGCTTCGCGCACCAATTGCAGCGGTAAGGACAACCCCGACTGGCTACGATATTCAGAGAAAAATAGCCGTGGGCCGCCTTCCACGCCCTTCGATACTGATCGGTGTCGATAAGATCGCGCGTGGGAAACGGCAGCTGATCCAGATTGCGCATCAGGCCGCGCCGCTCCGTCTTCACTACGTCTCCCGTCTTTTTATGCAGATATGCCAGCCCTGCAACCTGCTCCAGGGCGTCGTCATTTCCCTGCAGGAGCAGGTTGACCGTTTCCAGCAGAGTCCATTCCGCTTCCCCGAGCAACACACACCGGAAACCTTTCTGCAGATAGTCCAGAGCATGATCGGAAGCATCCGAGCCGTTCACCAACACCGTGGCCCCAGCCAGCTGAGAGGTCTCGAGAATTTGATACGCGACGTCGCGCATTCGCGTCAGGCACATCTTGGAGAGAAAGTTGAAATTGTCTTCATAGACCACGACAATTCTCGGCCGATGTTGCTCGAGGGCGGTCTGAAATTCTGCCTCCGGATCGTTCAGCATGGTGTCGAACACCGCGACAGACAAGCCTGCGTTCCGCAGGAGCGAGGCGGCATAGAGCGTACCCAGCGGAGGATAGGGTTGCATCTTCCGCATTTGTTTGCGGTCGTAATAAAGGTGGTAGGAATGAGTGAGTAGAACGTCCGCCATTTTCAGTTGCCCCTGAATTGAATCAACCCACTTCCTGCGTGCGCTCGGCCAGAGGTTGCCCGGTCAAAAGCGAACGCCGGGTGACGACTTTCTCCACGGCGCGCGACAACCACAACTCCCACGGAAACGAGTAGCGACTCTTGCCGATTCGCCAACGGACGGGCGCTCCCAGCAGCCGCTGCACGCCGCGTCGGGCCCATGGAATCTTTCTGGTGACCTTTCGAATCTGGTTGTTCAAAAGAAAGTACTCCAGACTTCGGCGCAATCGCCGCAGCTCTTCCCCGCGCAGCCAGGGCAGGACGTTCGTGCCCAAGGCCAGGGTTTCCCACTCCTCAAGAGATTGCGGCTCATAGACGCCCATCTCCTTCAGCTGTGGCCAAATGGGAATCCCCGGATAAGGAGTAAAAATGTTCGGCGAAAAACTGACGTTGGGATACTCCCTGGCAATATCGCTCATGACCCGAAACGTCTGCTGGCGGTGGGCATCAGTCTCGCCGGGGTAACCCAGAATGATGTTGAAGACCACATGAATGCCCGCCAGGTTCGTCTTGCGGGCGGTTTCCACCATCTGCTCCACGTGCTGAAACCGCTTGTTCATCAGGGCCAGCACCTCCTGAGAGGCCGACTCGGTGCCAAATCCGATGTGGTGCACACCGCTTTCGGCCAGCAATTGCACGTCGTCTTCGCTCATCAGCGCAAGAAAATCTGTGGAGGTCTGGAAATCCCACTGGAACTTGACTCCGCTGGCAACGATTCCCTTCGCAATCGCTACGGCACGCTTGCGATCAACCAGGAAATTGGAATCGAACAGAGGGACGTGCTCAATGTTGTGGCGCGGAACTAATTCGGCGAGTTCGTTGACCACCCGTTCGACTTGATAGGCGTTAAAACGGCGTTTGTAAAACACCTGGTCGGTACAGTAATTGCACTGGTACGGGCAGCCCACGCTGCTGGTATAGGCAAGTTGCCGCACGCCAGAGGCAGCGGCATAAGTGCCTGGATCGGCGAGATGGTAAGCGGGCGCTGGCAACGTATTGATGTCCGCGACCGGCCGTTCCGGCTCGTGAACGATTCGTCCGTCGCCATCTTTGAATGACAGGCCGCGGATGCCGTGCCAATCCTGCCGGTTGGCGAGGCGCTGAGCCAGTTCGAGCAGGGTCAACTCACCCTGGCCCCTCACAATCGCATCCACAAAGGGCTCACGCAAAGTCTGGTGCGTAGCGAGACTGGCGTGCCACCCCCCGAACACAATGGGCAAGTTTGGCCGCAGCTTCTTGACCGCTTTCGAGACTCGCACCGCGGCCCCGATATGCGGCCCGGTCAGAACCGAGATACCGAGCAGAAGCGCATCTTCCGACTCGTGCAGAATGGTCGCCTCGTAATCCGGGGCAATCAGATTATCGACGAGCTTGACTTCGAATCCAGCCTGCAATAGAGGGGATGCGAGACAAAGCAGGGATAAGGGCGCACCCAACGGGGGACCGTCGTAGGGCGGGTAAAACAACACGACTTTGTTCGTCCCGGGCAAAGCGCTTCACTTTGGAGACTTCGGCTCACAAAAACTCTAGGTTGCAAGTCCCGGTGATTTGTCATCGGATTGTCAAATGTCTGTCACTTATGACAGCGCTGAAATATGCCATTTTCGGCGTACGAGGAGCCGCGAATTTCAATGCGATGGCAACCATTGAAAATTGCAGAATTTTGACAAAACTGAGACAAACCGCCGCCTCGCAATTGGTAGGTTAGCTGCCGTACTAAATCTCAAATCGTGGGCCGGTCTTGCCGGTGCAACACCGGTGGGTTTGAGTGTCGGCAGATGATCCTTTTCTATAATCCGAAAGCAACCCGGCCGCGCAATCGCCGATTTCCTTTGTCGATTCTAGCCATCGCAGCGGTTGTGGAAGGCAAAGAAGAATACGCCATCGTCGATGGCAATCTCGACCCACATCCCACTGAAAGTCTCATTGCCCTCATCAAGGAACGCGGAGCAGAACTCCTTGCGGTTACGGTCATGCCGGGGCCGCAGACCGTCGGCGCAGTGGCAAGCTGTCGCGAAATTCGCGCTCGGTTTCCCCAGTTGCCCATTGTTTGGGGAGGCTATTTTGCCTCCAACTACACTGCCGCCGCACTCAACGCGAACTATGTGGACTATGCGGTGCGAGGCCAGGGGGAGCAGACGTTCCTCGAACTGCTCGAAGTAATTCGCGGACACCGCGACCCCAAAGACGTTCCCGGACTCTCCTACAAAACTCCCGACGGGACGATGCGCCAGAATCCGGAGCGCCCCATGCGGAGTCTCGACGACTTCCCCTGGTATCCGTATCACCGCCTGCCCGCGGAGCAATACCTTCTACCCACGTTTCTAGGCCGGCGGACAGCGGTTCATCAGGCCAGCCTGGGTTGCCCTTATCGCTGCAGCTTCTGCGGCGTGGTGAACTTTTCCGGCAGCCGGGAAAAGATGGAAGCGCCCGCCCGCACTGAAGGCATGCTGCGGCATCTGGTCAAGACTTACCGAGTCGACGCCGTACAGTTTTACGACAACAACTTCTTCCTGAAGGAAGACCACACCCGGGAACTCGCGGACCGCCTGGCGCCGCTCAATCTGCGCTGGTGGTGTGAAGGGCGAGCCGACATCATGATGAAACATTCGGACAGCACGTTAGAGGCGCTGCGACGGGCCGGCTGCACCATGATTTTCTTTGGGGCGGAGTCAGGCTCAAACGCAATCCTGAAGGAGATGAACAAAGATCTCCGTGCGGAAGACACTCTGGCGCTGGCTTCGCGCATACGGCGGTTTGGCATTATCCCCGAATTCTCCATCATCTTTGGAAATCCGAAAGATCCGGAAGGCGACACTCGCGATTGCATCGGGTTTATACGGCAACTGAAGCGCTTGAATCCCGATGCCGAGATCATCGTCGAACACTACACTCCTGTGCCACAGCGCGCTCGCATGTACGGTGAGGTGGAGGACAAAGTTCAGTTTCCGACAACGCCCGACGAATGGGCGACGGAGCACTGGCAGCGTTTCGCCACGCAGAAAGACCCGCAGACACCATGGCTGCGACCTACCACGAAACAGTTGATCGACAATTTTGAGCTGGTGGTGTCGTCCCGTTGGCCGACGGTCCAGGACATAAGATTGCCGAATTGGGGGCGACTCGCGTTGAAAGCGCTGAGCAGTTGGCGCTATCGCCTCGGAGTGTACGGATCGCCGCTGGAATTGAAATGGATGCAGCAGGTCATCGAATTGCGAAAACCGAAGGCAGAGAGCCTGTGAGCGTTGCGACCAATATCGATCGTGATTTTGTTACCGATAGTAAACATGAACATCCCGCGCCCGGCGCGTCTCGCACAGTCCGTGCCGCGGAGGGTTATGAATGTTGGGCTCCCATCTATGACCACGCTCCCAATCCACTCTTGGCACGTGAAGAACGTCATCTGTTGCCTTTGCTCACCGACCTTCGCAACAAATCGACCCTGGACTTGGCGTGCGGCACAGGCCGTTGGCTGGAGAGATTAATGACGCACGGCTGTGAATCGGGAATAGGAATTGATTGCTCCAGCGCGATGCTGCGAGTCGCAAGAAAGAAAACTGCCATCCGAGGGCGACTCGCAACAGCGGACTGCGAGCAGCTTCCCCTTCCCAACGCAGCCTTCGATCTGACGATTTGTTCATTCGCGGTGGGACATATCCGTGACTTGGAATCCATGGTGCGCGAGTTGGCACGCGTGACGAAACGTGGAGCGGATATCTTCGTGAGCGATCTTCATCCTGAAGCCTACGCGCATGGTTGGCGGGTCGGTTTTCGGGACCGCGGCACGGCTGTTCAAATCGACATGCATTCCCGCACAGCTGAGGAGATCGTGCGCGTCTTTTGCACCAACGGCTTCAAGTGCGAAACGCATGAGCCTCTTTGGCTAGGCGAACCAGAAAGGCCGCTTTTCGCGCAAGCCGGCAAGTCTCATTCCTTCGTAGAGGCTTGCAAATTACCCGCAGTCCTCGTTTGCCACTTCCGGCGGCTTGGATCATCGGACCGACCGAGTGCAGAATGAATTCTCCACGAACACGCTGCCCAATCGCGCTGCGACGCCCGTTGGAGGTGCATGGGTGAAGCCCACTCCAGTTGAGAACGTCGTTGGATTCCTGAGTTTCTCGCGCGACCACCGCGATCGAGTCAACGCGATTGAGACGTTCAGTCGCCGGGAGTGGAATCATGTTCTGCAGTGGCTGGACGACGCAGGGTTAGCCTTCTACTTCCTGCAGAGGCTCAAGGACACACACGCAGGCGACGTCGTCCCGCCTGTGGTGCTGTCTCGTCTGGAACGGAATTTCGCGTCCAACCAGTTGCGGGTTGATGACATGTCGCATCGATTCGACGCGATCAATAAGAGCTTCGATCATGCCGGCGTGCAGTACGTGGTGATAAAAGGTTTCTCTCTCGTTCCGCAGTTTTGTCCATATGCTCCCCTCCGGCATCAGGCAGACCTCGATTACCTGGTAGACGAGCAGTCTTTACCGCCTGCATGCCGCGGATTGATCGACGTGGGTTACAGCTCGCAAAAGTCCCCGTCGAGCAAGGATTCGATCTTTATCATTCCGGGAGGGTCGGCATCACGCGGCGATGATCAATATTCACCGCAAGCGCCACACGCAGTTGAATTGCACACGGACATAATGGACAGCAAGATGCTCGGGTTGCCGCCGATTCCAAGCCTGTTCTCGGTGGCGCAAGCGAGAACGCGTCACTGGAATGGCTTCGCGTTTCCCGCTCAAGCGGACGAGAATGCCTTTCTGCTGCAGGTATTACACGCCTGCAACCATTTCTTCGGTCAATGGATACGCATGTCTTGCTTGTTTGAGATCGCTTATTTCCTGCATCGGCGGACTTCGGACACGGAATTGTGGAGGGGGATTGAGCAGCGAGTCGGCGACAGCGCCGTACTGCGGGAATTCGTCGTAATCGTAACGGAAGTGGCCGCCCAACTCTTTGCCGTGCCCCTCCCCAAGTTGGTGCAAAGTTGGAGCACCACGATCCGTCCGGGACCTCGCACCTGGATTGAATATTACGCACGGAATTGGGCTTTGTGTGATCTCCCGCGTTACGAGTTTAACTTGTTTCCCAGCGCAAAGCTCGCTCTGTTTCTCCATCACCAGTACAGAAGCGCATCGTGGGATCTGCAATCCCGGCATCAAAAGGAATCGCTGTGCTCGCGCCTTTCGCGCGTCGCGTCGTCCATAAAGAGTGACCCCTCCCTTGTTTTGAACGCAGGTTGGTGGAGACGCCAACGCCTGATCCGGCGAACTTTTTATTATGCATCAGCGGGGCTGCGCTACGTCTGCGAGATTCCGCGCTGGCGGTGGCGGAATCGTGCGCTACGGCAAACCGCCACCGCGGCCTCGATTCCATGGACGGGCGATTCACTTCCGTCAAAAAAGGCTTCGTGAGCCAGAAAGTATGGGCAATCGTCATGCTTTCGTCACGAAACTAGGCCTGAATTGAACTGGCATGCAGCGGTACCTGGTCGATTGAATTTTGCAGAGTTTTGACAATTCTGAGACAAATGCCGGGCTACCGATTGCTACCTTTTGAATCTCACTTCTTCGCGTTCGATCTGTGATTTTGCTCGTACACGACGAAAGGCACTGCCGTGAAATCGTCGAAAAAAATCGTATTCTTCGTTGCGTCATTCTCCAGCATTGAGGCCACTGCTCCCCTCGGCATCCTTGCCATCGCGACTCCTCTCTTAGAAGCGGGATACCAGATCTGCATTATCGACGCGTCGATTACTCCGGACTACAAAAAACGAATCATGGAGGAAGTAAAAGATGCCCTCTGCCTGGGCATTTCCCTGGTCACCGGGCCCATGATTCGCGAGACCGTTGAAGTTGCCCGCGCCATCAAGAAGTGGGACCCTGATTTTCCGATTGTTCTGGGCGGATGGCACCCTTCTCTGCTTCCCACGCAGACGCTCGAAGCACCTTACGTAGACATCGTGGTTCGTGCCCAGGGTGAGGAAAGCATGCTGGCGGTAGCCGACCGCTTGCGGGATGATGCTTCCCTGGCGGATGTTCTCGGCGTCGGATTCAAGATCGACGGCAAACTCCACTTCACTCCAGACCGACCGCTAAAGAGGCTGGAGCAAATGCCGGCCAAGGCGTATCACCTGGCGGACTTTGATGCTTACGAGAAAATCTGTGGCCGCCGCTGGGCCATGTACGTGTCCAGTCTGGCGTGTCCGTTCAATTGCGCCTACTGCACGAACGCCGGTGTTTACGGACGCAAGTGGAACTGCCTCCCGGTCGAGCAAGTAGTCGCTGAAACCATCGAACTGACGCGACGTTACCGCCTCGATCTCTTGTGGCTGGCCGATGACAATTTCCTGGTGGACCTCGACCGTTCGCTCAAGATCGCAGAAGGTTTGATTAAGGCGGGAGCCAACTTTAAGTGGAGTATTCAAGCCACGACCAATCTAACAGCTCGTCTCAGCATCAGCGAGTTGACCCTGTTGCGTCGTTCCGGGCTGCATCAGATCTGTCAGGGGATCGAGACGGCTTCTCCCACCGTCATGAAGCTGATGAACAAAGATTTTCAGGTTCTTGGCGACATCTATCAATCCACGGAGCGTTGCATCAAGGCGGGAGTGATCCCGTCATTCAACATCATTTTTGGGTTTCCCGGCGAAGGCCCGAAAGAAAGACGCGAGACCGTCAACTTCATGATGGACATTTGCCGGAAGTTTCCCGGCGCAGAATTCTGGACGAACATCTTTACGCCATATCCGGGTTCGCCAATCTTTCATCAGACGGCCCAACTGGGAATCGAAGTCCCAAAAACTCTGGAAGGCTGGGCGGACTATTTCCCGCGCTACACGGTTCTGCCCTGGCTCAAAGGCAGCGATCACCAGCGCGTTCAGACCATGCGCGATTACCTGCGCATCGCCTTCGATCGCGAACCCATCGCCACCACCGGCCACGGACGATTCGCCAAGGCGATTCAGCACCTGACGGCCTACCCGGCGCGCGTACGCCTGAATTTCGACTTTTACAGTTTCCCGGTCGAACTGTGGATTAATCGTCAGCTGAAGAACATTGTGAAATTACCCAAGCCGAGCGTGGACGCGAAAAGGCTGCAGCCGGAAACGGCGCCGACCTGCACGTGATTGCTTCAAGCGCTATCTCTCCGCGCAAGGCGACAGCTTATGATGCGGTCTCGGCATAGACCGAAACGCCGCCCTTGAAAAGGGCGTCGGCCAATCTTGGGCAAGACATTGCGTTCGCTTCCTGCATGCATCAAGCAACCGAAATCCGCCTCAGCACCGACTCTTCTGACATCGATAACTTGTCGGCAAGCCCGCCGCCATCACCAAAATTCCTCAATTGGTTACCTGCCGTCGAATGGTGCATAATCGCGATTCTGGCAGTGGCCTTCGTCGGGCTTACCCTTGTGCCAGGATGGCGGCATCTGAAAAGTGAATTCCCGGATTACTACCTGGCAGCAGAACTCTATCACCAGGGTACTCCACTCGACCGCGTTTATGAATGGACCTGGTTCCAACGTCAAAACGATCACCTGGGAGTGCTCGAAGGTCTGGTAAGCTTTGCGCCCAACCCTCCGACGTCGATACTTCCGCTGCTGCCGCTGACAAGGTTGAAGCCGCTTGCTGCGAAGCGCGTCTGGATCGTATCGAATCTTGTACTTCTTGCTCTTTCATTGTTCACGCTTCGTTATACGACACTATTGGGCTGGCGCCGTCTCATCCTTATCACTCTGCTATGCACTCTTCCGCTCAGGGTCGATTTCATGTTTGCGCGATACTACGTATTGATCCTGTTTCTTATCTGCGCTGCTTACTATGTCTCGTACCGAAACAGGCATTGGGCTGCGGGAGTGGTATGGTCCGCTGCAGCGGCAATGAAGCTATTCCCGGCAATTTGTGTGATCTTATTCATTCGGAAGCGAAATTGGCGAGCCCTGACTGGCTTTGTGATTGGAGCAATGACGCTTGTGGCCATTTCGATCGGCCTGTTCGGGGCAGAAGTCCACCAAGTCTTCGTCCGAGAAGTCTTGCCTCAAGCCTCGCGGGGGGACTGGCTCGGGCCTTACTACTTGTCTCAGAACTCCTTTATCACTCTCTGGAGCCATTTGTTTCTAATGGAACCGGAACTCAATCCGACGCCCTTGATCAATTCGTCCGTCCTTTACGCACTGGCGACGGCAACAACGGTCGCGGCGCTGGTGTTTGGGTTCCTGATATCGGCAAAAAGCGACAATACTTCACATGCCGAAGCATTGCGATGGGCGGCGCTGCTGCCCCTGATGTTATTGCTTTCCACGTATGCGAGTGCGGATCACTCGTGCCTCCTGATCTTTACTGCCATTGTTGGTTTTGACGCCTTGCTCGCCATCGGCAACTTCAAGACAGCCTTCACACTCCTTGTCCTGTATGTGATTGCCGCTGCACCAATACCGCTGAGGATGACGGACTGGTTTCCACACAGGCTCATCGCTATCAGCGCTCTCTACACATTGCTGCTGTATAGCTTGTGGGACGATGCGGCTAAGCGGCAGGCAAGGCGCTGGTGGGCTATCGGCGTGATTGCGGTCATGGTTCTAGCAATCCACAACTATCACCTCGCGAACCGTACCGAAGACTTCAGCCGCCGCCTGCAGACCGGTAGCAATGGATATCGATTCGCCAATCCTGTTCCTGTGGCCAATGGAGTGGCCTTTACAGAAATGGAGATCGATAAGTACCGGCCGATACTTCTCACCAACGGCGCGGCGAACGACATGTCGCTGCCAGGAGATGCTCTCTCGGTTGCTGGCTCGCGGAGCAGCGATCTGCTCTATTCTGAACTAGCGGGCCAGAGATCACAGCTCGTCAAGATTCCGACTGCAGGCGTTTCCGAAACTATCACCGAAGGCCAGGATCCCGCTCTGTCACCCAATGGAAAGTGGCTGGTTTTCATCCGAGAGGAGCAAGGAATCCGGACGGGATGGCTGTTGGCAACCGATTCTCCCGGTGCCACTCAACTTGTTCTGCCAAAAACGTACCAGCCTCTCGACGTAACGGTAACGAATGATGGAGATGTGATCGCAGCCGCTGGAAGCGTCAGTGATCCGCATTTTTTGCTCGTCCGTCGCGAAACGCCCGAAGTGACACAATTGTCGGATTTTCGCGCTCCCATCAGGTATCCAGCAATATCGCCTGACGGCAAGCGACTGGCATTCAGCCGGCGCGAGCGCGGGTCGTGGCACTTGTTTGCCAGAACATTGGGAACTGGATCCGAACAACAGCTAACCCACACGCCTTGCAATGCGATTTCTCCCTCATGGGCAGATAATCACACTCTGCTGTACGCGACCGATTGCGGCCGCGGCGTGGGCTTGAGCGCCATCGCACGCGTCGTTCTGCCGGATTAGGTAATGATTAATTCAGTCGAGCTCGAAGAGCGATCACACTCCGCAGACCGGGGCTCGACTGGTGCCTTGACGATCGACACCCGAGCTGTTCAATCTCGAATAATATCGCCTCTCCTGAGATTCTTGTCACGCTGCTGCTTTGGACTGGGCTACACCATTGTCGCCGTAGCGGTTCTGGCATCTTTCGTCGAGTGTGTGTCCTGGATGATTTGTTCCCTCCACCCACTTACACGGCAGGCTCAATTTGAGAATCAGAAAGCAAGTCCGGTGTATAAGGAAGCGGAGTGGGCGCACGAATTCTGGATACAGGAAGGTTTGCGGCAAGAAAAGCCCAGAGCTTACGTACCATTTCGGCTCTGGGGTGTCACCGAGTGGCACAGCAAGTACATCAACAACGACTTGGGAGTGGGAGGATTTTGGCGCAGAACGATGAACCCAGGCAACTGCGTCACATCAAACTCTTTGAATGTATGGACGTTTGGCGGATCGACCATGTATGGGGTGGGCGTGCCGGACTGGGCCACTATGCCGTCGTACTTCTCACGTGAATTGAACGCTGGCGGGCAGAATTGCGTGCTCGTCTCCAATTTCGGAGTTGAAGGCTACGTCACGGATCAGGAGTTGATCCTGCTCGAAGAACAGCTCAAGGTAGGAGGGCATCCCGATGTCGTGATCTTCTATGACGGCCTCAACGATTCTATGTCGCAGTGCGCTACGGGCCCTCCACCGCCGCATGGCGCGTACCGAACTATCAAGTCTCGGGTTGAGGGGTCTCCGTCTGCCAGGCTCGATTTCCTCCAGAAGTCCTACGCTGTGCGGCTTGCGGGGGAACTCTTAGTGCGTTTCCATCGTCCACGCTCGGTTGCGCTTCAGGCTTCGGAAGTGCAGCCGAGAATCATGAACGTAGTGTCCAAGTATGAGGCAAATGTGCTGCTGGTGCGAGCCCTCGCCGGGGCATACGGATTTAAGCTGTATCCCTTCTGGCAGCCACTCCTTACGTACGGACACACGCCACTTGTTCCCTTTGAACAACGCCTGGCAAGAGCGGATGCCAGCGACATTCCGGCAGACAATGCCTGCCTTCTCATGATGGCGGCAACGTACCATGAGGCGGAGCGCCGCGCTGCGCAGGAGGGAAACTTTGTTTTTCTCGGTGGCGTGTTCGATTCGACGAAGGAACCCGTTTATATTGATCAAGGCCATCTCGGTCCTCGCGGTAACGAAGTCGTGGCACAAGCAATCGCAAACTACATGCGTGATCATCCCGGAAAACAGCAATCCGCTCCGCGGAATTAAGAAAAGGAATTATGGGTATCGCGAATACTGCACGGACCACGGCAGCCCGTTTTGGAATCGTCGGCGAATTGTTTTCCTTTTTTTGGAACAACAAAAGATGGTGGCTTGTGCCCATGTTGGTCGCTCTGTTCCTAATTGGTGCACTCATTCTTCTGGCACAGAGCTCCGCTGTAGCACCCTTTATCTACACGTTGTTCTAGGGCACCCCATGCTCAAGCAAGTCTGGCAAAGATGGAAACGAATAGCTCGGGCAGTGGGAACGTTTCAGGCGCGAATACTGCTTACCGTTTTCTACGCGGTGCTTGTGCTCCCTTTTGGTATCGTTGTGCGCCTGTTCTCGGACCCTTTGCGAATACAGCGTCGGCCTACCCAATGGCTCGAACGTCCTGACGAGACCCACGATCTTCAGTGGGCCAAAAGGCAGTGAACGGTGTACGTCCTCGGAGTTTCCTGCTATTACCATGATGCCGCGGCAGCCCTCCTCCACGACGGAATGCTCGTGGCGGCCGCGGAGGAAGAGCGGTTCTCGCGGGTGAAGCATGACTTCGGCTTTCCCCGGAACGCAATTCGTTTCTGCCTCGAGCAAGCCGAAATCGAAGGCAGGGATCTGGACTACGTAGTTTTCTTTGAAAAACCCTTCCGCAAGTTCGACCGCATTCTGATGGCTACCCTGCAGACTTACCCCCAATCTTGGAAGGTGTTTCGCGAGTCTATGATTTCGTGGATGGTCGACAAACTCTGGGTCGGAACTACGCTCCAAACCGAACTCGGCGTAAGCAAGGACAAAGTACTTTTTTGCGAGCATCACCTCTCGCATGCGGCGAGCGCCTATCTGTGCTCCCCTTTCGACGAAGCGGCGATTCTTACTGTCGATGGCGTTGGAGAATGGGTCACTGCAGCGTACGGCGTCGGCCAGGGAAGTGAGATTCGCCTCTTAAAGCAGATTGAGTTTCCTCACTCGCTCGGACTCCTCTACAGCGCCTTCACCGCATTTCTCGGTTTCGAGGTGAACGAGGGCGAGTACAAGGTCATGGGCATGGCCCCGTATGGCGTGCCTCGTTACGTGGACAAGGTCTGGAGGCTGGTCACGCAGAACCGCGACGGATCCTTTTCGCTGAACATGGATTACTTCTGCTTCCACAATTCGACTGACCAGACTTACAACCAACGGTTTGTCGCCCTCTTTGGTAAACCGCGGCCGAGTGAGCTGCAATTTTTCACAAAAGTAACGGGTTTCCCGAAGTACTTCGGCGAGCCGCCGGGAAGCTACAATGAACTCTGCTACGTCAATCAGCATTACGCCGACATCGCCGCCAGCATTCAACGAGCGACGGAAGACCTTCTGTTGAACATGGCGAACCATCTGCATCGCGACACGGGTCTAAGGCGGCTTTGCATCGCAGGCGGCGTTGCCCTGAACAGCGTAGCGAATGCTCGCATCCTTAAAGAGACTCCTTTTGAAGAGCTGTTCGTGCAACCGGCGGCGGGCGATGGGGGCGGAGCTTTAGGAGCGGCTTTGTGGGCCTACAACAGCTTGCTCGGCAAACCTCGCCTCTTCACCATGCAGCACGCCTATTGGGGCCGCCCCAATTCTGATGCGCAGATTGGTGATTTTCTGCGTCAACACGCCATCCCATTTCGGCATTTCGATGATGAGAACGAACTGCTTGACCAGGTCGTTGACCGCCTGACGCAAGGCAAGGTTATCGGCTGGTCCCAAGGACGATTCGAGTGGGGACCGCGGGCACTCGGCAACCGGAGCATTCTTGCTGATCCGCGAAACCCTGGGATGAAAGACATCGTAAACGCGAAGATCAAGTTCCGCGAACCATACCGTCCCTTCGCGCCCTCAGTCCTCGCAGAATGCGCGGAAAAATATTTTGACCTGCCGCAAGCACAGAGCCACCACCCGGCCCGATACATGCTCTACGTCGCTCCGGTCCGAGAGAGCCAGCGAAGTGCATTGCCGGCGATCACTCACGTGGACGGGACCGCACGGTTGCAAACGGTTTTTCGCGACCAGAACCCGCGATACTATCGGTTGATCGAGCGTTTCGGACAAGCGACCGGTGTTCCGGTCGTGCTCAACACTTCGTTTAATCTTCGAGGCGAGCCGATCGTGAATACCGCAGCCAACGCCTTTCAAACATTCTCCAACAGCGAGATGGATACTCTCGTATTGGAGACTTTCTTGGTGGATAAGAAGTAATGGAAAACAGGGATCAGGAAATCAGCTTCTCCACTAATCGGTCTTTCGGTGCCGCACCAGGTCAGATCCCTCGCGCAAAGAATCGCCTCTCTGCAAAGCATGCCTTGTTCTTTGTGTTGGGCCTTATGACTCTATTCGTCTTGTACCACAACGAACAATTCTTCATAGACCACAGGTCAAACACCTGGAAGTTTTTCTCCCCGGTCTTCGGCAAGCTGATGGTTCACGCCTTGGGAGGTGCGACGGCGTTAGTGCTGGGTGCTGTTCAGTTTTCCACGAGGCTGCGCCAGCATCACCCTGCGGTTCATCGCTGGTGTGGCCGTTGTTATATAGCAGGTGTGCTGCTTGCGGCGCCCATGGCGGTCTATCTGTCATTCACTCACGGTATACGGACAATGTCGACTGAAACCGTCGTGCAATCTTTGCTATGGGCGCTTACCAGCTTGATGGCACTTCGTGCAGCCCGAAGACGGAACTTTGAAGTGCACAGGCAATGGGTTATGAGGAGCTATGCGGTCACGCTGATATTTGTAGTAAACCGTGTCATACTGGACCTGCCCTTTGCGCCAACCACTGATGTCGGAGCCGAACGCCTGACCTAGACACTTGTTGTTGGTGCAGTGTTCGTGCCTCAATTGATCATCAATTGGCAGCAGTTGTTCGCACAGCGCACCCTCTAATCAGAACTCCTGCCCTGCAGGCGATCTTATTGCATACCTCCGCCGAGCCGCATCACCCGCGCAATGGAATCAGCCATAATCTTGTTGCCACGCGGGTCCAGATGAAACTCGTCGACATATATCGGCTGTCTTTCATCATCAAATGCATGACCGAGAAACACGAAACTTCCCGACGCTTCAGAACGGCGTTCAGCCTGCTCATAGACGGCTTTGAGGCCACGCCGAACCCGACCACCTAACTCTGGGCCACGGGCTTCTTTTAGTTTCTGCTCGAAGGGCACCAGCGGCTTATTTCCATACGCCAAAACTGGCTGCCAGAAGAAATAGGTCTTGAAGCCGTATTCCTTCGCAAACATCCTCACGATCCTCAAGTTTGATTCGTAGTTTTCGAGGGTTGCCTGAGCCTTGGCAGCCAGTTCGCTACTGGAAAACGTCGGGTATTGATCTAGGCTATCGTTCTGCTTTAGCTGAGCGATCAATTGCACGGCGTAAGTCACCTTCAGGACACTCAGCCTGCTGGTCTCGGGATTTTCAAATTTGGCTCTGATCGCGTCAAAGTTCCAGTGTTTGGTTGGAACTCCGGGTGAGAACCCGCCCACCAGTGATTCATTGACGCCATCATAGAAAATCGCAACATCAGGCCGCCGCCCAGCCTTGAGCTGCTGCATGAGCAAGATCGCCTCCTGGTTCGTGACATAACCCTCAGCCCCTAAGTTCGTAACCTCCCAACAGGCCGAAGAATCAGCATTGAGTTCCCGCGCCAAGTACGATGGGATCGTTGCCCAATCTGGAGTCCCTATTCCATACACGGTTGATCCGCCGAAGACCCAAACCTTCCGCGCAGTCGTCTTCTTACACGCGTCGCCGGCAGCCTGGACTGTTCTTCGCCACGTCCCCATCTCCACTTCGTCTGTGTTGATGTATTTCCCATGCCATTTCCTCACACTCCAAACCGTAAATGGAAGGTAGTTACTGCGGGCTTTGGACCAAAAAGTGGATTGTTCTGCCCAAAACTCGCGACTCCACTTTTCGTTATCGTAGGCTGGGCTCTGTTGCGGAACGAGGGGATCGCGGTGGAGCCTACCGTAGATGTTGAGCGCGGCGTATGAAGATACCTCTACCAAAATAGCAATCACAATAAAAGCGGTGAGCGAACGGCCGACGATCGCAAAGAACTTTTCGCCAGCGGCGACTAGGCGGGTATGTTCCACGGTAGCGCTCCCTTCCCCCTGCGACTGCCGCAACCTGCGCACCGTGTTTACCCAACGGCGCAGTGATTTCTTGAACTAGTAGATTCCGGGAATTACCTTTGCTGTGGTCCGCGCGTATGATTCATAGGGCGGCCCAAACACTTTCCTCAAATGCCTTTCTTCGACTGCGATCTTATTCAGCAGAAGCAAACCCCAGGCGATGACCAGCAACCATCCGACAACGCTTGCAAAGATGAGGGCCATTGCTGCCTTTCCCACAATCGCTGCCGCATACCGTGGATGACGCACGTAGCGATACGGTCCCCGGTTCATCGGTAGTAGTGTCTGTTGATTTCGACTGAAATATTGCGCGAGGTAGGAGTCGGTCCAGATCTGCCACAAGGTGACCACGAGATAAAGGACGATTCCAAGCGTCTGCAGCGCAGGACGCGCCAACCCGGGAGTGAGGCGGAAGTGACCGTAGTCGAGGAAGACCGCCAAATCGAGTACCATCAAAACCATCACCCATCGGGGCCCGGTGGGATCCGAATCTAGCGCCCACCATTGCTTCTTCACTTGGGACGAATAAAACGCCCTCCGACTGGACGAAAGAGAATAAATCGACCCGAAAAAGCGCAATGCCAGATAGCCCCCAGAAAAATAATCCAGGTGTAACAAGGGCCGCGGATGGCGCCACTGAGCCAGACAGGACAGTACAAGAAGCAGGTAACCGAGAGAGCACGTCAGAGTTGTCCAAAAGCTTGTTTTCATAGTCCTCAACTTCATAGACACCTAGACTGCGGTCATGGTCGAGTGTTTTGGCTGCCCAGTAGCTCCCGACCTGGGTCGGTGTAGTTTTGTGCTGCGAGCAAGTCCCGCATCGTGGCTGCGGCTACGGCGGGGTTACTCCCATAGCGCAACACGTACGCTGGTAGTCCTTCGAGGGCATTCAGAACCTTGGCCTGCCGCTCGCGAAAACGCTCGTCGTCCTGGAACAGGACACTGTCAGCTAGCAGCCTCGCCAAGTCGTGGCGGGCAACCCGTGAGACGCTGGGGATTTCGGAAGCTTGTCGCTCAAGGAAGAGGCAGCAAAGCGGTTGAATCGACGAACCCGAACCGCTCCGCGGACGCTGTTTGACCAGGTGATAGACGACGAAATCCCGATGAAAGCAGCAATCGGTCCGATCCTTGAGATCCGGAAAGAATTGCAGGGCTTCCGGACGAAAAGTAGCGGGCCAAAATCCGCCCCAGCTCCGCAGAACTCCGGAATCAAGCTCTATAAACGCTCCCTCGTCTGAATGGAAGTCGAGCCCAAGTATTTCCGCGGCATAGCTGGCGCTCGTCTTTCCGCTATTGGCTTCGCCGAACAGCAATATTCCCCTATGCTCGCGTGCCACACAGTTTGCCCAGAGCGGGACGATCCCGAGGGCACCAACCGTCAAACAAAACAGGTTGTCAAGAAACGGGCTAGTAAGTCCAAGTTTGTCTTCCATGAGGCTTTCGGAAACAAATCCGATCCCCGCCCTCACTTCGAGGTCGACTGCCAGGAAATTCCTCTGCCCAAACTGGGCAAAACGAAGTCCGTCGTCCGAGAAGGTGGATCTTCGCGGCCAGGGCTGCCCGAACTTTACGTCCGAATCCACCACAATCTTCCAGAGAAACTTCGGACACCGGTCGGGTGCTCCCGGATAACGAGCAAACAGTTCAACCATGTGGCTTAGGAGCTTGGGACGGTTCGTCTCTAAGCGCACCGTGCTTCCCATCACTGGCAGGCAGGCAGCGTAGGGAGTCGACACGAAGCGGCGCATCGGATCGTTCTTGACCTCTTCCGCGTGAACGTTCTCTCCCATAGCCATCCCTGCTCCCGCATGCATCGCAGTTTGGATCGAAGGAGTGCCGACAGCATGTTTCATATTCCCGTACCCACTGTCCCGACTTTCGCTCGTTCGCCCCTGGCTTTGGATCGTCAGAATTCCGCAAGATGCCGGGAAATCTGGCGGGCGACCAGGTGGGGCTGCCCCCCATACTGTAAGAGCCAGCATGGAAGTTCGACTACCCCCTTGAGTGTCCTCGAGCGCCTCGCCGCTGCTTCGGGAAGTTCCATCGTCAGTTCACGTTCCAGCCGGCTCAGCGCCTCTCTGGACGACATTGAACTCAAGCGGAATTCCGAAGTGTCCCGTCGGTCCAAAAAGATCAGTGAGGTTGGTCGACATTGTCGCACCCGTTTCACTCCGATAATCTGTTCGGGTTCAAGCCAAAAAGCCGGGTCCCCGCTCCGCCTATCGATTAAGCGCTCCCTCTGCAATTCGTCAAACCATAGGGTCGCTTCAGGGCGCAATTTGAGAGGAGTTGGCATACCCCAGCTTTGTATTTGAGCTTTCTCTAACGAGCAAAACGTGCGGTCGTCCGAAAGGAACCCGAAACCCTGTTGGGAGAGTGCTAGTGCCAGCGTCGACTTTCCAGACCCAGACGGACCGGCCACGAGTACGCCGTCCTGCTCCTTCGCGACACAAGCACAGTGCAATTCCGCAATGCCCACCGACGCGCTCACCACCGTGAGCAGCATGGGGAAGATCACGGCCTGCCAATATGCAAGATCCGAAGCCATGCCCGTCGAGAATCGCCCGATGACGCTACATGTACGAAGATCGGCCAGCATCGAACTTCCCTCGTCAAAGCCTGCAAAGACGAGATGGTCCAGTCCCCTCACGTACGGCTTCGGCCAAGGCGGTTGTGATGCGTCCGTATCGTCAACCCAAAACCGTAGGCGGAAGTCGGCCGGGCCTGGCTGAACTCCAAGCGCATGGAACGTGTTGCGTGCGGCGTCGAGCACCCGCTCGGAATTGGTCGAAAGACTGCAGAGCGCGCCGGCTGCGATGTAATGTTCGCAGAGCTTCGTCTCAGCGTCCTTGTGCAAGAAATCCGGGGGATGCATATAGAGTCTTTCCGGCCAAGCGGGAAAGCCCCTCCGAAAAACGCACAATTTTCGCCGAGCCGGGTGAGCGGCTTGTCACGTTCTTGTCAACAACTTGTAACCTTTTCATTGGCGGGCTGCGGATATTCTGGCCGGCGCTGTCACGTTCCAATTTTGCGTTCTTTTCTTTCTGGTCGGCCAACCTCTCGAACCTTGCCGGCAACCTTTAACAAAACGAGCACGGTCTCACCTCCGTGAGGATCGATGACAAGATGTTTCTACAGGCTCCTGGTGCACTTAGAAACTGCTGACGGGTCGTTCCAATTCGGGATTTTTATGACAGTTTATTTACATTTCTCAGACAATTCCGTACTGCAGGCGGGGTATTCTCTGCTCGCTACTAACTGTTCAGGTTGTTGCGTGCTGCTCGTGATTCAAGATAGAAGTCCCGGCCTCGGCCTGAGGATAAATTCTCGTCCCCTTTCGTCGAGTCGTCTTCATCGTACGAACACGGATTCAACAGCCGTTCGGATGCAGGCATCCTAGTTGCTGTCGTGGGAATTCAGCCTTCGTTCGCACGTGCCAACTTAACGGGCCACCTGCAAGAGAGCGCCGGATGTGCGTTCTTGAAGTTGGTAAGTACAAGGGTTTAGCTCACCGTACCCTGTAAGTGAGGCGGCGAAGCTATATCCATCGCAATCGATTCAAGGTGTATCCAGCTGCACGTCGAGAGCTGCTATGAGTACACTTACAATTACGACGGCACCGCAATCCGAAACCTGCGGGGCCAACTGGTACGCGCTCTACACCGCCCCGCGTCACGAAAAGCAGGTCGCCGACCAGATCAACCGACAAGGTATCCCTTGCTACTTACCTCTTTACCGCTCGGTGCGCCGGTGGAAGGACCGCCGCAAAGAGCTGGCATTAGTTTTGTTCCCCGGTTACGTTTTCGTGCAAATGGCTTTGCAGCATCGGTTGCGCGTGCTGCGACTTCCCGGCGCCGTGCGACTGGTGACCTTTAACGGGCGGCCCGTTCCCGTGCCAGAAGAGGATATTCAAAACCTGCAAAACCATCTCTCACGCTCTGGAAACATAGAGCCGCACCCATACCTGAGCGTCGGACGCCGCGTCCGAGTGCGGAGCGGTCCTCTGAGAGGATTGGAGGGTATCATCCAGCGCACCAAGGACCGCTGCCGCATTGTCTTGTCGATTCATTTGATCATGAGATCGGTGGCAGTCGAAGTGGATGACGCGGATGTGGAATTCATCGCCTGAGTTCGTTTCGAGCCGCGTTGCTAAGCTCAAACGGCAGCAGCGCCCCGACCGGACCCCGAGAACTTAACCAGCCAGTGTGAGAGATTGCAGGTCGTAGCACTCGACGATGGCGAGGCGGTCGGCGGCACCGATCTTTCGTAGCATGCGATGCACGTGATTTTTCACTGTCTGTTCTGACAAGTTCAGTTTCGCAGCGATTTCCTTGTTGGTAAGCCGCTCACGCAGCAGCACTACCAGATCCTGCTCCCGGCGGCTCAGTATTTGGGTGGTCCCTGACGGGAGCAACCGATGCTGGACCACATGAAAGAGGGCCATCGAGAGAGGCGGTGGGCAAACGGCTTCTCCTGCGGCAATGGCTCGGATCATACCTGCCACTTCCGCGGCAGAGGCATCCTTAAGGACATATCCAACCACGCCCTCACGAACCGCCCTCAAGAATGTGCACTGATCCAGTTCCATGTCGATCATGGCGACCCGCACACCGGGGATCGCAGCCTGCAGCATAGCCACCAGGCGAACTTCGGAAAAAATAGGACCAACGGAATCCAGCAGAACAATGCTAGGGCGAGTGCCGATGATTTGTTCCTGCGCGGCCGGAGAATAAGGGGCAGCTCCCACAACGCGGATATCACTCTTCTTCGTTAGGATCCGGATGAGCGATTCGCGCAGCAGCCGGTTTTCAGCTAGGAGGAAGACTTCAGAGATGAGTTGTGGCTCCATCGAGCACTCCTTTGGCCACTATGATGCATGACCCTCAACAGACGTGGGCGTGCCCCCTAACACGCCACGTCTAATTCGTTCCTAACGATTCGTTGGGCTACGATTCGTCTAGATGATGCTCCAAGAACGATTTTGAATAGCTCACGGCCGAGATTCGATTCCTTGCGGAGGTTGAGCCGCCAAAGACATTGAACTCCATTCTCGAAATAAAGTTGTGCCAACCAGTCCCTGCGGAGACACAACGCTCCCGACACCTAAGCCTCTGGAATCTTCGGACCTATAAGTTTACGCGAATGGTCCGTCGTGTCAAGCGACATCTGCGCCATTTTTCAACTGGCAACCATTCGTTTTCCTAGAACCGGTCGTGCTGTTGTTGGTACAAGTTAGTGTCGGCCTCGAAGGGCATAATCTGATCGTCGAAGTACCTGACTCGCTAAAGCGGCTGCGCGTGTAGATCTCGACCGACGCTTACTCTTTGTGAAGTCCTGGATGTTAAAAGGTGTGGCGCTGACCACGGTGTCGAGCTCCGATCATCGAAAAGGAAGCGCGAAGAAGGTTAGCACCCCGGTTATCGCCAGATCGGCTTAGGCGGCAGAGACGGCGGGATTGGTACCGACTTAGTACTACAACGGTACTTCATCAGTACCAGCACGAGTGCTCTGACGAGTACCCAGACAACCTTCCGAGAAGTACGTAAAGGAGTGAACGGTGCCCATCAGATAGCTCCGATTTGAACCTTGTCTCGGAGTGATTCCGGCTCTATCGTACGGCTAACGCCGGCAACGCGATTGGAGTAATCATGAAGCGAGTCCGCGTCCTCGTTGCAAATCAGCCTCGCCTGATGAGGGAACTCATCATGACCACAATCGCCGAACAGCCCGACATCGAGCTAGTTGGGGAAGTTGGGAAACAGGATGACCTTGCCGAGGTCGTCGAACAAGTCCGGCCGGACGTGCTCATTCTGGCCATCGACAAACGGGAGGAGCACCGTGCTCAGTGCGGTTTCCTGCTCGGACGCTACCCCGAAATGAGGATTCTTGCGCTGGCTCCAGAACAAAATCGTGCCCTGTTTTACTGGGCCATCGTAGACATCCGCAGCAAACCGCTGGAAAGCTCTGAGGCGGGCATCTTGAATGCCGTGCGGCAACGGGCGCCTTTGGTCGGCTTAACTCCGGTCTAGATTCACCTGGATGGTCCGGCAAATTGCGCGCTGTTGCTTGCAAGTATCTGAAAAATAGTGACTTAGATCACTGCGCCCTGTGTAAGTCACGGGGCGAAGCTGCACCTAGCCGACGAAGGATCGGAATGATGGCGTTAGCAACAGGAATCGACCGTCCGGCAGTGGCGCCTCACGAGGCTGGATCAGAGAGTTGGTATGCCCTTTACACTTGTCCGCGCCACGAGAAGCGCGTGGCCGAGCAGATCGAGCAGCGCCGCATCTCCTGCTTTCTGCCTCTGTATCGGTCGGTACGACGGTGGAAGGACCGCCGCAAAGAACTGGAACTCGTCTTGTTTCCCGGGTATGTCTTCGTGCACATGGCGTTCCAGGACAAGCTGCAGGTACTGAAGGTCCCGGGCGCTGTACGGCTGGTGACCTTCAACGGCCAGCCCGTCGCGTTGCCGGAGCAGGAAATCGAGTGTCTCAGAAACCGGCAATCCAGCTCCAACCTCGAACCACATCCATACCTGCGCGTGGGACGCCGGGTGCGCGTCCGTAGCGGACCCATGCAAGGGCTGGAAGGCATCATCCGCCGCAACAAGGACAAATGCCGCTTGGTTTTCTCGCTCGATCTGATCATGCGCTCCGTGGCCGTCGAAGTGGACGAGGCCGACGTCGAGTTAGTCGCCTGACACGAGAGTTCAACGCGTTTCGTCCGCAAGCTTAGACCTCCCAAGAAATCTTAAGTACGTCGGAAACTATAATGTTCACCAACCACAGGAACCGTAACAGGTTTTTCCCGAACGCACTTTGCGGGATTCTGCTGCTCCTGCTTGGTCATGCGTTGCATGGTCAGATGAGCGACGGGCCCCGCCCCCCTCGAGACGATGCCCGCAGGAATTCCACGGCGGACACGTCTGACCTTGCCAAAGACAACTTCAATCGCGTAGCGGCGTCCGCGGTTCAGATTCGAGCAGTTCTCGCGAAAGATGCAGGACTCCTGGTGGAACTGAAGCGCTGGATTGCGAAAGAAGCCACCGACGACGGACAAGTGGTGGAGGATGCGAAGCTGCTCGACGAGGCGATATTCGACCGTCTCAACCGGGATGTAGAATTTCGAGCGGTGGCGACCCGACTGCTGCAGCGCTACGGCTACCTGATGCCTTCGCCGAATCCAGATTCAAGTTACGGCAAAGAGGAAGACATTCTTCTGAAGGAGCGTGCCCGCCGTTTGGTCCAGATTGAAGCGCAGGAAGATATCGAAGCCCTCCAGCCCGGCAAGAATAGTAACAATCAGGCGGTAGAGCGTACGGCGACCTGCGATCCACGACAGGACGAAAACTGCGACAAACCCGCTACCACAAGCCGGCGCTCGAACCGTCCATCCACGAACGAAACTCCTATTCCGGATGAAAACCCCGGCGCTACGCCCGGAGACGGATCGCCCTCGTACTCACCGAATCCCTCGCGAACGCTCCGAACTCAGTTGAATTCAGATGAGCAGGAACCAGGCCAGCGCGACGGCATCTCGTCGTCACAGATCGAACTAGCCTCGATTGCGCCGAAGTCGGGCTCGGATCTTTCTCCCGATCAACCAAACATCCCCTCGCTGCCTAACGGCCTTTCAGGGCCACGGGATACGATCGCGGACGCAGATCGAAACAGCCCGCGCGAGGCCAACCCCTCTCAGTCGATGCGTCAGAAGCGCCCCAGAGTTCAACAACCCGAAGAAGAAGACGTGACGCCGGTAAAGATGGTTCGCCGGGCAAATCCGTATTCCGACATACCGTCTCTTTACGATATGTACGTTCAATCGGCGGCTTGGCAGCGCCCCGCAGAGAGGTTCGGTTCGGAAATATTCCGGAACTCGATCAACCAGCCGGACGTGATTCCCATGGATCTGCCCGTAGGACCCGACTACGTGGTAGGAACGGGCGATAGTCTGTCCATTGATCTGTGGGGCAGCGTCACGCAGCGACTGGTTCGCCTGGTGGATCGGGAAGGAAGGATCGCATTACCCGAAACGGGTCCGGTGCTGGTAACCGGCAAGAGCCTCGGGGATGTGCAACTGGAAGTTCAGCACGCGCTCAGAAGCGCGTTCCGGGATGTATCTGCCGACGTCTCGGTTTCCCGCCTGCGCACCGTACGAGTCTATGTGGTTGGAGAGGTCGCGCAACCGGGCGCTTACGACATCAGTTCCCTTTCAACGCCACTCAATGCGCTGTTTGCCGCAGGAGGCGTCACTGGCCGCGGGTCCTTACGGGCTCTCAAACACTACCGTGGCAAAGAACTAGTTGAGGAAGTGGACGCCTATGATCTCCTCCTCCACGGCATTCGCGGGGACCTGAAGCGACTCGAGAACGGCGACACGTTGCTGGTCCCTCCGATCGGACCTCAAGCCACCGTCGACGGGATGGTGCGCCGCCCGGCGGTGTACGAACTGCTGAATGAGAATTCATTGGACGAAGTTCTGGAACTGGCAGGCGGAATTCTGCCAGCCGCGGCCCTGCGCCACATCGAGGTGCAGCGACTCGAAGCACACGACAAGCGAACCATGTTGACCTTGGATCTGACGGCGACCAGCGATCCGGATCAGATCACCAAGCAACTCGAAGCATTCAAGATCCGCGATGGGGATCAGGTACACATCTTCCCCATCGCCGCCTACAACGAAGACGCCATTTACCTTCTGGGCCACGTGTTGCGTCCCGGTCGATATTCGTACAAGCCGGGAATGAAGTTGACCGACCTGATCTCATCTTACGGAGATCTGTTGCCCGAACCGGCGGCTCATTACGCTGAAATCATCCGTCTGAACAAGCCTGACTTCCACCCTAGCGTAGAAAGCATCGATCTCTCGGCTGCACTTGCGGATCCCGCCTCGGCGCCGGTCCTAAAGCCCCTGGACACGGTACGGATCTTCAGCCGGTTCGATTTTGAGCCCGCTCCAGACGTGTGGGTAGGTGGAGAAGTTCGGTCCCCAGGGAAATATCGCACCTCGGGCCAGGCCCATTTGCGAGATGCGATCTACTTGTCGGGAGGCGTAACCCCCGATGCATCCCTCGATTCGGCGCAGCTGTTTCGTACCGAGAGCGATGGAACTCTGCGGATTCTCAGCGTCGATCTGCACCAGGCGCTCGATGGAAACCCGGTCGACAATCTCCTTCTGCAGTCGCGCGACCGAATTCTGGTACATCGAAACCAGGCACAAGTGGAAGCGCCGACCGTGTACATCAAGGGGGAAGTCGCAAAACCCGGGCGGTATCCGCTACCTTCCAATATGCGCGTTGCGGACTTGGTAAGAGTTGCCGGAGGGCCGACGAGATCTGCATTCCTCGATGCCGCAGACCTAACCCGATTCGCCGCGAGCACGGCGCCCGGTCACTCGAGCCAACGTCTCGAAGTCAAACTGGCAGCGGTGTTGTCAGGGGACTCCAGCGAGGACGTGCCACTGAGCAACGGAGACGTCCTCACCGTTCGACAGATCGCACAATGGAATGATCTCGGCTCTTCGGTCTCGGTGCGAGGCGAAGTTCAACATCCCGCCAGCTACGGGATTGAGCCCGGCGAGCGGCTGAGTTCCGTGCTGAAGCGTTGCGGTGGCTTTACCCAACAAGCCTACCCCTATGGCGCGGTGTTGATCCGCCGCGAGGTGCGCGACCTGGAAATGACAGCCCACATCGAGTTGGTGAACCGCGTCAAGAACGAGGAAAGTTATTTGAAGACCTTGCCCGAGGCTGGCACGGATCAGAAAAATGCGAAACTTACAGCGGTGGCGCAGGTTGAAACCACGCTGCAACAGCTGGAAGCTACACCGCCCATCGGGAGAGTCGTGATTCACATTCCCTCGAACATGAAGAGCCTGGATGCGTTGACAGGCAGTACTGCCGACGTCCCGCTCCGCGACGGGGACGAACTCGTCATTCCGAAGAAGGCGAACTACGTACTCGTGAGTGGTCAGGTTTTCAATCCTACGGCTGTTAGTTATCTCCCTGGAAGGAGCGCAAAGTGGTACCTGAGCCAGTCGGGAGGGCTGACCCAAGTTGCGGACAAGAATGCGATGTTCGTGGTCCGAGCCGATGGGTCGGTTCTGTCGGCAAAGAACAACTCCGGATTCTGGTCGGGTGACCCCATGAGCGCCGTGTTGAAGCCGGGGGATTCGATCGTCGTGCCGGAGAAGGCGCCTAGAATCGGCACCCGCAATTGGACCGCGATATTGCAGGCGGCTCAGGTCGCATCGTCAGCTGCTCTCACGGTGGCGTACATTCACCCGTAGAAGTGGGGGCCCCTTAAAGTTGAGAGTGCATACCCAATTTCTGGCTGGCGTTCTGACTGCTGCTACGACACTTTACATCGTGCCCGAAGCACATTCTCAGGATTCAGGGAAAGACGTCAAACCGGTGGCGCCGAGTGCTTCTGCCGACTCGAAGAAATCCACAGCGAGCTCGCCGCTGGCCGACAGTAAGCCGTCTGAGAGTGCAACAAAGAAGTTCTTCGGCGGCGCGATCAAGGACTTCGCGCAAGACCAGGAGCACATCTGGACGAGTCCAGCACACATCCGCCTGGTTGACGCCACCTGGCTGGTGCCCTTGGCGGGAGTTACAGCTGGCCTGTTCGTAACGGATAAACAGTACAGCGCTTCATTGCCGACGAACCCCACCACCATTAGTCATTACAAGAGCGTGTCGAATGTCGGTATTGCCAGTCTCGCTGGAGCCGGCGCAGCCATGTATCTAATGAGCTTTCCCAGCCACAACGAACACTGGCGCGAAACCGGCTTCCTCGCGGGCGAGGCAGCCATCGATGCTCTCATACCGATCGAGGTCATGAAATATTCATTCCGGCGGGAACGCCCCTATCAGGGAAACGGGAGCGGCGCCTTTTTTCAAGGGGGCACGTCGTTTCCATCGGAACATTCCGCTGCAGCATGGGCGATTGCCGGAGTAATTGCACATGAGTATGACGGTACATTGCCGAGGCTGTTCGCCTACGGGATGGCTTCGGCCGTCAGTTTCTCGAGAGTTCGGGCCCGGCAGCATTTTCCTTCGGATGTTCTGGTGGGAAGCATCTTGGGATATCTGGTGTCACAAAGCGTCTACAGCAGGCGGCACGACGCCGAAATCGGTGGCGCAGTGTTTGAGTCACCGCGAGAAGCTGTAAGCGGGGAGAGAATGCGGACGCCTTCGTTCATGGGCTCGCCCTACGTTCCGCTGGATAGCTGGATCTACCCGGCGCTGGAGCGAATGGCGTCCCTCGGCTACGTGAAAACCGTAAGTCTGGGAATGCGCCCCTGGACTCGACTGGAGTGCGCCCGGTTGTTAAGTGAAGCCGGGGAACTCGAACCCGAGACGGATGCACCGGCGGAAGTCCAGCAACTTTACTCCGCGCTTTCAGAAGAGTTCGCGCGCGATTCCGAGTTAATGAGTGGCGAAACCAATCGCAGCGCACAACTCGAGTCGGTCTATGTCCGCGCCTTGGGAATCGCGGGGAAGCCGCTGACCGACAATTATCACTTCGGCCAGACAATACTGAACGACTATGGCAGGCCTTACGAAGAAGGCTTCAACAGTGTGGCAGGAGTCTCCGGTTGGACGACTTTGGGGCCATTCGTGGTCTACACCCGCGGAGAATATGAGTCCGCACCGTCCGCTCCGTCGCCTTCGGCGGCAGCGCTCAACTTCATAAGCAATGTCGATGGTTTGCCGCCGAATCCACCGCCCATGCCCGTTGCGGACGTGAGCCGCTTTCGGCTCTTGGACGTGTACGCGGGCATGAACATCGACAATTGGCAATTCTCGTTCGGCAGGCGCAGCTTGTGGTGGGGACCGAGTGAGAGCGGGACGATGATTTTTACGAACAACATTGCTCCGCTTAACAACATGTTCAGCATCGATCGGATCACACCCTTTCGATTGCCCTGGCTTTTTGGCTATCTGGGCGATATACGCTTGACGGGCTTTATCGGGCAGCTCTCGGGACAACGGTTTTTGAGTACGACTTTCAGCGGCAAGACCGGTCCAGACATCGGACAGTACGGGCACGAATTGCGACCTCAGCCGTTTCTCAGCGGCGGAAGGATTACTTTCAAGCTGACGCAGAACTTCGAGTTTGGCCTGTCCTTGACGTCGAAGTATGGAGGCCCTGGACAACCTCTCACCCCGACCACGATGTTCAAGTCTTTTTTCGGCATCCATGTTCACGGCGATCCCTTGGGTGATGGACGCTCCGGTGCCGATTTCTCTTATCGGATTCCGAAATTGCGAGACTGGCTGACCTTTTATGGGGAGGCCATGAGCGAAGATGAGCCTTCTCCGATTCCTTACCCGACGCAGTCCATCTTTCAAGGCGGGATCTACCTAGCCAAAGTCCCGCACGTCCCAAAGCTCGATTTGAGGCTGGAAGGTGGGTTTACCGACCCTCCAGTCCAGTACTATACGCCGGGCTATTTTTACACCAACTCTCAATATGTCGATGGCTACACAAACGATGGTCGATTAATAGGGACATGGTTAGGGCGAGCGGCACAAGGTGAAACTGTGCGGATGAACTATTGGCTCTCTGCAAAAAATAAGATCGGGCTGGAGTTTCGGCATCGGAAAGTCGATCAGACATTCATTCCGCAAGGCGGAACGCAAAATGACGTGGCCGTCAACGCGGACATCTTCTCGCGCTCGGGTTTTCGGTTTTCCGGCAGCCTACAGTACGAGCGTTGGCAGATCCCACTGTTGGCCTTAAACCATCAATCCAATGTGGCGGCGTCGTTTGAGTTTGGCTTCTGGCCGGTCGCACACCATTAATGGAACCGCTCCCGCTTCACCTCCGATCTTCTAATCTTTGGATTGAAAAAAGCAGGGCACTCGCAGATGTTGACATGGCTCGCATGAGACTGCCGGTTGATGGGGATAGACCTTTGGCCGCCAGATTGGGATCTTTCGTCGGAACTAGTCCAAGCGTTTGCAGGAATGTGACCGCTGCGAGGATTCTGTTCAGGTCGCAGAGATTGTTCCGGCATTCTGGCTCGGGCGTGCCCGGCGTGGTGGACCAACGATGAACCGCACAAGCATCGCTCCTGCCCGGCAGCCTATGCCGGAGCTTCCGGAACAAATTCTGACCGTTGGGCCGCCCGAGCAGCGCTCTCGGGAAAGCCATCCCTCAGTCTTTTACCTGGCGCAACTCTGGCAACAGAGGAGGCCACTTGCTCGCACTGCGCTTTATGGACTTCTTGCGAGCACCATTTTGGCCTTTCTAATCCCGATGCGATTTGAATCGACCGCGCGTCTCATGCCTCCAGATGGTGGGCAGCCGGGCGGCCTCGCCATGGCCGCCGCACTTTCTGGCAGCGTAGGAGGGTTAGGAGGCATCGCCAGTGAAATGCTCGGCCTCAAAAGCACCAGCGACGTTTTCGTCGGCATTTTGTCCAGCCGTACAGTCCAGGACAGACTCATCGAACAGTTCGACCTGAAGGGACTCTACGGGGCCCGCCGGATGGAGGACGCGCGTTCGCAGCTCGCTCAACACACGGGCATTTCGGTCGACCCCAAGAGTCAAATCATCACGATCAGTGTGATGGACCATGACCCAAAGCGCGCGGCAGCCATGTGCCAGGCCTACGTTGAACAGCTCAACCGTCTTGTCGCGGATCTCTCCACATCCTCTGCCCGTCGTGAGCGCATCTTTCTGGAAGAGCGCTTGCAAACAGTAAATAAGGACCTGGAATCGGCAGAAAAAGAATTCAGTCAGTTCTCCAGCAAGAACACGGCGATCGATATTAAGGAACAAGGAAAAGCAATGGTCGAAGCAGCCGCGACGCTGCAAGGCAAGCTCATTGCCGCACAGTCAGAGCTGCAAGGCCTTCGGCAGATTTACGCCGATAACAACGTGCGCGTCCGCTCTGTGCGGGCACGCATTGATGAATTGAGCCAACAACTCGAAAAAATGGGAGGCAAGGGTGAGGATGCGACTGGATCCTCCGGGCAGCAAGGAGACTCTCTTTATCCATCGATCCGGCAGCTCCCCTTGCTCGGCGTTACTTATGCGGATCTGTATCGTCGCACAAGAGTGCAGGAGGCAGTTTTTGAGACTCTAACCAAGGAATATGAGTTAGCGAAGGTCCAGGAAGCAAAAGAGATTCCAACCGTAAAGGTGCTCGACGCTCCGAATATTCCAGAGAAAAAATCGTTCCCTCCGCGTCTGGTCATCATGCTTTTGGGAACTGCATTTGCGTTTTCTCTGGCGTTGACTTGGTCGCTGGGCAAGACAGCCTGGGCAGGGGTCGACGCAAGTGATCCGCGGAAAGCACTGGCGCAAGAAGTGGTTACGACAATGCAAGCAAGCCTCCCGAAGTTTTCGCGGAACGGAACGGGAGCAGAATCTAACAGGCGCTGGCATTTCAGGGTGCAGCGCAAATAGCTGCTTGTGGACTTGTTCGGATGCGGATATTTCATCAGTAGCTAGTGAACTATGCTTAGGGGCCTCGGGACGGTCATCCTGAAATCGCCGGCAGTTCTTTCTGACCCCGTCCAATTTCTAAGCCGGATCTGCGGACTGGACTGTGTCCATCGATGAAATGCCCGGAGGAACTTCGACTATCTCGACTCTCACGCCATACGCTGGTCCATAATACCATCTCGCTTTATGCCGTTTACTTACCGAACTACTTCATCCCTCTGCTGGTTATTCCCTACCTCGCGCGGGTGCTGGGCGCGGCCGGCTGGGGCCTAGTCGCCTTTACTCAGGCATTTGGGACTTATTTGAGCGTCGTTATCGAATTCGGCTTCTTCTTATCGGCGAATCGGGAAGTGGCGCGCCACCGCGAGGATCGCGTCAAGCTGGGGAAAATACTGGCTGACGTACTGGGAGCGCGGGTATTTTTGTGCTTGGCGTGCATCGGGCCGGCCCTGGCGGCGGGTATCTGGTTTCCGATCTTTCGCGAACACCCCCGCCTCTTCTGGGCTGGGATGTTCTGGGGAGCGGTGCAGGGTTTCAGCATGAGCTGGTTTTTCCAGGGACTGGAGCGTATGCGGCTGGTTGCAGCCCTGGAAACCCCAGCGCAATTCTCGGGCATCATTGCGATCTTGTTATTTGTCCACCGGCTCCAGGACGCATGGCTTGTGCTTGTGATTCAGGGGCTGGCCTACGGCCTACCGGCAGTGGTCGAACTGGTGTTGGCTTACCGCGAAGTGCCATTCCTCCTGCCCACATTCCGCTCCATTTGGGAAGGCCTCCGCTTGGGCACCAGCATGTTCCTCTATCGGGGCTCGCTTGAACTGTATGCCAAAGGAAACGCGCTCATTCTGGGGCTGTTCGTCGCACCTCAATTGGTTGGTTACTATGCGGCCGCTGAAAAAATCTCCCGAGCGTCCTATCGGCTTTTGAATCCGGTCACACAGGCGTTGTATCCACGAATGAGTTATCTCCTCCATCACGCCAGGAAGAAGGCCCATCGACTGGCGCGCATGGGAATCATTCTCGTGGGGGCCGGCGGGCTGGCCTTGTCTCTTCTTGTTTACCTGTCCGCGCCCTGGCTGATACGGATCATCGTGGGTCCGGAATTTGCGCCCGCGGTTCCTCTCCTTCGAATCCTGGCTCTGATGCCGGCTCTGATCGCGTTTGGGCAGGGGTACGGAACTCAGTGGATGCTCCCTCTAGGCCTGGACCGGTTGTTCAATTCCGTCATGCTGCTGGCGGGGGCCGTCGATATAGCGCTCGCACTGATTCTGGCGCCTCGTTACGCCGATCTCGGAATGGCCTGGGTTGCGGTCCTCACTGAGGCTTTGATCGCAGCTGGTTTCTATCTCGTCCTCCGGTTCTATCGCCTTGATCCGATGCGCGCGGCGGTTGCGAGCGAGGGCGAAGTTGCATAGCGAATCGGGGAACGCCGGGAAAATGGCGGAAAACAGAGCCAATGCGACAACCTTAACTGCGGGAATTGCTCCCATATATGAAAGTGCAGTCGCAGTTCTTCTCGCGCTGCTGGGTGTGGGTGCGGCGTACGCTTTGGCTCCATTCGCTAACGAGAAACCAGCGGTAGTGGCTGTTGCCGTCGTCTTCCCTATTCTCCTCGTTGCCATGCTCGGCATGCCGGCCTTGCAATGCTTGAGGCTTGGGCCAAGAATTCTTTTGATTCTTCTGGCTTTGCGTCCGCTGGTCGATGTTTCAATTACACCGTTCCAGACGAATTCCGCGGGGTTCACTCTGAAAGCATCCTCGGGACTCTCTTTGCAGGAGGGTTTTGCCGCGGTGTTTGCCATCTTGCTGGTGGCGGTTTGGGTGGCCGAGGGTCGTCATAGTGAATACGCCAAGACACCAAACCAATTCCTCACCATGCTGCTCGGGCTTACCACTCTCTCCTGGCTGATTGGCGGGCTGAGCGAAGGCGCCCGCGGGTTTGCCCGCACCGCGTGGGGTCTGGTGGTCGCGCTGCTGCTCGGATCCCTTTTCCGCACCGAGAAGCAGATCGACATTCTTATCCGTGCCGTTTTCTACTCCTCGTTCTTCGTTTTGATGACTCTCGGCTTATACCTGGGAAAAGGTGTCGAGGGCGTGTCTGGCAACGCAGTGGATGAAGTTTGGCGACTGGCCGGCCAGTACGGTTCCCCCAACGCCTTGGCTGGTGTGGCTCTCTCATTTTTTCTGTGCGGACTCTATGTGTTCGGACGGGCTCACACGGCTTTCCGCAGGTTACTCAGTTTGCTGCTCCTCTCCATGCTGGCAGTGGTTATTGTTTCCACCCAAAGCCGGACGGTCGGCGGACTGATGCTCGTCTCGGTCGGTCTATGGCTCTGGGCCGGCGGTCGTCGCCGGCTGCTGTATGGGATTGCCCTGCCGTCGCTGGGTTTGGCGCTGGCATCCAGCACGGGAATCGGCTGGCGCTTGTTCTCCAGCTTTTCTCGGACGAACGAGCAGATCAACCCCAACGTTCTGACTCTTCAGGGAAGGGTCGTGCTATGGGGCGAGTGGATGGTGAACTATTCGCACGCCAATCTGTTTCACCAGGTCTTCGGCCTGGGCTGGGGCGAGGTAGTGCGGGATTTCCTGTCTATGAAGTTCTTCACCTCGAGTGTTACCGAGAGCTCCTTCCTCTGGTTTCTCCTGGGAACCGGCGCGCTCGGGCTGCTGGCTTTCTGTGCTTACCTGTTCTGGATTCTTTTCAAATCATGGGGCGCGTGGCGCAGAACATCCAGCGATTTCGAGAGGCAGTTCGCTTTGCTGGCCTTTTTGACCACCCTCTCGTTTGTGATCGAGGCCTTCACCACAGATATCGCCTCCTCGCCAAACGCCAACGTGTATATGTTCGCGGTGATGTCGATGTTCGTCTTTTGGAGAACGTCTGTGACGTCGCGACGAAAGAACGAGGAAACCCCATGAAACAGGCAAAGAAGACAGGCTTTACTCTTTCCGCTCGCGTGGTGGCAAATCCATAAGTAGACGACTCCAAATAGCGAACTAACAAGGGCTTCCACCATATATGGTCCCAACCCTTCGAAGAGGCGCAGTTCAGCTTAACGTCGGATCGCGCAACATAGCCGTTCCTACGGGACACACGGCGCCACTGCAGAATCGCTGAGGCCAAAGACATGGTAGATGAGCCAGAAACAGGGGGTAGGGGAGACAGTGCCGAGATAAAAGAACCTAGCGCCCCGGCTGTCATTGTCGTCCCGCAAGGCGATACCCAAAAGGCGCAAGGTCAGGGCCAAACGGACAACTCCGGCAAGACCAGAAAGTACACCCGATATATAGTGTGGCCTATCGTAGCACTCTGGCGACTCGTCCGATGGCTCTTCGTGCTGGCCGACGGACATGATGGCGTCATCACGGCTCTTGCGACTATCGCAATCGTCGTACTGACATACTTTTACGTTTCATACTCCAAGGATCAGTGGACGACCATGAATCAGCAACTTGACCTCGCGAGACGCGAAGCGCGATTGACCCATTGCTGCCCATACCTTGATCGCCGTGACATAGGAGCAAAATACGACGACAAAACGAAGGAGATGTGGGGAACTTTCACCGCGATAAACATTGGGGAACAAGACGCCGAGAACATAGAGGTCGCCTTGCGAATTGATGTCCTTGCTTCCCCGCCAACACCAGAGCGACGAAAATTCGAGGATCGGGATTTCAAGAGCACTATACCGGCAAGATTGGGGAAGAAAGTTGAGAAGGTTGATAGAGACGGTAAGCCCTCGATCCCACTAAGGCCGTAGCTCAAGAACGATATGTGGCTCATCAACGATATGGGCTTATATACGTTCCTAGCCAGAACGACGCTTCGGGAAAGCTGGTCTATGTTTGGGGAACGATTCGCTATAAGGATTTTGCTGGAATCGGGGACTCCCTTCAATTCTGCGGATTTGGGACCTCCAAGGACGTATTGGCTTCTGGCCCTAGTGGAAGCGGCTTCAACAAAGACGCACGTTGCGAATAAGGTAGTTATCAAAAGTAAGAAAGCCAGCCTGTTCACGGAGCCACAGCAGCATGCGCGTCAAGTCTATTGTGCCACGGGTGGTTGGCGGCTCGCTGGCCTATACGGTGTGCTGAAGCGATGAGCGCGAATAAAATCCGGATCGGGATCGTGCTGGGCACCGATTTTCAAGGGCGAGAGGGCGGCGGCAGTCAGCCGACCATCAAGATCTTCCTGAAACACGCGAAGGAAAGACCGTTCGAGATTTTCCTGCTCGGCATGAGCACGACCAAAGACGAGCCAGTCGGTCAACTTTCCAAACGCGTGATCTACGGGCGCGAGTATCCTTTTATCCCTCTTTTTCATCACGACCTGGCACGCTATGCAAATCGCAAGCCCCTTGTACCTGTGCGCGCACAAACCTTCCTGGCCTACCTCTTTCGGCGACGCCTGGTGGACGCTCTTGACCTCGATATTCTGTATTTGAATGCCCCACAATCGCTTCCGTTTTTCTGGTCCAAACGCCAGCCGATTCTCTACCACATGCACAATCCCCAGGGAGCCGAAATCACTTACTCCCGCTATGCAATAGCTCGAACGCGGGCCTTCGGGTACCTGTATGGCAAAGTGGTTCGGAGGATTCTCGAGGGTGCCGACGAGTTCATTGTCATCGACCAGGAGAGCTACGATCTTTACACGGAGAGAGTGCCAGCGAGGAAAGAGCGTTTTCATCTTCTGCCAACCTCGATTGACAAAGACGAATTCCGGCCGATTCCCGGCTTCGACTGCGAGCAGGCTCGTCGCCACTTTGGTTTGCCCACGAAAGGAAGAATTCTGTTGTGCGTTGGCAGACTGGCGTGGAAGAAGGGCGTGGATTTGGTGTTGCGGGCATTCTCGCTCGTAGCCAACCAGGTTCCGGATGCGTTTCTGGCGATTGCCGGCGATGGCGATGAGCGCCCTAAATTGGGGGCGTTGGCACACGAGTTGGGACTGGATGGAAGAGTCTTTTTTCTGGGATACATTCCGCAGCCCCCAAGCCCCAATCTTCCTCAGCTCTACAACTGCACCGATGGTTTAGTCCTTGGGTCTTTCCACGAAAGTCTGGCGCTCGTGCTCGCAGAGGCTTTGGCCTGCGGAAAGCCGGTGATCTCTACCCCTGTGGGAATTGCACCCCAGGTGGTCCAGGAGGGGGTCACGGGCTACCTGGTCCAATCCCGCGAACCGGCAGAGATGTCCATTCGCATGCTCCAAGTGTTGGGCAGCGTTGAGTTCGACCCGAGCACTTGTGTCGACGCCGCGCGAAAGTATGCGGGTGCCTCTGAGCAGATCTGTGACGTCATCGAGAAAATGAGTTCTGTACGAAGGAAGGTTTCGGTGAATGCGCCCACCGCCGCTTGAAAATACAGATTCCCCAACACCAGCGCGATTGCGCGTGGCTCGGTGGCTTGGCCACCAACCTTGGATCCCGCACGGGCACGTCTCCCTCGTACGCCTTCTGTGTTCACCCGATGCGGCGCCCGACTTCCACTTCGAAGTCAACTTCTATGGTCTACGCTACCCTGGCAATCTGCGAAATTACCTGGACTGGGGCGTGTTCTTTTTCGGCGCGCACGCGAAGTCCGAACTCGATGTCATGGCTCATGCAGCAAAATGCCTTCGTTCCTCTGGACGGCCCGTTGTCTACCTCGATGTGGGTGCCAATGTGGGCCACCATCTCCTTTTTATGAGCGCGCACGCCGACCGGGGATATGGGTTTGAACCGTGGAGCCCTGTACTCGAACGGGCCCGTGCTCTTCTAGCTCTCAACAACGTCCGCAACGTGCAGCTATTTCCCGTCGCTTTAGGGGAAACCAACGATATACGGCGATATTACCCTCCGCGAACCAACAACCAAGGCTCGGGATCATTTGTGGAGGACTGGTTTGACCTGAATGATCACGAGGCAGCGCCGGTTTTGCTCGACGTGCGCAACGGCGATGAGTTTCTCAGGTCGGCCAACATCAGTGGCGTGGGCATTGTGAAGATCGACGTTGAGGGTTCGGAAGCATCGGTCTGCAGAGGATTGAGAAAGACGATCCAGCGCGACCGCCCGTTCATCCTAATGGAGGTCTCCGGTCAAGCCGCGCGTGAGTTTGGTTCGGAACGGAGTCTAAGAGATTGTCTGTACGACAATGCTCATTTGTTTCGCCTGAGCGGCGGGCGGCATAAGACTCACCTCGAGCCCTATTGTTTCGACGAGTCTCTGAAGAACAACACATCGGACTTGGCGGAGGTGTTGGTAGTACCTCCTGAGCAAAGGCAGAGGTTGACTTTAAGCTTCAGACGGGTCGCCGCATGATTCCAGTGCTTGGAAGACTGATCAAGGGTTCTGAAACCCACACCTAGTCGCTTAGATTTCCCATGAAGCCCTCAGAACAGTCCTGGTTCGCGGAGCGTGTGCAACGAAGAGCCGCGAAGGAGTCGCGAGCCTGGTATTCCCGGGGCGATGCAAAGCTCCTTTACGAATTTCTCCCGGATGACAGCTCCGTTCAGAGTCATAGCTTGCGGGAGGCCTTCGCAGTTTTCGACCAAGTCTCCGCCCACGGGAACGGTGTAACGATCGTTGATTTGGGGTGTGGAACGGGAGCAAGCTACGATGCCTTCCGTCGGAGGAGCCGGAACACACGGTGGCTGGGCCTCGACATCGCGGATTCACCGGAAGCCAATGCACAAGCGAAGCGACCTCTGTGCTTTTGCACCTACGACGGAGTTCGTATCCCGCTGGCAGAGAATTCCGTCGACATCGTGTACTCGCGCCAAGTCTTCGAGCACGTGAGGCATCCCGAGGCGCTCCTGTCGGAAACACACAGGGTGCTGAAACCTGGAGGAGTTTTTGTCGGTTCTACTTCTCACCTGGAACCGCTTCACTCTCGGAGTTTTTGGAACTACACGCCTTACGGATTCTGCACGCTGCTACGTGACGCGGGCTTTGTGTCCATCCGGGTTCGGCCGGGAATTGATTCTCTGACTCTAATCACTCGCCGTCTTCTTGGCTTGGTCGGGCTTTCCGATCTATTTGCTCCATTTTTCACACTGGAGTCACCCGCAAACCTGTTTCTGGAAGTGGGGCTCCGCTTGCTGAGGCAGCCGGTAAAAAGGCGGAATTTTTTCAAGTTGCTGTTCTCTGGTCACTTTTGTTTTCTAGCGCGGAAGTGAGTGCCAAAACACCCGATAACTGCCGCACTAATTTCGGCAAGGCTTAAAGGATAGCCCTCGCATGCGAATTTGGATTGATATGGATAATTCGCCGCACGTGTTGCTCTTTGCACCACTGATTCGCGAATTGCGGCGTAATGGGCTGGATTTCATCCTCACCGTGCGCGATTTTTCCCAGACTCGCAGTCTCGCCGAGAAGCATGGCTTGGAGTTCACGATGGTGGGACGTCATTGTCAAAGTTCGTCTCTGACGCGAAAGGTTACCAGCACGCTCGGCCGCGCGTGGCAGTTGCGGCACATGGTTGCAAAGCACTGCGTTGCAGCGGCGGTCAGCCATGGTTCCAGGGCGATGATACTCGCTGCTCGGACACTCGGTTTGCCCGTCCTAACTCTCGACGACTATGAGTATTCCTCCGTCAAACTGCAAAACATCCTTTCTGACCGAATTCTTGTCCCGGAGGTCATACCCGAGGCTCGTTTGGCGGCTCAAGGTTTGAATCTGCAGAAGCTCGTTCGCTATCCAGGCCTCAAGGAAGAGGTGTATGTGTACGAATTCAGACCGGATGCGAGTGTTCTGGAAAAGTTGCAGTTAGATCCTCGTAGGGTCATTGTTACGGTACGGCCACCTGCCACGTGGGCTCATTATCATGACGCACTTGGGGACTTGCTATTTCGCGCGCTTTTGAACCGCCTCGCACGGGAGCCCGGCATCCAAGTCGTCGTGTCTGCCCGAACGGAAGCTCAGGAATTAGAACTGCGTCAGCGGTACGGGCTTTCCTCGGAGAAGTTCACTGTTTCGGCGCAGGCTGTAGATGGCTTGAGTCTGATGTGGTTTTCCGATGTCGTATTCAGCGGCGGCGGAACGATGGTCCGGGAAGCAGCCTTGCTCGGCCTTAATGTCTATAGCTTTTTTGGCGGCCAAATCGCGGCGGCCGACGAATACCTCGTTTCCCAGGGCCGGCTGCGGCTGCTGCGCGAGCCAAGCGAAATTGACGCGCTTCCATTGCCCTCAAGGCGCACTGATCGCCCCGTCGCCCCTAATGGGCGCAGCATGGCACCCTTCATTGCTGGGGAGATTCTTCGCTTCGTCCGCGAGACCTCGGGAGCTCGCTTCCAGCAAGTGGGAAACCCACCACAGGCGACGACATTCCCCGAGCGAACACTTGAATTGTTGGATGGCGGCGCGCTGGTGGTTGAGGGAAATAGCCCGAAACAGCATCGTTCACCATGAAGATATTCACCCTGGATCCGTTACGTGACCCGCGGTGGGAACGCTTCGTCGAGCGACACCCGCGTGCCTCGATCTTTCACACTCGCGGATGGCTCGAGGTGTTGCAGCGCACGTATTGCTACGAGCCAGTAGTCTACACAACAGCCTCGCAAGCCGAGGAGCTGAGGAACGGCGTAGTCCTTTGTCGGATAGAAAGCTGGCTCACCGGACGGCGGCTGGTTTCGCTGCCCTTCTCGGACCACTGCGAACCGCTTGTGGATACTAAGGAAGAATGGGAATCGCTGGTGGCATCCCTGATTGACGCGTCGAGTTCACAACATTGCAAATACGTGGAGATGAGGCCGAAGGGAGGGAGCGAACTGATCTCCGCCGATGAAAGCGGAATGGCACGATATCGGTCTTTCTATTTCCATACTTTGGACATACAGTCGGAGCAGGAAGACCTCTTCCAAAGCTTCCACCGGAAAGCCGTGCAGCAGCCGATTAAACGCGCTGAGCGGGAGAAGATTTCGTCGGCGGAAGGGCGCTCGCCAGAACTTATTCGTTGCTTCTACCGACTCCTGATCCGAACGCGACGCCGGCATGCGGTTCCACCTCAGCCGCTTAAATGGTTTCAGAATCTTGTCGACTGCTTGGGCAGACAGATCACTATTCGCGTCGCATCGAAAGCCGGAGAACCGATTGCGAGTATTCTCACGCTTTCTTTCAACGAGCAGGTGTATTACAAATATGGCTGCACGGATGAACGATTCCATAATCTGGGCGGGATTCAACTTTTGCTCTGGGAAGCTATAAGGGCCGAGAAGCAGCGAGGTGCCCGAGTGCTGGACATGGGGCGTTCCGACATCGAACAGGCCAATCTCGTGAAGTTCAAGGAGCGCTGGGGTAGCATCCGTACCGTGTTGACCTACTACCGTCACCCTCAGGCACATCGTGAACAGAACGTGCGAACATGGCCCGGGCAAGTCGCGGGCTATGCGTTTGCGCGCTTGCCAGATTCGCTTCTCACCGCAGTGGGTGGGCTGTTATATCCCCACATGGGCTAGACCTATCTCATGCTTACGCTCAACCAGCTCCTGACTGAGCATTTCCGTTGTCCCGACCCGGGCGTCGATTTCGTCGGCCCTGCTGCCGGCGAATCCCGCACTGGCTATTTTCTGTTTGGGGAGAACGTGGTTTGCTACGGTCGAACCAATGCACCGCGCGTGGCACGAACGGTTGACGAGCCTCTGGACGACACATTCGCCAACACGCAATTCGAACCGGGGCGATGCCTGCTTTCATTTGATGCAGTCGACGCCGTAGAGAATCTTCGCCACGAGCGATACGTCTCGAATGGAAAATCTCATATAAACGGCGGAAGACTCCACGGCTTGAGCCGCGGCCTTTACTACCGGGTTCGCCCGTTGCTGCCGATTTCGATTCGCAAACATTTTCAACGATGGGTTCTAGCCCCGCGAATGAAAACGCAATTTCCGAGCTGGCCTGTCGACCGTACGGCAGACCGCCTGCTCGAGAACTTGCTCGCCGTGTGGATCAGGGCACAGGGCCAGCAGCAGATCCCGTTTATCTGGTTCTGGCCGGATGGACATTCGAGTGCTGCCATTGTGACACACGATGTAGAAACGCAAGCGGGAGTGCGATTTTGCTCCAGTCTAATGAATCTAGACGAGGCGTTTCGCATCCCCTCTTCATTCCAAATTGTTCCTGAGTGCCGCTATAGCGCTCCCGAATCGTTACTGGACGAGTTTCGGCAGCGAGGCTTTGAAATCAACGTGCATGACCTGAACCATGACGGCCGTCTGTACTGGGAACATCAGGAATTCCTGCACCGAGTGAAAAGGATCAACGCCTATGGGCGAGAGTTTCAAGCCAAGGGATTTCGATCGGGGGCGCTGTATCGAAACTTGGATTGGTATGGTGCACTTGACTTCTCCTATGATATGTCTGTCCCCAACGTAGCTCACTTGGATCCGCAAGGCGGTGGTTGCTGCACGGTGATGCCATTTTTCGTCGGGAACATTCTCGAGCTCCCGGTCACAACCATCCAGGATTATCCTTTGTTTCACATCCTCGGCGAGTACTCCATCGACCTATGGAAACACCAGATCCAGCTCATCCAGGAGGGCCATGGGCTCATCAGTATCATTGCCCATCCTGACTATCTTCAGGAGAGTCGCGCCCAAGAAACGTACTCCGAACTGCTCGGTCACCTCGCGCGGCTGCGTTCCGATACGGATCTGTGGATTGCCCTTCCTTCGGAGGTCAATGACTGGTGGCGAGTGAGGAATCGGTTGGAATTGGTTCACGAGAACGGCCGGTGGCAGATTGACGGACCCGGAAAAGAGCGGGCTCGGATCGCTTACGCCCACCTAGCCGAAGATGGCGTGTACTTTCAGCTCCCGAAAAACGAGGACTTGGTGGAAAGAAGTACGGAAACCGCAAGTTCCACATTTTTATGAGTCTTCAAGCCCTTGCCAGACTTGTCCATAACCTTCGTGAAATGAATCACTTGTCTTCTTCCTGCGAGAGGCTTACTCACAATTCAACACGGGTAGGCAAAGTAAGCCCAGCAGATCATCCGTCGACAGATTGTTGATTTCGCCGAGCACTATGTCCCCACAATTTGCTGTTCCCGCCACGGTTTGACATGTAGAGGAGTTGAAAGAACATATGGCAACCACCTGCGACACAGTTCAGAGCGTGACCGTTCCGTTTCTCGACCTGCAACAACAGTACAGGAATTTGGCGCCGGGCTTAAACGAAGCGGTCCATGGGGTCTTGACTTCGGCTAACTATATTCAAGGTCCGAAGGTTGCGGAATTTGAGCGAGCCTTTGCCGAGTATTGTGGGGTCAAAGAAGCAATTGCTGTCGACTCCGGCACCGCTGCGCTACACCTGACGCTACTGGCGTTGGATATTGGTCCTGGGGATGAGGTCGTCGTTCCTGCGAATACTTTCATCGCGACCGCCGCAGCGGTTTGCGCGACGGGGGCCAGGCCCGTCTTCTTGGAAGCAGATCTCGAGAATTGGCAAATGGATGTGGGTAAACTACCGGAGGTGCTTTCAGCACGATGTCGCGCTGTCATCGGGGTTCATCTATACGGCCAACCACTCCTCTTGCAACCTGCGTTGACGATCTGCGCCGACAAAGGTATACATTTCATTGAAGATGCTGCTCAGGCTCACGGGGCTCGCTTCGAAGATCGTCGAGTGGGTTCTATCGGTCGCGCAGCTTGTTTCAGCTTTTACCCCGGTAAGAATCTGGGTGCGTTCGGCGATGGCGGAGCAATTACCACGGATGATCTTGCGCTTAGCGACCGCGTCCGTCGCCTTCGCGATCACGGTCACCTCAGTAAGTACGAGCACCAGGAGGTCGGTTTCAACTACCGGATGGACGCCATTCAGGGCGCGGTATTGAACTACAAGTTGGGTTTTCTCGACGCATGGAATCAGAAAAGGAGATTTTGGGCGGCTCACTACCGGGAACGTTTGGCGAGTTTGCCACTGCTTTTTCCTTCAAGCATTTCAAACACTGAACCCGTACACCATTTGTTCCCCCTCCGTTGTGAACGGCGCGACGCGCTCGCAGAGTTTCTTCGAGGCCGCGCCATCCAAACCGGTATCCACTACCCCATTCCCTTGCACCTTCAGCCTGCCTTCAAAGTTTTGGGCTACCAGAAGGGCGATTTTCCGATCGCTGAGAAGATCGCGGACGAAGTGCTTTCTCTACCACTTTTCCCTGAGATGACTGAGCAACAATTCGATCATGTCTGCCATTCCACCGCTGATTTCTTCGCCAGCTGAGGAACATCGAGACCGCGATGGTGAGCTGCTGGATCCGGTGGCGCTTGCCCCTCAACCGTTCTTCCATGCCTGCAAGCGCTGCTTCGATTTTCTTCTGGCTCTCGTGATGCTCGTGCTCTTGACGCCGCTGTGGCTATTGATCGCGGTCCTGATTGAGATTGACTCCAACGGACCAGTGCTGTTTGTGAACCGCGCTGTCGGACAATATGGCAGAGAATTTCGTCTCTACAAGTTCCGCAGCATGCATCCGGCCGAGCGGTCCGACGTGGCACGGGCTGATGTGTCAAGAAACATACTGAACGGCACGCCGACGACATATGTAGTGGGCAAGCCAGTTTATAAGACGGCACTTGCGGAGCGCGCGAGGATAACCCGCATCGGCCGTTTCTTGCGCCGCACCAGCTTCGACGAACTTCCTCAACTTTGGAATATCCTTCGGGGGGACTTGAGTTTCGTTGGACCACGGCCTTCCCTGCCCGATGAAGTTAGCCAGTACAGGGAGTGGCAAAAGCAGCGCCTGCTGGTTCCCCAGGGGCTGACCGGCTTATACCAGGTGAGCGCGCGCAACCGTGTGTCGATAGAGGAGATGATTCGGATCGACTTGGAATATATTCGCCGGCGCTCCTTTTGGGTGGATTTGAACATTATCTTTAAGACGCCTCGTGCAATGCTCTCTGGTTTGTAATCAGCGGGAGTCAACGTTTTCACAATGACTAAATCTTCAGTTCGTGTCGGCGTTATCGGTTGCGGTTATTGGGGTCCGAACCTAGTTCGCACGCTTGCCGGGATGGAAGATGTGCAATTGGCCCGAATCAGCGACATTCGGCCGGGTCGTCTGGATTTCATCGCTAAGCGCTATCCAGATATTGTCGGATCTTGCGATGCGATGACCGTTATCTCGGATCCGAGTATCGATGCGATAGTAATTGCGACGCCCCCAACCACACATCACAAACTGGCCATCGCAGCACTGCGAGCCGGCAAACACGTCATGGTCGAGAAACCGCTGGCCACTTCCGTCGAAGAAGGACGGCAGATGGTGCTGGTAGCGGCGCAAGCAAGCAGGATCCTCGCTGTGGGCCACCTATTTCTCTACGCACCTGCAGTCACTCGAATTCGATCCTTGTTTGATGAAGGCAGACTAGGGGATATCTATTACATATCTGCGGTTCGGACCAATGTCGGCCCCCCGGACCCTCAAGTAGATGCACTTTGGGACCTGGCGCCTCACGATATCTCAGTCATTCTTAATCTGATGAAGGGAGTACCAGAAGAGGTTATCGCCTACGGTGCATCGTTTACCAATCGGAATTTGGCGGAGGCTGTATTTGTGACTTTACGTTTCGGAGACGGCCGACTGGCCCAGGTTCATGTAGGCTGGCTTACTTCCAACAAGACCCGACTGATGCGTATAGTATGCAGTCAAGGGGAGGTGGTATATGACGAGATGCACCCCACGGACAAAGTACAGGTCCACAATCCCTCCATCGACAATCGACTGCAGGCCGGGGCTACGGATGCAACTCTCAGCTATAGGTCAGGTGGCGTCTGGTGTCCGACCTTGCACAATTACGAACCGCTTCGTGCCGAATGCCGGGACTTTATCGACAGCATTTTGCAAGGTAGGCGTCCCATTAGCGATGGTGAAACCGGGTTGTCGGTGGTGCACGTGCTCGAACTAGCTGCCAAGTGCATGCAGAATGGTGGTCGCTCAGTCTTGCAGTCTCTAAGCTCTGTCGCTCGTGCTGAGGCAATCGTATGAGTGACAGCGACTTCTTTGTTCACCCGCAAGCGATCGTCGAAACCGCCGACATTGGCTATGGCACGCGCGTCTGGGCTTTCTCACATGTCATGAAAACTGTTCGCCTCGGTACGAATTGCAACGTTGGAGAGCACTGCTATCTTGAATCACGCGTCGTAATTGGCAATGACGTAGTGATAAAGAATGGAGTGGCGTTGTGGGAGGGGGTCACGATTGAAGATCGCGCGTTCTTAGGTCCCAATTGTGTCTTTACCAACGATCTTTATCCCCGAAGCAAGGTGGTCAATGATCGACTCCAGACTGTCGTTCGCGAAGGTGCGAGCATTGGCGCCAACGCCACGATTCTTTGTGGTCATGAAATTGGGCGGTACTCTCTGATTGGGGCTGGAGCGGTGGTCACGCACGACGTGCCCGACTTTGCACTCGTCACCGGAAACCCTGCTCAGCTCAGAGGGTATGTCTGTCGCTGCGGAGAAAAGCTGCTCTTTTCGACAGACGAGCAGGCACATTGCGAGTGCGGTGTCACCTTCCAACGACAAGGATTTGGAGTCCGTATTCTTGTCGAATCGGAAACCTTCGGGTGACCCGCGCGTGATAAACATCAACTTTTAACTCTACACCACGAATCGAAACGGTTAGGAGACACACGTGCGCGTCCTGGTAACCGGCGGTGCAGGATTTATCGGTTCTCATCTAGTTGACCGCTTCTTGAGGGAAGGCTTCCGCGTCCGGGTTCTTGACAGCCTGGATTCAAAAGTTCACCCCAACGGCTGTCCGACCTATTTGCCATCACAGATCGAATTCATTCACGGCAGTGTTACAGATAAAGCGGTGCTGAGGGAGGCTCTCAAGGGCGTGGACGTAGTGTCCCATCAGGCTGCGTATCAGGATTACATGCCGGATTTCTCCAGATTCCTTCACGTCAACGCTGTTGGAACAGCGCTGATCTACGAATTGATCGTACAGGATCGTTTGCCAGTGAAGAAGGTGATTGTGGCGTCCTCTCAAGCCGTTTACGGAGAAGGACAATACGATTGCTTTGAGCACGGATTCTTGCTGGCAACGCCTCGGTCGCAGCAACAACTCGCGCGTGGCCAGTGGGACTTATTGTGTCCGCATTGTAAACATCCAGCATGCCCCCGACTGCTCGAAGAGGAACACACGAATCCCTACAACCAGTACGCAGTTTCAAAGTTGGCGGGAGAGAAGATCGCCTTAGGACTCGGCTGGATCCACGGAATCCCGACGGTTAGTCTGCGATACTCAATTACCCAGGGGCCCCGACAGTCTTTGTTCAACCACTATTCAGGGATCTGTCGGATCTTTGTCAGTCGCGCCTTGTCCGGAGATCCTTTGGTTATCTACGAGAACGGTTGTCAGACGCGCGACTTCGTCCATATTGAAGACGTGGTGAACGCCCATATGCTGGTTCTGGAAAAAGATGCCGCGAATGGGCAAGCCTTCAATGTTGGGAGTGGCCGGGCGACCTCAGTCATCGAGTACGCGCAGTTGGTGCGCGACAAGGTCGGGAATGACGTCGAATTTCGCATCCCCGCCGAGTACCGAACCGGCGATAACCGCCACAGCGTATCATCCATCGTAAAACTTCAGGTGTTGGGCTGGGCTCCTAAACACACTCTGTCTGACATTCTGGACGACTTCATAGATTGGATCGCAAAGAGCGGCGGCGTTCCCGAGCAGATCCAGGACGCCTACTCTGATATGAAACAGGCCGGCGTGGTGCTAGCCGCCAGCAAATAGCCTTACCGGAAGCTCGGAGAGTCCTTTTCTAATGTTCAAAGTCCCACCAGAGGTAAACCCGAATATGAGCACAGCGTCTAAACTGCGAATTAGTGATGTCGATTCTTGTCCTTCTTCGGCGCCTCACGAACTCACCCGCTCGGAAACATACTTCTTGGGCGTTGAGTCTGTTATTCGGGGGTTGCCATTTGCCCTTATCGATCGCGTTGCCGACGTACTATGGCACGCTTACCTTGAAGATCGAACTGTCTACGTACTCGGCAACGGTGGCAGCGCTGCGCTCGCCTCTCACTGTGCCTGTGATCTCGGTAAGGGGACCGTTGTGAACGGCAACCGCCGCTTCCGAGTATTGGCGCTCACGGATAACCTGCCACTGATGACGGCATGGGCGAATGACGCTTCTTACGAAGAAGTATTTGCTGAGCAGTTAGCGACCTTTGTTGCCAAGAAGGACATCGTTCTGGCAATCAGCGGAAGCGGCAACTCGCCGAATGTGCTTAGGGCCCTTAAGGTTGCTAAGGCCGCCGGCGCCTTCACCATCGGGCTGACCGGTTTTCAAGGTGGCCGGATGAAACCTCTCTGCGACCTGTGCGTGATTGTTCCGTCCGACAACATGCAGATCATTGAAGACCTTCACGTTGGTGTGAACCACGCGATCTTTTGCGCCGTAAGGGCACGGATGTGCAACTCGGTTGTTAACACTTCGGCTCGCGATAAGGTTGATGCCTCGGCTTGAGTTGGAACTCTCGATGACTACCCGCAACCTGCGAAATACTGTTCTGACTGCGGACCTCGCGTGGGGTGTGCTCGCTATGCCCCTTGCTTACCTGCTCCGTTACGGCTGGGCCTGGCACGGTTCTGCGGATAGTTCAGCGCTAACTTTCGTTCCGCCCCTGATGGCGACGCTTTTGTTTTGGAGCGTGATGTCCGCTTGGGTGCGACTCGATGGCTTTAGGGCCGGTTGGGTGTTCTCTGCTGTCGTGTCCCAACTCTCTCTCGCAGTTTCAGCTCTCATGTGCGCGCTCTTTACTCTCGCTTATTTGCTGCAAGAATATATTTCCCGGCTCGCGCTCGGGTACTTCGGTCTATTGCTCTTTTTAGGGTTTCTGGTGATCCGGGTTATAGCGAGATCAATCCTCGCTTCGCGACGAGCTCGAGGGCTCATCCGGAAGGTTGTGATCGTCGGAAACGGTCCGCTGGCTCGCGAGATGGTCACCAAAATCAGGTGCCATCCCGAAGTACTTAGGGAAGTTGTTGGCTTCCTTAGCCCAGGTGAGGATGCTTGCCCGAATCTTCCTTCGGCGAACCGCAAGGATGCGATCACACTCCAAAGCTCCGACGTCGCTGAGCTACTTCAGTCCCGGGGGGTAGATGAAATCATTCTGACCGTCGCGACGCCTGGACATCCTGAAATAGTGGACCTCACGTCACGCTGTAATCGCAGAGGAATTGCCGTGAGTATGGTTCCGCAGCCCTATGAGCTTTATCTTACGAAACACGAACTGAGCGATCTCGATGGCGTCCCCTTACTGCAATTGGTGCCAGTTACTTCCAGTGATGCCGAACCACTCTGGAAGCGTCCCTTCGACGTTGGCATCGCGTTAATCCTACTTCCAGTGTGCCTGGTGCCAATGCTGGCTGCGGGAGCGCTTCTCAGATTCAAGAAAGGGCGGGCATTCCGTACCGAACGTCGGTTCGGCAAGAATGGCGTGCAATTCGGCATTTACCGTCTGAATTCGCCCCGTGCGGCGGGTTGTCTGCCGCGTTATGAACGAGTGCTTCAAAAGCTTAGCATTACGGAATTACCTCAATTGTTGAATGTCTTGCGAGGTGATATGAGCCTTGTCGGACCAAGGCCTGAAGGACTCGACCGAGCGCTACGTTACACTGAGTGGAATCGCCAACGGCTTAAAGTTAAACCGGGGATCACAGGTCTTGCGCAGGTGTACGGGTTGCGCCATCAGCACTCCTCCGAAGATAAGACTCGCTATGACTTGCAATACATTCTTCGTCGCTCACTCTTTCAGGATGTCTCGCTGTTACTCCAAACAGCATGGACGCTGATTCTGCGAATGTTCCGCGAGCAGAGCCCAGATGCTGCCTCGGAGGTTATACCAGAGGAACCCGCGGACCTTGCCTTACAGGAGAGTTTGGTTCATGCTCATAGTTCGCAGTCCAGTGCGGATTAGTTTCGGGGGTGGCGGCACTGACCTGCCGGCCTACTATGAACAGTTTGGTGGGTCAGTTTTAAGTGTAGCCATCAACAAGTATTTCTATACCTTCCTGACATCGCGCTCGGACTCCCGCATTCAAGTGATTTCCTCTGACTTGAGGGTGTTCGAGACTTGGCATGACATCGCCAAAATGAACTTGAGTCGAAGTTCGCTGGAGATCCCGTTGGCGGTATTAAAGGAGATGAATTGCAATATTGCGGTTGATCTTTTCCTGGCGTCGGAGATTCCGCCAGGCACCGGCCTTGGGTCTTCTGCGAGCGTGTGCGTCAACATTCTAAAAACCTTGACCGCATACCTCCAGCAACCGATTTCAAAGTACGATCTAGCCGAGCGCTCATTTCACATCGCGCGTCGCATTCTCAGGAAACCCGTAGGAAAGCAAGACGAATATGCGGCTGCGTTTGGAGGCTTGAACTTCATCTCATTTCATCCGGACGGCAGCACAGAAGTTGAACCTGTCGATCTGAACCCTTCTGTTCTAGCAGAACTCCAGCGGAATCTGATGCTCTTCTTTACCGGCTCGTCCCATAACTCCTGGGGCATACTTCAGGAACAGGAGTCATCGTCCCGTAGCCAAGCCGGAACTACCGTTGACGCTTTGCACGAGGTAAAAGAGTTGGGAATCCGCATGCGTAGCGCTCTTCGGCAGGGAGATATAAGAGAACTAGGTACACTGCTTGATAAAGGATGGCAAGCCAAGCGTCGAATCTCGACAAAGATCTCTACGCCCCATATCGATGAACTCTATAGCCTCGCCCTGCGCAACGGTGCACTGGGAGGCAAAATTACCGGAGCTGGCGGCGGCGGGTTCCTGCTTCTCTATTGCGAACCTGAATTCCAGGGGAGCGTTCGAGAGGCGATGCGACAACAAGGCGTCCACGAGATGAATTTTGGATTTGATATGCAGGGTGCACAGGCCATCGCGAACGATCCGTTCGTGAATCGTGATGAACGCGGCGGTTGCCGCTGGACTTTTGTCCCGACGCAAGTGCCTGTCGCGTAGGATCAGCTGACATTTTCCATGAAGGCCTTTCTCTTAGCTGCTGGTCACGGCACCAGGCTTCGGCCTATTACCGATCGTATCCCAAAGTGCCTCGTGCCAATTCGAGGCATACCGATGCTGGCTATCTGGCTCACGTTGTGCAAGAAGCTTGGCATCAACGAGGTATTGATCAACCTTCACGCACATGCCGATGCGGTACGGACTTTTCTGCGCGAATTGGCAGATGGCGATGTGCGCGTCACAGTTGCGGAGGAAACCCGACTGTTGGGAAGTGCTGGAACACTGCGCGCCAATCGCAGCTGGGTCGATGGAGAGGAACTGTTCTGGGTGTTTTACGCGGACGTTCTTCATTGTGCCGATCTGGCAGCGATGTTGCACTTACACCGCCAGCGCACGGTCGCAGCAACCCTTGGCGTCTACGAAGTTCCTGACCCGTCGCGCTGCGGAATCATTACGGCTAATTCTCAGGACATTATCGAGACTTTCGTTGAAAAGCCCGAACTTCCAACCAGCAACCTCGCATTTTCGGGACTCATGATTGCAACCCCCGCCTTGTTGGATGTTATTCCTGAGCGTGTCCCCTCTGACATTGGATTTGATGTGTTGCCAACACTCAAGAATCGAATGCTGGCCTTTCGGATAACCGACTATCTGATCGATGTTGGAACAATGGAGAACTATCAACGAGCGCAAACCACATGGCCTGGGTACACAACCTTTGAGAATGACTGATTCTATGTTCGAGGGGGTGGTTTTCGATTTGGATGGCGTTATCGTTGACAGCCACCCTCTACACAAGGAGTCTTGGCGTGCCTTTCTTGCTTATCTCGGGAAGGAGGTGCCGGAAGCGGATCTGGACTTCATTCTTGAAGGACGGAAGCGGAGAGAGATTCTCGTTCATTTTCTCGGCGAACTTTCGGATTCCGAGATTCGGCTATACGGTAATAAAAAGGATGAATTCTTCCGGCGGGCCTCTGCAGATCTCAGACCTATGAGCGGCAGCGTCGAATTCATCAAAAATGCCAGGCAGGCTGGCCTATCCATGGCCGTTGCTACATCTGCGAGCCGGCAACGCGCACGTTGGACACTTGAGCAACTCGATCTCGAGGAATATTTCGGCGTCGTGGTGAGCGGTGATGATGTAGCCCTGGGTAAACCTAATCCCGCGGTTTACCGAATTGCAGCTCGCCGTCTCTCCCTTTCCCCCAAATGTCTTCTCGCCGTTGAAGACTCCGTCTCAGGAGTTCGCTCGGCAATCGCGGCAGGACTCCGCTGCATTGCCATCGCGGTACCTGAGAACGCCAGTCCATTGTCGGAGGCCGGCGCTGATCGCGTGGTCCGATCCCTGGTGAATTTGTCCATTCAAGATCTGGAGGAAATGTTCAGTAGCCAGCGAACTGGTCAACGCGTCAAGTCCCAGCGCGTGAAAACCGTTTCAGTGTCTCAATAGGGCGGCCGGTCGTTTCGCAACGAAATTTCTTCGGCAGAACGGTAACTCCCAAAACTGCGCGGCAAATGAATATTACCAGGGAGTCGGCATACCGAGGCGGGAAGGGCGCGGCAGCAATGAAATTCGCGGATTCTCGCGAACATCTTGAGAGCCGAGGAAGAGTATTCCAATTAACCATTGGAATGGTACTGCTGGTGTTCGTTGCAGCCGCCGCAACGATGGACGCTCAGGCTCTTCAAGACTTAATCCCTGAATCTCCAGCGGTCGATGAAATCTCGCAACCACTAAAACGTGTCGGGCACTTTGGTTCTGAAATCGAGCCAGGCCACGCTCACGAAGGCTCGGGTTTAGCGGAAGGTGAGGTAGATAGGGCGGCGATTATCTCTTCGGAGGTATCCTGTGCGATGAAGGTTTCTGGCTCTGTTGTAGCCGGGTGCCCAAAAACTGCTTCCCGTACAGATTTATTCGGGGCTCAAGAGCTGTTGCAGGGGTCAGCCGGACCAAGGCTGCTGCTGGCAACGATGTACGATTCGTCTCGGGAGAATTCAAACGCATCGGCTGTCGAACCGTCTCCCTCCCCGCCTGACTTCAATCGCAATATTTACTACAAAAACAAGCTCGAATTCTCACTGGACGGCGGATGGCTCCCCATCAACATACCTTTTGTTTTCGATGTTTTTCTGGGCGATGGGTATACCATGACCTCGCTGAAGTATACGCTGGTCCCCATCATTGGCTCTCTCCGCTGGCAAATCGATGACGTGGGCGGCCCTTGGATTCTTCGGGGCAACTGGGACCTTGAGTGCAGCGGGGCTGTCACTCTTATTCCCCGCGGACCAGAGACTCGCTATTTTGCTTGGATCCTCGGCTTTCGACGGAATTTCGTGCCGCGGAGAGGAAGGATCGCTCCCTACTTTGACGGACGAGTGGGCCTCGGAAATATTGACGCGAAAGGGCCGCTCGGTGTCTTGTACGCCCAGGGGCAGGATTTTACCTTTACCCTAAACATGGGCAGTGGAGTTCGCTATAACTTCAATCCGCGATATGCGATCTCGGCTGGCTTGAACTGGATGCATATCTCCAACCTGTATCTGTCCGAACCGAAGTTTTCCAATTATGGCATCAATGTTTACGGACCGATGTTCGGAATTAATGTTCGATTGGGCAAGCTTGGCCGCCATAGCTCAGAGTAGATGCCGGCCTCGATTGTCCCGTCATCTCCGGCTGTCCGCGTTGATGACGGCTATCGGATTATCGATGGCATCCGGCTGCGCGACCCCTCATGCCGTTCTTACTTTCACAGCTCCCTCCACTGCAACCGCGGGTGCCCCCTTTACTGTTACCGTGACCGCAACCATCGACGGAAGGAGGGACACGATTATCAACAGCGATATTACCTTCACCAGTTCCGATCCGGCCGCGATCCTTCCCAGTCAATACCGCTTTACTCAAGCGGATGCAGGGTCCCATACGTGGACCAACGGCTTCACCTTGATGACTGCGGGCAATCAGAGCGTATCCGCAACCATCTTTGATGCTACGGGCATCAACGGAACCGCCGAAGTGACCGTTTCTCCATGACCACGATTCACCCCTCCGGAAACCGTCGCCGCTAAGAAGAGTTGATGGTGGCCGTGTGAAATAAGGATCCGCGGTGAACTTTCGGTGGGCAACCGGTGCGCATCGTGATCCGGTTCAGGGCAGATTCCTCCCGAAAATGGCTGCGAAACTGTTGATGGTGTAGCTCCGGATTATTAATCTCACCGCATCGTTGGAATGCCAGTTGTCTCGAGGAACGCAAGAGCCTGACGCGAGCACTGGGAGTTAGCCTGTGCTACTCTCACCGCCTGAAAAAACGGACCTATCACGTGCTGTCTCAACAAGACAAGTCCTGTTAAGGAGGGCTGCCATGCGCAGAAGTATCCTGCTGGTCCTCGTATACGCTCTTCTCTTGTTCCTAGTCTCGTATACGCTTGTGGGTCAGGTTTCGTTCTTTCAACCGCTTGCGAATCCCTGTTGGCCACAATCTCCTTTCGTGGCAGACTTCAACGGAGATGGCAAGCCCGACCTCCTGTGCAGCGGGACCGTGTATCTCGGCAAAGGTGACGGGACGTTCAGCCCGGGCATGGCAATTACCGGCACTGCTTTGGCAGTGGCGGACTTCAACGGCGATGGCAAGCCCGATGTGTTGGAGCAGAGCACTGGCACATTACTTGTTTTGCTCGGGAACGGCGATGGAACCTTTCAATCGCCAGTCAGCACTCCCAGCGGCGCGAGCCTGCAGGTGGTGGCATCCGCCGACCTGAACGGCGACGGCAAAGCCGATGTGGTCGGATTCTACAACTCCAATTCCAACATCGTGCTTTTTGCCTATCTAAGTAAAGGAGACGGCTCTTTTGCTTCAGGAATTCAGTATACCTTCGATGCAAACGCAGCGGCTGGGCAACCTCTCCTGTCGCTTGAAGACGTCAACGGCGACGGCCGAGTGGATCTTCTGTTCAGCGCACCCGGCCAAGAAATCGTGCTGTTAGGTCAAGGTGACGGAACATTTGGGAGTCCAATTTATTCTGCGGGAGTCACCGCCCCAGTGGCCGTTGCGGTCGCAGACTTCAATCGTGATGGGAAAGTGGATGCGGCGGTTACTGATTCAACCTGCCGCGCATCATGTGGCAGCCCAAATGGCACATACGTTCTAATCGGCAATGGAGACGGTAGTTTCCAGCCGCCATCTGCTGCTCTTCCTGTCACGCTCGGGGGGGCGCTGGCAGCTGCAGATGTGAACGGCGACGGCAACCCGGACTTGCTCGTTCAGAGTGATTTTGACGTGGTCCAGGTTTATCTCTCAAACGGCGACGGCACGTTTACCAACACCAACAGTTATGTTGCGGGTGTTAGCCAGGGCGGGGACCAGAATGTACCGGGGACGTCAATTCCCGGAGTTCTTGTAGTGGCTGATTTCAATTCAGACGGCAAGATGGACCTCGTAGCGAGTACCGGCCTTCTCTTGGGAAACGGCGATGGCACTTTCGAAGCAGTGCCGCTAGTCGTTCTGAACTCCCGCAATACTGGGGGTGGGAACGAAGGCCCACTCGTCGGCGTTTTCGACAAGACTAAGCCACCGGGAGTGGCGGTGCTGGCGGATTCCGATGTCGACATCCTCAGCAATAATGGATTAGGCCAGTTGTCGTTGGCTCACACTTACCCAATATCTAATCTCGTAGCGGCATCCCTTCTGGTGGCCGGCGATTTTAACGGAGACGGCAACCTCGATCTGATCGTGACCTCCGACCAGAGCTATAACCTGCTTTTGGGAAACGGCGATGGCAGTTTTCAATCACCAGTTTCATATCCGCAGAGTCTCGGTTCGGTGGTCCAGGCAGTCGACTTCAATAACGACAACAAACTGGATCTGTTGTCGACTGTACCGGCTTCCGGGGTTAGCCAGGGAACAGTTGCGGTTCTTTTGGGAAACGGCGATGGGACCTTCGCGAGTCCCGTCATTTATTATGCTGCCGGATACGTCCCTTTTTCAGTCGCCGACTTCAATAGTGACGGAAAACTCGATATCGCCTGCATAGGCGGTTCAGTCGGCGGGACACCGGGCCAGGGCCTGTCGTTCCTGTTTGGCAATGGCGACGGAACGTTCCAGGCAGCGGTCTTCCCTAGCCTGTCAAACGGTTTTACTAACGCGCCGTTTACCGCCGACCTCAATGGCGATGGTAAACCTGACTTGGTGGATTTTTACGGTTTGGTGGCTTTGGGCAATGGCGATGGCACATTTCAATTTAAGACGGGAATATCCGGTTCGGACGATGGAACGTACGCAGTTGCCGATCTGAACGGAGATGGCAAGCAGGATTTACTAGCACTTCGAGCGTATTATTCTTCGGTCTTTCCAGGCAACGGAGACGGCAGTTTCGGGTCTCCTCTGGCAATTAATGGCCCGTTCCGCAGGCCGGTTGTAATTGCAGATATGAATAAAGATGGCGAGCCCGACATCGTTTTTCCGGTAGGGACAAATGTGTTCGGGATAGCTGTGCAACTCAATACCACCCCACCCGGTTTTATATTCTCGGCAACCGTGTTAAGCCCCTCCTCTGTTATTGCGGGTACTTTTGCCACATCAACGGTCACAGCCGCGCCAACCTTTGGATTCCATAGTGCGGTCACACTCTCGTGTTCCGGCTTGCCAAGTGGCGCCAGTTGTGGATTCAGTCCGGCTTCGATCAGCAACAGCTCCGGAACATCGGTGGTGACCATTACAACCGGCACGAGCACGCAGGCTGGCACATACCCTGTCCAGGTTCAGGGCGCTTCAGGCTCAATAGTTAATGCCGTCACGCTGTCGCTTGTGGTGCAGGCGCCGCCAGACTTTACGATGGGCCCGGCTCCCGGATCACCGAGTTCCCAGACCATAAGTGCCGGACAGACGGCGAGCTTCAGCCTGGCGCTTTCTGGAACCGGATCGTTCACCGGGACGGTCAACTTGAGTTGCAGCATCAGCCCGGCGGTGTCCCTAGGTCCGACCTGCAGCGTGCCCTCTTTTGTGCAGATCAGCGGCGGAACCCAAACGGCGAATGTGCAGGTGGCAACGACGAAGCCGACGACCACAGGGGCTGTGCCTAACATTGACCTTCCGCCGGGAACAGTGCCTCTGGTGTGGACCTTCACGTTTCTGGGCTTGGCTTCGCTATGGCTCCGGAAGTCCGAGCGCGTCTCGATCGTTGCCGCGCCGGCGATGGTACTGGCATTCGTGGTATGCGTGTCGTGCGGTGGAAGCGGTCCATCCACTCACAGTAAGCCTGGGACGCCATCGGGAACCTACAATGTAACGATCACAGCGACTTCCGGCAGTCTGGACCATAATACGGTTCTACAGGTTGTAGTTCAATGACCTTGAAGTGCGGCACTGTTCCAGTTTCTGAAGAATAGTAGTTATTGTTGCAGCGAGAAGATGAGATCCAGAACTCGGATGCGCCGGGGTACAAATGCGCTGCCCGGTTGCGGCGCCGCACCTGAAGCGGCGATTGCGCTGGGCAATGTAATCTTTGACGCCACGGGTATCAACGGAACCACCGAGGTGACCGTTTCTCCATACCACAACGACACCCTTCAAAGATGGCTGTCCGCCTCCCGAGGGGCAGACTCATCCCGACATACCTCTTCCCTGCCCGCCGCCGTGCGCTCACCAGCATCGGCGGCTGTTGATCTATAGCCATAGAAAGGCGGTGCCCGTGGCCGATGTCGCGGAACTATTCGATGTCCCTAACGGATTCTCAGTGTGGAACGTGGGATTGACGCGGACTCAGAGCCCAAGAACTGGAACTGAAGGAAATTAGAGGCATCTAAGGCGGAACAGTCCTGGGAAAGGAAAAGAGACGAAGGGCTCACTCGAAAGATACTCGATGCGCGCCGGCGTGACAGACTGCGCACAGTGTGATCAAGTTCTCTTCGGAATCGTGGCCGGAGTGACTCCGAAACTGTTGGTGATGGACTTCTAGGTTCGACATCGTGCCGCATGATTGACACCGCCAGCCGTCCCGACGCAGGACCTGCTGGCGCAAAGCCTCGTACGATTCCGGATCGAGTCGCAAGCGCGAAGGATCGGGGCTCGTCGAACTCATGATGCCTTCTCGTTTAGGCCTTCCAAAAATGCTTCCCTCTGTGCTCCTGGTAGGAATTTGAAGAACCTCGCCATCGAGAACAGAAGCGTCTCCGGATCTCCGTTATCCAGGTTGGCTCCCGCCAGAAAGTCTGCACAGATCATCTCCAGGCAGTAGCCTCGGGATCGGTCGCTGCCCAGCATGAGCGCCGTGGTCTCGAGGGCGCGATCGATGACGGGAATCTGGCTCTGATAGAGTTTGAAGTAGACAATTTCCCACGGCTCTGTTATTTTTCCGGTGAGTTCTTTCCCGACCGCCCGCTGAAAATCCTCCTTCGACAAGTCACGAGCTTTGTGCAACCAGGTTGCACAATCGAAGTTCTGCCGGTCCCGGCGCGCCAGCTTCGCCAACTCGAGCCCCTTCGCCCAGCCCACCTTCTTTAGTTCCTTCCTCGCCTGCGGTGGCAGGTTCTCGTGGATCGACATCAGGTAGTAGGCTTTCCTCCTCGATCCAGGAAACCGCCTCTCCAAGAAATCATCAAAAGACTTTAGGTTTTCTACCTTCCAGTACTGTCCCGCCCGCACCTCGCATAGATAGCGCCCCAGTTCAACGAACTTGGTGTCGCGCTCCATCTCCTTCCGCTGCTCCCAGGCCAGAATCTCGTCAATCTTATTCAGGACAAATATCGCGCGACTGCGATTGAACTTCGGCGGCATGGGCGGATTCCTATAATTAAGCTCGTCAATCCAACCAAGATCTTCTGCTCCTGGACGCCGCACCACCGCGGCGTCAATCATCGCTTGCTTTCCAAGACAGAGCCCCACGTACGGGCAGCTGCTGCACGGATTCTGGGGGAAAACGGATGCCACTATGCGGCGGAAAGTCCGCCGATTCGATGCGGCGGATCGTGCCTTCCACAAAATGGCCGAACTCCTGCCGTTGCTCGTCAGTGATAGTAGTGCTCAGGTACTGGACCTCGACCATGCTCTTGCGGACGAATACGACGTGGGCGACCTCCGCAATGCCGGTGATCCAGGAGTAGCAAACCAGCTGCGGATCCAGAGACAGCAGTCCCTCCGGTTCTTCCGGGTATCGACTGGAAGAGGTCTTCCACTCCAGCAGGCAGCGCGTGCCGTCGAGTCTTCCGATGGCATCGATATAGGCGACGAAATCGTTCTTTTCGCCGATGGGCCGGGTGAACTTGATCTGCAGATTCCGTTGAGGCTGCAGGACCCGGACACGATCGTCCTGCCAGAACCGTGTTAAGAGCATGAGGCCTTGCCGGAGCATGCGCTCCCAGGAGTCTCGTTTGGAGTAGTGCAGCTCTTGGCTCTGGCAGGCAGACCACTCAGAAAATAGGACGGCTCCGGGATCTTCCCAGCGAAACAGCGCACCCAGGGCGCGTTCGAAGGCACGGCCGAACAGCATCGCTGCCCGGGTGTCCTTCTCCTTCCAGCCATCGAGATAGCGGTGCCGATACCGCCGCGGGCAGGCGAGGTAGTGGCTGATCTGGGTGTAGCTGTAGGTCATTTCAGGCCACCTGCGGATTGTCCAGGTTTGCGGGGGAAAGTTCGTCCCAACGGCCGGCGGGAGCAAAACCATCGAGCCTGAGCAGGGAAGCGCCGTTAAAGTCGATGTGGCTGATCTTGACCACGCCCTTCAGACCTACAAGCTGCCTCTCATCGACTTCGTCGCGTCCGAGGAGTTCGGTGTCGTAGCCGAAGTCGCGCAGAAACCAGTTCAACTTCCAGAGGGCTTTAGGGCTGCAATAGAGCCGGCTCGAAAAGATGTGGCCGGAGAACCGGCTGGGCTCCAGAATAGCCAGACTGAGCGTGTAATAAGGTTTCTGTGCTTGCCGCTGAAACCTGACTCATTGCACCTGGACCAGGAAGAGGCCGTCTGGTATCTGGTCCGAGGCACAGCGATCGGCGGCGTGTAGGCCGGTGATCTGGCGTTTCATGCGGCACCTTCTTTCTGGCCGACGTAGCTGTTGAGCTGGCAGAGCAGGGCATTACAATCCTTCTCGGCCCAATCGGCCAGGTGCGTGACGAAGGCTTCTACCTGTTCACGCGTGGCATCGCGAAGCGCCTTCACAGCGCAGAAGTCGGTGGCATAGGCCTTGACCAGGTTGGGTTCGAGTTGATGCTGGCGAATGATCTGGAAAAGGCGGTCACGCACCTTCGGGCTGCCGTGACCATTTCCGTTGGCTGGTTGTGGCGGGAGCTTCTTCGGCTCTCGGGAAAATTGCGGTGGTTCGCCGAAGGATCCGATTTCCTCAACGGAGCAGATGCCGATTCCGTAGGCTTTGCGCAAAGCGCGGTTGACGGCGCGGGTTTCTGCCACTCGCATTTCTGCACCGTGCACGAGGAACGAGACATTTGAAGGATCGGCGTCGCCGTAGCCGACAAAGCCTCTACAGACCTTAGACTTATAGACAGTCGCTTTGAACGCCCAGCGGGAGGCGCTCGGATCGCTGAGTCCCAGCGCTGGTCGCACTTGAATTCCTGAGCAACGATGACGAGTCGCGATTCTCAAGAGTACCGAGTGTGTGACGTACCACTTTCCATCTAAGTACAGGAGTTCACCGAAGGCGACCCGCAGCGAGTACCTTTTCGTGAGATCCTCCAACACATCGAGCGCGACTTGGGACATTTTCCCCCACAGGGCTTCAGCCATTGTCGCATTACTTTGGTAGGTCATTGTTCACTCCTAATTTTTCCGTCTCGGTTGCGCTCTGCCGATCCCGCTGAGTTAATTGGCAAGATGGTGGTGGATCGGTTAGGTTCAAAGTGCCTGTTGTGTGCGTCGGCAGCATATTCTATGCAGAATATTCTATATGGAATACAAATAAAATTCAAGAGGTAGTTCTTGCTCCCCCGGAAACCCAAAGCAGACTTGACCGCGATAGGTTCTCGGATTAGGGCCCTAAGGGGTGACGTGCCTCAGGAGGAACTAGCGGATTATCTGTACATCCGCCAAGGGCAGTTGTCGAAAATTGAAAACGGAAAGGCCGCGCCGAGCATAGATGTTCTGATCCTGCTATCCGAGCGATTTCACAAGAGCGTGGATTGGATACTGCGTGGCAGAGTGAACTAGCCAGACTCGCTATCCTGGTTAAGCGCCGGCGACTCGCACCGAGCTTCTGTGCTGTCTCATCCGAAATTCCTCAGTCGAGCTTTGACCTTGGACCGATTCGCAAGAACCTGCAGGCCTACAAGAAGGAAGGGCCCAAGTTCATGCAGCACTTGGTTGCCAAGCAGAAGGCCAAGGTTAAGGAGTTATGATGTCGTCCTTGTGTGTGGCGGAAGCGACGTAGTCATAGCCTCGAAGCCACAGATTCCTTGATCTTCGAATCAAATCAAACTGGTCACTTACCAAATGAGCCGTTCGTCTCGCATCAGGTCGGCAAGAAGGGATGCCGCGAATGCGGCGCATCTTCAAATGATTGGTCAGACGCGATCGGCAGCGTACAGTCAAGTGATCTGGCGGCTCACGCGACCCCTTACTTTCTGGCCGACATCGCTGTTGATCAGCTCATGTCAAGGACCGTCGTTCCCTAAGCGGTACCCAACCCAGCCTTGCGCCGTCCAGACGATCGTGCGACCGGTGCCCTTTTGAAGGGCAATAATCGGCTCGTCTTCGTCGCTCTGAACAAAGTCGTAGTCGTCGGGCAAGCGAAGACGGGCTCGCAGCTCCAGTTCACGGTAGTATTCGAATACTCCGTACCTGGGCGAATTCTGTTTTGCCCAATCGAGCAGAGCGTTCCAGCGTGGCGGATTGCCGGGTGAATGTCTGCCAGCGCCGAACGATCGTGTCTACACGCTGAGGATCCAACTCGATACCATAACCCTCACGACCCGTACGCTCAGCCGCCATGACGGTTGTGCCACTGTCCAGAAACGGATCGAGAACAATATCGAGGCGGGATGTGCAATCCATGATGGCGTCCGCTACGAGAGCGACGGGCTTCATCGTCGGATGCAATTCGAGTAGATTTCCTTCGTCACGGGAACGAGAGAACGAATCCACTCCTCGGTAGTGCCAGACATTCGTTCTGCACCGCCCGTGCTGGCCAAACTGAACCTTGTTGCGATCACCTTCCTTACCGGTCCTGAATACGAAAATGAGTTCGTGCTGGCCCCGGTACAGTGAACCCCTGCCGATGTTGTCCTTCACCCAAACGCAAACGTTCATCAACTCCGAATAGACCTGCTTCCCAGCTGAAAGTAGCTCCGGCATGTGCCGCCAATCCGTGAATGCATAGTGGAGTGAACCGTCGACGCTATAGGATGCGCTCCGTTGCAAGACTTGGGCCAGGAAGTCGGTGAATTCAGGTTCCGTCATTTCGCCGGAGGCCATTTGGGAATTTCTGTGGCGAAAGGTCCCGAGTCAGGTGGCATGCCCATCCACCATGGCATTGAACGCTGGGTCCGCGATGACCATGGCCGCACGATGGGATTCCATCAGTGCAGAGTAGCTGTCGGAATTGAGAGCGTTTCCGCAGTAGATCCGGTGTGGACCCGCGAGCCAAAGATCGCCTGCATGTGTTACTTCAACCGGCTTCCTCTCAGGCAAGTCATCTGCAGGGTCAGGCGAGACACCCTCGATTAGAACATCAATCTCACCCACCTCGAAGCCTGTGGCCTCGAGATCAAAATCCAGTTCTACCGAGCAGAGTTCCTTGAACTGTTCGGCAAGTAGCTGCTCGTCCCAAGAAGCCTGCTCAGCGAGCCGGTTGTCAGCAATCATGAATGCTCGCCGCTGGGATTCCGACAGGTGAAGAAATGCTAATCGTGGGTACCTCTTGGACCCCAAGACGTTTGGCAGCCTCAATCCGGCCGTGGCCCGCGAGGACTCGTCGCCTTCCGTCAATCATGACAGGCCAGAGGAACCCGAAGGTCTTGATGCTCTTCTGAAGCAGGTTGATCTGCCGCTCGCTGTGAACCCGCGGATTTCTAGGATCGATCTTAAGATCTGCAATGGGGAACACGAATGATCGTGACAGGCGGGTGATGCATAGTCCCCTCGCAACATTGCGAAAAAATACAACTTAGAGTTGCGAGCCTAAGGAGGGGTCCTACGCTCAGTGGAATCGGATAGAACATCTTCTCTCGCTCTGTTCTCGCTTGACAAAAAAAAGTTGCTGAAAAGTAACCAGCTTGGTTCATCCAAGGTTAAAACGGATCAGTTTCGTATTAGAGAGCGATCGGCTAAGAAACTGGAGACTCGACCCGCAAACCGACGTTTGCCGGGAAGGATTGGCGCCAGCGGACCGCTGAGCTTGGGTCGCACAACGAACCCAACTCGGCATCTCACCTCTGCACTCGCGAAAGCAAGGTCTCCTGAAAAGCGATCGAACGTTACCGTATCAGGGAATCGTATTCCCAGATATCTCCGGGAATTTCCCTGTTCGTTGCAGGGTCGCTACCTCAATAAGTCTCGCCGACTGAGTGCCCTATAGGAGGATCGTGCGTAATTTCGTTCTCGGGAGAATGAGATTTTCCCTTGCATTTTTTCCCTGTTAGCAGGGGAAAGCCCAATGGTCGAGAAGGTTGATTCGGGAAACCCGGCCGCTCCTGAATTTGCAGCTCCGGTGCACTCGATGCGACGGACCTGGAGCGGGCGAAGACTTCAAGTGGGAGGTCGAGAAGACAGGCGACAGCATTGTTTTCAACGGAGTAGATGAACTTCCAGTTTAGTACGCCCTGGCGCGCGCCTATTCAAAGCGCCTTCCATCCTGGCATCGACGCGCGGAAAAGTCTATTGGCGTTCACTAACGCCATCGCCGAATACCAAATGTTCCGCCGATCCCAAGGCGGAGGAACAGCTTAAGCGCCGGCAACCCGGGGTCCGGCGCCGGAATCATCATTCGACTGGCTGGTTCTTAATTGTTGAAAGCAGTGCAAGGACTTGGCGACGTCTCTGTCGGGAGTCTATGGTCACTGCGGTTCTGGTTCCACCTGCGGAGATCCCATGATTAGAGCTTGGTCACGTTCAAGCGAGCTTCGACGGAGATCCTGCGAGCGCGCGAAGGCTTTCTGCGCGAGTTCGGTTTGGCCGAGCTTGCGATACGCCAAATACAACTGATAATGGACGTTGCCGTAATGGTCCAAAGCAGCCGCCTTCTCGAGTCTTGGGATCGCATCGGCAAACTGTCCCATGCGCACGTATGCCGTCCCCAACAGGCCACTGGCCTCGTTCAGATTGGGTTGAAGTTGCAGCGCACGTTGTAGATAGCGCACCGCCTTTTCGTTCTCCCGGTCCTGCACGTACAGGCGTCCCAGCAGATAGAGAGCCTTGGTCCGCGAGGGATCGAGCGCCACGGCCTTCTCCAGTTCACCCTGCGCGTCTCCGTCCGAGTGATTATCGAGGTAGAATTCACCAAGTGCTTCGTGAAGTTCCGCCTCATTCGGACGCAACTGCAGGGCCGCCCGATATTCTTTGATCGCACCGTCAAGATCCTGGCGAAGGGCGGCGTCTTCGGCACGCAGCTGGTGAGTTCGCCAGGAGTCGGGAAAAGAATCTTCGAGTCGCGCGTAGGCCTCGGCCCCCAAGGCCTGGTAGGTCCGCTCCAACCAGTAGCTGGCTTCGGCATTTACGCTGGTGTCGCCATGCACTTGCGCTAACGCGCCCGCCGCGCGTTCGTATTCCTGCAACGCAAAGTAAGTTCTTCCCAGGAGGAGCTGCGCCGAATCGGTCCGCTGCTTAGCCGTTTGCAGCAAGGTAATGCAGCGAGAATAGAGATGGGCTTTACAGGGATCCGGATTGGCATGTGTTTGCGGAGCAGCGCGCGACGCCTGTTGCCACTTCGAGAAATCGTTTTGGAATGATTTCCATTCGCGCTCGGAAAGCGCGCTCTCATTCGTAGCGGCGTAAAGACCCGCCATCAGAAAATGCCGGGCCGGGCCTTCGGGCTGACCGAGCAAGCCCGAGATGGAAGCCTGCGCCGTCTGCTTGGCAAGTTCGATCGAGGGTAATTCCGGGTGCAACTTCAAGGATTCCGGAGAGATTTCCCAGACTTTGCCTACCGAATCGAGCGCCTCTGCAGCTTGGCCTTTGGCCAGCTGCAGGTTTGCCAAGCCCAGCCACGCCAGTTCACTCCTCGAATCAAGTTGAAGTTCGAGGCGAAATTCCGCTTCGGATTCTTTCAGTTTTCCGGCATTCAGGTAGGCTTCGCCAAGCAATGTATGCAAACCGGATTGCCGAGGTTCGATGCCGAGGGCCTTGCGGTACTCCTGCGCAGCATCTTCCCAACGGTTGCGCTGCAAGAGCATGTCGCCCAGGAAACGATGTCCCCAGGCCGACTCGCGATACAGACGAGCGCCCCGATAAGCCAACCGAGCCGCCAGATCCAGGTATTCGTGTCCGAGTTTGAACCAGGCCTCGGCTTTATCGGGATCGAGGGCGGCGATCTGGCGGAACTCCACAGCCGCGCCTCGAAAGTTTTCTTGACTCAAGTGATACAAAGCCATCGCCTCATGCGCATCGCGGTTGGAGGGATCAAGCTTCAGGGCGCGATCGAGGAACGGCCTGGCTTTTTCCGATGAGCCAAGTTTCAGGTAATCCATTCCGGCAACTACATTCAGGCCAACCAGGTTTGGCCTCTCGCGCAGAGCCTTATCCAGATAGTGGACCGCCGTGTCGTACTGCAGTAGGCCCTGGTACGAGAGTCCCAGGTTGACCTCCGCCTCAAGCAGGCTTGGGTCCAGGGCTAGCACCTTCTTGAACTCTTCGGTGGCGCGGGCGAAATCGCCCCGTCTCAGGGCTGCCTGGCCGGCGCGGAAAGACCGTTCGACTTCTTCTTGCGCGGACGATTGGCCTGTCGCGAATCCCGGCACAATCGCCGAAAACGTAAGAAGAAAGACAGCCGCTACCTTGGCGCGAGGATAGCTCCGCCATGCCCACTTCAGGGCAGCAAGTCTCGGGCGGAGACAGACGAGGAAAGGAATCAGTCGAAGCTTCTTCGTGATTCTCACCGAACGCATGGAAAACGCTTTAGCCCCAGAGATGAGAATACCAGCCAGGACAGAAGGGAAGGAGAGAAGAATCTTTGTGTCCGGGCGGGCGGACCCCGCCCGGACACAAATGCGAAGAGGTTAGAAGGTTGTCCTTAAGGCAAACTGAATAACGCGTGGCAGATTGTATTGGCCGGTTACCTGGCCAAAGGTCGAATTCGGATTGCCATTGGCACAGCAACTGGTGTTGGGCGGATTGAACTGCGTGCGATTGAATAGGTTGAAGAACTCTGCCCGGAACTCGAGGCCTATTCGACCATCTGGACCAAACGTCGTGTTCTTAAAAGCGGCGAAGTCAAAGTTCCTGATTCCGTCGGCACGTATGTTTGGCTCGGTTCGCGAATCAGTACCATAGTTATAGACGGTCGGGTCCCCGTTAGTGAACACGGAATTGTCAAACCAATGAGCTAACTTCTGGTTCTTGGAACCGGAAGTGAGGCTTGACAGGGCAGTTCTCGTCGGCCGGGAACAGCCTACGTTGGGAATGCCGGAGTTGCTCAGCGCACCCGGGCACCCCCCGATGATAATCGGGAAGCCCTTCTGGAAAGTGATGATGGTATTGATTCCCCACCCGCCGATCACCTTGTCGGCAGCGCCCGATGCGTTACTGGCAAACTGTTTGCCGTGTCCAAAGGGCAAATCCAGAATGCTGCCGATAACCAGCCGCTGCGGAACGTCGAAGCCATCCAGGCTACGCTCGCCCCGGAGGTTATAGGCGTTGGCGTCGTTCCAGCTCGGAGCGGCGGCCTCCAGCCAATTGATTTCCGAGTTGGTGTTGTCGATGAGTTTCGCGACGGTGTAGCTGGCCAGCAGTTGCGCGCCTGCTGCGAACCGCTTCTGCACCTTCAACTGCATCGAGTGATAACTCGAATCGCGGTCATTCGGTTCGGCCAGTGAATAGTTATCGAACTGCGGGAAGGGCAGCAGCAACTGAGCTGCCTTGACCTGTGCATTGGTTCCCACACCACCGGATTGCACCGGGCCGGTACAACCCGTGCAATTTCCGGCGAAGGGGTTGTTGACCAGGGTCGTCAGGGCCGTCACATCCGCCGCAGTTTTGGGCAGATATTGCGCTTGCAATTGGTCGATCGTCTGATCGTGCATGGGCAAGTGCGTGCCCTTCGACCCGGCATAGGCTACGTCCACCAGCAGGTTTCCGGGGAATTGGTGTTGAATGTCCAGATTCCACTGTTGAAGATACGGAGATGGGGTGTTGGACGCCGCCGCTTCGTTGCCGTTGCCTTGCACGTCGATCAACGCTTGGTTTCTCCCGAAGGGAGGGGTGATTCCCCCGGCGTATGGATTGAACAGAGTAGCCTTTGGGGTAACTCCGTCGGCCTGGGTCGTCAGCCAAGGCGAGGAGAACGAGTTGATAAACAAGTTGTGGGGCGCATCATTCCACCGGATATCCACCGGCAGGTAAAACATTCCGTAGCCGCTACGGATCACCGTATTCTGGTCCAATTGGTACGAAACCCCAAGACGCGGGCTGACATGGTTCCAGGATGGAAACGGACTGCGGGACGAATGCCGGCTCGAGTTTACCAGGTCAAACCCACCCTTCAGGTTGGGGAAAGCGGCAGACACTGCAGGACTCAGCGCCAGCAATGGGCTGGTTTCGGTTGGGTTGTCCGCGACAATGCGGTTGTACCGCTCGGTCCAAGATCCCTGCAGGTCGACGCGAGCGCCAAGGTTCAGTGTGACTTTTCTGGTGAGCTGGAAGGTGTCGCCGGCATAAAACGCATAGTAAAGATTCTGATCTGCGGTTCTCGCTGGCTCAACCACGCTGCCGTTATTTCCATACCCGAGCAGGAAGGACGCGAAACCATTGCCTCCCTGTGCCGCTGCTCTACCCGCCGTGCCGTTGGCGGCGTCATTCGGGTTTGCCGCCGTCATGTTGGCGTCCAACTGGAACAAGCCCGCGGGATTGTTGCTCTGGTAATAGTTGTTGCGGAGCACGCGAATTTCCGCGCCGACTTTAAGAGTGTGCTTTCCCATAATCCTGGATAGCGTCGGAGCGAAGCTCCACGTGTCGTCCCAGGCGCCGATGCCGCTGCCGGTACCTTGAGCGCACCAACCGCCGCCCCAGCGATCATCCCCAGGGGCCTGCGAGACGCACACTTGCGGGATGTGAGTATAGGTCATCTCGGGGGCTAACGCCGCCCAGTTCGGTCCAAACTTCGACATGTCGATGCCTTCGCTGAGAGGCGTGCGCAGGTATATGTAACGCGTGTAGCCCAGATGCAGGTCCAGGATCATCTTGGGTGAAAGCGTAATCGTGTCCCCGAGGGCAACCTGTTTCGCGGTGGTTACTTCCGTGCAGCGGTCGGTGCAGATTTGGCTGAACGGATTGTCGGGAAGTGAGAGAATTTTCGATTGCGTGTAGCGTCCGTAAATCCTCTGCTTCGCACTCAGCACATAGTCGATGTGCGTGTTGTACTGATTCACGGAGCCGCCGCTGCTATAGCTCGTCGCGAAATTACCGATCGTACTATTCGCCAGGTTGGGCTCCGGGAAGTAAGACAGAAGGGCTAGCGCGGTGGGGTCGAGTCGGGCCGTGGGAATCTTGTTGCCGGTGAAGGCCGTTCTGCATGTGGCCGCGCCGGAGGTACAGCCCGCACTCGTCGTTGGATCGTAAATGGTGAACGCTGAGGAGTTGCCGCTTGACCCACCCGTCGGGTCGGAGAAGTCCCCCGTGCGCTCCAGGTCCGTAGGGACCCAGGACGAGAATTGGTGCCCCTGCCGTAACCGAAAGCCCTCATAGCTGAAGAAGAAGAACAGCTTGTCGTGAATAACCGGCCCACCGAGGTTGGCTCCAAATTGGTTTTGGGTGAAGGCAGGGCGCGCGAGCCCTTCTCGATTAGAGAAGAAGTCATTGGCGTTCAGCACCTTGTTGCGCAAAAACTCGTATGCCGAACCATGGAAGCGGTTCGTACCCGATTTTGTCGAGAGGTTGACGACGCCACCGGAAAACCGGCCGTATTCCGGACCCAGGTTGTTGGTCTGGACTTTGAATTCCTGGATGGCGTCTTGCGTCGGGATGACGGTGACAACGTTCAGATACGCGCCATTCGTCGGCACACCGTCAATCAGAATCAGATTCTGACCGGCCATGCCTCCGCCCACCTGAAAATCTCCCAGCGCGAAAGGATTCGCGCCGACCGGATTGCCGCCAGAGGCGTTCCCACCCGAGGGCTGGCCCTGAGGCACGATGCCGGGGACCAGTTCCACCAGGGCAAGCGGGTTGCGGCCGTTCAGGGGCAACTCCGTGACCGATCGTTGTTCGACGACTTGCCCCAGCGAGTTCGTTTCCGGCTGCAGCAAGGGTGGCGCGCCGGTTACCTCGACCGTCTCGGTTTGCGCACCGATTTGCAGCACGATATCGACCCTGATGCCGCTTTCGATCTCTACCACGATCGGCTCCCGCACGAACTTCTTAAAACCGCTCTTCTCCGCCTCGATTTTGTAGCGGCCCGGCAAAATATTCGCGAACGTATAGTTGCCCGATCCGTCCGTCGGTATGTTGTGCTTTTCGTTGTTGTCCAGATTGATCAACACGACGTTGGTGCTGCCGATGGCGGCACCGCTACTGTCGGTCACGGTTCCGGCAATGGTTCCGTAAACGTTCTGACTTACGGCTGTAGGAGTGAATGCAAAACTGAGAACAGCGGCGAGTAGAACCCCAAGCTTACAGATACGCATCACTTTCCTCCTCGACTTACCGGAACTAGCGACTAGGTATCCCCACATAACATCGGATCGACGGTTTATATGTCGGGTCTATGCGCGTTGTCAAGGTAAAACTCTGGAGAAAAACGATTTTTTAGTGCGTAAGCGATTACTCAGCCCGTAAACGCTTACGGAGATTCCAGAACGCAAGTTCGGTTTCAGAATAGGGACGTTTGACACTGCTCGTAGCCTCCGAGCGCGACTCCCTTTAGGTTTTGGACCAGCCACGGTTGGCGATGGGCCCGACACCTTCTTTAATCGTAACGAGTCGATTGGCGGGTAATCGCTTGAAAGTTTCGTGGAGTCCGCTGGGCCAGTAGACGTCAATGTCAACGGTAGTGGAGGTCCCCAAGCCGAAATGCAAACGGGGATCGCTGCAGGAGAAAAAGCTGGATTGGCTCAACACGGCTTGCGCCTGGGTCTTGCCACCGTAATGGACGAGAACTCTGGCTCCAATGGCGCTGCGATTGGACTTTACACCATCGAGTTTCACCTTGATCCAGTTCGTTGTGCCGCTCAAGTCGTTGCGCAGCAGCGAGGGAGGCTCGTTGAGATTAATGATCAGTATGTCGATGTCCCCGTCGTTGTCGAAATCTCCAAAAGCGCATCCTCGACTACAGTGGGACGCCGCTATCCCCGGACCGGCCTCCTGCAAGAGTTCTTCAAACACGCCCTTGCCCAGATTCCGAAAGACGACACGCGGTGTCTTGTTGGGATATTGCGGCAGGCTTCGTTCCACTTGCGGGTAAACATGGCCGGTAACGATGAAGAGGTCCGGAAGACCATCGTTGTCCAGGTCAACGATGCCTGCCCCCCAACAAACATATCGAGTTTCGACTCCAATGCGAGACGCTCCCGTAACATCGTCGAAATTACCCTTCCCGTCGTTGTGGTAAAGGATGTTTGTGTCGTCCAGAAAATGTGTCTTTAAAAGGTCGAGATGTCCGTCGAGATCGTAATCGCCGACTCCGACTCCCATGCCCGCCTGCTCCATGCCATCTTCGCTGAGCGCTACGCCTCGCAGCACTCCTTCTTCACGAAAGGTTCCATCTCGATTATTCATGAACAAGAGACTGGGAGTGGAATCGGAGGCGAGGTAGATGTCCTGCCATCCATCCTCATCGAAATCCGCCGCGACCACAGTCAGGCCGTATGTGCCTGGAGCGCGATGGATGCCCGCTTCCTGAGTTACGTCGGTGAATGTTCCGTTGCCGTTATTTCGATATAGCGAATGCTTTCCCGTCCCCAACCCGCGAGGTCCGCATTCCACGGGGATTCCCTTCCATCGGCAATACGGATTTTCGCCAGGAACGCCTGCACTTTCAAAGGAGAAACGTACGTAATTCGAAACAAAGAGGTCGAGGTGCCCATCACGGTTATAGTCCAGGAAGGTACAGCCCGCACCGAACCTCAGTTGATCGCTCCACAGCCCGGCCTCTTTGGTTACATCCGTGAACGTTCCGTTGCCGTTGTTGCGATACAGGACATTCTGCCCGTACGTGGTGAAAAAAATATCGTCAAAACCGTCGTTGTTGTAGTCTCCGATGCAGACGCCGCAGGCCCACCCAAGCGAGTGTAAACCAGCTTTTTCTGTGACGTCGGTAAACGTGCCATCCCGATTATTTTTGTACAGTCGATTCGTGGTGCCTTCGGGAGCTCCGCGCAGACGAGTACCTGAAAGCACAAACAAATCCATCCACCCATCGTTGTCGTAGTCAATGAAGGCGCAGCCGCATCCCGTGGACTCGACGATGTATTTTTTCGTTTCTTCGTCGCCATAAATCACCGGGGCGTGCAGGCCGGCCTCGGCGGCCACGTCGACGAAGTGGGAGTTGAAGGGGCGCCCGGAGGGCGCACCTCTCGGCATGGGCTTGGCGGTGTGCCCCCCCATTCCCTCCTGCGCGAACAACCGATTCGCGGGAAGGGTGAGCACGGCCCCTACCCCGAGCCGGACAAAGCTACGACGGCTGTAATTCATGGCTCGAAGAGTCCTCAGCGTTTAGCTTTCGTGAATCGATGATGTTAGCATGGCGCCGAATTGTGACGAAGGCTGAGCTACCACACCGGGCGAGCCCCGGTTCTAATCCTTGTCATCGCGCAGACCTGGACTTAGAATGACGGCTTCGACGGGGAGGACCTATGGTTCCGCGCAGAATTGTCTATGTCCTCATATTAATCGCGTTTGGCGGTCTGTTCCTGGGAGCAGGACAAGAAAGCACGAATCCTCCGAAGGAGGTCACCTACAACCGCGATGTGGCTCCGATTCTGTATAAGAATTGCGTAGTGTGCCATCGCGCAAACGACATCGCTCCCATGTCGCTTATGACATATAAGGATACTCGTCCCTGGGCTCGGCTGATTCGTGAGGCCGTGGTGCAACGCAAGATGCCGCCGTGGCATGCCGACCCCAAGGTTGGCGATTTCATGAACGATCCGCGGCTCTCCGACGCGGACGTCGCGACCATCGATGCCTGGGTTCGAACCGGCACCAAGGAAGGCGATGCGAAGGATCTGCCTCCCGCGCCAGTGTTCCTCGAAGGCTGGCATATCAAACCCGACCTCGTGCTGACGATTCCCGAATTTACCGTGGCTGGCGCCAGTCAGGACGATTACGAATACATCTACGTTCCCACCAACTTTACTGAGGACAAATGGCTGCAGGCGGCCGAGGTGCTCCCCGGAGATCGGCGCGTGGTGCATCATGCCACCGTTTCTGTGATCGCAGCGGACAAAGTGGCGAAGGAAGAAGCAGAGCATGGCAAGGCCGATGCCGGAGTCGATAAATATCATTTCCGCACCGGCAAGGTATTACACCTGAGGACAGACGCGCCTGTGGTCGACGATGGGTGCGCCTCTCCCGATGGCGGCGGAATGCCGGGCATGTCGTCCGGATATTTGAACATCGTGCCGGGAATCTATTTGCCGGGCCATTTGGCTGAGACCCGGCCGGCAGGCTACGCGCTGCGAATTCCGGCAGGCTCTTATTTGCAGTTCCAGGTTCACTACAGCAACCATACTGGCGAGGACGTAAAAGATCGCACCAGCATCGGCCTGGTTTTTGCCCGCGAACCCGTGAAGCACGAAATCGCGCAGTACGAAATCTGGAACGACCTTTTCCTGATTCCGCCTGGCGACGCCAATCACAGGGTGACTTCGTGTTACACCTTGCCCAAGGATGTCACCGTGCTGGCCTATACGGCTCACATGCATTTTCGCGGGAAGAGTATGACCACCGAAGCCGTTTATCCCGATGGCCGCCGCGAGGTGATACTGAATGTGCCGCATTATGACTTCCGCTGGCAGGAGACTTACTTCCTGAAACACCAGTTCCTGCTCCCCAAAGGCACAAAGCTGGTAACCACCGCGTACTTCGACAACTCGTTTGACAATGCGCAGAATCCCGATCCCTCCAAAGCCATCCGCTGGGGTGAGCCCAGCGACGAGGAGATGATGGGGTTCTGGTTGCAATTCGCAGATCCCAAACTGATCGACGAAAAGCCTGCGATCGCGCACAAATGACGAAGCCGTATCGCTCGGGCAAAGCCAGATCCACCACCGCGCCATGAAGCCATCACCGACGACCTGCCGCTCCCCAGTGCTTGAGGGTATCTGCGCGTTTATTCGGAGGAACCCATGTTCACTGCCACTGCCAACTTAATTCTTCCCAGCACCACCACCGGGTCTTTTCCACGTCCACGTTGGTATGACGTCAGCATGTGGGGTCGCCCCCTCGACACCTGCATGCAGGACATTCGCTTCCGCGAGAAATTTCAGGATGCCTTGGCGGTGGTGATCAGCGACCAGGATCGCGCGGGCCTCGATATCGTGACCCACGGTGACTTCCACGTGGATGAAGACCTCGCCGGCCGTGCCTGGCACCACTATCCCCTGCAGCGCTGGGCCGGCTTCGCGGGAGATTACCTCCAACCTGAGGCGACCACAGCGCCCTGGCTACACTATCCGCCGGGCACGCTGCTGAACGAAATCTACACCGGGTGGCGTTGGCCGCACGTCGTCGACAAAATCGAACATCGCCCCCTGGACTACCCTAAAGTGTGGCGCATCGCGCAGGGAAAAACGAGGAAGCCTCTCAAGTTCGGAACCTGTTGCTCCCAGGTGATGGCTCTCTTCTTGGACATCCACACTCCAAAATACAAAGACAAGCGGCAAGTCATTTGGGACATGGCCGAAGCCATGAACAAAGAATTGTTGTTGCTCCGCGATGCGGGTTGCAGGTGCATCCAGATTGAGGAGCCCACCTTCCATTTCATGGCCAACACGTATGGCAAGGACCACGAAGAAGTGAAGTTCATGATTGAAGCTTTCAATCGGGAAGTACAAGGGCTGGACGACGTGGAGTTGTGGATACACACATGTTGGGGAAATCCCAACATGCAGCGGGTCATGGAGAACACCAGCTATGCGAACTCCATCGAAATCTACCTGGAGCGCTGCCGCGGCGACGTCTGGACTCTCGAGATGAAAGATCGTAACCAGGCGGACCTTGAGCTGTTCGAACCTTTCAAGCACGATCTCAAGAAAAAAATCTGCGTCGGCGCCGTAAGTCACCGCGCGCTGCAAGCCGACCGCCCCGAAGACGTGGCGGCGGAAATCCGCAAGGCGCTGAAATATATTCCAGTGGAAAAGTTGATTATCTCGAACGACTGCGGCTTCGGACGTCAGGGCTGCAATCGCGAGATCGCCTTTTACAAGGCGAGTGCCCTGGCGCAAGGCTGCAACATCGTGCGTCGTGAACTGGGACTCCCAACTACCTACGTCCCGGCCGCCGACCCGAAGCTTCAAATCGATGTGGTTCCCGGCCGCTAGATTCTGCTTACGGGGCACAAAATTCAATCCGTGGGTTAAGCGAGTATTAAGTGGCCGCCGAAGTCCTTACCGACAATCAAGCCTGCTCGCAAGCGATCTTGCCTACATGGGATTGAATCGTACGGCACACTTCGGCACGCCCGGTTGGGGCGCGAGTTGGGTCACTGATGATTTTTCGCAAGTCCTTGCAGCCGAATTTCGTGCTTGAAGATCTCTGCGCATTCGGGCAAGTGCGTTCGATATTTTGAAGGAAGTTCAATGCAAAGGTCCACCGCGCTCTTGCGCATTGCGTGTAGCTCCAAAAGTGCCGCCGTACTGACCGTCAGCGTAGGTGGCAGGTTGTTATCTACCGGGCTTCGATCCGCGATACCCTCGGCAGTTTTTTTCTTGATCGCACCCGAAGTAGAATTCCTCGTGGCATTGTCAGGAACGCCCATCTCATGGACTGCGGAGGAAGAAGCCAGGTCAAATGCGTTCCGGTTGTTGAATCCAGTCCCGTTGATTCCAGTCGGTCCGTGTGGGGTTTGGCTACTGCCATATATAGTGCTACTCGGAGACGTCAATGCGTAAGCGTGATCTCTGGCCGTAATCTGCGCCCAGGTTGGCACCGCGAGAAGGAAAACCACCGGGAGAAACCAAACACAAAGTAACTTTCTGTTCTGGGTAAACACGCTTGCTCCTTTAAACACTCTGAGATCGCCCACCGATTCGTGCGTCAACGCACAGCCTCGGTTCGCCATGATCTGGATAGAAACGTCCCTCGGCTTGAAGCAGAACTTAATCCTGATTTCGATGATTTGCCAATGGCCCAAAAGAGGGATAACCGCACCAGCAGAACCATAGGAAAGCATTCGGTGTCTAGCACGCACCCCCTCAGCAGGCGGTGAAATCCGACAGGAGAAAAGACTAGCTCGTTGGTCTGGTGAACTTCGTTGCTCCAGGGCAATCAGTAAAACTATTGAAACATCGCGATCGGCTCGAGACTCAAAGATGGGCGACAGCCATGGCGAAATTGGGGGTCGAGTTCGATGGCACGCTGTCGCAAACGACAGTTCCCAAACCCAGACGCGCGCAATGAAATGCAGCGAATCAGTCTGGGGGCCTGCGGCTACGTTGTGAAGATCAAAGCCGGAAACGATCTGCAGTGGACGGAGTTCTTGAGGGCAGGCACTTTGTCCGCGGCGACTTTCGCCTTGGTCAACTGCACGGCGATCTCCGCCATTTCAGCCCGGGCGTTGTACCAGAGGAAGAAAGGCTGGTTCGCTCTGAATTGCTTCCCTCGCGACTTCTATGCCGCTCATACCTGGCATCGAGATGTCCAACACGACCAAATCGGGTTCGAGCGCCAGTACTGCCTCTAGAGCAGCCTGCCCATCTGAGACCAAGCCAATGACATCGAATAATTCCTCCAGCAGGCTCAGCTATTTGCCACCGGCGAAGTTGGCGCAAGTCGACATTAGCCCAGGGCCGCGGTGCCGTGCGCGACTGGGATGTTCTCGGGTTTTTCGCCAGCAAGTATGTTCTTCGGTTCTACCGACTCAGCCGTCAGTGCAAGATGATCAGCTGCGAGACAAACAAAGAAACAGCAAGCCAGCAGTGAGAGCACAAAAGGGCGCGCCCGTGCCTCCTGTCGTCGGCACGATCCAACTGGCCTAGGTCGGGTCTCCTCCATAGGAACGCAGGCCTTCTCGAACGGGTTGCGTGACCCGCAACTCGTTGCGGGTCAACCGTCCAGGGCGACTAAGACGTGCCCACACAACAAACCCCTTCAGAATGTATTTCATCGTCGCATTGTTTTTCGCTGAGGACCCAGTGGCTCGTCACGACCACGCTGCCGCAGATGCCCGGTCGCGATCAATGAAATATGAGTACGGGTGAAACTTCATCGACATTTGGGGTGCTTGGCAGCTGGCGCTTTTGACAGGTCGCTCCCGAACTCGGGCGCTTCGTAATACTTTTGGCAGTCGGACCTAACTGGGACGGATCCCCCGAGCCTCATGGGCTTTCCCCTACTGTCAGTTTTGACGGTTACACATCCGTCAAAACAGGGCTAGCCTTCAGGATGAGCAAGCAGCTCACGATGACGAACGAGCGAGCGAATTACTCTCCTTATCGTTTCTCGCTTTTCCGAAAGGAGACTGCTCGCACAAGTTCAGACAAAGATAGCCGCGAAAGGACAATCGTATGAAGCATGCTCGTAGAAGGATCGTGACCTGCATCGCATTGCTTTGCATGGTATGCGTCGGGTTGACGTTTGGCGCGTCGGAGGGCAAGAAGGTCAAACTCAACGGACTGATTACCGGACGAGACGGGGACGATTTCACACTGAAGACTCTTAAGGGATCAACAAATGTCGTCGTAGTGTTGACGGATGATACGAAGGTTCAGACACCGGTCGGTTTGTTCCGGCACACGGAGCAGGCAGTCACCGCTCTCATCCCTGGGCTTAAAGTGTCAGTTCAGGGCACCGGCACTGAAACCCGAGTGGTCGCCAAGACCATCAATCTCACGAAAGAAGATTTACTTCTCGCCGAGACTATTCAGGCTGGCTTGAACCCGACGCAACAGCAGCAAGCGACCAACACGTCCAACATTGCCGATAACAAGGAAAACATTTCAACCAACAAGGAAGAGATTTCCGGCAACCAGCAGCAGATAGGGGCCAATCAAGCAGCCATTGGTGCCAACCAGCAGGATATCGCAGCTAATCAACAGGAGATTCAGGCTACCACTCAGCGATTCTCTGAGCTTTCCGAATATGACACGAAGGGCAAAGCAGTGGTTTACTTCGCCACCGGAAGTTACGCAATTTCAGACAGTGACAAAGCCGCTTTGTCGGTGCTGGCGGCAAGCGCAATTGGCACACCCGGCTACATCATCCAGGTAAAGGGCTTTGCCGATTCATCGGGCAATGCCGCGATGAACCAGCAGTTGAGCATGGATCGAGCCCAAGCTGTGGTCGCGTACTTGCTGCAGAACTGCCGCGTCCCTCTGCGACACATCGTGGCGCCGGGCGCGATGGGCATAGCTGATCCCGCAGCGCCTAACGAGACCGCTGAAGGACGCGCGGACAACCGTCGGGTGGACGTCAAGGTGCTGGTGAATAAAGGGGTGGCTGGAGGAATGTAGACGCCTATTTAGACTGAAGCGATACCATCCAGAAACCTTTGCGGCTTGCGCCGGCGGGCGATCCTAGTCGCTGGTCGTCCGGAAAGCGGAGTCGTGTTGGGTTGATCTGGCAATCTGAGTCGAGGGCTTGGCGTCTTTGACGTGATCGGCGGTGCAGAAATCCCTACGGGTCCCCAAGTCTCGTCTGGACCGAGGTGACACCTCTTGGTCTAAATAAGGGACGTTTCGCGTATGCGTTAAGCGAGGATATCTAAATTGTTCCGCCTGATACGCAGTCTCGTTCGCCCCTACCGGGGCACGCTCTTGATTATCCTGTCGGCGATGCTTGTCGAAACTGCGATGAGCGTGGCCGGGCCGTGGCCACTGAAGATCATCCTCGACAATGTGGTCGGTTCTCACAAGCTGTCCTCGTGGCTCGACGACTTCCTGCGACCTGTTTTGAGCGGTGGCAGCAAAATGCAGATCGCAGCGGCGGCAGCGATCGCGGCGCTGATCATCGCGGTGTTAGGTGCGATCGCGTCTTATGTCGCGAGCTACTACACCACCAGCGTGGGCCAATGGGTCGCAAACGATTTGCGTCTGCGCACTTACCACCACCTCCAGCAACTATCGCTCAGCTATTACGACAGTCACCAAACCGGAACGCTGTTGAGCACGATCACTTCAGACGTTCAGACAATCCAGGGTTTCGCCTCTTCGTCCACGCTCGGCATTGTTGTGGATCTGTTCACGATCGTAGCCATGCTGTTCATTATGTTCAGGCTAAATTGGGACTTCACGTTGATTGCGCTGGCGGTGACCCCATTCATGCTTCTTCTGGTGTCGAGGTTTAAGAAGGCGGTTAAAAAGGCAACCCACGAGGTCCGCAAGGAGCAAAGCAAGATCGTCGCTGTGGTAGATCAGGGGCTACAGTCGATGAGGGTCGTGAAGGCTTTCGGAAGGCAGGACTTCGCGGAAAAGGAACTTGCTGAAGTCAGCCGGGCGACCGTCACTGCATCGCTCAAAGCCCGGCGGGTGAAGGCGTTGCTGTCTCCGATTGTGGCGGTTACGGTTGCGTTCTGCACGGCCATCGTGCTCTGGCGAGGCTCGGCGCTCATTATTGCCGGAGTCATGACTGCAGGCGCCTTGACCGTCTTTCTTTCGTATCTGAACAAATTCTTCAAGCCTGTGCAGGACCTGGCCACGATGACCAACGCTATTGCCCAGGCAGCGGTCGGCGTGGAACGTATCCGGGGGATTCTTGATGCCGACACGATCATTCCGGAACGACCTGACGCGCGCGAGCCGCAAGCGCTCAGGGGTGAGATCGAATTCGATCATGTAGCTTTCGCCTATGACGCCGATGCCCCGGTGCTGACGGATGTCAGTTTTAAAGTGAAAGCGGGGCAAATGGTTGGAGTCGTTGGGCCCACGGGCTGCGGTAAATCCACCGTCGTAAGCCTCATCCCGCGGTTTTACGATGCCACTGCTGGTGCGGTCAAAATCGACGGTGCCGATATCCGTGAGTATAAATTTCATGGACTCCGCGACCAGATCGGCTACGTGCTCCAGGAGCCCCAGCTCTTCGAGGGATCTGTGCGCGACAACATCGCGTTTGGCAAGAGTGGCGTAACTGAGGAGCAGATCCTGGAAGCAGCAAAGTTGGCCAACGCGGACGAGTTCATCGCTCGGATGCCTCACGGATACGACACCATGATCGGTGAGCGCGGAGAAACGTTATCCGGCGGTCAGCGGCAGCGTATTGGGATTGCCCGAGCCATTATTCGCAACAATCCCATCCTCATCCTGGATGAGCCGACAGCCGCTCTCGACACCGAGTCGGAGAGTCTAGTGATGGAGGCTCTGGAGCGACTCATGAAAGGACGAACCGTCATAACGATCGCGCATCGGCTTAGCACGATTCGCGATGCCGATAAGATCGTCGTGCTCAAGGGAGGAGTGGTCGCGGAAGAAGGGAGTCATGACGAGTTGATAGCCCGCAATGGCGTATATGCCGAGCTCTATCGAATACAGTTCAACACAGCCCCAACGGTCGCGGCTGCTCCGGCTGTGGCAGCTGCCTGATTGCACGCAATGACGTAAAGATAGTAAGGCAAATGCATATCACGTTCTTTAATGGTGTTGCCCGACTATTCCGATCCTTGGTGCGATCGCCGGCGCGAGAGTCGGTGATTAAAGCTGTCCGGGTGGGCTGATTTGGATGAAGCGAGATTTTTCCTCGATAAGCCGTGGCTTGTGGGTGTAAGCGTGTGGCTCGCACTGCTCACATCAGCGGCGCTCGGCTACCGGCTAGCCTTGTTTACACACGTCAATGAAGACAGCCAGCCTGCGCTGAGAATATCGCGTTTTCGCTTCTTGATCAGGCCCTCATAGCTAAGCCCAGTTCCTCCGAACACAGGCATGGAACTGAGCAACTGTTTCGAGCTATACGCCCAGGAACCCCAGATCGTAAGCCCTTGTGACGTGCCTGGACCCTCCGGCCGGTACACTGTCTGTTGCCCAAGGACAAATACGCCGGAGTTGCCATCACTCTTTCCGTTGCCGTTCGGAAGTGTGGCAAATGAGTTGTTGTCCTCGAAGAAGCCAGCCGTGTATTGGCCTTGCTTCCCCTCTTCACTTGGTGCCTGGTTGTATAGATAGCTTAACTGGGCCGTAACGAGCACACCCTTGTTCCCCTGCTGGAAGGCAAAGATGTTCCCATTAGCTGCGGAATTTGGGTTGGTGTTGAATGCTCCGGCTGCCACCTGGACAACGGGAGTGATGTTGTAGACAGCCTGTGCCCCCCACTCTAATCCGGGTGGTGGACCGGTATAGCTTAGATCATTGGAAAGCAAAGACACTGGGGTTGGATTGATAGCAAGACTCACATAGTTGTCGAAGACGGGAAGCCCTGCGAAGGTATAGCTGGCGGCCAGGCGGCCCGCAGCCACGGTTAGATTGCCCTTGAGAAACTTTTGCTGCAGATATATCTCTTCCAAGTGGGCTCCCACTGCATAATTTGGGTTGACCGGGAAGACGCTGTCGATAGTCGCCGTAAGGTTGCTTCCCGTACCCCATAAATCAGAGAAATATAGCGACATGCCCGGAATCTTGAGCAGCTTCTCGAAGTTGAAGTCTACCGCCGTAGTGAGCTGACCGGTGTAGCCCCACACCTGATGTGGGCCGCCGCTCGCGTTGGTCTGAAGAGCGGAGTAATACGAACCACTAAGCGTGATTCCCAGTCTTCTTGCCTCCGCGCGAGCGCCGTTCCAGTCCGCGGTCAGCGTCTCTTCCCGGTCAAAGTCTTCATCTTTGCAGCCAAATCTTCGTTTGCCCGGATTGGCGGCGTGTTTGCAGTTAAGTTTTCGCGCTTTGGTGGTTGCCGCGGCTGGAGTCCGCCCCTGCTTAGGTAAGGAATCCGGACTCTGGGTCTGGGTGGAACGACCAGGGGCAGGCGCATCCTGCACAGGAGGCATTGGATTCGGAGTGGTCTGCTGCCCGAGGGCCGAAACTAACCAGCCCAGCACCAGCACCATCAATGCTGCTGCCGTCAACGCGAATCGGAGATTGATGCGGCCGAGATGATTCGTCTGTTGCACTCTCTGCGCACTCATCACTCTCTCTTGCGACTGCCAGGGCCCCCCGAGACCTGCTTTAGTAGCCATCGTCGTGGGTCGGGCGATGCTGCTGCACCTGTCAAAAGCAACAGTTGTGGGCAGCCTGGATATCGTCGTACACCCAAGATTGAAGAACCGTGTGAGACAGCACGGGAAACTGCGGGGATACTATTCCAACCCTTCTGGCTAAGATTCCCGATGAATTCAAACCACTCGCGGCCCTCGGCATTGGTGCGTTCGTCTTGGTTTTTCTCGCCCTGTTCCACGGAGTTGGTCTGCACTGGATCCTGCTCCAACAGAGGCATGGCGAACGACGTCTGCGCTCGGGTCGGCCCCGTCTGATCGCGGCTTCGTTCTTGTTCGGATGGTCTGTATTCCTCATGCTCGATCTGCATCTTGTTGAAATCCTGATTTGGGCCTTCGTCCTTACGCGCATGGGTTTGATCGTGCACGCCTACGATGCGATCTACTTCTGCGCCAACACCTACACAACACTTGGCATGGGGAGGATGGACGTCGCAGAACGTTGGCACATCGTCACCCCCATCGTTGCCATTTCCGGATTGTTCACTTTCGCGTGGACCACCAGCGCGCTGGTGGACGTTGTGGCTTCAAACAGACGACTTCTCGAAAAACTGGAGGATGAGCGCGAACGGGAAATGCACATGCGCTTCGCGCTGCGAAAAGAGGAATGGCGCGCCCTCAGAACAGAAAGAGAGGCTGAGCGAGCGGAAGAGAAGAAGACCAAAATCCCAGTCGCTGGATCCTCATTCATTCAGAGGCTCAGAATCTGGCGAGAAGAAAGAAGGCGAGTGTTGGAGCTCCGCAGGGAGAACAGAGCCGAGATGGAGGATCTCCGCCGACAAGAGCGCCTGAACGAAAGAGAAGCGGTAGCCGCGCCCGCCACAAGCAAACCCGACGACAAGAACCAGGAGTAAGTCGCTGAAACGGTGTCGTATCGACAGCGGGCCACGGTCAGGAACACCCCTGCCGCAATTTGTCAGCACACGCAGAGTACTTAGAACGTGCAAGCGAAGTGAAGTTGCGGTGTTCCTGCTAGTGAGTGTATTGGAGGCGACTGCACGTTTTGACCGCTGGGCAATGAGCGATGGGGCGATTTCTCACAAGTCCGTGGGTCTCCACCTAGATTTGTAGTGTTCGATCGAAGTTTCTCGGCCAAGGCAGCCTACCCAAAGGCCGACTGCATAGTGTTTCGTTTTGCTCAGACGAAAGTCGGAGTCTAGCCCATCATGTCTGCATGGGCGACTTCGATGCCCTACATGTTCGCCTGGAGGAACTATGTTAGGTATGGGTGTGCTCGGCACAATTATTGTGATTCTCGTGATCGTGTGGCTCGTGCGTCGCGTGTGAGGCAGGTTTCTCAACGGCAAGACTTAGCCCACTCGCAATCTTCATGGGCGTGCCGCGCCTACTCGTGTACCCATGACATTGTCACGGGAGTGGCCAAAATTGAACAGCCTAACCGGAGATAGTTCTGCCACACTGCAAGTCATGACAGTTCAAACGATTCCGGAATACCTTGAGGAAGAGCGCCAAAAAGCTGCAGACACTCAGCTACGAACGGAAAAAGAAGCTGCGCGCATCCAGCCGCTGCACCATGGACACCGTCGCAAGGCGAAACAGCCCAGGCTGACGTTGCTGCCTCAAGTCAAAGCAGCAACCAAGAAAAAGAAAAAGAGAAAAACCTTGGCTGTAGCTCGCAAGAAACCACGCGCCGCGAAAAAGATGGTGGCAAAAACCCGCAAGAGAGCGTGATCTGGATGTAACGGGATCAGGAGAAACTTAAAAATGAACAAAGATCAGGTGGCTGGCAAGATCGCTCAGGCAGTCGGAAAAGTGGAGCAGAGCGTCGGAGAACGCGTTGGCAATCAAAAGCTGGCCAACAAAGGAGTGGTCAATCAGGCCAAAGGTGCGGCGAAGGAAACCTGGGGCGATGCCAAGGACGCCGCGAAGCAGATCCATGAATCGCACAAGAAGGCCGCTTCCGAAAAGGCCGCCGAGAGCCGGGGGAAGATCAGCCAATCTGTGGATGACGCGAAAGACAGGGCCAAGAGCAGGATTGATGAATTCAAACGGCGCCACTCTGCATGACGCAGGACGCTCCGCAGTTCGAACTCTTACAGTGACCGCCTCAGTGAGTTGACGATAACACTTTACACTCCAGATTGTGCTATATAGCTCTATGGAGAAAGCATAGAATTCGCAATTTTTATTGCTGAAACTGCTATATAGGTCTATACTCTCGCCGTTCGTATTCTTGCCCCAAAAGGAAATCCCCATGACCCAGAGTTCCCCATCCCGCCCGCCCGAGTCCCTTCTTCGCTTCGTGCTCCTCAGCACACTGGTGCTCGCGATACTGGTAGTGCTCATTTCCGGTACGTCGGCTGTTGCTCAGTCCCAGGACAGCATCCAGAGCAAAATTCTCGCGGGATACTTCGAAGAGTGGAGTATCTACGGCGCCAACTACAACATCGCGAACCTGCAGCACAACAACGTGGCCGGCAGGATCACGCACCTGATCTACGCCTTCGCCAACGTCGCACCCACTTCGGGTGCGCCCAATGCGCAGTGCCAGCTAGCCGATCCCTGGGCGGACTACCAGACTCCGTACTTGCCCAGCGTTAATGGCAAGCCTTACACGAATTGGCCCTATGGAAATTTCGGCGCGCTCCTTCAACTGAAGCAACTCCACCCCGATCTGAATATCATGATCTCGCTCGGTGGAGCGTCCGCCGCCAACGCCGCAGGTTTCTCCTACGCTGCCAGCACGCCGCAATTGCGGTCGCAGTTGGTAGCTTCCTGCCTCGACATGTTCATCACTGGAAATGTCGGCACCGATTACAGCGGCAATCCGGTTTCGATCGCGGGCCTGATCGCCGGTATCGATATCGATTGGGAGTTTCCCTTAGCCGCCGACAAACACAACTTCACGCTGCTGATGCGCGAGTTTCGCAAGCAACTGGATGCCCTGGGAGCGGCGAATAATACGCATTACCAGCTTTCGATGTTCGCGCCCGCGGGCGCGGCCAACTATTCCAACATGGAGCTGGCCAAAGTCGCTAGCCAACTGGATTTCCTGAACGTGCAGGGATACGACATGCACGGGACCTGGGAGTCCACCACCAACCACGCATCGCCACTTTTCGATAGCCCCAAGGATCCATCTTTCGGGCAGGGTTTCGATGTCGAAGACACGATGGTGGCCTACCTTGCTGCGGGAGTGCCACCACGGAAGCTACTGGTGGGCGTACCCTTCTATGGCCGCGGCTGGACGGGCGTTCCTAAGGTGAACCACGGGTTGTACCAGACTTCCACCGGAGCGGCTCCTTCGCCCGCGGGTGACGTGCTCCAAACCGACGGACTGGCCACGTTCGGTACACTCAAGAGCCTGACGGGCTTCGATCACCAATTCGATCCCATCAGTCTGGCGCAATGGATTTACGATCCGACCTCGCAAACTTTCTGGACCTACGACAACATAAAGACGGTAAACCTCAAGATGGAGTACGTGCAAACGCGCGTACCCGAGGGCCTGGGTGGAGCATTCTTCTGGGCTTTGAAGGATGATGACGCCAACGGCAATCTAGCGAAGGCTATGGCCAAGGGCCTGGGGCGGTAGCTTTCCGGGACTTGCGAGAGCGGTGACTCCGAAATGCACCATTCAACAATGCGACACAGTGCAAGGTAGACGTAGGGTCGAGGTTTGCGGTACCCACCCTAGCCGCAGAAGGCGCGGCTAGGATGGGCCACCCACGGTGTTGGTGGCTTGGGCGAAGTCACGGGCAGGGTGAGCGACGGGCAGCGGGTGGATTCACCAGGTGCTGTAGGCGGTTCCGTCGGTGGAGGTGCCGGGTGAGGCCGAGTGCACATCGGTGATGCCGGGTTCCTGCTGGTCGACGGCCATGATCACATCTTCCTGCACGACTTCCCAGTTGGTTTCCTTGGTCATGGGATCTACGGGAATCTGGCGGAGGTATCCGGCGGTGACGAGGTCGTCGAGCGACTGAGGGGCTTTCTGTTTGTCGAGGGTATACTGCGAGATCACGCTGCGCAAAGTGCTCAGGTTGGAGCGCAGAACGGATTCGCGGGACTGGATGACGGTGCGGTTGTAATTCGGAATCGCGATCGCCATCAGGATGATGATGATGCTGATGACGATCATCATTTCCAGGAGCGTGAAGCCACGGGCGTTGTTGCGGCTGCGGGCGAACAGGCGTAGCGATGCGTGATCGTTATTTCCAGCGCCGCTTCGCCCCGACTTGTTCACGCCCCGTAGCATTTACCAGTCCTTGCCTACCAGTCCTTATCTACCAATCCTTATATTTCGTACCGTCGAGCGCGGTGCCTTCCGACTTGGTGTAGACGTCGAAGACGCTCTGTCCGCCCCAGGAGTCGGAGTCGGGATCGTCCTGCATGGAGCGCATGCCCCACTCCTTATTTTTCGTCATGGGGTCTACTGGGATAGAACGGAGGAAACGGATTTTCTTGCCGCCCTGGGCTTCGACTCCCTTGACCAGTTCCTCAAGAGTTGGGGGATAGCCCTGGCTGTCCAGTTTGGTCTGAAACATGTTTCGGTCGGCGGCATCTTTGTAGCGGTCGATGGCGTCGCGCATATCCCACAATGCCTTGCGGAGTTGTTTTTCCTTTTCGCGTTGAATCGTGACGCGCGCCAGGGGCAGCGCCATCAGCGTGAGGATCGAGAGGATGGTCGCCGCGATGATCAGCTCTAGGAGCGTAAAACCGCGAGCGCGGTTCGCGCTCGGCCCGTGATGGAATGTGTGTGCTCTGATCATCTTTTGCTCTAGTATCTGGTCGGCCATTCAATCGCTTTCGGAGTAAAGCCCAACCTTCCTAAGGGGCTAAAGCCCGCTTCGTTGCGGAGAGATAACGGCGCGGCTTAAAGCCGCGCCCTTTCAAAACCAAGCAAGAATCGATTTCTTCTCCACCGTGCTACTGGACCGTGACCGAGGCTTGCGCTCCGTTCACAGTGATGGACTGGGAGCCGGGATCGCGGGCTCCGCCTCGAGTGATGGTCAGGGGCGTCTGTCCATCGGCCTTGGCCTGGAATGTGATGGTGACCACCGCGCCCTGGCCGGAAACTCCCCCGGCGCCGAGGGGGCGCGAAGCGGTAATCTGCGACTGTCCGACGGCTTCATCCTCGCGATGAGCCAGGGTGACTACCTGGCCATCTTGCGAGAGGAAGCCTCCATTGGAGATGTTGACCAGTTGCAGCATGGCCGGGTTGTAGTTCAACTGCACCGGCACGGAATGTACGTTCTGGGCTCCGGAAAGCAGGAGATTCACCACAAAAGTGCCGCCTTTGGCCGCTTGAATGGTAGGCGGATCAAACAGGAAGCTGGGTGTGGCGCTGGCATTGGGGGCGGGCGACTGGCCAGCCGGAGGTTGATTTGCAGGAGCTTGATTTACCGGAGGTTGATTTGCCGGAGGCTGCGTCGCCGGAGGCTGTGTCGCGGGCTGCGAGGACGATGGAGCCGGAGCGGCTTGCGGCCGACTCGCATAGCGCATTTGGATGGTGTTGGCGGTACCGATGTCGATGGCCCGCTGGTTGATCTCGCTGACTTCCGTGCCCCGGATAATGTGCGGCACGATGGCAAAGACAATTTCGTTTTCCGAGTGATCCTGGGTGGTCTGGCCGAAGAGGTACTTCAGGATCGGAATCTGCGCGAGTCCGGGAATTCCGCTCAGCTGCCTGGTCTGCTGATCTTCCATGATTCCACCCAGCAGATTGGCCTCGCCGTCGCGCAGGCGAATCTCGTGTTCGATCTTGCGCTGGCCGATGATGGGCTGGCTGATGCCGCCGATGTTGGACTGGCCGGTGACGGCAGAAACGTCCATGCTGATCTTCAGCGTGACTTCGCCGTTGGAGTGGACGTGGGGCGTGATCTCGATATTGACGCCGACATCGAGATACTGGAATTGGGTATTGACCAGCGGGTTGATGCCCACGCCGCCGATGCCGGGCTGGAAGGATCCGGTGGCGACGGGGACGCGGTCGCCAATCTTCAGAGAGGCCTTTTGTCCATCCAAGGCGCGAATCTGGGGATTCTGAATCAGCTTGGTGTCGCTGTTGGCCATCACGGCCGACAAGTTCGCAGAGGAAATTGTGACTTGGAAGTCGGTCGCGTTCAGGTTGCCCAGGGTGTTCAGGTTAATGCCATTCGATCCCGAACTCTGCGTGACCGTTCCACCCACTCCGGAATTGCCTGTACCGGTGGTGGTGGTGGAACTCACGTTCGGCTGTAGAGTTACGGTGGCGCTGGTGGGCGGATTGATTCCCAAGGTGCGCGACCGGTCTTTGCTGATTTGCATGACCGCGATGTCGACGATGACTTCGGGACGCGCCTTATCCAGATCCTCTACCAGTTTTTCCGCCAGCGCGATCTGATCGGGTGTGCCGCGGACAACTAAGGCATTCTGTGACAGCAACTGCTGCACACGCTGCACGTCGAGCACGGCGCGAATCGCGTTCACCACATCCTGCAACTCGGTGGGGGCGGAGAGATTCGTGAGATAAAAAGTTTTGAGGACGCTCTGTTCCAGTTCCTTGCGCTTGGCTGGATTGTCCGCGGCCACGAAAATCGTATTTAGCGTGACCGGGCGCCAGAAGGTTTTCGACTCCAGCGCGGTGATCTCCAGCGCCTCTTCCAGCGTGACTCCATTGAGTTCAACCTTGATCGGTTTGGGAGTGTAATCGGGATCAAACAGTACGTTGATTCCGGCCAGTTGGCCGATGGTGCGGTAGACGGTGTCGGACTTGTCGGTTAGTTTGACGGTGATGGGGATGTTGGAAATGGGGCCAAGCTCGACCGGGCCGGCAGCGTCGTGGACCCTGCGCGACAGGCCGGCGGGCGGGCCGGCGGCCTGCGTCGGAGGATTGCGCTGGTCGTTGATCATCTTCAGCGTGCGGTTCAGTTCCTGCTTGGCGATGAACAGCGAGGGATCGATGGCGAGAGCTTTCTGGAACTCGGCGAGGGCTTCGTCCAGTTTGCCGTCCTCGCGGAGCTTCTGCCCGTTATGGACGACCTGGGCGGCAGCCTCGAAACGAGTTCGTTCGAAAGCCGAGCGGTAGCGCAGTTCTTTGGGCTTCAGGTCGTAGGCCTGCTTGAAAAAATTGTAGGCCGCCACGTACTGCTGACGAGCCTCCGCGTCCTGACCCTTGGCGTACAGGTCTTTGGCTTTGTCGGCGATGGCGGGCAGCGATACAACCGCGACCAGCAACAGCAGGAGTGCCGGGCGCATCAGACGTCTCATTCGATAATCCTCAAGAGATGATCCTCTTTATTACAGTCTTCGCCGGATGAGCGGTTTTCCTCGCTGTGCGGCGCCCCGAACGGGGTTTGGCGCGCGGGAAATCCACTCGCTACACGAAAAAAAACTTCGGATGAGGCGATTATAGCATCGCTGTTTCCGGCTCCCGAAGTGCTTGTGCACACGGGAGTTACACTCTTTGGTCGTAGGACTAATGGGTCTACGGCCCGACCTCGGACTTCGGACCTCGGTCCTCGGACAACCGGGGCCGAGGTCCGACGTCTGAGGTCTGAAGTCCGCTTCTGGTCTGCTGTTAAGATAAAACCCACCACCCATGGCTCGACAATCCACGCACCAGACCAAGGCCAACCCGGAGAAATCTCCGCGGCGTGACCCTACAGCGTCGGGCGAGCGAGACGCTGCCGTTAATAGGATCGCTTCACATAACTACTTCTTGCTGGAAAAATTTGAGGCGGGGGTGGTTCTTACTGGGACCGAGGTCAAATCGGTCCGGGGGGGCCTGGCCAACCTGAAGGACTCCTACGGTTTGGTCAAGGAGAATGCGGTCTGGCTGCTGAACGCCCACATCGGCCCGTACGAACACGGGAACATTCACAACCACGCCCCGCTGCGTACCCGGAAGTTGCTGATGCACAGCGAAGAGATTCGCAAGCTGATCGGGAAAACGCAGCAGAAGGGGCTGACCCTGATTCCCACGCGACTGTATTTCAAGAACGGGCGGGTCAAGGTGGAACTGGCTCTGGCCAAGGGCAAACAGCTCTGGGACAAGCGGGAGACGGAGCGGCGGCGGACGGCGGATAAAGAGGCGCGGGATGCGATCGGGCGCAGCAGGAAGGCGTAAGGAGCACCAAAGTTCTGGTATGTGGGTGCGGGGAAGTCATCCGGGGAAAATCATCCCGGTTGACGCCTTCCTTGGCATGCACTACACTGTAGTGCATGAAGACGGAAGTTTACAGCTGGCGTCTATCGGCAGATAGAAAGGCCGAGCTTGAGGAAGAGGCTCGCCGCGAAGGGACATCACTGTCCGCGCTGCTGGACCGAGTGACCGCCGACTGGCTGGCCGAACGGCGCAACGGTCATTCCGAGGATGAAGCCGAGCAAGCCGCGATTCGCAAGCGGGCCATGACGGCGATCGGCTCGGTCGCGGGCGACGATCCAACGCGCGCCGAGAGAGCCGGCGAACTAGTTCGGGAAATCATCTATCAAAAGCATCGCAAGGAATCCAATGCGCTCGCTCGCCGTTTCGGCCGCCGGACTGCCCGCCGCTCTGATTGACACCGGAGTTATTCTCGCGCTCGTGGATCGCAACGACGGTTGGCACGACGCTTGCGTGCGGGCTTACAACAACAGCCGCCTGCCCCTTCTTACAACTGAAGCCGTGCTGGCTGAGGTATTCCATCTGGCCCGGAGAAAGGTTCCCGATGCTCGCGGCGTCTGGCAACTGCTCCGCTCGGGCGCGATTCAGATGTCGGAAATTGCGCACGGCGAATTGTCCCAGCTTCAGACCCTAATGCAAGATTATGCCGACCGCCCGATGGATTTCGCCGACGCCACGCTGGTGCATCTCGCTGCCCGTGAACACCTCGGCACGATTCTGACCATCGATCATGACGATTTTGAAACCTACCGACTCCCTGGGCGGAAGAAGTTCACCATCCTGCCGCGCCGGCAGGGAAGTTAGGCCGTCGAATGTCCACCAGGATGGGCCACTACATCGGGAGACCCGATCATTGATCATTGATCATGGATCATGGATCATGAAGACAATCAATCTCAAGTCCGATATGCCTTCGGTGCTGGAGGCGCTGCAGCGGCTGGACCGCGAGGTCATCGTTGCCCGGCAGGAAAAAGTGGCGTTGCTCAAGGTCGTCCACGGTTATGGGTCGAGCGGGGTCGGGGGCGATATTCGTATTGCGGTGCAGAGGCATTTGCACGACTTGGCGGAGGCTGGCCGGATTCGCGGGTGCATTTTCGGAGAAGACTGGTCGAAGGCGGATGAGGCGACCTGGCGGCTGTTGCAGGCTCGGGCGGAGTTGAAGAGCGATCCGGATTTGGGGAGGCGGAATCCGGGGATTACGGTTGTGGTGGTCTGACTTAGGCGAATGTGGGGGACAGCCGCCGATTGTCCATCGGGCCGAAGACCAGAGTCCTCCTTTCGGACCTGGGTGACATCAAAACCGGTCGAGCTACGCTCGACGGACAGCCGTGGGAGGCTGTCCTACATGGATTCTGGCGTTGCGGGAGGATTCGGAATCGTGCTCGGAACCACCGGCGTCGGGTCGGACCCCGCTGCAACCGCGACTGGCTGCGGCCCCATCGGCTCCATCGGACGCGGTTCCAACGGGCGCACCGAGACTACGGGGAGCATCATCTTCTGCTGCCAGTAGGAAACCGCGACTCCGCGCTGCCAGAAGCGCGGGATCAATAACAAAAGCAGCGTGAATTGGGCGATGAGGAACGCCCCTCGCACACTCTCGGGGGCGACGAGCTTCATCCAGGCCCAGATGCCGGCCACCAGGATGATCCCGGCCACCACCGCGGCCACGACATAGCTGGCCAGTAAACGGAAGAGACTGCGGAAGGTGTGCCGGAGGCCGGCCCAGATCGATTTGCGCACCGCGCGCTGATCACTGAGGACAACGTCCGTCTCGGCGAGATCGAACCAGATTCGGATAACGGTCATCACCAGGAAAATCACGGCTAATCCTGTCATTTGGACCTCAAACGAAAGGAGCTCGTTGGTGCTCTCACCAGCTCTCTTGACGAGCGCGCCGTTGATGGCGAACAAAACTCCGGCGAAGATGCCCATGACAATGCCAGCAACGATCATGAGGCGGATGAAGCGCCAGAGATTTCTGCCACAGGCGCGGAAAAAATCTTCGCGGGGCAGCCGGTAGGTGGAGGCGTATCCGGCGAAGATTCCGGGGAGGAACAGCGCGGTCGCCAGAAAAAACAGAAACGCAAAGTACAGGGCGGGAGTCGTCATCGCCGACATCGAGCCAAACTCCGGCCGTGCAAACAGGTTGATCATCACCGCCAGATCGAATCCATGAACGAGGCGATCGCCCAGGAGGCTGTGGTCGAGGACGGCGTGCGCACTCTTGCGAAAAGCCGAGGTGCCAAACTCAGCCAGAGTGAGATTCAACAACCAGAACCAGAAAATATATCGCTTGTTCCGCAGAACCATTCCCAAGCCACTGCTTAGTACACTTTTTTTGTCACTCATTCGTTTCTGTCCTCGATCCCTGTCAATTCGCAGGCCGCCAGATGCGCTCTAAACTGCCCACCACGCCAGAGCCTGGCTGACCCATTGCGTCGCAAACAGCCAGTAGGTGGAGAGTTTGCGGGTGGCCTTGGGATTTGCCTCGACTATGTGGCTGTTGTTGAAATCGTTGCGGTCGATCTGCACCGAATGGTCGGGATCAAGTTCCGCGGAGACGACCTTAGCTTTTTTCTGATAACTGTATCGGATCCAGCGGTTCTTTCCGTCCCAGTGCTCGCGGACCTTTTCGCCGTTATCGAACTTGATCTCGACTTCGACCGGCATCACGAAGTCTTCCTTGCGATGAAGCGACACGTAGGACTGGTAGACGGTGTCGTCTTTAGCGTCCTTCTTGCCGTCCTTCTTGCCGTCCTTCTTGCCGTCCTTCTTGCCGTCCTTCTCGTCTTTCTTGTCTTTCTTTTCGTCGTACCAGTTTACCGGGAAGGAATGGACATCGAGCACTTCGTAGTCCATGACCTCGGTTCCATATACGGCCTGATCGAAGTACCAGCGGAGGTTCTTGCCGGAAACTTCTTCAATCGTCTTGAGGAAGTCTTCCTTGGTGGGATGGGTGAAGCGGTACTTCATGAAATACGTGTGCATGGCCTTGTCCATGGTGTCTTCGCCGATGATGCCTTCGAGGGTGAGCAGCACGCTGGCCGTTTTGCCGTAGGTGATGCCACCGTAGGAGGCTGAATCGTGGTACTCGTAGGCCTTCTCGGCTATGGCATCGCGATCGGCCACGCCGATGAAGAAGAGCTGCTGCTGCTCGCGCTCGCCGATGGTAGCGCCCGCGATGTTCATGATGGATGTGTTCTTGCCCAGAATCGAATCCAGAACTTTGACTTCGGTGTAGCTGTTAATGCCTTCGTCCATCCAGGCATCTTCAAATTCGTTCGTAGCCACCATACCGTACCAATATTGGTGGCCGAATTCGTGTTCCACAACCAATTCAGGCAGGTACACACCGTCCGGCATAAGCCAGCTCGTGCCTCCAGTGATGAAGGTGGGGTACTCCATGCCTCCCGCTGCCGAGTCAGGCTCGGGGTCGACCACGGTCAGGGTCTTATAAGGATACGGGCCGTACCATTTTTCAAAGCGGTCGAGCGTTTCGGTGGTGATTTTTTCGTGGCGTTCGGCCTGGCTCCAGTGCGCGGGCTGCATGAGGAAGCGCAGCTTGATCGGACCCATCTGCGATTGATACACGCTCTCCCGGACTTTGTAGCGCGGGCTGGCCGTCCAGGCGAAGTCGTGGATGTCGTCGCCGTGATAAGTCACGGTCTTGGTGTTGTCAGGATTGTTCTTTTCGTCGACCATGACGCCGCTGGCGCCGACGACTTCATAGGCTGGAACCGTGAGCTTGACGTCATACACGCCGAAGTCGGCGAAGAACTCGGTGGTGTTGTGATACTGGTGGCAGTTCCATGCTCCGTGCCAGAACACGGCGACCTTCGGAAACCACTGACCTCCGAGCACGAAATCGCGCTTCCATCCCGAACGCGCCTGGGTCTCGGGAAAATTGGTTTGAAAGGCAATCTTGAATTGCACGTACGCACCGGGCACGATGGGCTTGGCCACATGCAGATCGACGACGGTTTTGTCGTCTTTGTTGCCATCGTCGGGGGAGATGTATTGCAACTGCGACGTCAGATCGCCCTGGCCGACCACTTCGAGGCTTTTGATCTCCTCCGAACCGTAAAGCTTTTCTTCCCACTTCTCATAGGCAACGTCGCGGGTGCCCATGAGTTTTGAATCACGGACAAATGTAGCCTTGGGTTGAAATGCGTTCTGATAAAGATGGAAGGGGAAGTGGTCGAGGGCCTGCCCGGTCAGGTTGTGGTAGGTGAGCACCTCGGTGGCGTCGACGGTGTGCTTGACCGCATCGTACTTCGCGTCGATCTCGTAATGCACCACGCGCTCCGACATGGGCTTGTCGGAGTTGATGGCCAGCGTGGTGTTGGGGATGGAGATTCCTGCTGGTACCGCTTCTTTGGCGATCTTGGCTGAGGGTGGGGCCTTGACGGTTGGAGCCGCTGCTTGCGGGGCGGCGGCTGCCGTAGCTGTCTTGCGGTTTATGAGAGCAGTGAGTCCCAGGGCCAACACGGCAACGAGCGCGACCAGCTTCCATCGAATCTGCATGAAGAACCTCACCTGTATGGGCTGCGGCTTTGAATCATATCGCAGGCGATCCAATGCCGCCATCTCGACCGCGTGACTTGACTTGGAAAGTACGGGCAAGGCAGTCACCTTGTTCCGGCATTTGGTGGCCGCTTAATGCCAATACCGTTACCACGGAGGACACAAAGGTACACGAAGGGAGCCGTTAAGAATCGCTCACAACCATTGCGTCGGCCCGTCAAAACAATGAAATGAACAGGAGATCCTTTATGCTTCGCATCGCTTTGGTGATTCTTTTGGGAACGTGTCTTGCCCACGGCCAACAAGATCGTCAGGTTCCAGACCATCAAGCTGCGGTCAACGAGCACGGCGACAAGGTCATGGGATTCTCCCACGAGAAGAGCACTCACCACTTCGTTCTCACGCAAGACGGGGGACTGATCGAAGTCCGCGCCAATGACTTCAAAGACGCCGCCAGTCTGGAGCAGATTCGCGGACACTTCCAGCATATCGTCCACATGTTCGCCGAAGGCAACTTCAACGCCCCTATGCTGGTTCACAGCCAGGACGTGCCCGGCACCGCTACTATGACGCGCCTGAAGAGTGACCTGCATTGGGAGATGCAGGAGGTCCCGCGCGGCGCGCGCATCACGATTACTGCCGACAGCAAGGAAGCCCTGGACGCGGTCCACGATTTTCTGCGCTTCCAGATCGCCGACCACCAAACCGGCGACTGCACCGCCATTCGCTAAAGCTAGGCGCGGCGTGGGAATCAGAGCCTACCGGTGGCCTTCTGAACGCCGCACAGGGTCCGCCAAGAAATCGGCTTGCGCGAATCCCTGCCTGCCGACGATACTAAAGTATTCCCAAAAATTATGAAGACGACAATTTCTCTCGCTACGCCCGCTGAACTGGAAACTGAATCGTTGGTCGCCGTGGTGTTGGACCACGCCGAGCCCGCGCCCAATGAAAATGAAAAAGAGAAAGACAAAAAGCCGCAACTCAAAGTTGCTACCGTTGACCCGGCGGTGCAATCGGTCGCCGCCGACCTGCTGGCGAGCGGGGAAGTTGCCGGCAAGCCGTTTGAGACGAACTTGATGCACCGGCCCGTCACCCTGATGGCGAAGCGTCTGCTGCTGGTTTCGGGCGGAAGCGCGAAGAAATTCTCCAGCTACGATTTGCGGCGCATTGCCGGAACAGCTGTGCGGGCGTTGAAGTCCCGCGGGATTCGCAGCTTTGCCTTCGTCGCTCCGCCCAGCATTCCGACAGAAGAAGCCGTGCGCGCGATTGTAGAAGGCGCGCACGTGGGAAACTTCGACCCCGATTATTATCGCAGCGACCGCAAAGACCAGAAGATTGACGCGCTCACCGTGATCGCAGGCGGAGACGAGGCCACCCTGAAAAAGGCGGCCAACGAAGCGCAAGTCATCGGCGAATCGCAAAACTTCACGCGCGACCTGGTGAATGAACCTTCCAATCGTATGACGCCCACGATTCTTGGCGAGCGCGCCAAGAAGATGTCCGCGGAAGTCGGCTTGAAATGTGACGTCTACGGCGCCGACAAGATCAAGGAATTGAAGATGGGTGCGTTCTGGAGCGTGGCGCAAGGCTCCGACGAACCGCCCGCCCTGATCGTCATGCGCTACGAACCTGCGGGCGCGCCTGAGAAGCCGGTGCTGGGCCTGGTGGGAAAGGGAATTACGTTCGACACCGGGGGCATCTCGATCAAGCCCGCCGACGGCATGGAAAAGATGAAATACGACATGGCCGGGGGCGCAACCATGATCGGCGCGATGCGCGCGATTGCGCTGCTCAAGCCGAAAGTGAAAGTCATCGGAATCGTGTGCGCGACTGAGAACATGCCGTCTGGAAAAGCGCAGAAGCCGGGCGACGTGCAGATCGCGATGTCAGGGAAGTCGATTGAGATTATCAATACCGACGCCGAAGGCAGATTGGTTCTGGCCGACGGTCTTTATTATGCACGCCAGCTGGGCTGCACGCATCTGGTCGACGCCGCTACGCTGACTGGAGCGGTCGTTGTTGCTCTCGGATACAACAACGCAGGAATCTTCGCTAACGACGACGACATGTACAACCGCTTCCACAGCGCGAACGCGAAGGCGGGCGAAAAAATGTGGCGCATGCCGCTCGACGACGAATACAAAGAGCAGATTCGTTCAGGGATTGCCGACATCGTCAATTCGGGCGGACGCTGGGGCGGCGCCATTACCGCCGCCATGTTCCTGAAAGAGTTTGCCGAAGACACGCCGTGGATCCATCTCGACATTGCCGGCACAGCGTGGATGGAAGATCAGAAGCCGTGGATTGCAAAGGGACCGTCGGGCATTGCGTTGCGCAGCCTGATCGAGTTCGTGAAGAGCTTTGCTGGATGAGTCGGCCAGGGATGTGCATGGATGTTAAGGATGTCTTTCGGAGTGCAACCGCCGAATCCGGGGCGCGCGTTTTTCTTCGAAAGAAAGCGCGCGCTATCCGTTGAGGGAAATCAGCGCGGTTGCTATAATCGAGGTCGTTCCGCACGCTTCCGGCACTGGAGCAGTTTGGTTCGGTTGCGAATCCCGCCACCATCAGCGTGAAGCGAACATTCCTCGCAGCCCGCGGACAGCGGGTTTGGAAATGTGGCCAGGTAGCTCAGGTGGTAGAGCGCAGCCCTGAAAAGGCTGGCGTCGGCGGTTCAACTCCGTCCCTGGCCACCATCTTTTCAATAAGTTAGCATCCCGGTGCATCTCCTTAATATGGGTTGCAACCCACAATAACCGCAAAATTGTGGGTTGCGGGATCACATCGTCCGTGTGCTCGCGGGTTTTGCGGCCGCGAGCCCAGTTTTCGAGTCGTCCGGCAGCAGTTGCTGCATCACCCATCCCTGAGCCTCGACTCTTCCAACCACTTCCATCACTCGATCGGCGCTGCGAGCCTAAGTCATTCCTGGAGATTTTGCCGCTAACTCCCTGCGGCTCAAGATTTTATCTGGATTCCACCCGATCCACCCAAAGTAAGTTCTTACGAATCAGATTTTACCGAACGCGAAAGAGGAAAATGCGAGCGATATCCCCCGCCGCAATCCCGCTGCTTCCGCCCACAGACGCGAGCCCCTCAAGCGGTTTCCACAGCGAGCCTCGCACACAGACGCATGTCTTTCCGAACCTGCCCCTCCCCCTTGCGCAACCCAATTTGTACTGCACAGCGTCAAGAAGTACCATCTACCCATGCCCGTCGAAACCGAGCTCCAGGCCCCCGCTTCCATTCGCGCGCCGCGCGGCAACTCCATCACCTGCAAAGGCTGGCAGCAGGAAGCGGCCATGCGCATGCTCATGAACAACCTCGACGAGGAAGTCGCCGAGCGCCCGCAGGACCTCGTCGTCTACGGCGGAACCGGCCGCGCCGCCCGCAGTTGGGAAGCCTACCGCGCCATCGTCGCCACCCTCAAAACTCTCGCGAACGACGAGACCTTGCTGGTGCAGTCCGGCAAGCCCGTCGGCGTTTTCAAGACGCACGATCACGCGCCGCGCGTGCTCATCGCGAATTCCAATCTCGTCGGCCACTGGTCCAACTGGGAGAAGTTCAACGAACTGGAACGCGCCGGACTCATGATGTACGGCCAGATGACCGCCGGTTCCTGGATCTACATCGGCTCGCAAGGAATTGTGCAAGGCACATTCGAGACCTTCTCCGCCGCGGGAGAGAAGCATTTCGGCGGCGATCTCGCCGGCAAACTGATCGTCAGCGGCGGCATGGGCGGAATGGGTGGAGCGCAGCCCATGGCAGCGACCATGACAGGCGCGGCCTTTCTCGGCATCGACGTCGATCCCGAGCGCATCAAGAAGCGCCTCAAGACCGGCTACTGCGACTTCATGGTCACTACGCTCGATGAAGCCCTGCGCATCCTGAAGAATGCCATCCGCAAGAAAGAGAATGTTTCCGTCGGGCTGGTCGGCAATTGCGCCGACGTGATTCCGGAACTGGCCGAGCGCGGTGTCGTTCCCGACATTTTGACCGATCAAACGTCGGCTCACGATCCGCTGAACGGATATGTGCCGAACGGCATGACTCTTTCAGAGGCAATCGAGTTACGGAAAAACGACCCGCACGCCTATCAGGAGCGGTCGCTCGATGCCATGGCACGGCACGTCGAAGGCATGTTACGCCTCCAGAAGATGGGCTCCGTCACCTTCGACTACGGTAATAACATCCGCACTTTCGCCTTTCAGCGCGGCGTGAAGAATGCCTACGACTTCCACGGATTTGTACCGGAATATATTCGTCCGCTGTTTTGCGAAGGCCGTGGCCCGTTCCGCTGGGTCGCACTGTCGGGCGAACCCTCCGACATTCACGTGACCGACGATCTGGTTCTGGAATTGTTCCCCGCGAACCGCATCCTGCGGCGCTGGATCGACCTGGCACGCAAGCGCATCAAGTTCCAGGGCCTGCCCGCGCGCATCTGCTGGCTGGGTTACGGCGAGCGCGCGCAATTCGGACTGGCCATGAACGATCTGGTGAAGAAGGGCAAGATCAAGGCCCCGATCGTGATTGGCCGCGATCATCTCGACTGCGGTTCGGTGGCGTCGCCGTTCCGAGAAACCGAAAGCATGAAGGACGGCTCCGACGCAGTCGCCGACTGGCCCCTGCTCAACGCGCTGTTGAACACGGCCGCAGGCGCGTCGTGGGTGTCGATCCACAACGGCGGCGGCGTCGGCATCGGCTACTCCCTGCACGCCGGACAAGTCACCATCGCCGACGGCACCGACGAGATGGCCAAACGCATCGAGCGCGTCCTGACCACCGACCCCGGCATGGGAATCATTCGTCACGCCGACGCAGGTTACGACGAGGCAAAGCAGTTTGCGAAGAAGACCGGCGTGAAGATACCGATGAGTTCGTAATCGTTGATCGCTCTGGCCGGCCAGGTTTAGTCGCGCTTCGTGCGCCTGCGGAGGTATTCCCCGGGAAGCGCGATCACAACCCCTTCGATCTTCTTGCCCAGGTACGGTCCGAAGTGTCGAATGTCACCCGTCAACAGGTGAGTTGCCCGAGATGCGATGGCAGCAAGTAGGATCGGCACATCTTTTTCCGGCAGAGTGACCCCGCGCGGAAGTGCCCGTTGGCCGGCTTCAACCAACTGAATTCCTCCTGACAGCTTCGCCAGCCGCATCGCTTGCTCTTCGTCGTGGAGGTTAATCCTTGCTTCTTCCAAGGCGTAATGGGATGTGCACAATGTCACGTTGTCGAGCCTCCAGAGCCGGAGAAGACCGGCGTCCGGCCGGTACGCGGCAGAAAACAGAACATTGGCGTCGAGAAACAGGCGATCCATTTACACTGGTCGCCGGTGCGGAATCGAATCCGGATCGAGGCCCAGCTTTCGGACCACTCTCTGCGCCTTGCGATAGTCCGCCTCGTCGATGGCGTTGGAGAGCAGCAATTCCGCCTTACGCTCGGGAGTGTACCGTTCGACGGGGACAACGATCGCCGGCCGGATGAGGATGCCGTCTTCCTTCTCTTCGGCGATCACGATGCTGCCTTCTTCAATGCCAAAACGCTTGCGCAATTTTGCCGGGACTACGATTGCGCCGCGCTTTCCCACTCTGGCCGATTGCATGATCTAACCTCGGATGTCCGGATGTATGAGTATCTGATTATACAATATGCCCGACATTCAGGCAATATGGCTTCGGTTGACCAATTCCAAAACGCGACTGGGCAGTTCCTGCGTGCGCATGGCTCACTTGGCCAACGCGTCGTGCACCGCCTCGTACGCCGGTTTCTTCTGGTACTTGTCATCCCAGAGCAGCGCCCATCCTTGCCCTTTGTAGAAGCCCGGAATCCACGAGTGCTTGTCGGTGAATCCCCAGGTTTGCAGCAGCTTGCACTTGGGCTGCTGGACGCACAGAGTGGTGATTTCGCCATAGAGTTTGGCTTGCGCGGCGAGCGAGGCCGGACTTGAATCGTTCAGCCGGACGTCGAGTTCGGTGATGTGCAACTCCAGCCCGAGTTTGGCAAACCGTTTCAAGTTCCTGGCGAAGGAAGCCAGCTTCGCCGGATCGTCGAAGTGCAATCCCACGTGCGCCTGAAAACCAATGCCATCGAGAGGCACGCCGTTCTTCTTGAACCTCTTCGCCATGGCATAGATGGCATCGGATTTCTTGTTTACTTCTTCCGCGTCGTAATCGTTGTAGAAGAGCTTCGCGCTCGGGTCCGCTTCGCGCGCCCAGCGCAGAGCCAGCTCAATGTACTTGGTCCCCGTCCCCGCGCCGATTCCAGGCTGGTCGTACCAGATGGTCGGGTGCAGGGTGCCGTCGTCGTTGAACGCTTCGTTGACCACATCCCACGCGTAAACTTTCGAGGCATAGTGCGCCATCACAGTTTTGATGTGGCTGTGCAGAATCTCGCCAAGCTGGGCCGGAGAGTGGTTCCCCTTGGTGACCCACTCCGGCAGCTGGTTGTGCCAGACCAGAGTGTGCCCGCGAACCACCATGTTATGGCTTTGAGCAAACGCGACCAGCGCGTCGCCGCTGACGAAATTGTAAGGATTCGGGTCAGTATCAGGCCTGGGATGAATGGGACCGAACTTCATAGCATTCTCCGCTTGCAGTTGACTGAACTCCGATCCGAGGATGGCGGCATAGTCCGCCTCAGCGAGATGCGAGGCGGCGGCAGCCGTGCCAATCGTAAGGTGGCGAGCCTCGCCGGCCTGACGCAGCGTTCCAGCCGCGGGTGCAGCGACGCGCGACTCCTGCGCGGCAGCGCCGGACAGAAGCGCTGTTCCGCACATTCCGCACAAAAGTGTTGTCATCAACATCCGAAACCAAGCGCTGATCGCGCAAGCGTTCATCATGGTTGAACCTTCCCGTCCGATGTTAGCCGACGGCGCAACTCTGTCAACTCCGCGAACCGAATTAGACGACGGGTTCACGTTGCCTTCGCCACTGGAGGCTTTGTTAGACTAGTTACACGTGAGCACCGCAACCCGACGACCCCACCCATCCAAAGCACTGCTGCTAGTCAATGCCGGCCAGTTGCTCACCTTGCGCGCCGCACCGGCAAAGTCCGGGCCGCGTCGCGGGTCCGGCCTGAAAGAGCTTGGCGTTCTGAAGGATGGCGCGGTGCTGTGCCTGGGCGGCAAGATCGTCTCTGTCGGCGCGACCAGAGACGCGTTGCGCGACCCGTGGCTCAAGAAGCATCGGAAGAAAGTCATAGAAATCGACTGCGCCGGCAAGGTGGTACTCCCGGGCCTCGTGGATTCGCACACCCACCCCGTTTTTGTGGGCCCACGGCTGGTGGATTTCGAGAAGCGCATCGAAGGCGCTTCCTACGAAGACATTGCGACAGCGGGCGGAGGAATCCGTTCCAGCCTGGAGGCGGTTCGCAAATCGGCCAAGAACGCCCTGGCCGCGAAAGTCGTGACCGCGCTGCAGGACATGGCCGCGCATGGCACCACAACCGTGGAAGCCAAATCCGGATACGGCCTCACCGTCGAGTCGGAACTGAAGTCGCTGGAGGCCATTAAGGACGCGGCCTCGCGCTGGCCCGGGACGGTCGTGGCCACCCTTCTCGGAGCCCATGTCGTCCCAAAAGAATTTAAGGGCTGCTCACAAAAGTACGTTGAGATCGTCTGTAAGGAGATGATTCCTCGAGCGGCTCGGCGGAAGCTCGCCCAATTTGTGGACGTGTTCTGCGACCAGGGAGCCTTTACTGCCGAGGAAACCGAGCAGATCTTTGCAGCGGCTAAGCAGCATGGGTTGAGCGTCCGCGCGCACATGGGCCAGCTTTCGGAAACAGTTCTGGGGCCGTTCCTGCGTTTTGATCCAGCCTCGTTCGATCACATGGACCACGTGAACGAAGGCGACATTGCACAGTTGGCGAAACGCGATACCGTGGCGACACTGGTGCCGGGAGCGAATTATTTCCTGGGTTTGAAGGAGTATCCGAATGCGCGCCGCTTGATCGATTCCGGCGTGCCAGTGGCTCTGGCGACGGACTATAACCCCGGCACCTCACCCACGATCAGCATGCCCATGGCAATGTCGCTAGCTTGCACACACATGAAGATGTCTCCGGCGGAGGCGGTCGCGGCAGCCACTATCAATGGGGCATGGGCTCTGCGATTGGCCGATCGTAAAGGAAGCATCGAGCCCGGAAAAGATGCTGATCTGGCGGTGTTTGACGTAAACGACTACCGCGAAATCCCGTACTGGTTTGGCGCCAATCACTGTACGGAAACCGTTCTGAATGGGGTGCCCGTATCGCACCGTTGAACTTTCGCAAGGCACCATCCGTATCAAGCTGGAGTGGGGTTGTGCAACTGCGTTCGCGACACTCGCCATTTCGAGAAACACAATTAAGGAAGCAATCCGATTCAATCTCCTGAGGGAAACCATGAAGCGTATTTTTGCAGTTATGACTTTTTTCGTGCTGACAATCTCGCTGGCTGCCGCGCAGCGGCTGCCCGAGGTGGCAAGACCAGAGAATTACAAACTCACGTTCACGCCCGATCTCGACAACGCCCAGTTCGAGGGCGATGAAGCCATTGCGATCCGTCTGCTGAAGCCGACCTCGGAGATCACGCTGAACGCGGTCGATATCGATTTCCACAACGTCACGGTCACCAGTGGTGGCGCCACCCAGAAGGCCAAGGTCACGCCCGACAAAGAAAAAGAAATGGTAGTGCTGTCGGTCGAGAAACCGCTGGCCGCGGGTCCGGCCACGGTCCACATAACCTACGCGGGCATTCTCAACGACGAAATGCGCGGCTTGTACCTCGGCAAGGACGACAAGGGACGCAAATATGCCGCCTCGCAGTTTGAAGCTACCGATGCGCGGCGCGCCTTCCCCTCGTTCGACGAACCCGACTACAAAGCGACGTTCGACATTACGGCGATCGCCGACAACGGCCAGGTCGCAATCTCGAACCAGAAAATCGTGTCTGATACTCCCGGCCCCGGGGACAAGCACACCGTTCGTTTCGCCACGACCGCGAAAATGTCGTCCTACCTGGCGGCGCTAGTGGTGGGCAACTTTGAGTACATTGAGGGCGAAGCCGACGGCATTCCGATTCGCGTCTACAGCACTCCAGGCAAGAAAGAAATGGGCAAGTTCGCCCTCGAATCCGCGGAATACATTCTCGGCTATTACGACAAGTATTTCGGAATCAAGTATCCCTACGGGAAGCTGGACCTGATCGGCCTGCCCGACTTTTCCGCGGGCGCCATGGAGAATACCGGCTGCATCACCTTCCGCGAAGTGATTCTTCTCATTGACGAGAAGCAAGGCTCCGTTGGCTTGAAGAAGACCATCGCGAGCGTAATCGCACACGAAATGGCGCACCAATGGTTTGGCGATCTGGTCACGATGAAATGGTGGGACGACATCTGGCTCAACGAAGGATTTGCCACTTGGATGGAAAGCAAGCCGGTCGCGAAGTGGAAACCAGAATGGAATTACGCTCTCGACGACGTGAGCGGAACCGGTGGAACCCTCAACGTGGATTCGCTGGCGAATACGCGTCCGATTCATCAGGCAGCCGACACCCCGGCACAAATTCAGGAACTGTTCGACGGAATCGCCTATGGCAAGGCAGCATCGGTGCTGCGCATGCTGGAATCGTATCTTGGCGAAGAGACCTTCCGCGCGGGTGTAAACGCGTATCTCAAGCAGCATCAATACGCCAATGCGACGGCGGAAGATTTCTGGGATGCGCAGGCGAAAACCTCGAAGAAGCCCGTGGACAAGATCATGCCAACGTGGGTGAAACAGCCGGGCGCTCCCATTGTCAACGTGAAGGCGCAGTGCTCCGGTAATTCCACCAGCGTGTCTTTGACCCAGCAGCGCTATTATTTTGACCGGTCGAAGTTTGAAGCGGGCAACGATGAGCTCTGGCAGATTCCGTTGTGCATGAAGGGATCGGCCAGCGGCAGCGATTCGAAGTGCGAACTGATGACCAAGAAGGAAGAGACCTTCACGCTGCCAGGGTGCTCGACGTGGGTACTGGCCAACGCGGGCGCGACCGGATACTACCGCACCGGCTACTCCGCGGATGCAGTGCGGGCTCTGGCCGGCGACGCCGAGACCAAGCTGACTCCAGCGGAGCGAATCTCGTTGCAGAACGATATCTGGGCTTCGGTGCGAGTCGGGCGGGAACCGGTGGGCGACTATCTCGCCTTCGCCCAAGGCTTGCAGTCGGACCGCAACCGTGCAGTGCTGGAAGACGTGCTTAAAGAGCTCGGTTACATCAGCCGGTACCTCGTCAGCGATAGCGATCGTGATTCCTATCGTGCGTGGCTGCGGCAATACCTGACCCCGGCCATGCAGGAAATGGGATACAACCCGAAGCCCGGTGAGAGCGACGAACAGCGAACTCTGCGGTCGCGGGTGTTCGGCGCACTGGGCTATGATGCCCGCGATCCAGAGGCCCTGGAGGAAGCGCGCAAACTTGCCGAGCAGGCGCTGGCCGATCCGTCATCGGTCGACAGCGAAATGGCCGGCGATGCCTTCGCGCTTGCGGCGTTGAATGGGGATATTGCGTTCTACGACCGGATCAGCGCCGCGACGAAGAATCCAAAATCACCCGAGCAGTACTACACGTACCTGTTCACGCTGCCTCAGTTCAGCGATCCGAAGCTGCTGCAGCGCACGCTGGACTTCGCCATCTCACCTGAGGTGCGATCGCAGGATGCGCTCAATGTGCTCACCAGCGTAATGGGCAATCCAGCCGGGCAGCAATTGGCCTGGGATTTTGTCCGCCAGCACTGGCCGGAAATTGAAAAAGCCGGAGGCCCGTTTGCCAGCGCCGAGGTCGTGGGAGCGACCAGCGTTTTCTGCGACGCCGGATTACGCGATCAGGTCACGGAGTTCTTTACCGCTCACAAAGTCGCGGCGGCAGAGCGCACCTACAAACAATCGATTGAACGGATCAACAACTGCATCGATTTGAAGTCACAGCAGGAAACACAACTGGCGTCGTGGCTGGGAAAGCGCGGCACCGCCGGCGGAAAATAGAAAGCGGGATGCGAGGGCGGCCCGGGAGAAACCCTGGGCCGCTTTCATTTGCGGGAAATCGTTTCCTTGCTCAGAACAGTCGTCCGATCGAGAAATTTACCCGACTCTGGCCGGTGGGACTCACGCTGCCTGCGAGCGCGATGGGCCCGACGATGGTGTCGGAGATTACTCCCAGATTGAACGTGCCGTGCACGGCAACCGGCCCGGGATCGAGCAGGGCCGTGCCGAAAGTGGTGCCCGCCTCATACCATCCGCCCCAATAGACTTTTCTTCCGACCAGGGAGGGCAGGCGATAAAGTTCACGGCGAAATCCAAGCGACGCATAGGCGTAGTGGTTTCCCAGAAACTCCTGCGGAAGATAGGCGCCTAATCGAAACGGTCCGCCCAGCGCGAAGACCTGAAACGGGCCAGCCGAGCCGCGGAAGGTAGTCCCTCCTGACATATCGACAAAGAGCGAAGTCTTTCCACCGATTGGGACAAAGCTGGAAGTCTGCACGTCGAGTTGCCCAATAGGATGGGCCAGCCCCGGGCTCTGCAGTACGCGCGAGAGCGTCGCAACCACGCGCATGCCTTTGCTGGGCACCGAGGGACTGTCCTGCCCGTCCCAAACGTAGCGCGCGCGGAATTCGCCGGTGCTGCCGTGGACGATAGGCAAACCAGCGGCCCCGATCAGCGGACTCAACTTGCCATCGAAAATTTCATAGCCGAGGCGGAGTTCGCTGAGGCGGCCGGAATCATACCCGATGTCGAAGCCGCCCCCCGCACGCTCGTCCCCGAAGACTGCAACCCGCGTCTGGCCGGTAAACGAGTTGCGGGCATACTTCGAAGCGAATGCGTACGGCGAAACAAAAAAGTGCGACTGCCCTAAAGGCTGGTAGAACTCGGTGGCCGCCAGATTACTTGACCCGAAAAGGAGATCGTTGCGCCACTCGCCACCGTGGTGAGCGATGTCCATGAAAGTCACTCGCGCACCGGCGGAGAAATCAAAAGCGGCCACGCCGGAACCGTCCACATTCACGGCGAGATCCAGGAATGGCGGACCATAAGATTTATCGTGGGTAGTAACGCGCAGGGCGGGAACTCCATTCTGCGTGAATCCCTCATACCCCAGCCTGTCGAACTGGCCTTCCCCGGCGATGCGGGTCAGTTGGGTGTCGACTTTAGAAAGGTCAAGAGGCCCGCGGAACGCCTTGCTGAGCCGGTGCTTGATCCTGGTGTCGGTGTCGGAATCCGCACCGGTGACCTCGATGGCCTCTATTTTCGCGGGCGCCCGATGTCTGCGCGCCGCGCGCGTTGCCAGATACTCCTCCCACTCCGCTGGATCCTGGATTGCATAGGGAAGAAGACCGGCCGACTGGCTGGCCGCAGTCTTGTGACCGAGGGCGATGAGTTCTTTGACGCGCGAGTAGTCCGTCCCCGTGAAACCGGTCATGTCGACGCTTACCTTGGCTTGGGCCAGCGCCAGCGAACGGCGCTCGTTCTGCGTCACCATGACGTCGACGGCGCGACCGAGCACTCCCGGGAGCGTTTCCAGCTGAGTGAGGTTCCCGGGGGCAAGGCGCAACTCCACCGCGATCACCGCGTCCGCTTGCATCGCGAGAACGGTTTCGACCGGAATGTTTTGGATCATCCCGCCATCCGCCAGCACGCGCCCGTTGATCTCAACCGGGGTGAATACGCCCGGGAGTGCCATGGAGGCACGCACCGCCTGAGCCAACGAACCGTCCCGCAGAACCACGCCTTCCCCGCTCAGCATGTCGGTGGCTACGCAACGGAATGGAATGGGCAGGTCGTCAAAGCTGGCGACGCTGGATTCCGGGAAGGCAATGCGGTCGAGCAACAGGCCCACTCCCTGGCCGGGGTTGACTCCGTTGGGCCCGTTTAGTCCCTGCTTCAGGCCGAGTGGTGCATGGATTAGAAAGTCGCGCCGGTCCTGTTTCCGGCGATAGGAGAGCTGGGTGTAGGCCGGCTCGGGAAGCATGGCTGCGTCCCAATCGATTTTTTCGGCAAACTTCTGGATCTCGGCCGGAGACATGCCGGTGGCATACATCGCGCCAATGATGCTGCCCATGCTGGTTCCGGCAATTCGGTCCACCGGGATGTGATTCTCTTCCATCCACTGGATCACGCCGATTTCGGCCAGGCCGAGCGCACCACCGCCGCTGAGAGCCAGACCAATCCGCTGACGATTAGCGGAGGCCGGGGCTTGCGGCCGCGTGGAAGAGTCCTGCGCGCTTGCGAGCAGTGGCAAAAGCATGCTCAACCAAAAAGTCAGGGCAATCGGGACGAATGCAGTCCGATTCGATTTCATCGTGCGCTCCTGGGGTGCGGAAGCAAAACGCCGCCTACGCGCGGATTCCAAGGTGAGGGAAAAAGGTTAGCAGGTTTGCGCGGTCTGAGTCAGTAATCGCAGGTTGAGTTTGCAGGTTAAAATGAAGGTCAGTTCGGCTTCGACGACGACACAGGCTGCGCACCACGCGCCTGCTCGACCACGCCTCTGACAGCGTCGACGACGACCTCGGGCCGATCGATCTGAATGTAGTGCGAACTGTTCTTCGCGATCGTCTGCGTCCCCCGCGTCGACAGGTGAGCTAATTCTTCCTGCATCTTCTCCCAGGCATCGTTCACGGGTTTGGCAAGGTCTGCCGGGAGTTCGCTAGACGGTTTATCGGGATCGTGCGACAGCACGGCCAATGGCATGTCGCCGAGCGAGCCAGTGGCGGCCGTTTGCGCGGCACTTTCCTTAATGCTCTTGAATTCTGCGATGACTTCGCGCATGGATTGGAAATTGCATTCGGCGGCACGTTGCTCGGGATCGTCGTCGCACAGATTGAGCAAGCGCGGAACCCCGAAGGGCATGGTGAATTCCAGGAATTCGGCTTCTCGGAGCTGGGTGCCTTCCATATTTTTGAGCTCCGGCGGGAAACGACTCTCCTGATCGGGATGGGAAGCATCGACCAGCACCATACCCGCAACCTCGTTGCGGTAGAGGCTGGCGTAAAGGCGCACATCGTATCCGCCCATCGAATGGCCGACGAGAACATAAGGCGGCGCAACGCCCGCGGCCCGCAGTAACGCGTGCAATTCAGCGGCGAACACTTTGCTGGTACGCGGTTGCGAACTGGATTCGCTGTAGCCGAGTCCGGCGCGGTCGTAGGAGCAGACGCGCGTGAACTTTGCAATCTGTGGCTGCACCTTGCGCCACGAAATGTAACTGTCGCCCAGGCCAGAATCGAGTATGACGGCAGGACTCCCCTCACCCGTACAGTCGATGTGCATTTTGTACCCGCCCACGTCGAAGAGCCTGCCCTCCATGGGATTAAAGCGGCGGTCGCGGGCCTCGAAGATGTTCTCGTAGATCATTCCAGCGGCGGCGAGAGAGAGCAGCAAGATCAGCAAGCCGATGGCGATGCGCCGGAGCAGCGGGCGACGCGGATCGGATAGAGGTGGGGCGTTCTGCATGTTGAACAGGGACGCGCAGCCCGAGCGTCGCGCTTAGTGGCACGTATTCTACATGACTGGCGGCACCGTGATGCCCATGACCGCCAGGCATCTCATTAATTCGCGGCGGACGACCGCGACGGTGGCCAAGAGGAACGCTTTCTGCCTCTCGTCCGGCTCGCTGAGAATCGGATGGCGGTGGTAAAAGGCGTTGAAAAGCTGCCCGAGCTGGAAAACATGTTTCGCCAGAAACGCCGGCTCGGTGGTTGCAATGCACTGCTCGATCACCGACGACGTCTTCGACGACGCCAACCAGAGTTCCCAGATCTCGTTCGCAGCCTCGCCGGTGAATGCCTGAGCCAGATCGGCGGGCGAGATCTGGCTGGCGGCGTCTTGACCGAAAGTCTCGGGATCGACGCCAGCTTTGCGGAAGATGCTGGTCGCACGCACCACCGCATACTGCGCGTACGGACCGGTTTCGCCTTCGAAACTGAGCGCCTCTTTGAAGTCGAAGGCGATCACCGACTGCTTGGTGTACTTCAGCATGAAATAGCGCAAAGCGCCGATAGCGATCTGCGTAGCAATCTGCAAGCGCTCGGGATCGCTGAGCTGCGGATGCCGCGAGTCGACTTCCTTCTTCGCCGAGACGATCAACTGGTCAAGCAGATCGTCAGCCTTCACGCCGAAGCCTTTCCGCCCGCTGACCCCGATGAAGGATCGCGTCTTCTCTTCCTCACTCAGGTTGTAGCCGAGCTCGGCTGCGCAGCGCGGAGTCAGCACGACCATCCCGTAGGAGAAGTGCGTGAAATGGTCGGCAGCTTCTCCGTAACCCAGATCGCGCAGGGCTTCCTTAACGGTGTTTTGCGCTTCCGACTGTCGTACGTCGATGACGTTGTAGTTTTCGGCCACGTCGCCGAAATGAGGATGATCCTTCTCGCCATCCGCGGTGGAAATCCAGCAGTCGTGATTGTTCGGATAACGGTAGAACTTGCGATATCCGAAGTCGCGCCCCAGCAGCCCGAACTTCCACATGTGGTAAGCGATGTCCTTGCCCACGTAGCCGACGGTCCCGTTGGAGCGCACGATCACCTTCTGGTCTTCCTCTGTGATTTTGTCTACCTCTGTGTCCTCAGTGTCCTCTGTGGTGGCATTTGGTTCCGCAGTCCCGGCACGCCGCATCACCCAGCAGCCTTCATTCTTCCCCTCACTCTCGAAGGTAAGCACCCCCGCTTCTTTCAGCTTGGTGAAAGCCGCATCCCAAAAATGCAGATGCAGAATTTCGCTCTCGCGCGGAAGAAAATCGTATTCGATGTCGAGCCGGTCCATGGTCTCCAGATGGCGGCGCAACACGGCAACCGAGATTAAATCGGCGACGGCAGCAGTCTCCGTCGAAGCATCTTCGATGGCATGCAGGGTCTGCAGCCGCAGCTGCCGGTTCGCCTTGTCTGCCTCGTACCACTGCGAAACCCGGGCATACAAATTCCAGCAGTAATAGTCGAAGCGCGGCTGCCGGGTCAGCGCCTCGATTTCCGCGCGCGATTTCTTCTCGATGTGCATAAAGCCGACCACCACGTCGGCCACCTGCACCCCCGTGTTGTCAATGTAGTTCTGAATGTCGACTTCCCTGCCGGCATAGCGCAGCAGTCGAACGAACGTGTCGCCGAGAATGGCGTTGCGCAGGTGTCCGATGTGCGCGGCCTTATTGGGATTGATGCTCGAGTGTTCAACCAGAATCTTTCCCGGCGGAATCTCAGTCGGCGGCTTCTGGTCGGCAACGAGGGCCGCGGCCATCCATGCCCGGTCGATGCTGATGTTCAGGTAGCCGGGAGGAGCCACTTGCATTCCGGCGATGCCTTCCATTGCGCCGATCTCCGCCCGAATCGTCTCGGCGATCTTAAGCGGCGCCACGCGCAGAGGCTTGGCGAACGGAAAAATCGGGATCGCGAAGTCTCCGAGTTCGACCTTGGGAGGCTGTTCGACGACGACTCCCGGCAACGCGACGCCGGGATATCGCCGCTGCAGACATTCCAGCACGCGCTGGGCAAGACGATGTTCCAGATGACGATACAAGAAGCTCCTCTAAGTGATTGAAGAAACAGTGATTTTATCAGAGCGGGCGAGGGGCGCACGTTTGACGGAGAATGTTTGACGGAGATGGAACGGTTCCCTATGATGAAAGTCCCGTCGTTGGCCGCTGGTCGTTCGTCGTTAGCCGCTCCGCTGTGGGCCGGGGCGATGAGTGTTCGCCAACGACCAAGGACTAACGGCCATCGACGGTTTTCCATATGCGCATTGCCTATCTAGAATGTTTTTCCGGCGTGAGCGGCGACATGTTCCTGGGCGCGCTCATCGATGCCGGAGTTCCGCCGCGAGTTCTGGAAGAAACCGTGGCGGCGCTCGACGTAGGCGCACGGCTGGAAATTTCGCGAGTCGTTCGCAGCGGGATTTCAGCGACCAAGGTCGACGTGTGGGTGGACGGGGAGAAAGACCTTCCGCGGGAAGAGTACTGGGCGAAACAAGATGTGGCGTGGGCGCCCACGAACTCTCACCACGAGCGCGGTCATCATAGTCACGACCAGGGACATCATCATGACCACGAGCATTCTTCGGTGCACGAAACTCTGCGGGCGGAAGCCTGCCCTGAGCCCGCCGAAGGGGCGCCCGCGCCACATGAACATTCCCATAGCCGCGGGTTAACTGAAATTCGCGAGATCATCGGCAAGGCCGCGATCAGCGACACTGCCAAAAAGACGGCCATCGCGATTTTCGAGGCCCTGGGAACCGCCGAGGCGAAGATTCATGCTACTTCGATCGAGAAGGTGCACTTCCACGAAGTGGGAGCAGTCGACGCGATGGTCGACATCGTCTGTGCGGCGGTCGGAGCTGAAGTCCTTGGCGCGGATGAGATCGTCTGCTCTCCATTGAACGTCGGCGGCGGAACAGTGCAGTGCGCTCACGGCACGTCTCCCGTGCCGGCCCCGGCGACGGTCGAGCTGTTGAAAAACGCGCTGGTGTACTCGTCGGGCGTGCAGGCGGAACTGGTCACACCCACCGGAGCGGCAATTGTGAAGACTTTGGCCAAACGTTTTGCCGCGTTCCCCGAAATGAAACTTGAAAAGTCGGGCTACGGGGCGGGCACGCGTGAGTTCCCCGGCCTTCCGAACGTTGTGCGCTTGACAATAGGAGAGGCTGCGTCAACTCTGGCCGCGAAGACAGCGTCCGAAACCGTGACCGTGTTGGAAGCCAATCTCGATGATCTGAATCCGCAGGTATTCGGATACGTCATGGATCGACTGCTCGCAGAAGGCGCGCTGGACGTGTTCGGCATGCCGGTGCAGATGAAAAAGAACCGTCCGGGTACGCTGCTCACAGTGCTGTGCAAACCCGAAGATGCGGCTAAGCTGACGCAGTTGATCTTCACCGAAACCACCACGCTGGGCGTCCGGCGGCGCGACGAGGTTCGGCAGACTCTGGCACGCCGCTGGGAAAACGTCCGCACCCAATGGGGCGAGGTGCGAATCAAAATTGCCAGCATGAACGGAACCGTCACCAACTACGCGCCCGAATATGAAGACTGCCGGCGCATCGCGAGCGAGCATCGGGTGCCGCTGAAGACGGTGATGCAGGAAGCGGCGCGAGCGTATCTCGCGGAAGACGAAAAACATTAACCACAGAGGAACACGGAGCAGCCTTCTGTGATCCTCAGTGGCCTCTGTGGTTCAAAAACATATGACTCGAAAGTTTTACATTACGACCCCGATTTACTACGTGAACGCGCGGCCGCACATTGGGCACGCGTATACCACGATCGCCTGCGACACCATCGCGCGCCGCCAGCGACTGCTGGGCGCCGACACGTTTTTCCTCACCGGCACCGACGAGCACGGCCAAAAGATCGAGCGGGCCGCGCAGGCTGCCGGCAAAACGCCGCAGCAGTACGCCGACGAGATTTCGGCGGAGTTCCGCAATCTCTGGAAGCGGATGGGAATTTCGAACGACGACTTCATCCGCACCACCGAAGAGCGGCACATGAAGCGCATGCAGGAACTGTTTCGCCGCATTCGCGACAACGGCTACATCTACAAAGGTACGTACACCGGGCAGTATTGTGTCTCGGACGAACTTTATGTCGACGGCGCGCAGCCCGGCGATCCCTGCCCAACCTGCGGACGCATTACTGAAACGGTTCACGAAGAGAATTATTTCTTCAAGCTATCGGCCTTCCAGGACAAGTTACTGGAGCTTTATAAGAACCCGGACTTCATTCGGCCAGAGACTCGGCGCAACGAGGTGATTTCCTTCGTCCGCTCCGGGCTACGCGACCAGTCGATCAGCCGCTCGACATTTTCCTGGGGCATCCCCGTGCCCGACGATCCCAAGCACGTGATTTATGTGTGGTTCGACGCGCTGGCCAACTACATCACGGCGATCGGCTACGGCTCGAAGCACGCCGCCGCGCAAGAGGCATTCAAGAAATATTGGCCGGCCGACGTCCACATGATCGGCAAAGAGATCGTTCGCTTCCATTGCGTCTACTGGCCCGCGTTCCTGATGGCGGCGGGATTGCCATTGCCGAAAGCTATTGTGGCGCACGGCTGGCTGCTGTTTGAAGAAAGCAAGATGTCGAAGTCGCGTGGGAACATCGTGCGTACGGAGACGATTCTCGATGTGCTGGGCGCGGACGCGCTCCGCTATTTCCTGTTGCGCGAGGTCGTATTCGGGCAGGATGGTTCGTTTTCCTTCGACGCGCTGGTGCAGCGCTACAACTCTGACCTCGCCAACGGCCTGGGAAATCTGGCCAGCCGCACGTTAACCATGATTAACCGGTACTTCAAGGGCGAGGTGCCTTATCCGTCGGGAACGGCGTCGAAAATTCCCGCGGACGACGCGATTGCCGAGACGGCGCGCAGGACGATTCTCGAATTTGGCACGCTGTTCGATCAATTCCAGTTTTCTCGCGCGCTTGAGGCCGCGTGGGGCCTGATCGCTGCGGTCGACAAGTACATCGTCGAAAACGAACCTTGGTCACTGGGCGAGAAGCAGGACGATGCGAGCCGAGCGCGGCTGGCCACGGTGCTTTACACTTCGGCCGAGGCGCTGCGCATCGCAACCGCACTGGCGCATCCGGTCATGCCCGACGCCACTGCCAAAATCTGGGCGCAGATGGGCCTCGGCGACATCAAGAAGATCGCGCTGAGCGAACTGGCCTGGGGACAGTTGCCGCTGGGCACGAAGCTCGGCGATGTGCACCCGGTTTTCCCGCGCGCCGACAAGAGCGCAATCGAAAGGATGCAGCAGATGGAAGATCAGCAACGAGGTCCGGCCGTGGAGGAACCGAAGCAGCCGGCAGCTCAGCCTCCTGCGACGCCTCCGCCAGTGAAGGCGCAACCCGCGGGGCCCCCTGCGGCTGCTGCTGCGGCCGACGGCGGGAAGATTACGATCGACGACTTCGCCAAGATTGAACTGCGCGTGGGCGTGGTGAAGGTCGCCGAGCGCGTGCCCAAGGCGGACAAACTGCTGCGCCTGGAAATCGATATCGGGACGGAAGTACGGCAGGTTCTGGCCGGAATCGCCGAGGCTTATGCACCCGAGACTCTCATCGGCCGCAAGGTCGTGATCGTGGCCAATCTGGCTCCGCGAAAGCTGCGTGGCATGGAGTCGAATGGAATGATCGTGGCGGCTTCGCTCGAAGGCGGAAAGCCAGTGCTGGCGGGCTTTCTGGAAGATGTGCCGGTCGGAGCGCGGCTCAAGTAGGCAAGATCAAAAACTGGCCTCGCTGCGCTTGGCCGCACGGGCGAAGGCGCCCGTCCCCACACAAACCAGCGACCGTCGCTTTCGCTAACGACCAACGACCATCGACCAACGACCATGTTTGTAGATTCGCACGCACATCTCGACGGCAAGCAGTTCGATGCGGACCGCGAGCAAGTTATCGCACGAGCCCGCGAGGCCGGAGTGCGGACCATGGTCGCCATCGGTAACGGTGACGGCCCTCCCGTGCTCGATGCCGGGGTTCAACTCGCCGACAAGCATCCGTTCATGTACGCGACCATTGGGATCCATCCTCACGAGGCGCGCCTGGCGTCCGACCAGGCGTACAGCGAAATGGAGCGACTGGCGCGGCATCCCAAGGTGATTGCCTGGGGCGAGATCGGCCTCGATTATTACTACGATCATTCTCCGCGAGAAACGCAGAAGCAGGTATTCGCGCGGCAGATGCAACTGGCGGCAGCGGCGAAGCTGCCCATCGTGATTCACTGCCGGCCGTCTGACGGCAGCGACAATGCCTGGCAAGACTGCTTAAGCATGATTCAGGAGCAGTGGGCTCCGCACTGGCTGGGCGGCATTCTGCACTGTTTTACCGGAAACTGGGACCAGGCCAAGCGCGCGCTCGACATGGAATTTATGATTTCTTTCGCGGGGAATTTAACGTTTCCCAAGGCCCAGCAGATTCGCGACGCGGCGCTCCAGGTTCCGCTCGACCGCATGCTGATCGAGACCGATTCGCCTTATTTGGCGCCGGTCCCGCATCGCGGCAAGCGCAACGAACCCGCCTTCGTTAAGGAAACGGCGCGCCAGTTGGGCGAATTGCGCGGATTTTCCATGGACGAAGTGGGCGAGCAGACCTCGCGCAATTTCTACAATTTTTTCAAATTGGATGAAATTGCTGAAAGCAAAGTATCCGCACCGTAGACTCGCGGTTCTGTTAACCTCTGGTTAAGATTCCATTATTTCAGAAAGATTAGAAATGTATGCCCGATAACAGTTTCGATGTGGTGAGCAAAATCGACCTGAACGAGGTCTCGAACGCCATCCAGCAGGCGCTCAAGGAGGTTCACACACGCTTCGACCTGAAGGATTCGAAGTCGAATATCGAACTGGAAAAGGATGCGATCGTGCTGCATTCCGCCGATGAGTACAAGCTGAAGGCTGTGAATGACATCCTGCAGCAGAAATTGGTGAAGCGCGGAGTTTCGCTCAAAGGCCTTACATACGCCGCGGTCGAACCGGCCGCGGGCGGTACGGCCAAGCGCCGCGTCACCATGCAGCAAGGCATCGCCATCGAGAAAGCGCGAGAGATCGTGAAGCTGGTGAAAGACTCCAAGAAGAAAGCGCAAGCCTCCATTCAGGGCGATCTGGTGCGCATCAGCGGAAAGGATCGCGACGCGCTTCAGGAAGTGATCGCCCTGTTGAAAGGGCACGATTTCGGAATTGATTTGCAGTTTACGAATTACCGGACGAACTAGAACCCGACTTCGGACCTCGGACTTCAGACCACGCCTGAAGTCCGAGGTCTGAGGTCCGAAGTCTGAGGTCTGACTTACTTGAGCGCAACGGCCGCCATTAACGGAAAAGAAGTATTCGATCTGTTGCGGGACGATCTCGTCGCGCTGGAGGGCGAGTTCGGCCGTGACACGGTCTCCGGCGTCCAGGCCATCACCGAGATTGGCGAATATCTGCGCGCCGGCGGAGGGAAAAGAATCCGCCCGGCGTTGTTGCTGCTTTCCGCGAAATTGCTCGACTACCGGGGGCAAGGCGCGGTCCGGCTGGGAGCCGTGGTCGAGATCATTCATACCGCGACCCTGGTGCACGACGACATTATCGATGAAGCCAAGACGCGGCGCGGCCGCCCCGCGGCCAATACGCAGTGGGGCAACTCGAAGTGCGTGCTGGCCGGCGACTGGCTCTACATGCAGGCCTTCAAGATCGCGGTGCAGGAACGCAATTTCCGCATTCTCGATACTCTGATCGAACTCACGCAGCAGATGGTCGAGGGCGAACTGCTGCAGATGGAAAAGCTGGGCAAGTCGATCACGCTCGACGAGCATTTCGATCTCATCTTCCGCAAGACCGCGTGCTTATTCTCAGTGTGTATGCGCCTGGGAGCCATTCTCGCCGGAGCCACCCCCGAGCAGGAAGCGGCGCTGGGCCAGTACGGACACGATCTCGGTATGGCGTTTCAGATTGTCGACGATGTTTTGGATCTGACCGCCTCGGAAGATGTGCTGGGCAAGCCCGTGGCCAGCGACTTGCGCGAGGGCAAGGCCACGATGGCCGTGATCCATTCGCTCGAACGCTGCACTCCGGAAGAACGTTCCAAAATCGAGACTGTACTCCATCATGGGGCCTTCAACGGCGTCACTCATGCCGACATTCTGGAAATCCTGCACAGGTACGGATCGCTGGAAGTCGCCACGGCTCGCGCCACAAAATATGCCGAATCCGCCCAGAGGGCGATTTGCACCTTCCCTGATACGGAGATCAAGCGGGCCCTGCTCTGGGCGCCCGAGTTTGTAGTAGCCAGAGAGAAGTAGCAACCCGCCTTCGGGCGTCGGGCATCCAATTCCACCGGGGTTTCGCCGTTGAAAAGCTCCTACCTAGCTGGTCTGCTGCTTGGAATTCTGCTGTCAGCAGGATGGGGCCTTATTGCCTGCGGAGGCAGCAATCACACCCTGAACTCGTGCCCACCCCTGTCGCCGCCATCGTCATCCAACGGAAGCCTGGCGGCGGCGGTCGATCCTCTCGTCCTGAGCGAAATGAAGGCGCAAGGGCTGGTGGGCGTGGCGGTGGCAGTCGCGAAGAATGGAAAGATTCTGTACACCCAGGGATATGGTTACGCGAACCTGGCCACCTGCCAAGCTGTCCAGCCGTCGATGGACTTTCAGATCGGATCCGTCACCAAACAGTTCACTGCTGCCGCAGTTTTGCAATTGCAAAATGCCGGGAAGCTGAATCTCGACGACACCGTACTCACCTATCTGCCGAATTACGCGTTCGATCCGCGGCTCACTCTTCGCATGTTATTGACCCAAACCTCGGGCCTGCCGAACTACCTTGACTTCCCTGACGTGAGTTCCTGGGTCAACGGCGTTTCCGAGCAGACAGTCCTCACCCAGATCGCGCAAGCGCCGCTGATATTCGCGCCGGGCAGCTACTACGCCTATAGCAACAGCAACTATTATGTCCTGGGTTCGGTCATCGAGGCCGTGAGTTCCGTGACCTATCCGAGCTACATGGCATCGAACATTTTCCAGCCCGTAGGGTTGAGCAGTACTTCGTATCTCCAACCGGCAGGCGCAGCATCTCCTTATACGCAGGGCCCGAGTCCCGGACTCATCCCCGACCCGTCTCTGTATTTTTCGGCGGGCGCTTTGTGGTCGAACGTGCAGGACTTGGCTACCTGGGATGCAGCCCTGCTCAACGGCAAGGTGATCCCGCCAGGGCTGTTCAGTGTGATGGTGACCCCTTCTGGCCTGCCCATTTATCCGCAAGGAGGCGCTTCTCCATACGCGATGGGCTGGGTCGATGCGACCGAAGTGGGTCATCCATCTGTGTGGCACAACGGTGAGACGGCCGCCTATACCTCGTTCAACGGCGTATTTCTCGACGATGGCTTTTCCGTGATTGTGCTGACGAATATGCCCGTGAAAGAGGACACCCCCCTGCTGAATCTCGAGCAGCAACTGATGCAGTCGATCTGCACTTCGTCGGCAACCGCGGGCAATTGCTAGCGTGTGAGCGCCCGGCAATTGTTTATACTGAACCCTTTCCGGGTGGCGGGGAATCAAACCCCTGCGAATCAGTTCTGTAACGCCCGTTGATCTGAAACCGATCTGAAACCGATCTGAACCGATGAATGACCTGCTCTCCATGATGGTGCGCCACGGCTATGCCCTGACGTTCGCCTTGCTGTTTGCCGAGGCGGTTGGCCTGCCCTTTCCGGCGGCGATCGCGCTGGTCGCAGCGGGGGCCGCCATCGCGTCCCACGCCTTGTTGGCGCCCGGTGTCCTGTTGGCCGCCATGGTCGCACTGCTCTTGGGCGACTCGGCGCAGTTCTGGCTGGGGCGCTACTCCGGCTGGGCCCTGCTCGGCTTCCTCTGCCGTCTTTCGATGAATCCCGAAACCTGCATCCTCCGGTCCGCTGAATCGTTCTACAAGCGCGGCAAGGCGACGCTGGTCGTCGCCAAGTTCATTCCCGGGGTCAACACCATGGCCGCGCCCCTGGCGGGCAGCATGAAGATGCGCTATGGGCAGTTCCTGCGCCTCGACCTGGCTGGCTCGCTGCTGTATTCCACCACTTACCTGCTGGTGGGATATTTATCCCGCGATTTTCTGGCCGCGACGTTAAGCGGGTTCCACGCGGCGCGACGCGCCATGGAAGTCGTGGTGATCACCGCGCTCGTCGTGTATGCCGTCTACCGCGCGGTGCAGTTCCGCAAGTATAAGAAGTACCGCGTCATGCCCCGGGTGCAGGTCGAGGAACTGGTCGCGCGTCTGGCTTCGGACGAGGCCTACCGTGTGCTCATCGCAGACGTGCGCAGCCACGGCTACTACGACGTCGGAACCGAGCGGATCAAAGGATCGATCCGCATCGAGCCCAACAATCTTGAAGAAGAGATCAAGAATCTCCCCAAAGACAAGGACATTTACCTTTACTGTACTTGAGCGCGCGAAGCGACCAGCGCCCGGGTGGCGCATCTACTGCAGGAAAAAGGCTTCAGCACGTTCGTGATCGTCGGCGGATTGGCCGCCTGGCGCAAGGCCGGGCAGCCGCTGGAATCGATTCCAAAAAATGATCTGGTGAGGCTGCCCACTTTCAGCTGAGCGCTTGCATTCGGAATTATGCGCCGAATTGCCGCAGGTGATGGTCCACGTGTTTGTACATGCCGCGGCTCCACTCCTGCGGAGTCAGAGCGCCAAAAAACGGATGCGGATTCCGGGTGCACTGCGCCTCTCCACCCTCGTGAAACTGCCGAATCTTAACCTTGAGTTGTTCCTGTTCGCGCTGAAAGTCCCGCTGATCCGAAACCACCAGTTTCGGGTCGGTGGGATTGTTGTGCGAGAAAGGCTTGTCATTGGAGTAGATCGGCTTGACGAATCGCCCGATCAGCCTGCCAATGAACAGCCGCGGCGGATTGAGCCGTCCCGCGGCCATATCGAGCGCAGCAGAACAGTGCGCCATCATCTGCGCCACATCCATCTTCCCCCACTGCCGTTGCGCCGCAGGCTGCAGCATATCGATGCGCGAGATCACTTCGTCGACGGCTTCTCGCTGGAAGAAATTCTTCATGTTTCCCCGTTGGCTTGGAATCTTGATCGCCGAAAATAATAGCACCGTCGCGACCGGCGGTTGCAGTGTAGAGCGACACATAAATTTCGGGTAGACCTGCTGCGATGGTGTAGCATTGTCGGGCTTTACTAATGACTGCCAAGTCAACGACCGCCACCACTGCCACGACCAACCACGAAGCGCCCAGCAACGCCCGCATGAACGGCGTGCTTTTCCTGCTGGCCCTGTCCGTCCTCATCAACTACATCGACCGCAGCAATCTCTCGATCGCGGCCGAATTGATCAAGCACGAAATCGATATCTCCGATTTCCAGCTGGGGACTCTGCTATCGGCGTTCTTCTGGACGTACGCCCTAATGCAGATTCCGGCCGGCTGGCTGGTGGACCGCTTCGATGTGAAGTGGGTCTTTGCCGCTGGATTTTTCCTGTGGTCGGTTTCGACGGCGATTACGGGGCTCCTGCACGGTTTCACCGCTCTGCTGATCATCCGTGTGATTCTGGGCCTCGGAGAATCGGTCACGTTCCCGTCGTGCGGCAAAGTCTTGGGCAGCCATTTCAAAGAGAACCGCCGCGGATTTGCCAACTCCATGATCATGGTGGGCCTGGCGCTGGGCCCTGCACTCGGAATGTGGGTGGGAGGCCGCGCCGTCGGACGCTTTGGCTGGCGGCCGTTTTTTCTCACGCTCGGCCTGGCAGGGTTGCTCTGGCTCCCGCTGTGGTCGGCGTGCATGCCGCGCCGAACCGACGCGCCCATCCGGTCACGAAGCGGCACAGCGGGCTTTCTCGACATCTTGCGGCAGAGGTCTGCCTGGGGCACCTGCGTCGGACAGGCTTCCATCAATTATTTCCTCTATTTTCTGGTGACCTGGTTGCCCTCTTATCTGCAGCGGGGGCGCCACCTCTCCCTGCACGACGTGGCCAACTCAGGCGGTCTGCTCTTCCTGGCTTCCGCGATTTCCTCGGCGGCGACAGGAAAACTCTCGGACCGCTGGATTCACGCCGGAGCCTCCCCAACCTTGGTGCGCAAAGGCTTGATGCTACTCGGTCACGTGGGTATCGGCGTTTGTCTCGCCATCACAGCGCTGGCGCCCGGCCGCATCTTCACCGCGATGCTGGTTTCGACCGGGGCATTTCTGGGAATCAGCGTCTGCAACAGCTGGGCGATCTCGCAGATGCTGGCCGGACCTCGCATGGTCGGGCGCTGGATCGGGGTGCAGAATTTCGTGGGCAATCTTGGGGGCGCCGTAGCTCCCGTACTCACAGGATTCCTTCTCGGTCGAACCCATTCGTTCTATTGGCCGTTCCTGATCACCGCGGTCGTGGCCTGGATTGGCGGCCTCAGTTGGTGGTTCGTGGTCGGTCCCCTGGACGAAGTGGACTGGGAGAAGAAACTCGGGCCGTCGCGCTTCCCCATCGCAGGCACTCCCGCAGCAGGTGCGGCGCATCCGTAATACACTTCTCCTCATGCAGCGGGAAATCGAAATCAAGTTTCGTGTGGCAGATTTGCGGGCCCTGGCTCGCCAGCTGCGCGCGGCAGGATTCCGGCTGGTCACCCGGCGAACTCGCGAAATGAACACGCTATACGATCTGCCGGGAGAAATTCTACGCAAGCGCAAAGAGTTGCTCAGAATCCGCAAGTATGGCTCCGCCTGTACTCTCACCCACAAATGCAAGGGTAGAGTGGGACGGCACAGCAGCCGCGAAGAACTGGAAACCAGCGTCGCGGACGGAAACAAGATGGACCTGATTCTTCGAGCGCTGGGATATGCGCCCTCATTCCGCTACGAAAAATTCCGCGCCGAGTGGGTTGACAAGAAAATGCCCGATGGTAAAGGCAAAGTCGTCGTTGATGAAACGCCGATCGGCAATTTCTGCGAGATCGAAGGCCCGCCGCGCTGGATCGACGCAACCGCGAAGAGGCTGGGAGTCACGCCCGCGGACTACATCACGAAGAATTACGCAGCTCTGTTCGCCGACTGGAAGCAGGAAACGAAAAGTCCCGCCGAAGAGATGACGTTCAAAGCCGTCAAAAGATGAAGTGGGTGCCGCATCCTTGTCCCTCCGCTCTTTGGAGGGACAGAGCCTGCCCTGAGCGAAGTCGAAGGGGTGGGGATTTTGACCTTGAAGTCTTCAGGACATAAAGTCAAGCACCCCATCCTGTCGCCCAAAACGCGACAAGGATGGGCACCCGTTAGGCGCGGCTTACGCGCCGTGACACTTCTTATATTTCTTCCCTGACCCGCAGGGGCAAGGATCGTTCCGCCCGACTTTTTCCTGCCCGCGAACCACCTGCTGCACTTGCTGCGTGTCTCCAGAGCCAGCCATGCGCGCCTGTTCCAGTTCGCGGCGCTTGCGGCGCATGAAGGCTTCTTCCAGTTCATCAGCCGACGTCGAGACCAGGCGTGGAGGACGCCGCCCGTTGCCATCCCCGCCACGCTGCGCCGGAACTCCCGGCCCCGGCTCCTGCCCCGCTGGGCCGCTCGGCGCCGATCCATCGGATGTTTGACTACCTGCGCCTGCATCCGGCGGCCGCTCCAGGATCTGCATCAGGTACAGATAACGCACCGTGTCTTCCTGGAAGCGCTGCATCATCGCTTCGAACATGTCGAACGATTCTTTCTTGTACTCGACCAGCGGATCATGCTGGCCGTAACCACGCAGCCCGATGCCTTCCTTCAGGTGATCCATGCTGAGCAAGTGATCTTTCCACTGCTGATCGATCACGCTCAGCATGATCATGCGCTCGTGATGGCGCATCGCTTCCGGCCCAATGAGCTTCTCTTTCGCGTCGTAGCGCTCTTTGAGCTTGTCGAAAATCGCGTCACCGAGTTCTTGACGGTTCAGGGTATCGGCCTTCACGCCTTCAGCAAGGAAATCGACGCCGAAGCGTGTGAATACCGCGTCTTTCAGGCCTTTGATATTCCAATCCGCTGCGTGCGCTTTGGCCGGACAATATTCCTCGATCAACTCGGCAAGAATCGCCGAGACGTAGTCCTCAAGGATGAGATCCTTCTGCTCGGTCCCTTCGAGCAAGCGGCGACGCAGGCCATACACGGCCTCGCGCTGCTTGTTCATCACGTCGTCGTACTCGAGCAGGTGTTTGCGGGATTCGAAGTGCTGGCCTTCCACCGCCTTCTGCGCGGTCTCGATGCGGCGGCTGATCATCCTGGACTCGATGGGCACGCCCTCTTCCATCCCCAACTTTTGGAGCAGGTTCGAGATCCACTCCTTGGCGAAGATGCGCATCAGGTCATCTTCGAGCGCGAGGTAGAAACGCGACGATCCCGGATCGCCCTGGCGTCCGGCGCGCCCGCGCAGTTGGTTATCAATGCGGCGTGACTCATGCCGCTCCGTTCCCAGAATGTGCAAGCCCCCGACCGCGGTCACTTCATCGTGCTCAACATCCGTCTGCGCCTTGTAGCGAGCCAGGGCCTCGGCCCATTTGTCGGTGGGGACTGAATACTCGTTGCCGTTGTAATAGAAGATGGAAGTGATCCCATCCTCCTGGGGCCCTTCGATTTTGCCCTGGGCCACGCGCAACTGCTGCGCGATTCCCTTCTTCACCAGTTCCTGCTTGGCCATGAACTCGGGATTGCCCCCGAGTAAGATGTCGGTGCCGCGGCCGGCCATATTGGTCGCGATCGTGACTCGGCCCTTCCGTCCGGCTTGGGCGACGATCTCGGCTTCGCGCTCGTGAAACTTGGCGTTCAGCACGACGTGATCCTTGAGGCCCTTTTTCTTCAGCAACTCCGAGAGCCGCTCGGATTTCTCAATCGACGTGGTGCCGACCAGCACGGGCTGACCCTTGGCATGGAGTTGCTCGATTTCGTCTGCGGCCGCGAAGTATTTTTCTTTCTCCGTGCGGTAGACGATGTCAGGGTGCTCCAGCCGCAGCATCTGTTTGTTGGTCGGAATCACGACCACTTCCAGCTTGTAGATTTTGTCGAACTCGGCCGCTTCCGTTTCCGCCGTTCCGGTCATTCCCGCCAGCTTCTTGAACATTCGGAAGTAATTCTGGAAGGTGATGGTCGCCAGCGTCTGGTTCTCGCGCTCGATCTTCACGCCTTCTTTGGCCTCAATGGCCTGGTGCAGCCCGTCGGACCAGCGCCGCCCCGGCATCATGCGTCCGGTAAATTCGTCGACGATGATGACTTCGCCGTCTTTGATGACGTATTCCACGTCCTTGCGATACAGCGCGTGCGCCTTGATCGCCGTCTCGACGTGATGCTTGAGCGGCCAGTTTTCCGGATCGGCAATGTTCCCGATGCCGAGCAGGCCCTCGACCTTGACCCAGCCGTCGTCGGTGACGGTGATGTTGCGGTGCTTCTCGTCGACCACAAAATCGCCGGTGAGTTGCGCCGGTTCGCCGGGGGCGACGTCGAGTTCTTCGCCCTTTTCGAGTTTGGGGATGATGCGGTTGACCTTGTAATACTTGTCGGTCGATTCTTCGCTGGCGCCCGAAATAATCAGTGGCGTGCGGGCTTCGTCAATCAGGATGGAATCGACTTCGTCGACGATTGCGAAATTGTGTCCGCGCTGCACACAATCCTTGATGTCGAACTTCATGTTGTCGCGCAGGTAGTCGAAGCCGAACTCGTTGTTGGTACCGTAGGTAACGTCGGCCGCGTAAGCCGCACGCCGCTGCTCGTCATCCAGGTCATGTACGATGACGCCGACCGTGAGGCCGAGGAACCGGTAGAGGCGGCCCATCCACTCCGAGTCGCGTTTGGCCAGGTAGTCGTTGACCGTGACCACGTGCACGCCGCGCCCGCTGAGCGCGTTGAGATAGACCGGAAGTGTCGCAACCAGCGTTTTGCCCTCGCCGGTCTTCATTTCCGAGATCGTTCCCTGGTGCAGCACCATGCCGCCGATCAACTGCACGTCGAAGTGCCGCATGTTGAGCACGCGCCGTCCGGCCTCGCGGACCACGGCAAAGGCCTCCACCAGAATTTCTTCGAGTACCTCCTGCAGCACTTCGTATTCTTGTTTTTCGAATTGCTTTTGCTGGTCCACATCGGGCTCGTCTTCGCCCGGTTCGGGAGCCTCGGCCCGCGGAGTCCTGGTCACATGGCTCAGCCGTTCCTGAATGCGCTGCCGGAATTCCTCCGTCTTGGCGCGCAGTTCCGCGTCGCTGAGCTTCTGGATCTCAGGCTCAAGCGCGTTGATGGCCAGGACCTTCGGCATCAGCGCCTTGATGACGCGCTCGTTCTTAGTCCCAAAAACTTTGCCTAGCAGCTGATTAATCAACCGGAATTCCTTCAAAGGGCAGCACGCCCAAAAGTACCTTTAAAGCCTAGCATATTCGATGCTGGAACAGGTGCGGAGGAACTCCGTTGATTCTTCCAGTTCAGCGAACCCGCAACCTCGCGCGCGTGCGGCCTGAAAGCATCGAGCACCCGCACGCAAACACTGCGGCCCAAGGGCTTTTTCGTGTATATTCGCCTCGACGAATGCCCACATTCTACGACCGCTTTGTCGAATGCTCCGAGCGCTGGCCGGACAATGTCGCGCTCGCACTCCAGCGCCCCGATCACATCGAAAGCTGTACCTACGCCGAACTTCGCCGCATGGCCGAATCCGTGGGCCGGTGGATCACCGAAAACGGATTCGCTCATGGATCACGGCTTCCGATTCTCGCCGACAATCACCCGCGCTGGGTGGCGGCCTACCTCGGGATCATTGCCTCCGGCTGCGTCGCCGTTCCCCTCGACACCGCCCTGCACACCGATCAGCTCACCAAGCTTCTGAAAGACAGCGGCGCTTCCGCCGTCTTCTGCGACGCGAAACATCTCTCCGTGGCGCGGCCTGCGGTTACTGATCTGCACGTGGGCCTCGTCCTCATGGACCCGGACCGCATGACCGGCCATTCCATTGAGGATCACTGGCTGGGCAATCTACCTGCGATCTTCGACGCCGGCCCAGGCAAGTTCAAGCCCGCGTCCGCGAGCAACGACGATCTCGCTTCCCTGCTCTACACTTCCGGCACCACCGCCGACCCCAAGGGCGTGATGCTGACCCATGCCAATTTTCTGGGCGAAGTCGAGGCCGTATTCAACTGGGTTGACCTTGGACCCACTGACGCGCTGCTCGGGGTGCTGCCGCTCTTCCACGTTCTCGCCTTGATGGCAAACCTGCTGCTGCCGCTGGTCAAAGGGTCCCGCGTCGTTTACCTGGAGACGCTTAACACTACCGAATTGCTGCGCGCCCTCACCGAGCGCAACATCACCGCGTTCGCGGTCGTACCGCAATTTTTCTATCTGATTCACGAGCGTCTTTTCCAGGAGATTGCCAAGCGCGGCGGGATTACACAGAAGATTTTTGGCGCGATGGTCGCACTCAACCGCACGCTGCGCAAAATCGGCATCAACGCGGGTCCCACTCTTTTCAAAAAAGTCCACAACACTCTGGGCCCAAAGATGCGCTACCTGGCGACCGGCGGATCGCGCTTCGATCCGGCGATTATGCAGGATTTTCACGATCTCGGCATCGACATCCTGCAGGCCTTGGGCCTGACCGAAACCACCGCCGCGTGCTTCGTAAACTTCCCTGACGACAACGTGATCGGTTCGTGCGGCAGGGCGATGAAAGGCGTCGAGGGCAGGATCGTCGACCCGCAGCCTCAGGAAGAAGGCCCGGCGGTCGGTGAAATCGCGGTGCGCGGCGCGGTCGTGATGAAAGGCTACTGGAACCGCCCCGATGCCACGGCCGCGGTACTCCGCGACGGATGGCTTTACACCGGCGACCTTGGCTACTTCGACGCGCAAGGCCACTTATTTCTCACCGGCCGCAAGAAAGAAGTGATCGTTCTGAGCAATGGCAAGAACGTTTATCCCGAGGAGATCGAGACGCATTACCTGAAGTCGCCATTCATCAAGGAAATGGCCGTGATGGGACTCGAAGGCAAGCCCGGAGAAGGTGGTGACCGCCTGCACGCCGTGATTGTCCCGAACTTCGACGCGCTGCGGCAACGCAAGATTGTCAACGCGAAGGAAGCCATTCGCTTCGATATTGAAGGCCTGTCGCCGCAGATCGCCTCCACCAAACGAATTGGCAGCTACGAAATCTGGCAGGACGATCTGCCCCGCACCACCACCCGCAAGATCAAACGCTTCGAAGTCGAAAAACGGGTGCGAGCAAATCAGGCAAAGAAGCTACCCGATGACTCAGAACTTCCGGTGGAGAAACCGCTCACTGCGGATGAGGCCGCGTGGCTCGATCAAGGGGACGTGCAGCGCGCCTTGAAGGTAATCCGCGAGACCGCGCGCTCCGCGCCTCCGACCCTGCGGCCTACACACAATCTGGAACTCGATCTCGGCCTCGACTCCATGCAGCGCGTCGAACTGCTCAGCCGGCTCGAAGAGCAGGTCGGCGGCAACGTGGAAGAGTCCCAACTCACCGAGATCTACACCGTCCGCGACCTGGTTGACGCCGTCCTGCAGAGCGCGGCTAGCGGTTCCGGCAGTACAACGCGCGTAACTTTCGCCGGATGGAAATCCATTCTGGCCGAAGATCCCGACGACCCCGACGTCCTCGCGCTGACTCATCCCAATCGCATCACCGACACTTTCTGGTTCTTGCTGTCGAGAATATTTCAGTTGATCGCGCGCGACCGGTTTCATTTGAAAGTGAGTGGACTTGAGAAACTCCCCAAATCTGGCCCGTACATTATTTCGTCGAACCATCAGAGCTATCTCGACCCGCTGATCCTGGCCAGCGTGCTGCCGCCGGATGTGTTCCAGCGTCTGTTTGCTGTGGGCACCAGCGACATCTTCGGCAAGGGACTGATGCGCAAACTGGCGCGCTCCATCAAAGTCGTGGTACTTGATCCCGACGCAAATCTGGTTCCCGCCATGCGCGCTGGTGCATTCGGGCTGCGCCACGGCCTGGCGCTCATGCTCTACCCCGAAGGCGAACGCTCCATCGACGGCACACCACGAATCTTCAAGAAGGGCGCGGCGATTCTTTCCATTCACCTGCAGGTGCCGATTGTGCCGGTGGCCATTGAGGGCTTCTACACTGCGTGGCCGCGAAACCAAAAGTTCCAGGGATTCACACCTCTGAAGATGGTTTTCGGCGACCCGATCTCGCCGCCACCGGAATCCGAGGCGTCGGAGGCGGCCTACGAAACACTCACGGCGGACTTGAAAGCGCGGATCGTCGCGATGTGGGAAGGACTGCGCAGCAGATAGTCTGTCGCTTCTTCAAAATATTCACGAACAATGCCCTGTCATCCTGAGGCGCCGTTCTTTGGCGTCGAAGGATCTGTGCACCGTCGGGCGAGTAAACGCGTACTTCGCTTCGCTCGGGATGATAAGAACTTTGCATCGTCAAAAAGCTGCCTCTCAGGAGACGTCCTTTACTTCGCGCGCGGATGCGTCTGGTCGTACACCTGCAACATATGCTTCATCGAAAGCTGCGTGTAGCGTTGCGTCGTGGCCAGACGCTCGTGCCCCAACAACTCCTGAATGGCGCGCAGGTCGGCGCCCTCTTCCAGCATGTGCGTCCCGAACGCGTGGCGCAACGTGTGCGGATGCACGTCGGGCGAAAGTCCCTTGGCCACGGCAATCTTCTTAATGATGCGGCCCACGCTGCGCGTGGTGAGCCGCCCGCCGCGCTGGTTGATGAGTAGCGCAGCCGAGTTCTTGCGCGTTTCCGCCAGCATCGCCTGCCGTGCCGGAAGATAGGCTACCAGCGCGCTCTTTGCCGAACCGCCAAACGGAACATAGCGTTCTTTCTTCCCTTTACCGCGAATCAGGATGGCCTCCGCGCTCAGCCGAATGTCGTCAAGATTAATCCCAGTTAGCTCAGAGTTGCGGATGCCGCACCCATACAGCAACTCGAGCATGAGCAGGTCGCGCTCGGGAAACACCGCCACTTCCGGCATCTGTCCATCGAGCACAGAATTCATTTCTTCGATGGTCGGAACCCGCGGAAGTTTCTTTGGCAACCGCGGCGTGGCCACCAGCTTCGCGGGATTCTGTTCGACCACACCCTCGCGCGCCAGCCACCGATACAACGACCGCACCGCCGCCAGTGACCGCGCCACCGAAGTCTTGCCCAATCCCTTTTCGTAAAGCTGCGACAGAAATCCACGAATCGCAATGTGGTCGATCGATTTCCATCCCCGCAAACCGGCGTAAGCAGCGAAGTTTGCCAGGTCACCACTGTAGGCTTTGATCGTGTGCGGCGAGGCATTGCGCTCGCGCAGGTGGCGGACGAAATCGGCCACGGCCTTGCTAACGATCGTGTTCGACGTGGTCATTGTTGATTTTTGATTGCTGATTGAACGGCTGACCGGCACGCATCTCCCAGTGATTTTCAATCAGCAATCAAAAATCAACAATCATCAATTTCTTCATCTTGCCTTCGCCCTCGGATGATGTTTCTGATACACGGTCCGCAGCCGGTCCAGCGCCAGATGCGTGTACACCTGCGTGGTCGAAATATCCGCATGCCCCAGAATGGTCTGCACCGTGCGCAGGTCGGCTCCGTTTTCCACCATGTGCGTCGCGCACGAGTGCCGCAACATGTGCGGCGAAGCATGCCGTCCGGATGCAACCGACGATTCTCCCACCATCTGCCAAACCCGCTGCCGCGTCAACCGGCGCCCCCCGCGCGCGATAAACAGAAACGGCGAATTCCCACTCGTGACAGCAAGTGTCGGTGGGTGCCCCACCCTTCTCGCGTTCTTCGCGAGAGAGCCTGCCCTGAGCTTGTCGAAGGGGTGGGGATTTTTGAACTTTCTGTCCGCCAGCACGTGCCGCCCCTGCGCCAGATACTCCGACAACGCATCCTGCGCCGGCTTACCCAGTGGCACGATGCGTTCCTTGTCGCCCTTGCCGCGCACCAGCATGTATCCCGATTCCAACTTCAAATCCTCGAGCGTGGCATTCACCATCTCCGAAACCCGCAACGCCCCTGCGTATAACAACTCCAGCATGGCGCGATCGCGAGCGGCCAACGCCGCCCCATCTCTCGTGTCACGATGCCCCAGCCGCGACGCGGGAGACGCTAGTGTCGACTCAACTTCATCGCGCGCCAGCGACTTCGGCAACACCTTCCATTGCCGCGGCGATTCGATATTCAGCGTCGGATCGTGGTCGATTCTTTTATCGAGCAACAGGTATCGATAAAGATGACGCAGCGCCGAAAGCTTCCGCCCCACGCTGCGCCCGTCGACCTGATTCGAAAAAAGCTGCTGCAGAAATTCGCGCACATCGTTCCGTCGAGCAGTCAACAGAAGCCGCTTAGACTTGTCCAGGAATTCTGAAAATTGAAGTATGTCGGTCGTATAAGCCCCGATCGAATTGGCCGCCAGCCCCTTCTCGATGCGCAGGTAATCGAGAAAGCCAGAGAGCACGCGCGAGTTGGTCTCGGAAGTCATAGCTCGGAAGTCATAGAGAGAAGAGATTCAGTATGCCTGTTATCGGACACTAAGAAAAGTGATGAGGAGGATGCGGATGGAATCATTTCGTAGAGACGTAGCTTGCTACGTCTCGGGAGCGTACACTCACCACCCGTTGACCAGCAACCGGTGCGCCGCATGGAACCCGCACTTCTGATACTTGTCATACGCCCCCGCCGCCCGATCGCGAATCTGCTCTTGGTTCTCTCCTGCAATCCAGCCGTCCAGCGCGCTTTTCAGCGTGTAGGCCTCGGGAGCCATCAGCCCCGTCGTCCACAGAATCGGATAAGCGCCTGAGGCTCGCACCGGCTCGGCGAAAAACTGTTTGCTGGCGCAGGCCAGCACGACTGCATCGCGATGAGTGTCGTTCTTCTTGTGAGGAAACTGCTGCAGTTGAAAATCCATCAGCCCGTCGTGGCCAATGTAGGCCACCAGGTTCGCCCCGCCCCGAATCGGCAGCTTCAGTGCACCCGACGCAGCCGGCACGCTCACCGTCTCCGGATCGTCTCCCGCCGCCGAAGCCAGAAAATCAAGAATCGCCTGCCGGATCTCGCGGCCACGATACGCGTCGGCCACCAGATACACATTCGCCGCGCGATACTTGAATACGCAGCGCTCCAGAATCTCGGCCTTCGGTTTTTCCCCGCAGGTGATCCTCTCCCAGTCCGCGCTACGCGCGAAAAACGTCTTCACGCCATACGCCGAGCCCCAGTACAGGTTGTGCTCTGGATCTTCCCCGTTCCCGAGCTTCGCTGCAACGGGCACGATGCCCTGGCTCTGATTGTCAGCGAGCGCGACAAAAACGTGGACGGTGCGCAGCGCGGATTCCTGAGCCGACGCAGCGCCGGCCGTCAGAAAGATCGCAACCGAGACAATCACTGCCGACCTGATGCCGCTTCTCAAGCCGGCTCCCCGCCGGTCAATTCCCGCAGCAGCTCCACCGCATACAGCGCCCCTTCCGGCGTTTCTTCATGCTTGAAATAAGCAAACACATCCCGCCCCGCAGCGACATGCAGCCGAATGCGATCGATCATCGACCGCCGCTCTTCGCCCGTGTAACTCGGCTTGCGAAAGCGGTAATACACAAAGCCCGCCGTCGCGACCTCGGGCGTGGTCAGTGTTTCAGTTTCGGCCACGCACAGCGCCACGTTGCTCGATTTCAGCAGATCCCAAGTCGAGTCTGCAAACCACGACGCATGCCGGAATTCAAACGCCGCCGGAACGGTGCGCGGCAGGATCGCCAGAAAATCCTGGAGCAGCGCCGCATCCGCCTTCAAATTGGGCGGAAGCTGAAACAGCACCGGCCCCAACTTGCCCGCGGCGGCCAGCGGCTCAATGGTCGCTAGAAAGCGCGGCACAAAGTCCTCGGCCCCCGTGAGCCGCCTGATGTGCGTGATGACCTGATGCGCCTTAATGCCGAAACGAAAATGCGCCGGCGTATCCTGCAGCCAGTTCTGGATGGTCGTTTCTTTCACCAGCTGCCGGAACGTAAAATTCACTTCGACCGTATTGAGCAGCGTCGCGTAGTGGCTGAGGAATTTCTTCTGCGCCAGCTTGTCCGGATAAAAATCAGGCTTCCAACTCGGATAAGCCCATCCCGAAGTTCCTGCAAAAAATTGCGCCATAAATTTAGACCGCCGGGTGCCCCATCCTTCTCGCGTTCTTTGCGAGAGGGTGGGGATTTTGATCGAAGTATTCACCGTGCGCAGCCCGGGATTATACCTTGCGCGACTTCCCATCCGAGTTCTTGCGCCCAGGCTTCTTCCGCTCGGCCTTGCGCAGCGGCGAATCATCCTCATCCGCCTGCGCTGCAATCTCAATTGGCTCAGCCGCAGGCGCGGCCGCACCCGCCTTCAAATCCGGCAACCGCTGCTTCAATTCCAGCACCGGCTCAAACAAATCTCCCATCTTCTCAAAGCGCGCCACCACCTGCGGCGCTTCGAACACCAGCAACCCCGCATCCTTCTTCTTAAAAGCCCGCTCAACCTCTTCCCACGTCACCGGAGTCGAAACCGTGGGATGCTCGCGCGCCCGCAGCGAATACACCGCTACCGTCGTCTTATGCTCGTCATTCTGACTCCAGTCGACAAACACTTTTCCGGTGCGAGCCTGCTTGCTCATCTCCGACAAAACCAGATCGCGATGATCATGCTCCAGCAACTGCGCCAGCGCGTGCGAAAACATCTTGGTGACCTCGTAAGTAACCGGCGTGTTGAGCGGAATGTAAATCTGCAGCCCCTTCGATCCAGACGTCTTCGGAAAACTCCGCAGCCCAAAATGCTCGAAGATCTCGCGCAGCCACAGCCCCACCTCGCAGCATTGCACAATATTCGCCGGCGGTCCCGGATCTAGATCAAACACCATCTCCGTCGGACACGTGATGTCTTTGGCCAGCGACAGAGACGGATGCAGTTCGAGCGCCGCCAGATTGGCCAGCCACACCAGCGTGGCCAGATCGTCCGCCAGCACATAATTTATGGTGCGCCGGTTGCGCCCGCTCCAGATGGGCGCTGTCTTTACCCACTCCGGCTTGTGCATGGGCGCATTCTTCTCGAAGAATGGTTCGCCATCCACGCCGTCGGGATACCGCTTGCGCGTCAGCGGCCGCCCCGCCAGATGCGGAATCATCGCGGGCGCGATGCGGGCGTAGTAATCGATCACCTGTTGCTTGGTGAATCCCACGGCGGGATACAGCACCTTCTCCAGGTTCGACAGCTTAAGGTGCCTGCCCTGAATGTCGATGGCCGAATCCATTGTGCGCGCGCACCTCTTAGATATTGTGAATCGATATCGTGAATCGATATTGTGAACTATTATCGCTCACGACTAGAATCGTCCCGTGCCCATCAGCGATACCAGTCCCGCGGCGAAAGCCATCCAGGACGCGATTCATGGTGCAATGACCGGGGAACAGCGTGTCCTGCTGGCATTTGAGATGAGCCTGTTCGCCCGAGAACTTGCCCGCGCCGGGATTCAGCGGGAGCACCCGGACTGGCCCGCGGATCGCGTTGCGCGTGAACTCCTAAGACTGGCGTTCCTGCCGAATCCGCTGCCAGCGGGATTGCGATGAGCATCTCCGAGGTCCTGCAAAGAATCACGACCGCGCTCGATCAAAATAACATCGCGTACATGCTGACTGGATCGTTCGCCAGCGCCTACCATGGCACTCCGCGGTCAACCCAGGACATCGACGTCATCGTTGAGGCAACCCCAGCACAGTTGCGCGGCTTGGTGCACAGCCTGCCCGCCGACCAGTACTATTCCGACCTGGATGCGGCCCTGCAAGCTCACCAGGCCGAATCGATGTTCAACGTGATTGACCTGTCTACAGGATGGAAGATCGACTTCATCCTGCTCAAGTCCCGGCCCTTCAGCCGCGAGGAATTCCGCCGTCGCATACGCGTTAATCTGCAGGGCGTTTCTCTATTCGTGGCCAGCGCGGAAGACATTGTGGTTGCCAAGCTGGAATGGTCGAAGCTGGCGCAATCGCAACGGCAAATCGAGGATGCAGCCGCAATTTTGCAAGCGCGGCGGGAAACCCTGGACCGCTCCTATATCGAGAAGTGGACGAAAGAACTCCACCTGGAGGGTGAATGGGCCAAAGCTCGTGGAGCAGCCGGAATTTAGCCGCCGCCCGTTTGACAACTTCCCTTCCCTCCACGTACTTTCAAACTTCTGCCCTGCTGGTCCGTCCAACGCATGTCATTCGCAGAACATGCCCGTCATACCTGTTATGTTCGTTCAGCCGCCGGAGGCCCGATGAAACACCGCACTCTGAAATTCGCCGTTCTCTTCCTTCTTCTCTCGGCCATCGCCCTGGCCCAGAACGTCGCGTCCTTCGAAAAGCGCATCCAGGTCAAAACCCTTCCCAACGGCCTGACACTGATCGTTTGTGAGCGCCCGGAGGCTCCCGTCTTCTCCTTCTACACCCTGGTCGACGCCGGTTCCGCGCAGGATCCCATGGGCGCCACCGGCCTGGCCCACATGTTCGAGCACATGGCCTTCAAGGGCACCGACAAAATCGGCACCACCGACTACGCTGCCGAGAAGATCGCCCTGGAAAAAATCGAGGTCGCTTACGCCGCCTACATCGCCGAGCGCGACAAGTCGGTCGGCCGCGACGATGCGAAGTTGAAGCAACTGGAAAAAGCCTGGAAAAACGCCATCGCCGCAGCCGACAAGTATGTCGTCAGCAACGCCTTCGGCAAGCTGGTCGAGCAAAACGGCGGCGAGGACATGAACGCCTCGACCGCCTACGACCTGACCGAATATCACTACTCGATGCCCGTGAATCGCCTCGAACTCTGGGCCTATCTTGAGTCCGAACGCTTCCTGCATCCCGTGCTGCGCGAGTTCTACAAGGAACGCGACGTGGTCATCGAAGAGCGCCGCATGAGCGTCGACAGCCGCCCCGTCGGCCGCCTGATCGAGCAGTTCACCGAAGCGGCGTTCGCCGCCCATCCCTATCACCGGCCCGGCATCGGATGGATATCCGACCTCAACTCCTTCTCCGCCACCGACGCCCAGAAATTCTTCGACAAATATTACGTGCCCGCCAACATGGTGGTCGCCGTCGTCGGCGACGTGAAGGCCGACCAGGCCATGCCACTGCTCGAGAAATATTTTGGCCGCCTGCCCGCGCGCCCTCAGCCCGACGAGACTACAACCATCGAGCCTCCGCAGAACTCCGAACGCAAAGTCACGCTCAAGGATCGCTCGCAACCGCTCTACCTTGAGGGTTACCACCGCCCCGATTACCGCAGCAAAGACGACGCCGTTTTCGACGCCATCAGCGATCTCATGTCGGAAGGCCGAACCTCGCGCCTCTACCGCGCGCTGGTGCGCGACAAAAAAATCGCGTCTTACTCGGCTGGATTCAGCGGCCTGCCCGACACCAAGTATCCCCACCTGTTCGCGTTTTATGCCGTACCGCTCCCCGGGCACTCGCCGCAGGAGATGGCCGACGCCATCCACGCGGAGATCGACAGGCTCAAAAAGGAAGACATCAGCGACGACGAACTGAAGATGATCAAGACCCGCAGCAAAGCCAACCTGATTCGCGGCCTCGCTGACAACGAAGGCCTGGCCACGCAGCTCGCCTTCTACCAGACACGCTACGGCGATTGGCGCGAGCTGTTCAAATCGGTCGACCGCATCGACCAGGTGACAAAGGCTGACATTCGGCGCGTCGCGAACGAAGTCTTTGTCGATACCAACCGCACGGTGGGCGTGATCGAAAACTCATCGGGAGGAGGTGCTCCCGGCGGAGGGCAACCATCCTCCGATGGATCACCCTCTGGCGGATCACCCTCCGGTGACTCATTCTCCAGCGATCAGCCTTCCAGTGGTGCGGCCGATCAGGGAGGTGCGCGATGAACGGCTGCACAATGAACGCCCGCACAACGAACGGCCGCGCAATGAAGATCTGCACAACGAAAATGCAGCGGACTCTCCTTCTGACCATGCTCGCTGCGGCCACGATGTTCGTTACCGTTCCCCAGGCGGCCGCACAAGCTGCAACTTGGCAGCAGGTTCCCATCCCTCCCCTGCCCGCATTCCAGCCGCAGCAACCCAAGCGCATCGAACTTTCAAACGGTATGGTGATCTTTCTGCAGGAAGATCACGAACTGCCGCTGATCGACGGCAGCGCCCGCATCCGCGGTGGATCGGTCAACGAACCAGCCAGCAAAACCGGCCTGATGGACATCTACGGCGAAGTCTGGCGCACCGGCGGCACCAAGACCCAGACCGGCGATCAACTCGACGACTTCCTCGAAGTTCGCGCCGCCAAGGTGGAAACCGGCAGCGGCCCCGACTCAACCACCATCAGCTTCTCGTGCCTCAAGGCCGACCTCGATGACGTCTTCAAGGCCTTCGTCGACGTGCTGCAGAATCCCGAATTCCGCGCCGATAAAATCGACCTCGCGCAAAAAGAAGAAGGCGACGCCATCTCCCGCCGCAACGACGACGTCGGCGAAATCGCCCACCGCGAGTCTGTCAAGCTTGCCTACGGCCCAGACAATCCCTACGCCCGCGTGCCCGAGTATTCGACCGTCGCCGCCATCACGCGCCAGGATTTGATCGACTGGCACAGCCACTATGTTCATCCCAACAACATCATTCTCGGCATCAGCGGCGACTTCGATTCCACCGCGATGGAGGCCCGGCTGCGCGCGGCCTTCGACTCCTGGCCCAAAGGTCCGGCGGTCCCAAAAAACGGAATTCAATACTCGCCCGCCAAGCCCGCCTATTACCTCATCCCAAAGGATGACGTGAACCAGAGCACCATCCACATGGTGGGGCTCGGCACCACCCGCGACAATCCCGACTATTACGCCATCAGCGTGTTCAACGAAGCCTTTGGCGGCGGTTTCTCGTCGCGCCTGTTCAACGACATCCGGACAAAGCGTGGACTGGCTTACAGCGTCGGAGGTGGCATCGGCACGAATTTCGGCCATCCCGGCATTTTGCAAGTCGGCATGGGCACCAAGAGTCAGACCACGATCGAAGCCATTCAGGCGGTGCGTGAGGACATCGACAATCTGGCCAAGAAGCCCATCACCGACGAGGAGATCCAGCACGCCAAAGACGCCATTCTCAACGCGTTCATCTTCCGTCTCGACTCGCCCGACAAGATTCTGGGCGAGCGGATAACCTACGAATACTATGCATATCCTCCCGACTGGCTCGACAAGTACCAGGCGGAAATCAAGAAAGTTACAAAAGAGGACGTGAATCGCGTGGCCACCAAGTATCTGCACAAAGACCAACTCGCGGTGCTGGTCGTCGGCAACACGAAGGACTTCGACAAGCCGCTGTCATCGCTGGGCGCGGTAAAGGAAATCGACATCGCCATTCCGCCCCCGCCCGCCGAAAAAGCCGACACCGCCAAGCCCACGGCCTCCAACGCAGAAGGCAAAGCGCTGGCCGCAAAAGTCGCCGCCGCCATGGGAGGCTTGCCGAAACTGCACTCCATCAAAACCATGCACATCAGCATCGCCGAGAGTGACGGTGGCGCTCCGCCGAGCCCGGTCGACGTGACCGTGGCCTTCCCCGACCGAATGCACATCGACATACAGACGCAGCAGGGCGCTCTGACCATTGTGGCTGCGCCCGACGCCGCTTTCATGACCATGGCGGGGATGGGCACGCGCAGCATGCCGCCCGCGCAGAAAGACGAAATGCTCGCGCAGCTTCACCACGATCTCGTCTATGTCGCTCAGCACGTTGACGATCCTGCATTTACGTTCACCGCCGCGGGCACGGAAAAAATCGGCGACGTCGACGCCGCCATCCTCGACATTGACGGCGCCATCCCCTGGGTCCGCTGGTACATCGATCCCAAGACGGGCTACATTCTCCGCGAAAAATACAAGGCCATGGGACAATCGGGCCCCTTCGATGGCGAAAGCAATCTCGCCGACTGGCGCACCGTCGACGGCCTGACCATGCCCTACAAACATCAAAACAAACAGGACGGCCAGGAAACCAGCAACGCCGAATTCAAGAAGATCGAGCTGAATCCCACGGTCGATCCCAAACTTTTTGTCAAGCCCGCAGAGGCCCCGGCCGACAAGCAATAGCGATGCAGCAGAGTTGCCGGGTGCCCCATTTCTCGCGCGTTCTTTGCGCGAGAAGTGGGGATTTTCGACAGAGCGAAGTCGAAGGGATGTAAGTTCTGGGTCAGCTCGCTAAGTTAGGAACCGAGTCCCGTAGGGACGGCACCGTTACCTCATATGCTCGCAACGGGTCAGAGCCCTCAAAAGCCGCGCTCCGGAGGATTTCCAAATGACGATTTCTTCCCGCGTCACTCTCGCTTTCGTCCTTGCCCTTCCCGCGCTCGCGCAAGTCACCACCTCGCAATACGACAACGCTCGCACCGGCGCAACTCTCAACGAGAAACTTCTTACTCCCCAGAACGTCAACGTCAAACAATTCGGCAAACTAGGAGCATTCAAAGTCGACGGCCCAGTCTACGCGCAACCCTTGTTCCTTCCGAATGTCGAGGTCCCCGGCAAAGGCACGCACGACGTGCTCTTCGTCGCCACCGAGCACGACAGCGTGTACGCCTTCGACGCCAATCGCCCCGGCGATCCCCCGCTGTGGAAAGTCAGCTTCCTCGACAAGTCGCGTGGAGTCCGACCGCTTTCTGAGGACATGGTTGATTGCCCGTTCATTCGCCCCGAAGTCGGCATCACCTCCACGCCGGTCATCGACGTCAAGACGGGCACGCTCTACATACTGGCGCGCACCATGATTCCGCACAAGGTCGGCGACGACGAATACTTCCAGCACCTGCACGCGCTCGCCATCACCACGGGTGTCGAAAAATTCGGCGGCCCGAAACTGATCACGGCATCGGTGCCAGGCCGGGGCGCAGGCAGGTCCAACCGCCAGGTCCCCTTCGACCCGCTACGCGAAAACCCGCGAGCCGCGCTCACTCTCGCCAACAACAACGTCTACCTGGCCTGGGCTTCCTCCTGCGATGTCGATCCCTACCACGGCTGGGTGATGGCCTACGATCCGCAAACGCTCGCGCAAAAAGCAGTGCTCAACGTCGATCCCGACGGCAGCGAGGCCGGAATCTGGCTCAGCGACACCGGCCCCGCCGTCGATTCCGAAGGCAATCTTTACGTGCCCACCGGCAATGGCACCTTCGACGCCACCAGCGGAGGCCGCGACTACGGCGATTCCGTTCTCAAACTCGACGGCTCATCTCTCGCCATCCACGACTACTTTACCCCGTTCGATCAAGCCGACATCCTCGCAGGTGATTCCGACGTCGGCTCCAGCGGTCCCACGCTGCTCCCCGATCAACCCGGACCGCATCGTCATCTTCTGCTCCAACCCACCAAGCACTCCATCCTCTATGTGATTGATCGCGACCAAATGGGAAAATTTCACACCGACCACGACGCCATCGTCCAGAGGATTAAGATGGCGGGAGCCGGTTTAGGCGCAATGGCTTACTGGAACGGCCACGCCTTCTTCGCCGCCAGCGACGACTACCTCCGCAGCTACGCCATCAAGAACGGCCAGCTCACGCCGATCAGGTCTTCCGCCATGAAGTTTGTAACCTCCGGCGCAACGCCCTCGATCTCCGCCGACGGCAACAAGAACGCCATCGTCTGGGCCCTTTCCACCAAAACCTGGGACGGCCCTGACAACAAACCCGCAGTCCTCTACGCCTTCGACGCCACCAAACTCGGGCAGGCGATCTACACTTCGGAGCAGAACAGCCAGCGCGACCGCGCCGCCTTTGCCACGCGTTTCGCGATCCCGGTCGTCGTCAACGGCCGCGTCTACTTCGGCACCCGAGGCGAAGTTGAGGTCTACGGGCTTCTAAAATAACGGCCTGAACTGTGACGAAATGAACCAGGACGAAATGAACCAGGACGAAATGAATCAGGATGGAATGAATCAGGACGAAATGAATCAGGATGGAGTGAACCATGACGCCGGACAAAACAAGCGATCTAAAGCTTCCTGCCTTGCCACTCGATAGCTGGAAGGACACGCTCGCCACCCTGCACATGTGGACGCAGGTCGTCGGAAAGGTGCGTCTAGAGTTGTGTCCGCTGGTGAATCACTTCTGGAACGTTCCCTTCTACCTGACGGCGCGGGGAATGACGACTTCGGCGATGCCCTACGAGCGAGGAACAGTCGAAGTCCGCTTCGATTTCATCGAGCACAAACTCCTGCTCGAAAACAGCGACGGTCGCATGGTCGCGATCGCTCTCAAACCCCAGAGCGTCGCTGAGTTCTACAAGAAGTTCATGACCGCCCTCGCCGATCTCGGCGTGACCGTGAAGATCTGGACGACGCCCTGCGAGATTCCCGATCCAACTCCATTTGAGAAGGACAATCTTCACAAGGCCTACGACCCGGAAGCAGTACACAAGTTCTGGCGCATCCTGGTCTGGGTCGACCAGATTCTCAAGGAATTCCGCGCCGGATTTCTGGGCAAGGTCAGTCCAGTTCATTTTTTCTGGGGAAGCTTCGATCTGGCTGTAACCCGCTTCTCGGGCCGCCGGGCGCCCGAACGGCCCGGGGCCGACTCCATCACTCGGGAAGCCTATTCTCACGAAGCGAGTAGCGCGGGATTCTGGCCCGGCGGAGGCGACATCAAGGGACCTGCGTTCTACTCCTACGCGGCGCCCGAGCCCGCAGGCTTTGCTCAACAGCGAGTTCGACCCGCGGCAGCTTTCTACCATCCGCAACTGAAAGAGTTCCTGCTGATGTACGACGACGTGCGCACCGCCGATTCTCCGAAAACAACGCTGATGGAATTCCTCCAGAGCACCTACGAGGCCGCCGCCGAGTCGGGCAATTGGGACCGCCAGGCATTGGAACGATAACCGCGCGATCTGCATAGATTCCACCCAAAGCAGTCAGCTAACGCCGCCGCTCACCCGGCGTCTATACTCCAGACCCTATACTCCAAGCCGTGCCACGCCTCGACGGAGGACTCATGTCATCTCGCTCATCCGCATCTCGATCATCCACGCGCTTCGTCCGGATCTCCGCCGTCGTTCTTTCGATGATCATGACGGCCGTGTCTGCGCACGCGCAATCCAAGTCGCAACCCGGCCCGAAAGATTCCGACCTGGCCGCCCGCATGCAGCGCGTGGAAAACGGCATCCCGCCGATTCCTCTCAGCGGCACTGAACCACCGCAGCAACTCAACCTCGAGAAGCTGATGCAACTCTACAACTGCCCCGGCCTCAGCGTCGCCGTCATCGACAACTTCAAAATCGCCTGGGCCAAGGCCTACGGAGTCACCGAGGCCGGTACCCCCACACCGGTAACGGTCCACACTCTTTTCCAAGCCGGGTCGATCAGCAAGCCCGTAGCCGCAACCGGGACGCTCTCTCTGGTCGAGCACGGAACGCTTGCTCTCGACGAGAACGTGAATCTGAAACTCAAGTCGTGGCAAGTGCCGGACAACGAGTTCACCAAGGACGAGAAAGTCACGTTGCGCCGCCTTATGAGCCACAGCGCCGGCCTCACCGTCCATGGATTCCCAGGATACGAAGTTGGTACGCCAATTCCGACGCTGGTGCAGATTTTCAACGGCGAGCCTCCTGCCAACACCGCACCCATTCGCGTCGATTTTGTTCCGGGAACCAAATTCCGCTACTCCGGCGGCGGCGTCACCATCGAGCAGCAACTTGTGATGGATGTGACGGGCAAGCCGTTCCCCCAGTTCATGCGCGCAGCCGTGCTCGACAAAATCGGTATGGCCGACAGCAGCTACGAGCAGCCGCTACCCCCTGTGCGTGCGGCCGCCACCGCGACCGGCACTCGCGCCGACGGCACGCTCATCCCCGGCAAATGGCACATCTATCCGGAAATGGCCGCTGCCGGACTATGGACCACCGCCACCGACCTGGCGAAATTCGGCATCGAAATCGCGCTCTCCAAGCAAGGCAAAGCCAACCACGTTCTGTCTGAGGCTACGACTCGCGAAATGTTGAAGCCGCAGATCGAGCAGGTCGGCCTGGGATTCTTTCTCGCCAGTCACAAGAATCCGGAGGAGTTCGGCCACAACGGCGCCGATGAAGGCTTCCAGGCACTTCTGATCATGTTCGCCGATTCCGGCAAAGGCGTGGCCATCATGGCCAACTCTGACAACGGCATCAGCGTCGCGAATCAGTTAACCCAAAGTGTGGCCAGGGAATACGGATGGAATTACACCCCCGACCAAATGTCGGCCCAGGAACTGCTCATGCTGGTGGCGAGCCTCAAGGGTCCGCAAGGAGTCATCACAAGATATTCAGAGCTGAAAAAGGCCGGCTCGTCTTCGCCGTATGCTATCGATGAAAATACGCTGATCGCCCCCGCCTATCACTTCCTTTTCGCCGGACAAACCGATGCCGCCATCCAGATATTTCAATTGGAAGTACAGGACTTCCCAAAATTCTGGAATGCCTATGACAGCCTGGGCGAGGCCTATGTGAAAGCTGGACAAAAAGATTTGGCTATCCAGAACTACCAGAAATCCATCGACCTGAACCCGCAGAACCAGAACGGCATCGATGCCCTAAAAAAGATCCGCGAGCAGAAATAAATCCGGAGTGCGATGCGCCTAATCGGTTCCCGTCGGTAAGTCATTGATCTTCCGTGCAAGTCGTTGACGCTTCGTGGAAGTGATTGAAAAGTCGTAGAACCGCGCTGCGAGGCTCCAGGACGCGCGATTTTGTCTGGATGGAGATTTCCCGCACTGAGCAGCGAATCGTCGACGCCAGGGCCGTTTCCGGCCCGGCAAATGGCATCCTGGGCGACGCCCCAGACGTCAAAGCAGGATCGCAAGACATCCTTTAGTTCTACCGACAGGTGCTGCATTAAAATACATTTATGTACGTACATCTTTGATAAGACCTTTATAATCACCCTCATGCGAGAGCGGCCGCTGAAACACCAGACCAAATCGGCCGCAATCAGCGCGATGCGGTCAGCACTTTGCGTCCTTCATAGCTTCGGCATACATCCGGTGAAACGCGTGCACGCCTTTTTCCTGCTTCACGCTGAAGCGGCCGCGCGAGTAACTCCGTGATCGCAGATTCTTCTGCACGATTTCGCAGATGCCGACATCTTCAATCTGAATCTGATGGCTGAACTCCACCGCTGCCTTCGCTGCCGGAGTGGCGTGATCTTTCTCCGGCAAATACCACTCGAAGATCGCCAGCGAGCGCTCCGCAGCGACCGGCAACACGACATTCAGCGAGACATTGTCGGGATAGCAGTTGAGCATCCAGTTGGGAAAAATCCAGAAGTAGTCGGTGGTCAAATCTTCGCGTGCCTCCGGGTAGCGGCGGGGCGTGGCGTCGCCGGGCTGCGCTCCCCGAATCGGGCTGAACTGCCGTACGTGTCCCGTACGACCCCGCGTATACGGCTCGACCACGTACGCGTTGTAATCCAGTTCACGATTCAGCGCCGGATGCACGCTAGGCAGGTGATAGCCTTCCAGGTAGTTGTCGACATAGGTCTTCCAGTTGCACTTCATGTCGTAGGTGCGGCGCTCGAACAACTTCATCTGTGCGAAGGGAAACCTCTCCGCCTGTTGCGGCAACTCGCCGAGACTCTCGCGCAGGGGCCGCGCTTCCGGATCAAGGTTCACGAACACGAAGTTGAACCATTCCTCGGTTCGAACCGGCTTCAGGGCAAAATCTTCCGGACGAAATCCCTGCACGCCTTCAATTTCAGTCGCGCTGAGCAACTCGCCGTTGAGCCCGTACGTCCATCCGTGGTATCCGCAGCGAAACAGTTTGCGGGAGCCGCATCCCTCGGCCGGCGGGCCGGCTCGGTGGCGGCACACGTTGTAGAAGCCGCGCAGCTGGGCGTCACTGCCGCGCACCAACAACAGAGGCTCACCCATCAGTTCGGCAGTGAAGTAGTCGCCGGAATTCACGACCTGGCTGACGTGACCAACGACCTGCCACGTTCGGGCGAAAATCTCTTCTTTTTCGGCGAGCAACGTGCTTGCGCCGGTATACAGATCGGCGGGCAGCGTCCAGGCGCGCGCGATTTCGGCCTCGACTTGAAATGACTCTTTCGAAATATCCATCGTGGTGCTCGCGTGTGGTGCTCACGAACTGCGCCGCAACATTTTACGCGGTCGACGCGCAGCGCGCTGTCGTCCCAGAGCGCAGCGCACCGCATCAAGAAGGGCGCAGATGGCGGCGCATTTCAAAATGGAACGAGTTGCAGTTCCAGACTGACACGAATTGTCAGGGCAAACGCCGAATTTTGCCAGCATCGACGCAATCCGGCATCGCAGACAGGGACTGAAGTTTGCCCTGGTGCTGAAAATAAAGCCCTTGCCCAGCCTCCACCCGTAACCAAGGTAACTAGCCGCTTTGGAGAAGCAAATGCAAATATTGTGACGACTGCGTCATCCGTGACCAGCAGTTTGAAGTAACAAAACCAGACTGAACGAGAGGACAAATAGAGATGCGGAAACAAAAAGGTTTCTCACTGATCGAGCTGCTGATCGTGGTGGCCATCATCCTGATCATCGCAGCTATCGCGATTCCGAACTTACTGCGCGCCCGCATGGCGGCCAATGAGTCGTCTGCTGTCGCGTCCATCCGTACCGTCACCACTGGCGAAGTGACCTACCAGACGGCGTATCCGACGGTTGGCTATTCGAAGGATCTTGTCTCCTTGGGCGGTGCGTTGGGCGCAGCTTGCGTCCCCGCCTCGACCTCGGCGTGCTTGATCGACTCCGTGCTTGCCAACAACGGTAACCCGGCAGCCAGCGGCAAGAGCGGCTATTCGTTCACCACTGCCCCGGGCACAGTTGTGGCCGGCGTTTATGCGGGCTATGGCGTTCAGGCCACTCCGCTTGCCATCAACCAGACCGGCATCCGCGCTTTCTGTGCGGAAGAAGATGCTGTGGTTCGCGTCGATCCCGCGGGCGCTTGCTCGACGGCCGAAGCGACCATCCTCACCTTCAACCCGCTCAACCAGTAACGTTTGATTCTGGCGAGTACCTGGGGAGGGTACAAGCCAAAACGGGCAGCGAGCTTCGGCTCGCTGCCCTTTGTTGTTTTGACCCTTAGCACTTAGCACTCGGCGCCAGGCGTTCCCCTTAGCACCGCGGCAATCGCGCCCCTGGACAACTACTACGCAGCCTTCAGAACTGGGCCTGCGCTGCTTTCCCAACCCAGAGATCTTGTAGCTCAAGAACTTCCCGGAATGACAAAAGATCGTGAACTTCCGCCACTATTTGGCGTCGCAAGGCGGATCAGGATTCCAAGAAAGACCTGAGAGTCCACCCAGGCGTTGCAAACAAACTAGCTTGCGCACCGACCAGCGGCGGTGATGGAGATGGCCAGGCAAGTGCAACGATTGTAACGACTGAGTCATTAATGGACCAGCGGGTTCAAAATTAAGAAAGCTTGGGGAGAAAAAAAGAGATGCGGAAACAAAGAGGTTTCTCACTGATTGAGCTGCTGATCGTGGTGGCCATCATCCTGATCATCGCAGCTATCGCGATTCCGAACTTACTGCGCGCCCGCATGGCGGCCAACGAGTCGTCTGCTGTCGCGTCCATCCGTACCGTCACCACTGGCGAAGTGACCTACCAGACGGCGTATCCGACGGTGGGCTATTCGAAAGATCTTGTCTCCTTGGGCGGTGCGTTGGGCGCAGCTTGCGTCCCCGCCTCGACCTCGGCTTGCTTGATCGACTCCGTGCTCGCCAACAACGGTAACCCGGCAGCCAGCGGCAAGAGCGGATATTCGTTCACCACCGCTCCTGGCACTGCCGTGGCCGGCGTCTATGCAGGCTATGGTGTCCAGGCGACTCCGCTTGCGAAAAACCAGACCGGCATCCGCGGTTTCTGCGCGGAAGAAGATGCTGTGCTTCGTGTCGACCCCGCGGGCGCTTGCTCGACGGCCGAAGCAACCATCCTCACCTTCAACCCGCTCAACCAGTAACGTTTGATTCTGGCGAGTACCTGGGGAGGGTACAAGCCAAAACGGGCAGCGAGCTTCGGCTCGCTGCCCCTTTGTTTTTTCCGGGTTAGCGGAGATTCCGAATCTTTATCGCCGCAGCTCAGCGGCGGCCTGCTGAGCCTCGGCGAGGTCGGGAGAGATTTTCAGCGCTAGTTCGAAGGCGGCGAGCGCCTCAGTCTTGTGCCCGGTTTGGGCGAGAGTGCGGCCGAGACCCAAATAACCCTGGGCGCTGGGTTGGATTTGCACGGAAATGGCATAATCACGGATCGCTTCCTGAAGCTTGCTATCGCGTTCCGTAAGCAGCCCCATTCCCAGCCAAGTGTTGGCGCGGTTGGGATTCAGTCGAATCGATCGCTCGAAACTGGCGTGCGACTTGGCATAGTCGCCCAGGTCGCAATACGCCCAGCCCAGGTCGGCGTAGGTGAGGGCCTGCAGGCGGGCATCGGGGGTCAAACGGATGGAAAGCTGATAGTGTGGCACGGCCTCGGCTGGACGCCCATGCTGGTAAAGATAATAGCCAATATTGGTCTGCGAAACCGCGTCGGCCGGCTCCAGTTGCGCCGCTCGCACAAAATGCGGATAGGCTTCGTCAGTGCGACCGAGCTGAGCCAGCGCTCCGCCAAACTCGTCTTCCGCAACAAAATTATTGCTCGTGACTTCGAGAGTGTGCCCCCACAAGTCCAAGCTGGTTCGCCAGTAGCCGATCTGCCGCCAGGTGAGAAGCGAGAGCGCTGCCAGCACGCAGGCAGCCGTCACGATTTTCCATGGGAAGGCCAGCTTTGTGCGCTCGGCGAAGTCCGCGGTGCCCCACGCAATCATCACAAAGAGGCCGATCAGCGGAATGTAAGCGTAGCGATCGGCCATGGCCTGGTTGCCCATCTGCACAACTCCAATCACTGGTGCAAGCGTTCCCAGGAACCACAGCCATCCCACCAACAGATATCCGCGGGAACGGAATTTGACCACGAGCGCGCTGGTCGCGACCAGAAACAGCACGGCCAAGATGACCTTCCAGACGGGCAGGGAATAACCGGGATGCGGATATAGCGGAGCCAGTTTGGCTGGCCATATTGCCTTCCACGCGTACAGCGCGTAGCAGTAAACTGCGTTTTTCAGGCGGACGGCGAGAGGATATGTCGACGCGGGTATCGCTCCCGCTGCCCGCTGCGCATACATGGTAATCGCAGCACTGGCAGCCGAGAGTGCAAAGAGAGGCAGTTTCTCAACCACCAGCTTTCCAGGCCCAGTTTGCGATGGGGTCAGCTCCGTGGTTTCGCTCCAGCCCCGAATTCGGCGAAGAGGCCAGTAGTCAAGGAGAAGCAATACGAAGGGCAAAGTCACCACCATTGGCTTCGAGGCCAGGGCACAGACAAACAAGCCCGCAACTGCGAGATACCGCTTCCAGTCCGGCTTTTGCGTATACCAGCCATAGGCGCCCAGGGTCAGCAGAAAAAACATGGTGCTCAGCACGTTCTTGCGTTCTGCAACCCACACCACCGATTCGACATTGATCGGATGTAACGCGAATACCATGGCCACGAAGAAGCTCAGCCCCAGCCGCCGCGTGGCACGCCACAACAAAAGAAAGAGCATCACCGCGCTCATCGTGTGTAGAAGAATGCTGGTGAGGTGATGTCCGGCGGGATTGAGTCGAAACCACTGGCAGTCGAGCGCGTGCGACATCCAGGTCAAGGGGTGCCAGTTCGCTTCACCGGTAGAAGTCACCGCCCACTTCACCGTGTCCCAGGTGAGCCCAGCCAGCACGTGGGGGTTCTCGGTTACATAGCGGTCATCGTCGAAATTGACAAAGGGAAGATGGGTCGCCTGGTTGTAAATCACCAAGGTGAATACGACGAGCACCAGAGACAGAAGAAGCGCTCGCCTGCCGGGCGCAGCAAACAACGGTTCAGATGGAGCGCTGTTGCCAGATTCAGTCTCTGCCGGTTCTGATTGTTTGGCCTGTGCGGGTGCAGTCGACAAGTGAGGACCCTCCACTGTGGCCGATTATATGAGGACGCTCGACTGCGCTACACGCAGGTACCTCACCGGAACATTACGCAAGTCACTCGCTTTGCGGTCAGCCAACCCGAAGGACCCGGCTAGGACTCTGTTGGCATCACATTTCCAAATTGACACAATCGATAAGGAGGCGTGTCACTCCCGCTCCGCAGTCGCTCTTCTCAGAATTTTGCTCATGCACATGCAAAACGCAGCCATCGCCGCGTTCAAGACTTAGAAGTGAAACAAGAAGTGAAACAAAGTGTCACGAATCGACCCGGCATTTGCAGTCTCGCCGTCCGGCGAAGGGTTACAATGAGGGCGAATGTTTGTGGGATGCAGGAAACAAGGCTCTTGACTGAATGCCCCGGCCCTCACGGCTTTTGGCCAGACAAGTGCTACCATTGATCCTGAACAAGGTCATACGTAACTACACGGATTTTCAGAAGGTTGGGGTAAACACTAAATGCGGAAACACAAAGGTTTCTCACTGATCGAGTTGCTGATCGTGGTGGCAATCATCCTGATCATCGCAGCGATCGCAATTCCGAACTTACTGCGCGCTCGCATGGCTGCGAACGAATCGTCGGCGGTCTCTTCCATACGTACCGTCACTACTGCCGAAATCACCTACCAGAGTGCGTATCCGACGGTTGGCTATTCGAAGGATCTGGTTTCCCTGGGCGGTGCGTTGGGTGCAGCCTGCGTCCCAGCCTCGACTTCGGCGTGCTTGATTGACTCCGTGCTTGCCAACAACGGCAATCCAGCTGGCAGTGGCAAGAGCGGATATTCGTTCACCACGGGCGCCGGCGCCGCCTCAAGCGGCCTTTACATCGGCTATACGATCAAGGGGATCCCGTCCTCGGTCAACCAGACGGGAATCCGCGGCTTCTGCGCTGAGGAAGACGCAGTGATTCGTGTCGACCCGGCGGGCGTTTGCTCCGCCACCGAAGCGGGCATCGCAGCCTTCAATCCGCTGAATCAGTAAGACCTGAATCAGTAAGGGCTGAACCGGTAGGCCCTTCGATTCGGCGAAGTACCTTCTTTACAATCAAGCTTTACAACCAAGAGGCGGCGAACATCAGTTCGCTGCCTCTTTGGTGTTTATAAGGCCTCTCGGCCTGAGGTTCCCGATTAGGTCAAGGCAGCGTGACAATTTTCGTCACATCTGCTGTGAGACCGTACAACCTTGCGCCTTCCAACTCGGCTAACCCATTGATTCGCCGCAAATTCCAGTGAGTTACCGAAGGTTCTGCACAAAGCAGAACTTGGAGCTGAGATTGCAACTCATTCACCAAGCGGCCTCCCCGAAGTCTGATCACCATTTAAGGGAGATTTTCATGCGTTCCACAAAGGGATTCTCACTCATCGAGTTGCTGATCGTGGTGGCGATTATCCTCGTCATTGCGGCCATCGCGATCCCCAACCTGTTACAGGCGCGGCTATCGGCCAACGAAGCCTCGGCCGTGGGCTCGCTCGCCGCCATCAAAGGCGCGGAAGTCGCCTACGACACCGCTTATCCCACCGTCGGTTATTCCCCCGACATCATCTCTCTCGGCGGGGCAAACCCCTGCACTCCGGCCTCTACCAGCGCGTGTCTGGTCGACAGCCACCTGTCCTCGTCTACGCCCGGCAGTGGCGGAAAGAGTGGGTACGTTTTCCTGGCTACCGGCATCATTCCCGGTGGCGCCATCAACTACGCCGCGTTCGTGGCTGGCGCCGCACCGCTGCTGGCTCATTCCACCGGGAACCACGATTACTGCTCTACGAACGATGGCGTTCTGCGCTCACAGTTGGCCAACCCCGGCGACGCTCCGGTCAGCACCCTTGCGCCATGTCTGGCTTTTCCCGTGGCTCAGTAATTTCATCAGAATCTCGTGTCAAGTTGAGAATCACGTGCCACTCCCTTCTGGCGGCACGGTCTTTCTCCTGATTCCGTTCGATGGTGCAGTGACCGTCGTAACCGGCATGGTGATCTTCTCCCGCCCTGGGTTGCTTATAATATTTTCCGAAAATACTTTTTCGGAAGTCTGATGCACCATGGCCGCAATTGAAATTCTCGGACTGGAAAAAACCTACATGGTCGGCTTCTGGCGCAAACGTCCCAAACGCGCCTTGCAGCCGCTGCACCTCACCGTGGAAGAGGGAGAAATCTTCGGCTTCCTCGGCCCCAACGGCGCGGGCAAGACCACGACGTTGAAAATGCTGATGGGACTGGTGTTCCCGACCTCTGGAACGGCACGCATCCTGGGCCACGAATGGACCGATCCTGAAATCAAAGCGCAGATCGGCTTCCTGCCGGAGCAGCCCTACTTCTACGACTACCTGACTGCCCACGAATTGCTCGACTACTACGGACAGCTTTCGGGAGTGCCCGCCAAAGACCGCAAGCGCCGCGTCGAGGAAGTGCTGCAGCGGGTGGGTCTCACTGACATTCAGGGCGTGCAGCTGCGGAAGTTTTCCAAGGGCATGCTGCAGCGCGCCGGGATCGCGCAGGCGATTCTGCACAACCCCAAGCTGGTGTTCTTCGACGAGCCCATGTCTGGCCTCGATCCCCTGGGGCGCCGCGAAGTTCGCGACCTGATGGAACAGCTGAAGCAGGAAGGCAAGACGGTATTTTTCTCGACCCACATTCTCTCCGACGCCGAAGCATTGTGCGATCGCGTTGCCATCATTTACAAAGGCGAACTGCGCGGAGTGGGCGCGGTGGAAGATTTGACTTCGACGGTGCAGGGCAAGGTGGAAGTGGTGTGGCAAGGCACGCAGATTCCGGCCTCGATGAAGGCTCTGGGCGCGGAATGCCACGTCACGGGTGACACAGTGCGCGCCGTTCTGGCGGAAAACCAGCAGGACGCGGCCATCGACGCGCTGCGCCGCGAGCACATCCGCCTGATCGCCATCACACCGCTGCGCACCTCGCTCGAAGCCTATTTCGTGGAGAAGCTGCAGCCCTCGCAAGCTGCCAGTGCGGGCAAGACCGTAGGAACCGCCGTATGAGCCCACGCATAATTCAGATTGCCGCCAACACTTTCCGCGAAGCGGTGCGCGACCGGGTGCTCTACAACCTGATTGCCTTCGCCCTGCTGCTTTCGGGGGCAGCCATTTTCGTGGGCCAGATTTCCATCGACATCGAGCGCCTGGTGGTCGTCGATCTGGGCCTCACGGCCGTTTCACTTTTCGGCGTGGTGATCGCCATCTTTATCGGCATCGGGCTGGTCTCGAAAGAAATCGAGAAGCGCACGCTTTACACCGTGCTCTCGCGCCCCGTCCGGCGCTGGGAATTCATTGTAGGAAAGTTCTTTGGCCTGGCCGGAACCCTGGTCGTGAACACGTTCTTCATGGCCATTGGAGTGTTTGGCGCGCTGTTCTATGTGGCGCACAAGTTCTCGAAACCGGACGCGCTGATCCTGGTAGCGCTGTATTTCATCGTCCTCGAATTCTTGATCATCTGTTCACTGGCCCTGCTGTTTTCGTCGTTCTCTTCCCCGCTACTGTCGGCGGTATTCGCGTTTTCGCTGTTCGTGATTGGAAGCTTTGCGGAAGACCTCCGCGGATTCGCCGGGCTGGCGCACGGCGTGACCCGCTGGTTCGCCACGGCGGCGGCCTATCTGGTACCCAATTTTTCAGCGCTCAACGTGATCAGCGCGGCGGCGCATGAGCAACCATTGAGCTCGCAATTGATCCTGCACAACACGCTCTATGCCTTGTTCTATACGGCGATGGCGTTGAGCGGCGCGGTGCTGATTTTCGAGCGCAGGAATTTGAAATGATCCCGCGAAAGATGAACGGCCGGAAGCGAACAACTGTGATCGCCGCCGGTTGCATGGCGGTCTCGCTGGTCGCCTGCGTTCTGCTATTGCGGCACATCGACGAGATCCGCCCCAAAGCCACCATCGAAGACGCGCTCTACGTCAACTCCCCGAAAATGATCAAGCGCGCCAGCCTGGGCTTCGATGGCCTGATGGCTTGCATTTACTGGACGCGCACGGTGCAGTATTTCGGCCATCGGCATTACGACCGGGCGCACACCTACAACGAACTGGCTCCGCTGCTGGAGATCACGACCACGCTCGACCCCTACATGATTCCCGCCTACGAGTTCGGCGCCAGCTTCCTGGCCCCGAAACCGCCGGGCGGCGCCGGCGAACCTGCCCGGGCCATTCATCTGATGGAATATGGCATCGCGCACAATCCTGACAATTGGCATCTCTATTACGATCTCGGGTTCGTCTACTATACCGAGCTCAAGGACTACCGTAAGGCGGCCGAGGTCTTCGAGCGCGGCTCGAAAGTTCCCGACGCGCATCCCTTCATGAAGATCATGGCCGCGCAGATGGCCCTGCACGCCGGCGATTTCGCGACTTCCCGCATGCTGTGGAGCGCCACCTACGAATCCAGCCACGAGACCAACATCCGCCAAAACGCGATCGAACACCTGCGTTCGCTCCGGGTGGACGAAGATGTCACCAGCCTGCAAGCCCTGGTCACCCAATTCGGCGAGCGCACCGGCCGTCTTCCCGCCAGCATTTCCGAACTCGCCGCCGCCGCACACCTGCGCGCTGTCCCGGTCGATCCTGACGGGAATCCTTACCAGCTGAGTGCGAAGGGTCAGGTGCTGGTGCAGAATCCAGACGACTTCCCTTTCATCACCAAAGGCACGCCCCCGGGATACATACCTGCGCCGCCGAAGTTCCACACGAAGAGCAGTGATTAGTGGCTGGTGGTTAGTGGTCAGTGGTTGAGACTTACCAGCCACTGACCACCAGTCACTAGCCACTGCTCTTTCCCCTTATCATGTCTAGGCGTCCGTCATTCTCATGGATTCGCCTTCACAGATCAGCGTGCTCGAAACCGCGTGGCAATGGTGGACGTATGCCGCCACCTACGAGGGATACTTCGCCGCAACTCGGCGCCTGCTGGGAGTGCTGTGGGAGTTCGCGCGCGACTCTACGCCCGACCGGTTGCGGGCGCGCTTTGGCGACGCCGAATACGACTGGGACTATCGTGTGAACACCACCAGCGGGGCAGTGGGATGGCGCGACCGGCTGCTGGGCATGTTCCATTCCGCGTACCAGCCTACGGAGCCGGCGGCGTTTCATGAGATGATCGGCGCGGTTCAGCAAGGTCTGGACTCTGGTCGAGAGGTGCTAGGCTTTCGTGACTTCACCTTTATCGATCTCGGCTCCGGCAAGGGACGCACGCTGCTGATGGCGTCGGACTATCCTTTCCGCCGGATTGTCGGCGTGGAACTTCTGCCTTCGCTGCATAAGATCGCCCTGCAGAATTTGCGCCAGTACAAAAGCGAATCGCAGAAATGCTTCGCGCTCGAATCGATCTGCGCCGACGCCACCGAGTTCCCTCTTCCCGAAGATCCGCTGGTAATTTTTCTGTTCAATCCATTCCCGGAGTCGGGAATGCGCAAAGTGATCTCGAACCTGGAACAGTCTTTGCGTGCGCATCCCCGGCCGGTGTATGTGCTCTATCACAACCCGATGCTGGAGCACACGCTGAGTGAGCGCGGGCCGCTGAAAAAAATTGCCGGGACGCATCAATACTCGTTGTTCGCTAAACAATTTCGCTAACGAATTTCGCTAACCAATCATGAGTCGGTGGGAATCTTAGTAGTGGTGCGTTTTGAGAAGAACGATTCGTATCAGAGCTTCGCTTCAGCGATGCCGACAAAGTGAATGTGAAGCTAAACGGCTTCAGCCGCTGGCCTTGGCCGTCACAGCCGCTAAAGCGGGCATGCGTGGCGGCTTCTGCGGCACGCCTGAAGGCATGCCCTGATACGAATCGCCGCCCTCAAACTGCACCACTACCGGGAATGACAATTCTTTCGCGCCCGGCTTACAATCATGCCAGGAGTCCCCCAGTTGGAGCCTGCCCCGTGTTTCCCTCCCGAGTTGCGCGAGGGTGCTGACATGTTGGCTGAACATGGTTGGCTAACATGGTTGACTAAACATGTCGGGCGGGTACCCGGTGAAAATTATCCAGATGCGAGTTCGTTGGCTGCGCTTTGCGATGGTGTGGTGTCTGATGACGGTAGTGGTATCGGTCGCCGGCGTTGCGGCTGACGTGAAGACCCTGGCCGCCGCCATCGATGCCCACTATAACCATCTGCGCTCGCTGCAGGCGGAGTTTACCGAACTGTACCGCGGGGCGGGGATGGAGCGGACCGAGACTGGGACGCTGTGGCTGAAAAAACCCGGCAAGATGCGCTGGGAGTACCGTTCTCCCAGAGAGAAGCTGTTTGTCAGCGATGGGAGAGATGCGTGGTTTTACGTCCCGGCGGACCGGCAGGCGCGGAAAACGGCGGCCAAGAAGCTGGAGGACGTTCGCTCTCCGCTGGCCTTCTTGCTGGGCAAGACCAAGCTGGAGAAAGAGTTGCAGGGATTATCTCTAGCTCCGGATGTAGAGCCGATCGTAGCGGGGAATGTGGTTCTGCGCGGGGTGCCGCAGGCGCTGGCAGATCGGGTGAGCGAGATTTTGCTGGAGGTTACGCCAGACCACCAGATCGCCCGGATCGTCATCCAGGATGTGGACGGGGCGGCCACGGAGTACCGTTTCGGCGAGATGAAGGAAGACGTCGCGATCGGGGATGGTCGGTTCGAGTTCAAGCCTCCGGCGGGAACGGAAACGGTGGAGGGGGGGCTGGAGCCGTAGTGGTTCGGCTTTGGGCCACGGAGACACAAGGTCCTTCGACTTCGCTCGGGATGACAGAGCTCGAGCCGGCGGCTGTCGCTACATGGCTTGCTTGGTTACTTGCGTACTGGCGGGGTGCGGTTTGAGGGTGGTTGGCGGCATAGAATAGTTAAGTGGGAATGTTAGACTGAGCGGTACGGCGCAGGTCCGGAAAAGCAGCGGAAAAGTCGGCAAATGGCGGAATTTGTAGTAAAAATCGCGGACGATCGCGGGCGCGTCCAGCAGCACATCGAGCAGGGCTACTCGGAAGCCGAGGTGCGCGACCGCTTCTCGCAGCAGGGCTACCTGGTCTACTGGGTCAAGCCCCAGGGCATGCTGACGTCGGGAGTTTCGCTGCGCCGCCGGCGGAAGCTGAAACAAAGCACGTTTCTGGTATTCAACCAACAGTTCCTGACGCTGATCCGGGCTGGGCTGCCTATCCTGAACTCGCTCGAATTACTCATCAAGCGGCAGAAGGACCCTCTACTGAAGCAGGTTCTGGAGAACGTGCGCGACCGCGTGAAAGGTGGAGAGTTGCTCTCCGATGCGTTCGCCGCGCAAGGGATCATTCCCAAGATCTACACCACGACGCTGATGGCCGGCGAAAAAAGCGGCAATGTCGACGAGGTACTCACGCGCTACATCGGCTTCCAGCGGCTGGCGATGACCTTCCGCAAAAAGCTGTTCGTCTCGCTGATCTATCCCACGATTCTGGTCACCGTGGTGATGATCATGGTGACGTTCCTGTTTACTTACGTTGTGCCCAAGTTTGGCGACCTGTTTAACAGCCTCGGCGAAAAGTTGCCGGCGATCACGGTCTTCATGCTGGACGTTGGGGAGAACGCGCAGAAGTATGCTCCGTTTGTGTTCGTCGGGCTGGTGATTCTGGGATTCGTGCTGTGGCGTTGGAAAGATACCGATCGTGGGGCAGACCGCATTGACCGCGTCATCCTGAGCCTGCCGCTGCTGGGCGATATCCGGGTGAAGCACCAGGTCGCGAGTTTTTCGCGGATGCTGGCGACTTTGCTGCAAGGCGGACTTCCCCTGGTGCCGGCGATGGAAACTGCGGGCTCTGCGATGAGCAGCCGGCGCATCTTAAAAGGTGTGATGCGGGCGGGCATCCGGGTGCGCGAGGGCCAAGGGCTGGCGGGCAGCCTGGAGGAACAGGAAATCTTCCCGGACATGGCGGTGGAAATGATCGAAGTCGGCGAATCCACCGGAGCGCTGCCTGCGATGCTGAACTCGGTGGCGGAATTTTATGAGGAAGACGTGCAGACGGCGTTGGGCGCATCGATGGCGCTGATTGAACCGTTGATCCTGGTCGTGATGGCGGTTTTTGTGGGTGGAGTGCTGATCTCGCTCTATTTGCCGATCTTCACGCTGGGAGTGCACTAGGGGACAGGGCGGAGCAAGAACTTTCGCAAGACCCCCACTTCTCGCAAAGGACGCGAGAAATGGGGCACCCGGTAATTAAATGGCGACAGCCGATAAAAAATCGTTGTTCGTGAACGGGGGGAACGGCGGGCCGATCAGCCCGACCGGCAACCCCATCACCGACCTGGAGCGCGCGCAGGACGTAGCGCGGCGCTACCGCTGCGAATTCGTCGACCTGAGCGGCTTCGAACTGCATCACGAACTGTTCAAGAAAATTCCCGTCGAGCTGATGTTCCGCTACAACTTTGTGCCGCTGGAGGAGACGGTCGACGGCAAGCTGGCCATCGCCATCGCCGATCCCAGCCAGCTGATGATGATCGACGAAATCAGCCTGCTGCTGAAGCAGCGCATCATCACCAAAGTCTCGACACTGAAACAGATCTCGGACATTCTCAAGAAGACCGAGCAGTCGCAGCGCGTGCTGGAAGAAGCCAGCGAAGGCTTCCAGATTATCCGTGAAGACGAGAATACCGGCGCGGAAGAGACTCTCAGCATCGATAAGCTGACGGCGACGGGCGATACCAGCCCCATCATCCGGCTGGTCGATACCACGATTTTCACCGCGTTGCAACGGCGCGCTTCCGACATTCACATCGAAACCCGCGACGACTCGGTGGTCATCAAGTTCCGCATTGACGGCGTGCTCACGCAGGCCATGCCGCCCATCGGGAAAGAGCATCACTCGACGGTGATCTCACGTATCAAGGTGATGAGCGAGCTCGACATTTCCGAGCGCCGCGTGCCCCAGGACGGCCGCTTCCGCGTGAAGTACAACGGACGCGCCATCGACTTCCGCGTGTCGATCATGCCCTCGATTCACGGCGAGGACGCTGTGCTCCGCGTGCTCGACAAAGAGTCGATGAGCGAGAAGTTCAAGAGTTTGACGCTCGACGTGGTTGGCTTTGATGAAGATGACCTGCGGCGTTTTCGACGCTACATCAAAGAGCCCTACGGCATGGTGCTGGTGACGGGGCCCACGGGCAGCGGCAAAACCACCACGCTTTACGCCGCGGTCAACGAGATCAAGACCGATGAAGACAAGATCATTACGATTGAAGATCCGGTGGAATATCAACTGCGCGGCATCACGCAGATTCCGGTCAACGAGAAAAAAGGACTGACCTTTGCCCGCGGGCTGCGATCGATTCTGCGCCATGACCCGGACAAAATCATGGTGGGCGAAATTCGCGATGCGGAGACCGCGCAGATCGCCATTCAGTCGGCGCTGACCGGACACCTGGTGTTCACCACGGTGCACGCCAACAACGTGGTCGACGTGATTGGCCGCTTCCTGAACATGGGCGTCGAGCCCTACAACTTTGTTTCCGCCTTGAACTGCATTCTGGCGCAGCGCCTGGTGCGTTTGATTTGTGAGTCGTGCCGCACCCAGGTGCATTATGCGCCCGACATTCTCGAAGCCAGCGGACTGGATCCGGTGCAGTGGGGCAGTGTTCCGCTTTATGAAGGACCGGGCTGCATAGAGTGCGCCGGCACCGGGTTCCGCGGGCGAACCGCGATTCACGAACTGCTGGATTTGAGCGACCGCATCCGCGAAATGATTCTGGCCAAGAAGCCGACGTCGGAGATCCGGCGCGCCGCCCGCGACGAGGGCATGCGATTCCTGCGCGAATCGGCGCTGGATAAAGTCCGGCTGGGCATGACCACGCTGAAAGAGATCAACAAGGTCACGTTCATCGAGGCCATGCGGTAGACAGAGTTCAGAAAGAAATTGGCTGTCTCGGATACTCTGCGGAGCCAACCGCGGGGTAGCGCCGCCGTCTCGGCGGCTGTCGTGGGGGCGTCCCGCCCGCACGTGCGAGGGCAAGATGCCCTCGCGACAGCCGGCAAGATGCCGGCGCTACGTTCCCTCAAGTGCCCTTTCAGCTATTGCATTTGTGGGGGATTCGGTTTCTGATTTAGAGAAGAGTTTTTTCAGGGGCGTTGTTGGCAATGAGTTCAAATTCAAATATCCCGAAGCCCAAGCTGGCCTGTGAGATTGCTGCGGACCGGGTGCTGGCCGGGCGCTTCAGCGACCACGGAGACGGCCTGGAAATGTCGGCGGCGCGCGAATTGGCGCCGGGCAGCGTGATTCCCGACCTGGTGGAAAATAATCTGCGCCAGCGGGATGCGGTGCGCGCAGGGATTGAATCGGCGTTGGGTGGCGTAGCGCAACGCTCCAAAGACGTGATTGCGATCGTGCCCGATGCGGCCGTGCGGGTGATGCTGGTGGAATTCGATACTCTGCCCTCCGATCGCGAAGAGGCACTCGGCGTAGTGCGGTTCCGGCTGAAAAAATCGCTGCCCTTTGACGTGGACAAGGCGAAAGTTTCCTACCACGCGCAGAAAGTCAATAATGAAGTGCGGGTGGTGGCAGCGGTGGCGATGGCGAGCGTGATCGAAGATTACGAAGCCGCGTTCCGTGATGCGGGTTTTAATCCGGGCATCGTGCTGCCTTCGACGCTGGCGGCGATCGGCGCGGCCGACGCCAAGAGGCCAACGCTGGTGATCAAAGTAGATGCGCACACCACCAGCATTGCCATCCTGAATGAAGATCAGCTGCAATTGTTCCGCACGCTGGAAAATACGCGCGGAGTTACGATCACGGGCGAGCAACTGGCGGAGGAAGTGTATCCCTCCGTTGTATTTTTCCAGGACACGTACCACCTGAACATTGAGCGAATTTATATTGCAGGATTGCCGGAGTCGGGCGGCGCGGCGCCCGCGCTGCGCGCGCAGACTGGAGCCGAAGTGCAGGAACTGGTGTCGTCGGCGCAACTGGGAGCGAGCACTGGCGGTTCGGTACCGCGCTGGAGAATGGCGGGAGTGGTGGGAGCGTTAATTTCGTAATGCAGTGGTCAGTGGTTAGTGATTAGTGGTCAGTTTAATCTACTCGGCACTAATCACTAGCCACGAATCACTAGCCACTGGTTTTTTATATGCGTTTGGATATCAATCTCGCGAGCCAGCCCTACGAAGATGCGCGGCAATTTTGGATGCGCTGGGGCACGGCTGTGGGCGCGGTCGCACTGCTCACGCTGGTGCTGCTGACGCTCGACGTCACCGGCTGGGTGAACGCCCGCCGGGATCGGGCAGCGATCGCCGAGAAGCAGGCGATGATTGCCGATCGCGACCGGCTGCGCGCCGAAGCGGAAAGAATCCTGAATCTGCCGCAGAACCGCACCACCCGCGACGAATCCCAGTTTCTGAACGAACTGATCGAGCGCAAAGCGTTCTCCTGGACGCGCGTGTTGGAGAGCATGGAGAAGGTAATGCCTCCGCACGTGCACCTGGAATCGATCAGCCCACAACTGGATGAGGACAATCAGCTCGGACTAAAGATGACGGTGGCGGGCGATTCGCGGGATCGGGCTCTGGAACTGGCTCGCCGGATGGAGGAATCGAAACGCTTCTCCCAAACCCAGGTCACGGCCGCTCACTCCGAGCAGTCGCAAACCGGCGACACCGAGAGAGTCGAGATTGTTGCGATTTATGTTCCTGAACCGCTGGTCGCTGAGGGCCCGGCCGCAACGAAAATCGCACCGAAGATGGAAATGAAATCGAAGACAGGCGCGAAGCCGAAAAAGGCGCCGCCGAATGGGAGTAAGCACTGATGCCCGACCTGCGGCGAACCCGGAAGAACCTGACGACCACCCTCGCCATCATGGCAGGCATCGATTTACTGGCGGCGATTGTGTACTTTTCGCCTCTGGTGGGGTCGGCCGAAACCCGCCGGCAGGAGCAGAACACGCTTCAGGCCGAGTTAATCACGAAAACACACCAGGTTGCGCCGCTGAAGGATCTCCCGCAGAAGGTCGTACTGGCAGGCCATCAGATCAGCGATTTCTATAAGACGCGCCTCCCTTCCCAGGAGTCGCAGATTCTAACCGAACTGGGCAAACTGGCCGTTGCCAATGGCGTGACGATCGATCAGGAGAAATACAAAGTGGACGCGGCAGAAGCCGGCGGGCTGCAACCGGTCGAGATCGATGCGGACTTCGCGGGCAACTATACTGCTTTGGCAAAGTTCATCAACGCGCTGGAACGCGATGAGATGTTTTTTATCATCAACAACGTAACCCTGGGCGGCCAGCAGCAGGGGCCGGTTAAGTTGGGTGTGAAGTTGGAAACGTATTTGAAGGCGGGATCGTAAGTGCAACTGGGATTCGAAAACAAGAAACAGACGATGTGGGCGGCCGTGCTCGGCGTGGTGGCGGTTCTCGCCATGGCGTACTCGGTCATCCCGTGGTTGACGGGTTCGTCGACGCCCACTTCGAGTGCGCAGGCAGCGGCTCCAGTGGTGACGCACACGACGCCGCGCCCGGGGACCAAGCCGGGGAAAAAGCCGCGGGTGGAGAATCTGGATCCGACGCTGCGGTTGGATTTGCTGGCCTCGAGCGAGCAGACGATGTATGCCGGCAGCGGAAGAAATATTTTCGTGTCGCAGGCGGAAGATGTGCGCATTCCTCCGGTGGGTGCGTCCCCAGTCACAGACGGCAAGAAAACGGAGATCGGCTACACGCCGCCTACGATTCCGCAGGCGCCGCCGATTCCGCTGAAGTTTTATGGCTTTGCCAGTTCCGCGGGAGAACCGAAGAAGATATTCCTGAAGTCGGCGTCAGGCGAGGATGTGTGGGTGGCGGGTGAAGGCGAAATTGTGGACCGGCGCTACAAGGTGATCCGCATCTCGCCCACATCGGTTGAGATTCAGGACATGGTCTACAGCGGTCCGCCGCAGAACATCCCGCTGACCCAGGGGTAAGGCAAATTGGGAAATTGTGTAATTTAGTAATTGGGTAATTGAAAAACCGCTGTCCTTAAAATTACTCAATTACTAAATTTCTCAATTACTCAATTCGATGCATTTCCCTTCTCCAACTCGGCGCAGTGAGCGCGGCTACATCATGTTGACGCTGCTTCTGGCGATGGCGCTGATCGTCATCTTCGCGGCAGTGATCGTGCCTTCCATTACATTCGAGATCAAGCGCGACCGCGAGGAGGAAATGATTCATCGCGGAGCGCAGTATTCGCGGGCGATCCGCGCCTACTACAAGAAATTCGGGCGCTATCCAACGAAGATTGAGGATCTCGAGAACAGCAACAACCAGCGGTTTCTGCGCAAGCGATACAAAGATCCCCTCAACTGCAAGAACGGGAAGTGCGCCGACTTCAAGCTGCTGCATTTCGGCGAAGTGCAAATGGCGCTGAGCGGAATCGGCGGCGGGACCATTCCCGGGGCGAATCCGATCGGGCAATCCGGTGGATTAAACGGGGGATTGTCACAGCCTTCGGCATTCGGCGGGAACAGCGGGTTTGGAGCGAGTTCGAATTCGGCGTTCGGCCAGAATCAGCCGACGACGGGAAATGCGCCGGGATCGGATCCGTCGCAGCCGGGAGCGCAGGCGTCTTCGGATGGGGCGGGAGATGGGACTGGTAATGGAAGCGGAACGACTTCGTCAGCAACCGGGAGCCTGAATTCCGGAAGCAATCAGCTAGGTTCCGGGCAGATCATCGGCGGTCCGATCATCGGGGTCGCCAGCATCAGCAAAGATCCGACAATCCGCGAGTTCAATCACAAGAAGAAATATAAAGACTGGGTTTTTGTTTACGATCCGGCGCAAGAGCAAGGACGCTTGATTACGACTCCCTATCAGCCGCAACTGCAGCAGGGATTCGGGCAGCCGAATCTCAACGGGCAAAACGGAAGCAATGGGCAACCCGGCAACGGCTTCGGCAACAGCAGCGGATTCGGCACACCTTCTTCAGGGCTGCAGAACAATTCGAACTCGCCATCGAGTGGGTACGGGCAGCCGGGTCCGCCGAGTAATCCCCCACCTCAGCAACAGCAGCAGTAGGAACTCGGATAGAATCGCCGTGCTGCGCACGGCGGACAGCCGGGGGCGGCTGTCCCCACATTAATTCACCGCTGTCCCCACATGATCGAGAAGTCACGATGGCAATGAAAACGGCCTCGTCGCCGGCGACGAAGCCGTTCCACTATCCAACAATTCTGTGACCTGCTTACACGCTGAACGAAGATCCGCAGCCGCAGGTGCTCTTGACGTTCGGGTTCTCGAACTTGAAGCCTGCGCCTTCCAGAGTCTCGACGTAGTCGACGATGCAGCCGTTCAGATACATGACCGAAGTCGCATCGACGAACACCTTGAGCCCTTCCATCTCGAAAGTCTTGTCCATCATTCCAGCGCCGTTTTCAAACTGCATGGAATAGGAGAAGCCGGAGCATCCGCCACCCACCACTCCGATGCGCAAGCCGGCGGGAACGGGGTTCTGCTGGCCCATGATCTCTTTCACCTTGGTGACAGCGTTGGCAGTTAGAGTGACCGGCGCGGCCTTCTTGGTCACTTCAGGGATAGTTGTGGTGGCCATTCGTATCTCCTTGGCTTTAAAGCTGTTTGATTATAGCAAATGTCGTTTCCGGCACAAGGGTTGATTGGCACCCTCTGTGGGAAACTATCTCCTAATTGGATGCCGCCTGGGGCGGGAAGTCGCATTGTTCCCACTCCTGTAAGAGGCTCCGAACAAAGGGATTAATTCGGTGCTGGAGCTTGCCAACGGGTCTATAATCATTTCCGACAAGGCGTTCCCCAGGAGTGGTGCGGGGTTCTGCGTGCCCCCACCACGAAGTGGAAGAGCTGCAGCACTTGGGTTGTTACCTGCCGAGGTGGCTTATGACGTTAACTGTAGTGACGGTGATATTCGGAGTGTTCGCCGTTGGGCTCATCATCCTCTTGATTTACAAGAGCACACTCACCATGCACGAGGATGATCAACTGTTTCTGGATGACCACAATTCGCACATGCAGGATGAGCAGACGGAGCTGTTGGTCAAGGTCAACCGGCTTACGATTCCGGTGCGCGTCTTCAGCATCGGGTCCGGCGTATTCCTGCTGGTGCTGGTGGCGATGCTGATCTATCAAAAGTTGAACGAAGTGCAGTAAACGTCATTTGCGAGAGTTGCGCCATTGGATGGCGTCCTCGCAAAGTGCAATGCGGTGCGGCCGCGATGCTTTGCGTGGCCGTACATTTCTCTGTTGGCGCAGCCGCGCAAGGGGAGATGCCGCTTCGTTCAGTTTGTTCGTTGCAATGGTCCTTTCTTGATTGATTCCGGGCCGCGGCCGCTTCGCAGGTCGTGGAAGGATCCTCCCGGAGCCACTTCTTCCCTGTCGAAGAAAAATGTTGAAGAAAAAATGCGACAGGAATCGCAAGCGAAGGCGGTCTTCACGATCTATTCTTGAGACCACGTTTCTTTTGGGACCACGGCGGCCGGGCAACTTTTGCGGTACAACCAGACTCCTACGGCGGGAGCATTTCAGCGATGCACACATCTCCTGCGGAAGTGATTCCCGACCCTGAGCCATCGGTAGATCAGCCGGGACCACAACCGGAACAACCCAGAGACGACCGAGCGCGCCCGCGACGTTTGCGCGGCTGGATCATCGTTGGCTCGATGATCATCGCCGCGGCCGTGGTGGTTCTAGGCATCGTTGCCTTCGTCTTTGTCGGGACCCGGACCAAGACTTCCGCGATCGGAACTTCCACGGCGTCAGCTTCCACCAATGCAACTCAAGTTCTGCGGCTCAAAGGAACCACCGAGGCCGTGCATTCGCGGGCCATCCTCGCGCCGTTGCTGGCCGGCCAGTCGGTTCCAACGCTCACGATTATTCACCTCACGACGGCGGGCACCCGGGTCAAGCGGGGAGATTTGCTGGTGGAGTTTGACCGGCAAGCGCAGATGCGGGACTTCGTCGACAAGCAGGCGGACTACGCCAAGCTGGTCGACCAGGTGGCTGAGGAGCAGGCCAAGGAGAACGCGGCGCGAGCCAAGGATGAGACCGAACTGAAGACGGCCGAGGACAATCTCCGCAAGTCAGAACTGGAAATGCAGAAAGAGGAGATCGTCTCGCGCATCGATGCCGAGAAAAATCAGGAGAATCTCGACGAAGCCAAAGCGACCTTCGAACAGCTTCGCGAAACTTTTGATTTGAAGCGCAAGGCGGCTCTGGCTGCGATCCGCATTCTGGAAATTCAACGCGACCGCACGCAACAGACCATGCTGCACGCGCAGGCGAACGCGGACCTCATGCAGATTCGCTCGCCCCTCGACGGCGTGGTGGTGCTGAACACAATCTGGAAACAAGGAACCATGGGCGAGGTGCAGGAAGGCGATCAGGTGCGTCCGGGTGTGCCGTTCATGCAGGTTGTAAATCCAGCGACCATGCAGGTGCGCGTGCTGGCCAACCAGCAGGATTTTCCGAGCCTGCAGGTTGGGCAGACGGCGAAGGTGCGGCTGGATGCCTATCCGGATCTGGTGTTCCCGGCCAAGCTCGATCAACTGGCGCCCATCGGCGAGGGTGGAGATTTCTCGAGCAAGCTTCGCTCCTTCGTGGTCATCGTGTCGATCGCAGGCAATGACCCCAAGCTGATGCCAGATCTGTCTGCTGCAGTGGATGTGGATATCACGAAACAGAACGCCGGATCAAATGCTGAATCAGCCGTCCGAGGTGGTTCGTAATGATTCAGCGATTCCGCCAGCTTTCGATGCGACGCAAGGCGATGGCCGTCGTGATTCTGGTGCTGGCCGGAAGCGGCGTCGTTCTGGGGGCGGTCCGCCTGGGAAAGCGCACGCCTACTGTTCCGACCATCGCAGTGAAGCGCGGGGAATTCCTGGACTCTCTGCAATTTCGCGGCGAAGTGAAAGCGCTGAAGTCGGTCACGATCAGCGCTCCCTCCGAGGCCGGCGATCTGCAGATCATCAAGGTGTCGGCGGAAGGCACCGCGGTGAAACCCGGCGACGTCGTAGTTGAGTTCGACAAAACAAAAACCGAGCAAGATCTTGCACAGTACAGGTCCAGCCTGAAGTCGGCGGAGGCGACAATCGATCAATCCCGCGCCCAGGCGCGGCTGGCCGAGGAAGAAGACAAGACCACTGTACTGAAAGCGCGCTATGCCGTGGAATCGGCAAAACTCGAGGCCAGCAAGCAGGAGATCGTTTCCAAGATTGAGGGAGAAGAGGCGAAGCTAAAACTGGCCGACGCCGAGCAGTCTCTGCGGGAGGCGGAAACGAAAGAGAAATCGGACAAGGCTCTCAACCAGGCAACCATCGAAAGCAGCGTGCAACTCAGCGCCAAGGCCAAGTTCGACGTGCAGCGCGCCGAGCGGTCGTTGGCGCAGATGAGCGTGCGCGCGCCCTCGGCGGGCACGATCAGCCTTCTGCAGCACTGGGGCGGCTCGGGTCCGGTTACCTACCGGCCGGGAGATCGCGCGTGGCCCGGGGCGGCGATTGCGGAATTGCCGGATGCAAACACGCTACGCATTTCCGCGCGCGTCGATGAAACCGAACGCGGCCGGCTGGCTTTCAAGCAGCCGGTGACGGTGCAGTTGAATGCCATCCCCGACCGGCAGTTTACCGGACACATCGAGCAGATCGGCGCCATCGCCAGCATGGATTTTTCCAGCGGCTGGCCCATCACGCGCAATTTTATTCTTGAGATCGTTCTCGATCAGACCGATCCGCGCTTCAAACCTGGCATTTCGGGAGAGGTCACCGTGATCGTGGACCGGGTGCCCGACGCAATCACCATCCCCGCCCAATCAATGTTTCAGAAATCTGGACAGAATGTAGCGTACGTGTGGCGAGGAACGGAGTTCGAGGAACGCGCGATTGAGGTTGCCAGAAAAAGTGGCGACAAGATCATGGTCGCCAAGGGCGTGAGCGCCGGAGAGCAGCTGGCGCTGCGCGATCCTACGGCCAAGGAATAACGCAGCAACTGAGATGAAAAGCAGACGTGCCATCACGTGGGCAGTGGCAGCGGTCGTTCTGTGCGCCGTGGTGGGCGTGGTGGCGGCCGTGCGCCGGGCCTCGCCGGCAGCCGGCGCGGACGATGTTCCGACCGGACGCGTGAAACGGGGCGACCTCGACATGAAGGTTTTCGTCACCGGAGAATTACGCGCCAGCCATTCCGAGATGCTGACCGCGCCTCCCATCGGCGGAGGTGCGCTGCAGATCACGCATTTGCTGCACACCGGCACGGCCGTCAAGAAGGGCGATCTGGTGATGGAGTTCGATCCCACCGAGCAGCATTTCAAGCTGGATCAGAATCGCTCCGAATTGCAGCAGGCTGAACAGGAGATCACCAAGGCGAAAGCCGACGCAGCGGTGGTCGCGGCGCAGGACAAAGTCGCGCTGCTCAAAGCGCGGTACGACGTTCGACGCGCCGAACTGGACGTGCAGAAGAATGAACTGGTCAGCACCATCGATGCGAGAAAAAACGACCTGGCTCTGGACCAGGCGAAGCGGGTGCTCGCCGAACTCGAACAGGACGTCAAGTCGCGCAGCGCATCGAATCAGGCCGCCATCTCGCTGGCCGAGGAAAAGCGCAATAAGGCAAAGCTCGCGATGGACCAGGCACAGGGCAACATCGACAAGATGCGCGTTGTCGCTCCCATGGACGGTCTGGTCGCGTTGGAAAAGAACGAGGGCGCGGCGGGCGGATTTTTCTTCAGCGGGATGTCGCTACCGGAATATCGCGAAGGGGACCAGGTTGAACCCGGCAGAACGGTAGGCCAGGTCGTCGACGCCAAGGAAATGGAACTGAGCGCTAAGGTGGGAGAACTCGAGCGCAACAACATCAAAGAAGGGCAGCCGGTCGACATGCAGCTCGATGCGTTTCCGGGCAACACGTTTCACGGCACCGTGAAGACCGTGGGCGGCGCCAACACTCGCAGAATGTGGGACGACGATACCAGCACCAAGTTCGAAGTAACCATCAAACTCGCAACCACCGACCCGCGCATGCGGCCTGGACTGACGGCCCACATTTCGATTAATGGCGATCCGCGGAAAGACGTGCTGTACGTGCCGCGACAGGCGCTGTTCTTGAAAGAAAATAAGCGCGTGGTGTACGTACATAATGGCAGCAACTTTGATCCGCGCGAAGTGAAGATTCAGGCCGAGAATGAGAGTCGCGCCGCTATTGATGGGATTAGCGCCGGCACGGAGATCGCGTTGATCGATCCGACTGCTCCTCGAAGGGCAACGAACGCCGGCACTCCCCCGCCTGTCGGCGGAGGAGGTGCTCCGTAATGGCGACGGTTGCGTCCACTCCTCCGGCACGTCTGCTACGGGGCTACCAGCAGTGGCTCCCCGATATGCAACTGGGGCTGCAGAATCTGCTGCTGCACCGGTTGCGGTCTTTGCTGACTATGCTGGGGATGATTTTCGGCGTCGCGGCCGTGGTCTCAATGCTCTCGATTGGCGCGGGCGCGCGACAGAAAGTCATGGCCCTGATCGAACAGATGGGCGTGCACAACCTGATCGTGGAAGCGAAAGAAACCACGGAGTGGCAGGCACATCAGAAGGTTCGCAAACTTTCTCAGGGATTGTCTTTTCAGGATTATCGCGTGATCCGCGACGACGTCAACGACATCGTCGCCGGCACGCCGCGGAAGCGGATGACTCCGTCGAAGACGATTCCGAAATCGCAGCAGGATCCGCCCACGGTGTACGGAGTCAATCCAAACTACCTGGCGATCGCGGGACTGCACGTACAGCAAGGGCGATTCTTTACTGACGATGAAGACACGCGGGGCGCGCCAGTGGTCGTGCTGGGCGCGGCGGCCCGGTCGAGCCTGTTCGGTTCCGCCGATCCGATCGGACAGTATGTCAAGGCCAATGAAACCTGGTTCCGTGTGATCGGAGTGGCTTCGCCGCAGCTCAGTTCGCAAACCGAAGTGGCGGGCGTGCCCACGCAGGACCTTAATAACATCATGTACGTGCCGTTGAATTCGGCAATTCTGCGGCTGGAGGATAACTACAGCGATGTGCGCGATGAGATTGACGGCATCTACCTGAACATTCGCGACAACGCCGACATGGCCTCCGTGGCGCAGGTGGTGCGGGCGATTCTCGATTCGTCGCATCATTCCGCCGGAGATTTCAGCGTGATCGTGCCCGCCGAACTGCTCGCCGAGCAGAAGCGCACGGAGCGTTTATTCAACGCAGTGATGGTTGCGATCGCGTCGATTTCTCTGCTCGTCGGTGGGATCGGCATCATGAACATCATGCTTGCCAGCATTCTGGAGCGGACCCGCGAGATTGGCGTGCGCCGCGCTGTGGGCGCGCGGCAGTCGGACATCATCCGCCAGTTCGTGGTCGAGGCCATGCTGATTTCCTTTGTGGGAGGAAGCTTCGGCATCGTGTTCGGCTTCGTGATGTCGCGCCTGATCGCATTGCTCGCCGGATGGTCGACGATTGTGACGTTGAGTTCCATCCTGCTAGCCTTCATCGTCTCGATTACGGTCGGACTCGTTTTCGGAATTTACCCTGCAGTCAAAGCCGCACGTCTCGATCCAGTGGAAGCAATTCGCTGGGAGTAGGACGCGGCCACCGTCTTCACGCATCAGTCAACACACCTTGGAGGATTGAGGAATGAAATATTCTCGCCTGGGGCTTCTCGCTTGCCTTCTGCTGCCGTTGCATCTGTTCACTGAGCCCGGCTGGGCGCAGACCACGCGTCAACCGGAAACATATCGCGGACTGACGAACCTGCAGGCCGTCTCGAACACGCTGCCGGGCGCACAATACATGCGGGATCACGTGGTGGATGGCAAGCTGCGTTTGACCCTGCAGGATGCGGTGGCCGTGACTCTGGCCAATAACAGCAATGTCAGGCTCCAGGAATTGAATATCGAAAATACGAAGTATGCGCTGCTGAGCGCGCATTCGCCTTTTGACCCTTCCGTGCAGGGCAGCTTCAACGCCCAGCGGTCGATTTCACAGGCGTATACCCAACTTTCGGGGGTGCCAGCGCTCGGTGCTCCGCTGAGCACGCTGAACCAGTTCACCCAACTCACCTACGGCCAGACGCTGGAGACCGGAACTAACTTTCAAGTCAATTTCAACACGACCAAGCTCTCGTCAAACAGCACCAACGACTTCATCAACCCCTCCATCTCTTCCTTTCTGAGCTTCCAGTTCACGCAGCCCCTGTTGCGGAATCGCTGGCTGTTCGCGAATCGCGCGCCCCTGGTCATCGCGCGCCGAAACCTGCAAGCATCCCGCGCCACGTTCGAAGCGCAGGTCAGCGGCATCATTCAGTCGGTCGTCACTCAATATTGGAACGTCGTGCAGGCTCGCGGAAGCCTCGATGTTGCGCGGAAGTCCCTCGACGCCGCCGAGGCCACCTACAAACACGACAAACGCGCGCTGGAGTTGGGCGCCCTGCCGCCGCTGGATATTTATCGTTCAGAATCGCAGGTGGCCGGCCGGCGCGTCTCGGTGATTCAAAGCGAGTACGCTCTCAAGCAGACCGAGGATGCCTTCCGTCAAACCGTGGGCGCCGACATTGATCCTTTCTTTCGCGCGATTGATCTCGATTTAACGGAAACACCCGAACCCGCAGGAGAGTTGCGGAGCATCGACGCAGCGACGGCCCTGCAACAGGCAATGACAAAGCGCCCGGAACTGGAAGCAGCGCGCCAGTCGCTGGCCAACGACGACACCAGCATCCGGCTGGCTCACAACAATCTGCTGCCCGACTTGCGCTTGAGCGGAAACTATTCGGGGAACGGACTGGGAGGCAACCAGTACAATCTCAACGTCACTCCGCCGCAGTTGGTGTCCTACGGAGGCTTGGGCGATTCGCTGAACCAGCTTTTCGGCTTTGGATATCCCTCCTACGGATTCTCGTTGACCTTGAACTTGCCCATCAAAAACCGGAGCGGGCAAGCTGCTCTCGGCAACGCTCTGGTCTCGCGCCGCCGCGATTTGTACACCGACCGGCAGATTCGTGAGCAGATCACGTACGACGTCAGCAACGCCGTCCATCAACTTGAGGAGGCAAAAATCAGCGTGGCGGCCAGCAAAGAAGCAGTCGATCTGGCACGAAAAACCATGGCAGCAGAACAGCGCAAGTATGAACTGGGAACGGGCCAGATTTTTCTGGTCCTCGAAGCTCAAACCGAACTGGCCGCGGCAGAACAAAGCCTGTTGCAGGCGGAAGTCGGCTATCAACTTTCCGTAACCGCCGTGGATTACGCCACTGGCGGATTGCTCGATCCCTACCACGTGCAGATCGCTGAATTAACTCACTAGGTTTCCAGATACTAGCGAGTGGCGTCGCGCCTTCCCCACTGTTGGCAAAGGCAGTAAACTATTATTCCCGACCGTGCGAAAGTGGCGGAATTGGCAGACGCACCAGACTTAGGATTCCGTGTGTGCTACAAGCAATTTTCCCGCCAAACCCTTTAGAACCCAGTCCCGAAAGGCTTCTGCTGGGGTCCCGATATCATCAAACTACGCTATAGGCAGTTGTGCTGCCTACATTTTGCCTACATTTTTCTTGGCTGGAGGAACTGCTTCGCCATTACACTCAGAATCCCGGTCCGGGTATTTTGAGTGTAATGGCGATTTATCGCCAGTTGGGACGATTGCTGGCGGCTGGGATTACTTCCGGTTTGCCGACAAACCGGAAACGATCGCATGTTGCTCAATCTAATTGCCGAGGGGAAGCGCTTATCTGGAGCCGAGCGAAGTGCGGAGATGGAGCATCTCATCCACTTTTCTCAGAAGGTCACCTCGTGATAGTGGCTTCTGCAGGAGGATGGCTCCCTCTGCGATGAGTTGTTGAGCCACGGGGACTTCAGCATATCCTGAAACGTATAAGACTTTCGCTTCCGGATGCAACGCCCGTACTTTCGTCGCAACTGAGGGTCCACTCATGTCAGGCAGCACTACATCGCTGACGATTCCGCCAGGGCGTATCAAAGATCCCAAATGCTGCCGCCGCTCCTTTTGCCGGGAATGATCACACTGAGCGGCACCGTGGCTTCGCCTTTCATCCAGAAATCGTTGGCCCCGGAGGACTTCAATTCGACCAGAGCGGCGTGCACACAATTGGTCTCGCGCGCCACATCGCCCGACAGAGCGGTGTAGAGTCCCGGCTACACCGGATGCCATTCATAAAAATCCTGGAACCAGACGTGGACGGTTCCCGCGCTGTAATCGACTTCGAAATCCAGTATGTCGATGGCGCCAAACGCAAAGCGGAAATCCTGATCGTCATAATCGGACTGTTCCAGCTTGAAGGAGTCGGCGAATTTTCCAACCCCAGTGGCCGGGATATGGCTGGCGAGTGTCGACTGGATGCCCTTATCCCGTCGCAGCCACAGATCAATATTGACGTTCTCGTCAAAGTCCTTCCCGCTGCCCGCCAGATAGTACCGCAGATGAGCCAGGGCGATTGGCTTGGCGGCGAACTTTGCGATGATGGCCGCGTCTACGAGACCCCTTGGACTGAGTCGCGGACAAAGGAGATTCAGCTCGAAAGAACTGTTCGGATTGGCTTGCACGTCCGCCCAACGGCCGCTTGGGGTATGTCCGTGGTTGATCCCGGGATGGAAAGTCGTCGCCATACCATTCGCCCTGATATCGCTTGCGGGCTTCGTCCCGAGCAGCGCCGAACAGAGCCGATCAGGACTTTCCCTGCTACCTCAGAAACGCAAACATTTTACACTCAGGACAGGTTCTGTCCCAGCCCCACACTACATATCTGGAGTCGATTCTCAAAGAACTCTTCCACCCGCCCCAGAATTTCTACCGTACTCTTCGACTTCGGTGCGAATCGCTGACGAGGTACTTAAAGCAACCAGAATCGAATGCCTACGCACGCAATCAGACTATCCGGGTAGTCCAAACCAATGGTGCAACGAGGAAGGCCCAAAAGTTCTGAGAAGCCTCGCCAAGCAGATTCGATCCCGACAATGAGCGTAATCGGGATGTTACAACAGCTTGAGCTTGCTCCGGGGGCTCGATGCTGCTACCCGGCGTAGGATTGGAACTTCAGCGTTAAAACCTCGTCGAATGATCCAGCTCCAGACCAGCCAATCAAAAGAGTTGCGATTGCAATTCTTCGAAGCATGTGGAGATTAGACACCAGCTCTCGATTTTAGGAAGGACGACTGTTTAGATCAGATGGGATGAGAAGGCCGGACTTCGACGGGGCCCGGCAAGACGAATCCAAGCCAAGCGGCAACTGAATTTTTATTTCAACGCCAGGAACCATCGCCCGGCTAAGGCTCGACCTGATAATGTTCTTCATACAGCATGAGTAATACGACGGTTTCGGCGCCGGGAACCCCGGTGCCGTGTCCGAGGCCGAACCATTCGAATGCCGGCGCTTTCTCGATCGCTTT